>Ga0182738_1006061_pt1 | contig 12682 bp, 8 predicted proteins | sample eDN5th30CBELigMG_FD_128876 | JGI IMG/M metagenome (GOLD analysis project Ga0182738, IMG submission 128876) | Enriched Miracle-Growth compost microbial communities from Emeryville, California, USA - eDNA 5th pass 30_C BE-Lig MG (version 2)... ...
AGCTGGTCGCCTGAAAATGGTATTGCATCAGGTATTTCCGGCGCGGCCTACTGTGGAATCAATGACTACCTGGTGGCTGTCGGCGGCTTTAAGTCAGCGGGCGAAGGAAGCAGTGACATCTGGTTTGCGCGGCTGCAGGATAAACATGTCGGGCAATGGCAGCAGTTGAGCACCAACCTGCGCACCCGCGTTTACCATGCTATAGGCGTTCAGAAAGACAAAGGCTGGGTGCTGGTTACCGGCGGGCAGGACAAAGCTCAGGATACCGGAGACAACGGCCGCATTTTGGACGTCGTTCAGGCTTTTCAGATACCAAAGTCTTCCTCCACCGACATTGCCCGCGGCATGTCGAGGGTGGGAGATGTTATGGCGCAGGCACGATCGACTGGGAAAAATGCGCTGCTGTTTTTCTATTCGCCGGCGGTGCCCGCCTGTCAGCGTGTATGGCAGGAGGGCATCAACAAACCTTCTTTTGCCACCCTGGCCGGCACGACGTTGATCGGGGCCGGAAACACCGCAGATAAAGACGATTCCGCCTGGGCCTATAAACTAGGTGTTTATCGCGTGCCGAGCCTGGTAGAGGTGTCACCGGGCGGAGACATCCTGCGCAGCTCGGGAGCATTGACCAGCGCTGAAGACGTGGAGGCGTTTCTCAAAAGCCGCTAAGCCGCCGCCGCGGGTGAATCCATAAGCGGATGGCGCAGACTGGTTACTCCCACCGGCGCAATTTTAACACGATATCGCCGTTCTCATTGACCTCTTCGCCCACGACGTTTGCACCGCGCCGTTCCATTTCTTCGGCCATTTTGTTGTAGGCAAACTGCTGGAGAATGACTCCCATAAATTCGCGACCGAGGCCCTCCAGCTCCCTGTAGGACTTTGAATCCGGCCCAGACACGCGGATGGAAAACTTCCCTCGCAAATCCCGCGAAACATATATGGTGATGTCGTCGCGGGTAAACGTCAACGTCTGGTCGCGCCGCAGGTCCTCCGCAACCACATCCGTCAATTCCATATCCAGCTTTAGTTCAAAGGTACGCGTGCCCTGCACCGCGCCGGTGAGCTTTTCCGTCGTGTTTGTTGACGCGGCCGCATCGGTCAGATGTTTGTACCCCAGCGCGCCCGCCGCCGCCAGAATGATCGGCCACACCAGCGGTGCGGCCCAGCCCACGGTGGGAGTAACGATATACAGCGCGCCCAGGGTCATTTGTCCTGCTCCTTAGATTCGGCTATTCACCAGAATAGACGAGCACACTGGCCGGCCGGATGACACTGCCGTTCAATTCAAAGCCTTTTAACACTTCCTGCGCAATGGTGTGGTGGTTCTGCGCGTCACCCTGCACCGTCCCTACGGCATCGTGGAGATTGGGATCAAAGGCGGTTCCGGGAGTGGCGGGGATTTCGTGGACGTTCTGGCGATTAAAGAATTCCCGCATCTGCTGCATAATGCCTTCAATGCCAGTGCGGAGTGACCCATAATCTTCCACTTCTTCGGCATGGTCCATGGCTCGGTTGAAGTTATCATAGACCGGCAAAAGCTGTAACACGATTTCGCGCCGGGTTTCCTCGCGTGCTTCGGCCCGGGCTGCGAGGGAACGCTTGCGGAAATTATCGAAGTCCGCCTGCAGACGCACCAGTTTGTTCGAGAGATCCGCTTCGCGAGAGCTCGGGGTCGCACCCTGGGAAGATTTTTCTTCCGCCGTTGCGCTGGCGCCAGCACCCGTCTGGCCGGCCGGGCCAGCTTCTTCATTCATTTCGTTATCCGTAGCCAAATCAACCACATCCGCATTATTGTCGTTAAGATTGTCAGTCACTTTACTCTCGCCTTTTTTCCTGAAAAAATTGCTGATCACGTTCAGGTTTTCCCTTACGCTGCCAATAATTTCGTAGAGGACGCAAGCAACGGGCCGCATTGCGTCTGTGCCCGGGCCGCATTGCTCCTCCGACCATTTGACCTAAGCAGTACGGATTTGTTCAATAAATGTGCTTTCGCGCTCACGGGGGAGTGGGGCGCCCGCGGATCAGTGTGACGTCTTTAATGCGCGGCAGGCAAGCCCTTCACATACGCCTGCATCGGACGGCAACACGTGCCGCAGGTGAAGCGCCGCCATGAGTCTGGCGAGAATGACTGTGCCCGGCAACAAAAGAGGCGCGCGCGCGGGCGGCACTCCATACCGGTTCGTCAGCTCTGCAGGCGGGAGATCCTTGATGATATCCAGGCAGAAATTGACAGCATCTGCAGAAATCTCGGGGCGTGCACCGAGTGCTTTGCCGGCCACATTTAACATATCTACCAGTGCAGCCGGGGTGCCGCCCAGCGCCCAGGCCTGGGGCGCTGGCAGGGCGGCGATGTCTTTCGGTTGGGCCGGACCTTCCATACAGTCCGCACTGTCAGCCCCCGCCAGGCCGCCTGCGATTTCCCTGTCGACGCTGGCGACCATCTCGGCCACCAGAGAGGCATTGCCATCGGCCTCGGCGGAAGTCCCCCGCAAAAGGCGAACCGCGCCCAGGGGCAAACTCCGGTGCCAGGAGATGATCCCGTTTGCATCAAGCGCAATGATTTCCGTGCTTCCGCCACCGATATCGATGACGTAAGAGGGAGCGCCCGGCAATTGCCCGCGGCATGCGCCCAGGGCGGCAAGCTGGGCCTCTTCATCGCTGGAGATGATCCTCAGCGAAATTCCAGAGGCACTTTGCACCTGGTCTATGAGAGCCTGAGAGTTGGCTGCTTCCCGCGCTGCACTGGTTGCGACCGCGCAAATTTGATTCGTCCCGGCGTGATTTGCCTCCCGGACTGCCAGGGCGATAGCCTCGGCTGCACGCGCCATATCCCTCGGCGCCAGTTGCCCATCAGAGAAAACGCCGCGGCCCAGCTGCACCGGGTATCGATTCCGCCGGATTTCGCGAATGCCTTTGTCGGCATCTAATTCAAATAACCTAAAGCGGATAGCGTTACTTCCCACGTCAATGGCAGCAAAAAGCTCGAGAGGGCGCATCAGGGTCCTTTATGAATTTGCTTTTTTCTGTTGCGACAGCAAAACACTATTGCGTACCTAAACACACTTATCCCGTTTGGAATTTATGCTACCTAGTTCACTGCATCATCTGAGCCCCGGCGCGCAGCGTGCCCTGGGTATCTGCGTTGCCGCCCTGATTGCACTCGGAGGCGGACAGAATTCCTATGCCCAATCCATCAAACGCCTGCCAAATGCGCTGATGCCCGCACCGGGTAACGTCGGGTTGACGCTCAACCAGCTGGGCAAGCGCAGTGCCACAGCCGGCCTGAGCAACACGGACCATCCGCTGTTTGACTCCAGCTTTACGGGTACCGAAAGCCAGGTCCTGGCCACGAGCCGATATGGCAATGTCACCAGCCGCGACTTGTACATCTGGATGCAGATGCGGGAAAGCCCAAACAGGGCATATTTGCCCGAGCTGCTGCGCAAATCCCAGTTTCCAAAAGAGCGCGCAGAGCTGGCGAAAGCGCTCAAAGTTGAAATCGATGATTTCATCTTCAACAACTACATTGTTCCGCGCCTGCTTCCCTCAGCTCCGCCCGATCCGGTTTATGACCTGAAGCACCACGTCTACACCCTTCCGGCGTGGCAGACGGTCTTTCTGTTGCGCGTCGTGCAGCCGGGCGTATGCATCACACCGGCTGACCGCCAGAAGTATCTCCAGGAACACACCGCTGAGCTGACTGAGCCGCAGCGACTCCGCACGCGCTACATCTTCATGAATAGTGCCGAGACGGATTCCGCGGAAGCCCAGGACCGCGTGGAAGTGGAGATGGATGAGCTGCGGTCGAGCATTCTGCGGGGTGAGATCAGTTTTGCCGACGCCGCCCGCAAGCGGAGCCAGGCGCCCAGTGCCAGCCGTGGCGGAGAAATCCCGCCCTTCCAGCACGATGAACTGTTTTTCCAGTTTGAAAACGCCGCAGCCAATCTCGAACCCGGGCAGGTGAGCGAAGTCTTCCGGGGGCCGCGCGGCTATTATATGGTCCAGCTGATTTCCGTGCTGGAACCGGAGAAGCCCAACCTGGACAATGCACGCCAGGCGCAGCTCGTCGACGAGGGGCTGTCGCGGCAGGTGCTGCGGGCTGCCTATGACATTTACATGCGCGATATGCTGTTGGAGCGCCGCCGCATCTTAGAACACCTGACAGCCTGGGACAGCCTGGAAGATGGCGAAGAAGTGGCGCACGTCTGTGATTTCTCGCTGTCAAAAGGACAGATTCGCAGCGCCTGGCCCATTGTCGAAGGCAATGACCTCAAACTGCAATACGACGTCATGGCGACTGTCCTGCGGAACGTGATGGAACGCGAAGCCATGGCCCAGGAAGTCGCAGCAAAGGGATTTGCGAATGATCCCATGCTGGAGCGGGCCCGATGGATGGCAGGCAACCTCATCCGTCGAGATGCCTGGATGGACCAGCTCCGCGCATCGCTGCCCATTTCCGAAGAGCTGGTGCGGAAGTTCTGGCAGAGCCACCCCGACCTGTTTACGCCGCTGGCTCTCAAGCGCGTAATTCGACTGACCATGACGCCGAGCAATACGGCCCCATTACCCGCCCAGACCCGCAACGAGCTTGATATGGTTCTCGCGAAAGCTACGGGGCAGCCCATGACTGTAGCCATTACAAAGCGCGAACCGCAGGACGAAGAGCGTAACGGCCTCGTTGCCGACACCAAGGCGCAGGCGGTGGAAGCATTCAACATGCTGACAAATCCGCAGTCGGAACCGAATTTTTATACCGATTTCAACTCATCGCAGACCCTTGAAGAGATCATGAACAGCCCGTCTGAAGACAGCCTGCCATCCCTCAATGGAGAGCCTGCGCCGGGACTGGATTCCATCCCGGGCCCGTCAGCAATCACAACAGACACGCTGAATTCCCTGGCGCCGGAAAAGAGCAGCCCGGAAGAAGCTCACCCGTCCGCCGTGGAGCCCACGGAAGATTCCACCACGGGTACAGTGCTCGATCTCGTGTCAACATCCACGGCGAATCGTGGTGGCGCGGCACCGTCAACCGCTTCGGGAGGCATTCGCCACGAAGGAATAGGACCGGAAGGGATCGTGCCGCAAGCGCCGGCGCGTCCGCTACAGCCGCAGACCATAAAATCTGAAGCGGCAGCCACCGCATCCAACGCAACTGCAAAAGCCGCAAAACCAACGCCGCTGACTGGCCCGGCCTACGTCCCAAGTCGCGATGAAGATGAAGGCGGCCCGGCAGGCTCTTCAGAGCCCATCGTGGGCAAATCGCGAGCTGCCCGCCCCGCCGTCACGCCCACGGGCGGTGCCGTACCCGTCGGCTATGGCGTGCCCAAGCCCCGCCAGGGCCTGTCAGTTGACCCGACGCCCAACCCACAGAACCAGTTACCGCCGCCTCCCACCAGTAACATTCCGTATAATCCGAACTGGTTCTATGCGCGTTTGAATCCCACGGAGATCAAATCCATAGTGGGTGATTATGCAAGCAGCGACTGGCTACTGACCATGGATGATCTGGGTTTTGTGTACGTGGCTGATCTGCAGGATGCTCCTGCGGCCCTGGAAAAAGTTCCGGTTGGAGCTTTCAGCCGCCCGGTGGTGCGCGGCCAGAAAGCGATTTCCTGGTACATTGAGGATGCGCGCAAAACAGAAAAGCCCGGGTTTGAAGAAATCAAAACCCAGGCCTATGACACTTACAGATCTGTACAGCTAGATAAAATCAGCGCGGAAACTTATAATCGCGAGCTGGAAAAGGCTGACGTAAAATACAAATTTTGACGTCGCGGTTTCGCCGCTTAGCTTGCGGCGAGCCGCTGGCGCAGCTTTTCGTATTCGCCTTTTTGCGATTGCACCCAGCGGTAATAATCGCCATGCTCCAGCTTTGCAGCAGCAGCCTCATCAATCAGGACAGTCGCTTTCGGGTGAAGCTGCAATGCGCTTGCCGTTACTGCTGTCGTTACCGGGCCTTCCACCAGTGCCTTTACCACATCAGCTTTGCGCTCGCCGCTAGCCAGGAGCAGCAGCTGCCGTGCATCCAGGATTGACCCCACACCCATCGTGATGGCAAAGCGCGGCACTTCGGCTTCATTCCCCCCAAAAAACAATTGGGCGTTGTCTCTTATCGTCTGCTCCGTCAGCGTTTTCACGCGCGTCCGACTGGAAAGCGAGCTGCCCGGCTCATTAAAGGCAATATGGCCATCGCCGCCCACACCCAGCAACTGCAGGTCGATGCCGCCCGCAGCGCGGATCTTTTCCTCATATTCGCGGCAGGCCACTTCGGGATCACGGGCCAGGCCTTCGGGCAGATTGACGTTCTCCGGTTTAATGTTCAGGTGGTTGAACAGCCGGTCGTGCATAAACCAGTGATAGCTTTGATCGTGTTCCCGCGGCAGACCCAGGTATTCGTCCAGGTTAAAAGTTGTCACTCCGGAAAAGTCCAGGCCTTTTTCCCGGTGCGCCTTCACCAGCAGCTTGTAAGTGTCTTCCGGTGTGCTGCCCGTGGCCAGACCCAGCACGCTGGCGGGCTTCGCTTTAACCTGGCCGGCAATTATCCCGGCGGCGACACTCGCCAGTTCGGCGCGGTCTTTTACAATAATAACTTCCACGAATCAAAACTCCTCGATGCAGTTCAGTTATTACGGAGCCAGTAAATCCGGCCCGTATCGGCCTGCATTGACAGTCCAGGGCGGGGAATATGCGCTAAAGGGGTTTGCGCCCCACGGAGACCACCGACAAACCCACCGGCATACTGAGCTTATCGACCGCCTTTGCCAGCGGCATCATGATCTTTTGTCCTGCCACGTGGCCTTCTTTGATTTCGCTGGCCCGCAAGACTTTGCCGGCAAACAGCCACCCGGCCGCGCCAACAGCATTAAAATAAAACGAATCAACAATGTCAAATCCCGCATGCCGCATCTTCTGCTGCAGTTCCCGCATGCTGTACCGACGAAAATGCTCCAGGTTTTCATCGATTTTGCAATAGAGCGTCTGGAATGCCGGCACCAGAATAACCAGCTTGCCTCCCGGCGCAATCAAGCTGTACAGATTGCTGAGGGCCAATTCGTCCTCTTTGATATGCTCCAGCACATTGAGCATGACGATGGTATCGGGCGGGTTCTGGGTGAGCTCAGGCGGAGCGGGCTTGGTGGCGTCATACTGATAAAAGCTCAGCCGCTGCCGATCTCCATAGTTCTGGCGCAGTTCCTGGAGGTAATCTTCGCGCGGGTCTGTCAGAATAATTTCAGTGTCTGGTGCGGAGGCCAGATTATCCAGGTTATTGCCAATGCCACAGCCAATCTCCATGACACGGTTGCCCAGGTGTTTGCGAAAGCGGCTATACATCCACTGGCTATACTGGTTAAACCCACTCAGCGTCTTAAGGGTGTTTTTGCCGTAATCTTTGTACCGGCCGCGTCCGTACTTCAAAATGCACCAGAGCGCCTGGAAGCCGTCTTTCCAGCCGATTTTCTTTCCCTCAGAATAGCTTCGTCCGTCATAGCTGATTCCCACTTCAAAGATGCTGATATCCATCCGGGCGAGCTTCGCGGTTATTTCGGGTTCAAATCCAAAACGATTCTGCTCAATCTTAATCGACTGGAAGACATCCGTACGGATCAGCTTGTAACAGGTCTCCATATCCGTCAGCGTAAGATTGGTAAACATATTGGAAAGCAGAGTCAGAAACTTGTTACCCACCATGTGCCAGAAATAGAGCACGCGATGGGGACGCCCGCCCAAAAACCGCGAACCATACACAGCATCGGCTTTGCCTTCCATAATCGGCTGTAGAAGCAGATGATATTCCTGCGGATCATATTCCAGGTCCGCATCCTGAATGACTGTAAAATCACCCGTTGCGTGTGCGACTCCGGTGCGGATCGCAGCGCCTTTGCCCTGGTTTTTGTTATGCAGGATGATCTTGTCCACCTGGCCCTGCAGGCTCGGGTAAAGCTCCCGCGTCCCGTCGGTGCTGAAGTCATCCACCAGGATGATTTCTTTTTCGATCCCCACCACCGCATGGACCCGATTCAGGATCTCCTGCAGAGTATTGATCTCGTTGTAGACCGGTATAATGATGGACAGTTTCAAGCCTGTGGTCCTGTGTAAAACTGGAAAGTGAAGCCGATTGGGCAAAGTTATGACGGCTCTGTAAAGAACGATTTACGCGGGAAAGATTCATGGTGCGGGGGAGTTAATCAGGCATACCGGGCGTGGTGACGGAACACCGTGGCTATGAATGCATTGCGGATTCTCAGTTAGTCACTTAATCTGGCGTGATACAGGATGACGCGAATGTATTTAACCCATGTTCAATTGAAAAACTGGCGCAATTTTAAGCAAACTGCTCCCGTAAATCTGCGTGATAAAGTTTATCTGCTGGGCGCAAATGCCGTTGGCAAATCGAACTTTCTCGATGTGTTCCGTTTCCTGCGCGATATCACCAAAGAATCGGGCGGAGGGATTCAGCGCGCAGTTAGTGAGCGCGGCGGAATGAAAATGCTGCGTTGCCTTCACGCACGAAATGACTCTGAAGTTAGCATCGAAGTCGGCCTGTCGGAATCTCTGGATGCACCGGAAAAATGGCGGTATCACCTTGCCTTTAAGGGTGAAGGCAAAGATAGCCAGAGGGTCCTGGTGACGGCGGAGCAGGTATTGCTGCATGGGCAGAGTCGCCCCGTACTGAGTCGGCCGGATGCAGGGGATAAGAGGGATCCGGAGCGTCTCACGCAAACGCACATAGAGCAGATCAATACGAACACAAATTTCCGTGAAGTGGCCACATTTTTTCAGTCGGTTACCTATCTGCACCTTGTGCCGCAACTATTAAAATATGGCAACAGGATTGGCGGCCATCAGCTGGAGGATGATCCATTTGGTCAGGGGTTTCTGGACAAGGTTGCCTGCGCTCCGGAGCGCGTACGCAACTCGCGCCTGAAGAAAATTCAGAAGGTACTTGCCCATGCAATTCCCCAGTTCAGCGATCTGAAATTTGAATTGGACAAAGGCGGGAAACCTCATTTGCTGGGCAGATACGAACACTATCGCCCGCACGCAGGATGGACGCGGGAGGAGCATTTTTCTGACGGGACTCTCCGCCTGATTTCCTTGCTCTGGCTATTGCTGGATGGGGAATCATTATTACTGCTGGAAGAGCCTGAATTGTCTCTTGATGATAAGATTGTAAGCCAGATTCCCAATCTCCTTCACAAGGCCGAAATGGCAGGTAAACGCAAGCCGCGTCAGACATTTATTAGCACTCATAGCTATGCCCTGCTAAATAATGAATCCATTGATGCCCGCGGCATCTTGTGGCTGAAGCCCACCAGCGAAGGTACAGAAATCCGCACTCCCAGCGAACACGAGCTTGCCCAGATCCGGGCAGGTCTGACGCCGGCCGATGTGTTTTTGCCCAAAGTCGCCGCAAGACTTAATGACCAGCAGCTCAGCTTTATTTGAGCACCATGTATATTCAAATTGCTGCGGAAGACCCTCTGGGCCGGGCTGTAATGCAGCGTATTGTGTCAGATGCAGTTCCCCATGCCGAATTGCATTTTACGGCTTGTCGTGGCAATGATTACCTGAAACAGAAGTTTTCCGCCTTCGCGACAATTGCTCAACACCAGAATCCCGTCGTTGTTATTACTGATCTGGATCAGTTTCCGTGCGCAACGGCGCTCATGGCGCACTGGAAAATCCGGCAACCGCTTCCGGCTGGATTATTGTTTCGCGTGGCGGTGCATGAGGTGGAATCCTGGTTGCTCGCTGATCGGGCTGGATTTTCAAAATTATTTGGAATTCCACAGCAGAAACTTCCGGGCACACCTGACTCGGTCAGCGATCCCAAGGAGTTGGTGATTCAGCTGGCACGAAGCAGCCGATTAAAAAGTATCCGCCTGGGGATAGCTCCCGCTCCAGGAGCTGCTGCATCAAAAGGCTTTCAATATAACGAAATATTGACCCAGTTTGTGTTAAACGCCTGGGACTATCAGGCAGCTTGCCGGAATTCGGACAGTCTTGCGCGCGCCGTTCACCGCATTGCGCAACTGGCAGAATAACCTGCAACAAAATACGGTCAGTATCTTAATCGGCTAAAGGTGGGCCGTTTAGTGCCTTTTATGAACAATCTGCAAACTCTCCTCCAGAAACAAATCAAGTCATCTCCAGTGGCGGGGCGGCTGGGCGAACTGCTGAACCGGGCCAAACCGGGGAAACCGCTGGCTGTTAAAGGATTGCGCGGTTCGGCGCTTTCCGCAGTTATTGCCGAGCTGGCCGTGCGAGAAGATCATCCGCCAATGATCCTGCTGGTCACGGGCAACTATGAACGTTCCGGTGAGCTTTATGATGATCTGAACTTTTTTGGAGTGCAGAATGCCCTGCACTATCCTCGTACACAGCTGTTGCCCTATGATGAAGATGAGCCGCTGCTGGAGGAGCAGGTCAAACACCTGGAGTTTTTGCGCGAACTTGTGGATGCGGCTGCAGACAAGAGTGGTCCAAAGTCTGCCCGCGTCGGTGTGACTTCCATCGAGGCACTGTTTTCCCGGGTGTCGACTCTCGATGCTTTTCGCGCGCTGACGGTCACTGTGGAGTTCGGAGAACCGTTTGATCCGGAGCAGTTTGCCGAGCGCGCATCCGCACTGGGCTATGAACGCGTGCCAACCGTCGAGACGCGCGGCGAGTTTAGCATTCGCGGCGGCATTGTTGATATCTTTCCCCCCGACGCCGAAAACCCGCTGCGCATCGATCTGTTCGGTAACGATATCGAATCAATCCGCTACTTTGATGTGCATACACAGCGCTCCATCCGCAACCTTGGCGATCTTGAAAGCTTTACGCTGCTGCCGGCGCGGGAAAAAGTTCTTATGGAAAAGGCCCTGGAAACTCATCCCGGGCCTCTGCCAGTTTTGCTGGAGCTGCTACCCGCGAAATCTCTCCTGGTTTTTGATACCACCGAAGTCTATCCGGTGCTGGACGAACGCTTCCGTCAACTGGTCGAGCGCCAGTACCGCGAGCGTGGTGTTAAAGAGCACAGTTTGCCCGCGCCCGATCGCCTGTATGCCAGTCTTGACCAGGTGCAAACTGCCGCTGCGGCATTTGTGCAGTTGCACCACAGTCTTATTATCGAAGGCGAATCCACCACGTCCGGTGTTAAATTCGACACCACCAGTTTTGAAACGATCAAACCCAGCCTGGAACATTACCTGACGCAGATTCGTCGACGGGTGGCTGATGGCTACACCACCGTGATTGTGTGTGACAATGACGGCCAGATGCAACGCATGGATGAAATGCTGGCGGAGAACGAGATTGGAGCTCTGCCTTACGCCACAGCCAAGGGCGATCCGCAAATCCCTGTTTATGATGATCGGACTCGCGACGTCATCATCTGTGTTGGGCTTCTGCACTCCGGTTTTGTCATGTCAGACGCCGGGCTGTACATTGTCACCGATCGCGAAATCTTCGGGCGTTATAAACGCCGCCATGTCTACCGCAAGCTGTACAAAGGCGCGCCTATTGCCGATGCCCGCGAAATCCGCAAAGGCGATTTCGTAGTGCATCTGGATCATGGTATTGGTCGCTTTGAGGGTATCCGCACTCAGAACATCGACGGCAAAATGACGGATTTTCTTGAGCTTATCTATGCAGAAGATGCCCGGCTGCTGGTGCCCGTGGATAAGATATCGTATGTGCAGAAATTCAGTGGCCCTGATGGAACGCCGCCCACCCTTGACAAGCTGGGCAGCAAAAAATGGCAACAGCGGCGCCAGAAGAGCCAGGAAGATATCGAAAAAATGGCGACTGAGCTGCTGGGGCTCCATGCAAAGCGCGCCATGGCTCGCGGCCATTCCTTCGGCTTTGATACATCATTTCAGCGGGAATTTGAAAGCAGCTTTCTCTACCAGGAAACCCCGGATCAGCTGCGCGCAATCGAAGACGTCAAAGCGGATATGGGCGGCCCCAAGCCCATGGACCGCCTGGTATGTGGCGACGTCGGCTATGGCAAAACCGAAGTGGCCATCCGTGCTGCATTTAAAGCCATTATGGACAAAAAGCAGGTGGCACTGCTCTGCCCCACAACCATTCTCGCGCGCCAGCATTATGACAACTTCCGAGAGCGTTTTGCCAGTTATCCGATCAAAGTGGAAATGCTTTCCCGGTTCCGCACTCCCAAAGAGACCAAAGAAACCCTCAAAGGTCTCGCCGACGGCAGCGTCGATATGGTTGTGGGAACTCATCAACTCCTCGGCAAAGGCGTCCAGTTTAAAGAGCTGGGCCTCGTCATCGTCGACGAAGAACAGCGATTCGGTGTTGCTCATAAAGAGCGCCTGAAAGAGCTGCGCGCCAGTGTTGATTTTCTTACACTTACCGCCACGCCAATCCCGCGCACACTCTACATGGCACTCAGCGGTCTGCGTGATATGAGCATCATCAATACGCCGCCCGCAGACCGTCATCCCATCAAAACCAAGATCATCCACTGGGACCGCGAACAGATCGAAGAAGCCATCCTGCGCGAACTCAATCGCGGCGGCCAGATCTTCTTCGTCCATAACCGGGTCCAGAACATCCACCAGATCGCCGACAGCATCCGGGAAATTGTGCCTCACGCGCGCATTGTTGTCGGCCATGGACAGATGAACGAGCACGATCTCGAACAGATCATCCTCGACTTCATCGATCAGAAATACGA
>Ga0182738_1006064_pt1 | contig 12677 bp, 9 predicted proteins | sample eDN5th30CBELigMG_FD_128876 | JGI IMG/M metagenome (GOLD analysis project Ga0182738, IMG submission 128876) | Enriched Miracle-Growth compost microbial communities from Emeryville, California, USA - eDNA 5th pass 30_C BE-Lig MG (version 2)... ...
AGTTTTTTTTTTCTCAAAAATTTTAGGGGGACGAAAATAAAATTTTTCTTGTAATTTTTTTAAAGGTTCTCAAAACATATTTTCTCCTCAAATAATTCAAACACAAGAAGGTGAAACATTTCTCTCAATGCTATCAGGTAAGAGCCAATTAAAACAATTTTTTAATATTATGATGAAGTGCAATTTTACCAAACGCATTTTTCAAAAAAGGAAGAAATGAACTTTTTTCATATATAAATTTCTCTTCAAGCTTATCTAGAAATTTTTTCCGCAATCAGTTGGCTCCAAATGGAAAAGGAGAATAATTTTGTTCAAATATTTTCTGACAAATGAAACTTGAATACTTCTTTTCTGTCAATAGAGAGAAAAAACTGAGGAGAAATTTTCCTCCTTCCCATTTGGGGAGAACTGGAAGCAAATAATTTTTTTTTGCCAAAGTCAGTTTGTGTAAAATCCCTAAAAATATATTTTTAATAAAAAAATGAATGAATTTTTGAAAATGAAGGAGAAAAAAAATTTGTACCTTATCTTTCATCAAAACTTTGATATTCTCAGTTTTGATTCTTACCGAATCACAATTGAAAATTTTCCAAGTACCTAGTTCGAATGAAAAATTGTCAACAAAAATTTCATCTCTTTGGAATCTCAAGAAAACAATTATCCATCAAACCAAGTAACATAGGCAAATTTCTTTTGGAAATAATAGTTTTGAGAATTAAGATTTAATTTGCAACTTTATAGATTGGTAGGTGGGTTTAAAGTTAATGAGTATTTCAAGCAATTATTTTTAATTAAGAATAATCCAAAACAAAATAAAAGGGATATGGAAATATTCATTAGAGTTCAGGAGAACATCTTGCCTATCTGTTTCTGAGGAGGCCTTCCATTTCATCAGCCATTGAAGAAAGAAGATCTGCGTTGGCTGTTCCAACATCATTATAGCTGGCAGGGAAAAAGATCATTTTAGGATTTGCACTCTGTGTGATTGACTCAAGGGCATCAATATATCTAATTTGGAAGGCAGCATCAGTACTCAAAGCCTCAGCTGCGTCTCTCATTAATCTGGCAACTTCAACTTCAGCCTTGGATGTGATAACCTGAGCCTCAGAAATCCTCTTTGAGACAGCTCCTGTGGAGAACGTGTTTCTGAATTCCAGAGGTAAATGCACATCTTGCACCAAAACTCTAATAACCTTTGCACCCCAAGCTTCTGCTACATGGGCAATTTCTTCTTCAATTTGATCAGCAAAGTGATCTCTGAGTTCAAGGAACTGTTGAATTGTCATTCTCCCGACTGCATTTCTCAAAGTAGTAACAGCCAAGTCTTGGATAGCAGCGAGCAAGTTGGTGACGTTAAATTTACTTTTATAGGCATTTTTAATCCTGTAATATAAAACAGCATCAACTCTAAAACTGGTGTTATCCTTGCTGACGACATTTTGTTGCTTAAGCTCCACGACCTTTTCTCTCTTATCAATTTGGACAAGCACATCAAGATCAGGGATCAGATAGTGCTGGCCAGGACCAACCAATTTGTAAAATTTGCCGAATCTCATAATAATTCCGTTAAATCCTTCGGGAACAATTTGGTAAGGATTGGGGCAGCAGCAAATGCATGGCAGCCAAGTACCGCACCATCCTGTGCATTGACCCCAGCACTTTTGAGTATCACCGTAAGCACCACCGTCACCATCACCAGCTTGCATATTTTGCAGCCCTCTGTTATCATTAGCAAATCTGTTTGGTTGTTGTTGGTAGGTTGCGTTGATTGGTCTCATTTGCATTTGTCCTCCCATTTGGTAACCTGGCATTCCAGGACCTCCAGGGCCTCCAAACTGACCTCCTGGCATGCCAGGACCTCCAAACTGTCCTCCTGGCATCATGGGGCCTCCATATTGACCTGGCACGACTGGGCCTCTCATCTGGCCTCCTGGCATGCCTGGGCCAGGTTGGAATGTGCCAACCATGCCTGGTTGAGCCATCTGATTCTGATGTGGGGGCATTCCAGCAGGAAAACCTTGATTCATCATTTGAGGGTGTCCAGGTTGGTTGACCCCTTGACCTTGAGATTCAATTGGAATTGGTTGGCCTGAAGGACGATTTCTGGTCAATATAGTTTGAGAACCGGAATGTGAATCCATTCCACCACTCTCTCCTTGTGATCTTTCCTGAGAAGAAGGTCGAACAACCACTTGTTCAGGGTTGATTCCTGTGGGTTGAGAGCCACTCTGCTGATTCATAAATAATGAGAAACTGTTATTAGAAAGTTAGCTTTATATTTTAATTTTATTATTGACCCGCACATCATTTTAAAGCCCTACTAATTTTAGTGAGATTGAATTAATTATTCAATGATGTGAAAGAATCTCAACCCTGTTTCAGAATCCTTTCACCATATCAAGTTCTCTGAACGCTTAAAAGGAAACAAAACCTAGAAATGAGATCTCCTGAAAATATCTTCAAAATCGTCAAAATAATATCATCACCTTTCACTCAAAAAACCAGAAATCTGATTTAATCTCAAGAAATTAAAGAGTTTTTTTCATTAATTTTAAATTGCCAAGGAAAATGAAGCTTGACAGATCGAGGTGAGAATTCTGATAAGCTATATCGCCCTTTTTAATGAAATCAAATCAAATTTGGCTGGCTCAGCCTCGAACTGGATCATCACAAGCTCCAGAAAAAAAGTAAATTGTCAAACCGTCAAACCTTGCCTGGTTTCTATATATAGGGACACGAAGATATAGAAAAGTTTTCAATATCAAACTCGGAAAAAAACTTTGTTTCTTCAAAAACAAAAACCCCGGATCAGAGATCTCCCTCTGTTAGGGAGATGGGGTTTACTCTTACTAGAGGAGGGCGAAATAGACAAGCTTTCTTCAAACCAATCTGGATAACTCTCATGTAAAAAATATTTCTTCATCCGGAAAAGCATTTGATCTGATTTTATTTTTAAAACCAATATATAAGGGCTTTATTAATTATTTTCAGGTTTTCATTTTTAAAAGTCCTTTAATTAAAGTAAAAAAACTTTTTTTGTAGATCGGTCTCAAGCATTCAAAACGATCCTATTAAATCTTTTCTTGAGGTCTGAGATATGAAAAATGGAAAACAAGGCTTCGTTGGTTATTTTACAAAATTTTCAACTTTGAATAATTTTATCTCGTCAATTCACATCATAACATAAACTCATTTGAGACTTTTTAGATTGAATTAATAAAAAAGGAAAAATCCTTTGCGATTATTTCAATTCATTCTCTTCTTCTCAAGGAGGTGGTCATTCTTTGGTGAGTTGTCAAAAGTAAACCCGTTCATTTCTTCAATCAATGAATTCAAACTCAAATTGAAAAACTTTTTGTATATTTTTAATAATATCAAATCAGAATCTGTCATTTTAATTCAAAGACATTATAAAATATTTTTTCCTTGGAGATTCTTTAGCAATGAATTTATTTCGATGAATTTACAATTTTCAAGACTATAAGAGTAAAGTTTTCAATCCTTACGAACAAAAAATACATGACAAAGTTTAAAAAAAAAAATCATCTCGACCTTATCGGTTTGTGCTTCTATTTCTGGAAGCATATTTTCCAAAATTCTGGTTAAAGACATTCTTCTTAACAAGCAATTTTTGGACAATTTGATCAATATTTGTGTCAATTGTTCCTTTTAGGAGCACTCCATGGTCCTGCATGTAATTGGATCTATTGTCTTTGTATACAAATTCCCTTTGAGTCTTTTCGTAAGTTTGAACAGCCTCAGCTTGTTCTAAATTGACATGGGCCATACCTTTGCCAAGTTTTCTGTTTAACTTTTGCTCATATTTGAGCCTTGGCATCGGGAGCTCATCTCGACTACCCATTTCTGTCCTCTCGCCTTTTTCAAGGTTTTCTTTAGATTGGCCAAATTCTCTCCGCGTTGAATCAGATGATTTCTCATTAAGACCTGCAAGGGATGCATTTCTCGCCAAAATACTTCTCTGACTCCTTGATTTTGCAATTATCTTTGGGAAATGAGCATTATCTCCTCGCTTAGCCAAACCAGCTTTTTCTGTCGAACTATCCTTCATTCCATGATCTTCTCCACTAATCAACTCTTTGGCACTTTCTTTCTCTTCAAATGGACTTTGAGGAGAAATATATCCTCTCTCGTCAAGACCCAGTCTTTGGCTCTTTTTCATGACAGATTCTTCATCTTCTTTTTCTTCAATTACTTTCTTTGGATCTGGATGCTGGAAGAAAGGCTTTCTTGCTGTGCTTTCTTTATCCCTCATTGTATATGATCCTCTCAATGCAACTTTTACATTATCCAAAACATACTTGAGATCAAGCTCACTTCTGAACTTTTCTCTCAGGTTGTTGGGATATGATTTAAGTAATAATCTTCAGGCCTCACTTTTAACCGATAGTCACTCACAGATCCCTTCGCTTTCAGTTTCTCTCGCTTGTCAAGTTTCTTCAAAGCATCTTCATCAATCAACTTGGGCTCATATTCCATTGCCTCTCCATGCAGTGAAGGCTTGTTATTTGTATAATTTATCAAAACCTTTCTCTGGAATGGCAAAGAACTTGAAGAACTGTCGATAAAATTTGAAACTGTCGGACTGATTTGGTGACAGTTCAACTTGAGTTTTGGAAAGAATCCCTCTCGACGAGAATTTTCCAATTGGTCATCAACTTCGGTGAGTTTCATCAAGCCTTTTTGTGGACTGGCGTTTGCAGATCTTGTTGAGGCCAGGTTACGCTCACTCAATTCCTTCAAAGTTGAGATTTTTAGCCTCTTTAGTGGAATTCTTAACTTGGTTGAAAGATCTTTTGCTAAAATCATGCCTCCAGGGGTTTGAGTAATGTCCTTCAAATCATAGTTAATGGAATACTTGAAGAGAGGTTCATCTTGTAAATCGGGCTTCTTTGCCTTCTTCTTTTCTTGGTTTTTTTCTTCATAAAAAAAGAATCGGTTTCCAAATAGTTTTTCGATAGATGACTGCACATAAAAATCACTCACAAAAATCCCATTGAGTTCGTGAATAACGATATGATAGCAATTCAAAATAAATCTCATGTCAAATTGAGGTCTCTCTTTTGGGAAGAGGTTATAATACATCATATGACAGATATACCCTGCAGTCAAAATTCCTGCATTGGAGAGATCTTCTTTTTGGTTTCCCAATGATGCAAAATATTTTCCATAAACCTTTCCAAGCTTCACTCGAATCTGAACTAAAATCTCTGGATCCTTTTGCGGCTGAAATTTCAAAAGAAAAATTGTCCAGAAAAGAAGTTTCACCATTTTCAAGTACTGTTTTGAAAAAAGCATTTCAGTAAATTTGCTGAATAGTCTCAGAGATTTTGCTTGAATACTCTTAAACAGGTCAATTGCAATCAAGTTTTGAATCTCTGATTTTATATCAAGATTTATTGGGAAACTCTTCAGGTCTTCAACTTGTATTCTCTCAATCTCGAATGTGGGATTTGTCACTGGTTGAACTGTGGATGAATTCAAGTTTTGCAGCTTCTCTTTCTTTTCCATATATGACTGGAAGGATGGAAAAATATCTTGTGGAGCCATCTTCAATCTTTTCCAGTTAATGCCAATCTTTAGATTCTTTGGGCTGCTCCGAGTATTCTTGCAACTTGTCTCCATAATAAATTAATTTTGTTTAATCTCAATGAAACTGAATTAATTTTACGATTGCTGGAATTCTTAATCCTAATTCATCCCTTTTTCCTCAATTCGCACTGTTTATGCTCAAAATAGTGTGATTGACTGAGATTGCTCAAAAATTGTTTGAGAATTTAGATTCGCTCATAAAATTGCCTGAGAAATGAAGAAGTAACAAAATTCATCTTTCGTTTCCAAATTCTACGACCTTGAAATTTTTTTTTGTGGCCTTTTTCCCTCAGACCCCAGAAGAGATATGAGGATAATTTATTTTATGAATATATCTCTTGTTGAAAAAAAATTTGTTTCAATAGAGACTTGTTATGATGTACCACCAATTCACAAAATTTGCCAAAAACTAAATTCTTGACTGTCACTTGACTTGATACAGTCACTTGATCCATGCCTCAATTAAAATTAAAACCAAATTTAATCCATAGTTTGCTCATTATTAAAGCAATCACTCATTGAATCATAAAAATAATAAAAAAGATTTGCAATTCTTCCTCTTCTCAAAAAACACATGGAATTCAAAAAAGTCACTGAAACCACCTCAAAATACCGTCATTTAGAAAAAATGACCATCAATGAAATCCTTACTAACATCAATAATGAAGACAAAACTGTTCCTCACGCTGTTGAAAAAGCCATTCCTCAAATTGAAAAACTTGTTGCTGTTATTGCTGATAAGATGCTTTTGGGAGGACGTCTTTTCTACCTTGGCGCTGGTACCAGCGGCAGACTTGGTATTGTCGATGCCTCTGAATGTCCTCCTACCTTTGGTGTCCCTCATGCCCTTGTTGTTGGACTTATTGCTGGTGGTGATGCTGCCATCAGAAACCCTGTTGAAAAGGCAGAAGACAGCAGAGATCAAAGTTGGATTGACTTGAAAGCTCATGATGTCTGTGATAAGGATGTTGTTGTTGGTATTGCTGCAAGTGGAACCACTCCATATGTCATCACTGCCTTACAAAGATGCAAAGAAAATGGTATTGTTACAGGAGCTATTACCTGCAATCCAGGAGCTCCAGTTGCCAAAGCTGCTGACTATCCTATTGAAGTCGAAGTTGGGCCTGAATTCGTCACGGGAAGCACCAGAATGAAGAGTGGAACTGCTCAAAAATTAGTTTTGAACATGATCTCTACAAGTGTCATGATCAAAATCGGAAGAGTTGAGGATAATAAAATGGTCAACATGCAACTTACTAACGAAAAGCTTGTTGATAGAGGAACCAAAATGCTTATGGAAACCTGTGGAATTCAAGATTATGAACAAGCTAAAGAATTGTTAATTAAGCACGGAGGTGTCAAGAAGGCTGCTGATTCTCTCAAAAATCAAAACTAAGTTTCTATCTTCTATCCCATGTGAAATGAACCATGAGGAAAAAAATTACTTATTATTTATTCCCTCTCTTTGAGTACGCATGATCATTATTTAAAAGTATAAGAAATATTTGATAACCTTCGCACCAACAAACAAATTTCAATCTCAGAAATCTGAAATTTCCTTCCTTTCATAAGTGATGAATTGAGCAGGAAAAATTATTTTTTGTTTCTTCAAACAGAAAAAGGAATTTCCAAAAACTATATTTAAAAATCAGGATCTGAATGACTGCAACTTTCTGGGACCACCTCTCAAAAGATAGAAAATTTCAAGCCTCATGGAATTTCAAAGCAAAAAAATAATTTTGTCTACTCAAGTCTAAAAAGCGTTTAAAATAAATTTTATCTATCACTTTGGGTTGGATTGACCTCGAAAACCTATTTGGGTTTGAGTTTTCAGAAGCTGAGAAAGAATTTTTCTCCCACATTTTAAAAATTCACATGACAGTAAATAGAAAATGTGCCTTGATGGGAAACAAAGCCTTTTTTGGGGCTCAAAGCCGTCTTGTTCATAAAAGTATTTTTTGAAGAATTTTTATGGATATTTCTTTTTGTTTTCCAATAGAACATCATTTAAAAAAAAAATTCCTAGTTTTTTATTAACATTTTTTTTCCTTGCAACAGATTATTGTGCGAGTGAAATTAAGGGAGGAAAGTTGGGAGAAAAGCCATTTTTCGAAGCCTCTAAAACCCCTAAAGCCTTTCTTTTTGAAAGCCTTTTTGGGGAAGCTTCAATTCCCATCACTGAAAATGGAATTAATAGAGGAGTCTAGGATGAGAAAATCCGACAATATTGGTCTTTACGGTTTTCCAAATGTGTTCCAGATTTTATACTTCAGAAAAAATTTTTTTAAGGGAGGAAGATAAAATTCGGCAATATTTTTTTTTGCAATTTCCACATCTTTTCAGATCATCTTGGAGATCCATTTTTATCACTTTGACTCTGATCTCAGATCTCCCCATAAGAAATAATCTCCATACCTGCCAGTAATTTTTATTTTATGAATTATTCAACTATTTTATGGCGAAATGAGGAAATTAACAGTTAATATTATATGGAATTCAAAAACTCCTTGCATTTTTGCTAAGAAAAAAAAGTTTCGATTAATCAGTTGTGAAGCAACTCAACTGTCCAATATTTAAATTTTGTATTAAATTAATCAAAAAGAATTTGAGTCGATTTACCAGCTTCTCCTTCATACAGCCTATTCTCTGAAATGTCCTTGAACCCTCAAAAAGACGCTATACTAGACAATTTCTCACAATTTTTTACCAAACTTGTCCAAAGCCATCCTCTCAAAGATGAACTTCTCGAAAATTTTTCAAATTTTCAGCAAATCATCACCAATGATAGTTCAAACTATCTTCAAACCAAATCATTTATTTCAACATTGCATCAGAGAAATCTCACGAAGATCTCAACAGAGACAACCAAACCCTCCCAAGATTCACTTCAAACATCAGCGACTCTCCCTAATGATCCCTCGCTAAAATCCTTCTCCCCTGATGAGCTCAAATACCCTTTTTCTCTCCTTGCGAAGTTTACCTATGCTTCCTTTCGTGATTATCTCACCAAGAATGCAATTCCACTCCCTGTTGACAGTCCTTTAATCTATAAATATTCTCATATTAGAGAATTTCTACCAGACTCTCAAAACTTTTACAGAGCGCTTGGACTTGGTCTCTTAGAGATCCTGCTTTCAGATGCTATATATATCCATAGAATTAGTGAATGGTATCAAAAAGTCTTTCACAGAGAGATTGTTTTAAACACTCAGATTTATCCATTCTCTTCAGATGAAATGAGAAGTACGTTTTGCGGGTATCTCAAACAACTCATACAATCTCGAGAAGATCCAGAGGAAACCAGAGAAGGTAAAACTTCTCGAAACCTCTTGTATCAAATGGCTACAAAAGACACAGTTTTTGACGTTGCTCTCATTTCTTTCATCAAAGAAGTCCTCATTAACAAATTAAGCGCTGTGAGACAACCATCTGAACTCCTCGAGGACCAAGTCAAATCAAATGATAGCAGAATCATCGGAGACTTGATCCTTGTGATCCCTCAAGCTTTTAGTGTGAACCTCATTGTCCAAATCATCCAAGAAAAAATTGTCACTGAAAATATCTATACAGTTCAAGGAAGTGATCCAAAGGTTTGTCCCACTCTTCACATCCTCAATGAAAAACAATTTTCATACCAAAACTTCTGCATCTTGAATCTAGACAACCTTGAAAGTGAAACCTTCCAATCTCAAAAGCCTCTTGTCGCCCATAATAGAAATCACAGCCTCCAACGGGAAAAAACTACAACCATGACCTTTAAGCCTGAAAGAAGCTTCAACACAGACTTTAAAGTCAGCTCAGATAAATTCCATAAATCCACCAAACCTCCTCAGATTCAAGATAAAACAATCACCGCCTTTGAAGATACTAATGTTTTTGATAAAGCTCATCCGCTCAAGAACCTGACCGAAGGCAATGTCCCTCAATTCGATGAAGATGATGACGAAGACAGCAGATTCGTATTCGAAGAATCTCCCAAAACAGCTGATATTATCAGCCTAAGTAAAATCTTGAATGGATATATGGGACTCAAATCTAACCCCCAAAAAGAAAATAAATCCCCTTCAAAGCACAAAAGTGTCATGCATAGCAGACAAGGTTCTTACCTTGGAGACTTGTCTTATCTTGAAAATAAAGAAACCAAACAAGTTCTCACTCCTCCCAAAGCCAAAACTGGAAACTCTGAATCGCCCTTTAATTTCAACTTGATTCCATCAACTCAACTTCAAGAGCAAACTATGATGGGCAATAAAGGTCATGAAGAAAATATCGCTCCTCCTACTACTCATGTATAATTTCTCGAAATCTTTGAATCTCTAACTATTTTGAATAGACTTCTCCAGCCATGTTCAACCTTCCAACTGATAATTCATCAATGGGGGTGCTTCAGCCTCGTGAAACAAATAAATCAAACAATATTTCTCGCCCAAGTGAGCTTAAGAATCTCCTCAAACCATCTTTCCCACAAACAAGACCAGCTGAATTTGAGTTTCAAAAACCTAAAATTGTCACAATGGTGCCAAAATTCATGTCGAATGTTCCCGCAAATCCTTTCTCAGCAGGTTTCAATATGAATCCTATGAGTGGCTTGCCGCCCTCAGGGTTACAACTTCATGAGTATAGCTCCAGTGATAACAGATACACTGCCAAACCTGGGTCCAAAGTTGAAGAAGAAAACTTGCCATCAAGAAGATTTAGTCTCAATCCTCTCTCGTTCTTGGGACATAATATGGAGCAGCTTGACAAAAGGCTAGGCATCAAAGATGGCGCTGGCCGAAACTTGCGAAGCTCAGGACAGCGTGGCGACATCACTGAAAACTTCGGGACTATTGCTGACCGCAGAGCGAGTTATGGTGTTACTGGAAATCAAAATATGAGTGCAGGAATTTATGGACAAGGAATTAGTGAAAGAAGAATGTATCAGTATTAATCTTATAAAATTTAATCTACTTTTTAAAAACAAGAGTTTTCAAAGGAACTTACCTCTGTATTAAATATTATAGATTCCTTTATCATTTTTATTGTAAGCCAACAATCAAATGTTTTTTAATTCCCTTCGAACTATCTGATATTTTCCCTCTGGATTCAATTCAGAAACATAAAGAATTTTTCTATAGAAAGAAAATATTTATTATAAGATAAATTTATAATAATGAATACAACACAACAACAACAACAAACTCCAATCTCTCCAAATCCAGCAAACACTATTGTTACTTTGAATGTCGGAGGCTCACTTTATACAACCACATTGCAGACTCTGACTCATTCTCCAAATACTCTTTTTGTTTCTCTCTTAAGAACTCTTCCACGTGATAAAAATGGCAATATTTTTATCGATAGAGACCCTGCTTACTTCCGCCATATCCTTGACAGTCTTAGACAGGGAGAAATCCAACACCCATATGAAACTGATTCTTATGATATTCTAAGACTCTGGAAAGAAATTGACTACTTCAGACTCCTTGCGCCAGGACACATTTGGGCATTCTCTAGAAAAAAGAAACTCAGACACTCAGCTATTGAAGTTTCACAAGACGGATTTTATGTCAGAAAATCCAGCAAAGCTAAGCCAGGCATGGTCTCAATCTGTAGTGATAAAGCCTTGTTAAATGGAAAATATAGATGGCGCGTAATAACTAAAGGTGTTGTTGGCGGAATTACTTTTGGCATGGTCCATACCAAAGTCTTTAAAAGAAAAACACCCAAAGCCACGGATATCCATGGTCTTTCCAATAGCGGGGAAATCTTCAACATGGAGCGATATGGAGCAGTTGAAGAAGATGAAGATGATGAAGAAGAGGAGGACGATGATGATGAAAAAGAAGAAGCTGACATCAAGGACCCTCAAGTCTTGATAAAAACAGAAGGCGACTTAGGAAAAAGAGTTATACTCACTGAAAGTGGCGATGAAGAGCCAAATGAAAATCAAAACATTGTCGCTATCAAAGAGTCAGATAACGAATCTGATAATGAAGAAATCTTGAAGGATGTCCAATATGATATTAAACCTCTCAAACAATCTCCCAAAAAGAAGGAAGCTGTTCTCAGAAGAGAAGAAAGATTCTTGCTTGAATATGACTCCATCACAGGAAATCTTAAAATCTATAAACAAGACGAAGAAAGATGGTATGTCACAAAACTCCTGACAGAACCTGAAGGATATTCTTTCTTTGTTTCTCTCGAAAATTCTGGTGATTCATCTCGTATTGAACTTTTAGAATAAATTGTGATCCATATTTAAATAAAATTACTCTCATATATACCATTTATAAATAAACTCCATATAGAATCTCACAATTTATTAATTGATTCACGGATATGGTGGATCGATTTCTTGAGATCTGCCAATTTACCATGAGGGTCACCGACAGCTTCACATAGAGCTTTCCCTTTTTCAGCATAGACTAATCCTTCTTTAAACCTTCCTAAAGAGCAGTAGGTCTTTGAGGTGATGATGTTGATATATTCAAGCTCTTCAGAGGGCAGATATTTTTCAGGAGATAATTCTTGAATCTCCTCAAAGGACTTAAGAGCTTGATTCCAATCTTCATCATTAGCATAGGATTCGCCGATTCTGAGCAAAAGATTGAATTTACGAGCTGGATCCAAATTTTCATTGTTCTTGCAAAAGTTGATTGCATCTTCTAAAGCAATTCTATAATAACTTTTAGTCACCTCTTGATCAGCCAAGAGATCGACTCTTTCCATTAAGGCATCAGCAATCTGGACACTGCCTTCACCGTACAGTGTACTAAGAATTGTCAGGAGACTACTAAAGGCTTTCTCAGCCAAGGTAATGTTCGTCTGCATATAGTGAACAACACACATCATCTGGTAAACTGAGGCCTTTTTCTCGAGCTGGAGGTCACTGCCTGCCAGATCAAGGAACTTTTGGGCATTTTCTAAACATCCCTCATGATCTCTCAGTTGGAACTGAGCAATGCTCAATGTATAGAAATCATTGAAATTAATGTTGCCATATTTCACACTTATTTCAATGCATTTCTTCAGATTCTTCACTACCTTAACATCGTTTCCCTGCATCAGGTAAGCTTCACCAATTG
>Ga0182738_1006065_pt1 | contig 12676 bp, 9 predicted proteins | sample eDN5th30CBELigMG_FD_128876 | JGI IMG/M metagenome (GOLD analysis project Ga0182738, IMG submission 128876) | Enriched Miracle-Growth compost microbial communities from Emeryville, California, USA - eDNA 5th pass 30_C BE-Lig MG (version 2)... ...
CCCATCCCAGCAGGCTGCGCATTTCCGCATCGGCCTGTCCCCGCGCACCCGGCAGTGCCAACCCGAGCCCTTCGCTCAGCGAAAGCGGCGAGATGAAGAGGTTGTCGTTTGGCCCCGCCGCTTCTGCCAGCTTGGGATATAGCCGTGCCGCGAGCCTGGCCTGTCCGCCGGTCAGATCCCACGGGATCGCAGCACCGGATTGAACGCCATCCGCCGTGCTGCCCGCCGGCCCCGCGACACAACCCGGCATGACCAGCAGGCCCAGCGCGGCGCAGGCTGCCTTGATCCGGCGGGCGCGGCCGGTCTTACCGATTTGTTCTGAAATCATGCAGGCGAACCCGGAACGGGTGGCGGAGAGGGTGGAATGTGAATCACCGTGGGGCAGGATACCGGCTCTCCCTTCCCGCCGCGGAGGCGATTGTCAGTCAGAATACGCTCCTGTTCCAGCAGGCAGGCATTGGCGCGGCGCACCGCCTCTGGCTCGCTGAGCCCCTCGCGCGCGGCATTCTGCTTCACCGCAAACCACGCCCCGCCATAGCCCGCCGCCTGATCGAGCGATTTGACCGTCACCACGCGGTGGCGTCCGCAGGCCTCGATCAGCGCCGGCGGCGGCTCTGCCACCTCGGCGCGATAGCCGAGTTGCATTCGCGTGCCGACGCGGGCCAATCGGCGCGGGTGAGCGGAGTGGCGGGAGCGGAATGCCAGATGCCCCTCCCCATCCCGGTATATGCCAATCCCGAGCGGAAACATGGCCAGCGGATCGTCTGCGCCTTCTTCGTCGATGAAGAAGCAGCCGTCGCGCAGCACGATCGCATCATAGGTCGCCAGATCGGGTGTGGGGCCTGCCAGCCTCGGTTCGTTCGGGAAATAGCGGACTGAGGATTTCAGATCATCGGGGACAGCGGGGAGATCGGGCTCCGCCCATTCGCTGAAACGCAGAAGAAGGTTGGGAGGAATATCCCATCGCCCCGCGGATCGCATGGCCTCGAACTCGGCGCGGGGGATCGCGATGTCGAGCCACGGCACGCTCATGTTGCCAAACCCGGGCGAGGCGCCGTCCCCGATACGGGTCGCCCATTCGCGCGCTATGCGGTCCTGATCGGTGCGCGCGAAGCCGGCTGTTGCAGGCTGGAACAGCGGATCGCGGGTATAGCGCCGCAGGGTCGCCGCTGGCTCGTTCAGGAAATAGGCGACGCCAGTGACGGTACCCAGGCCGTCATTCTCCGGTCCGTCGCGCCAACGCCATTCAATCCCACCGAAGTTGCCAATCTCCTCGCGTTTGAGGATGCGCAGCATGGGCAGATGGCGTTCCTCCAGCCTGTCTGCAAAACGCCAGCGGCGATCCTGAAGCGTCGGCGAGTACGGTTCAGGCCCAAGCCTGGTGACTGGCGTATAGGGTGGCGCCTCGAGAATGGTGGCGTATGCCTGACCATCATTGCCCGACACGGCAGCCGCATCGGAACAGGCTGCGAGCATCACTAGCACAGCTGGGAAATAACGGACGATGGCGTTCACTCTCCTATGTTACACCATCACATAAACAAGCCTCTCTGAACGCTGCATAAATTAGGCGAGGCGTCGCACTCTCCCGGGTGCATTCGGGGATGAACGTGGGACTGCCGTCCTTGGAGACGTGTTCCATCACCATGATGAGTCTTCTTGATCCCGGCGGCGAGGTCCATCGCCCCGCCCATCCCGCTTGGCAAGGAATGGCCGATGCACGAACCCGCTTCGCGGGATTGGCGCTGGTGGTGAGGTTAGGTCAGCGACGCGAGTGCTGCGCCTGGATTGAGCGATACGCCTGACGGGCAGACCCTTTCGGCTCCTTCAAGATGAGGAGTCGAACGATGAACGAGCTTATTCCGGCTGGTGCGATCAGTCCGTTGCGCCAGCGGCTGGTCGACGACATGACCATGCGCAGGTTCAGCCACGAGACGCAGCGCAACTATCTGCGTGACGTAGGGCGGTTCGCAACCTGGCTGGGGCGCTCGCCCCATACCGCGACCGCTGAAGATGTCCGCCGGTTCCAGATCGAGCAGCAGGAAGCGGGCGTACCGGCGCCGACCATGAACAGCATTGTCGCGGCCCTGCGGTTCTTCTTCAACCATACGCTTGATCGCCCAGAGCTCGCCCGTGAGCTGGTTCGTACCGCGCATGCCCGCAAGATCCCGGTGGTGCTGACGCTGGCCGAGGTGAAGCGGCTGCTCGACGCCACCACCTGTCTCAAGCACCAGGCGGCGCTATCGGTCGCTTACGGGGCCGGCTTGCGCGTCGGCGAGGTCTCCGCACTCAAGGTGAGCGATATCGACAGCAAGCGCATGCTGCTGCGGATCGCGGCAAAGGCGGGCGCTATCGCAATGCCATGCTACCCGAAGGCCTGCTCCCGCTGCTGCGCGACTGGTGGCGCGCCGGTCGGCAACAGGGCGTCATGCTCCCCGATGGCTGGCTCTTCCCGGGTCAGAACGCGAGGGTTCCGATCAGTACCCGGCAGCTCTACCGGGTCGTCGTCGAGGCGGCCGAGGCAGCCGATATCGCCAAGCGGGTGGGACCACACACCCTGCGGCACAGCTTCGCTACCCATCTGCTCGAGGACGGGGTTGATATCCGCGTCATCCAGGCGCTGCTCGGCCACGCCAAGCTCAACACCACCGCCTTCTACACCCAGGTGGCGACCAGGACGATGCGGGCGGTCGTCAGTCCGCTCGACCGACTGGCGCTGGCCGCACCCGAACCGGAGGCGCCCGGCGGCTGAGCCGGTGCGCACCTCACTCGAGGTCGCAGACATCTTCCGTGCAGCCGGCCCCTCATATCGCGCCGCGCATGCCGGGCATCTGAGCCTGCACCAGCTCAAGATCATGTCAGCGGTCGAGCAGTGTCGCACCGCTGCGATGGGCGGTCACGTCGAGGCTTGCACCGACTGCGGCCATTGGCGGATCGCCTACAACTCCTGCCGCAATCGGCACTGCCCGAAGTGCCAGGGCGCCGCTGCACGCACCTGGCTGGAGGCACGAGAGGCCGACCTGCTGCCGGTCGGCTACTTCCATGTCGTGTTCACCCTGCCGGCAGAGATCGCCGCCATCGCCTTCCACAACAAGGCGCTGGTCTACGACCTGCTGTTCAAGACAGCGTCGGAGACGATGCAGGTCATCGCAGCCGACCCCAGGCATCTTGGAGCACGGATCGGGATCACCGCCGTGCTCCACACCTGGGGCTCGGCGCTCACCCATCATCCACACATCCACATGATCGTGCCCGGTGGCGGCATCTCGCCGGACGGGGCGCGCTGGGTCTCGGCACGGCCAGCGTTCCTCCTGCCCGTGCGCGTGCTCGGTGCGCTGTTCCGCCGTCTGTTCGTGACCCGACTGCTCGCACTTCACGGTGCCAGCAGGCTGAGGTTCTTCGGCGCCACGATCCCTCTCGCCGATCACCGCACCTTCCTGCGGCACCTCGCGCCGGTCCGTAAGAAGCGCTGGGTTGTCTATGCAAAGCCGCCGTTCGCTGGCCCGGCAGCGGTGCTCGCCTATCTGTCGCGCTACACCCACCGCGTCGCCATCTCGAACAGCCGGCTCGTGCGGTTCGACGAGGCCGGAGTCACCTTCCGCTACAAGGATTATCGCCGCAGCGGCGCCGACCGGCAGCAGGTGATGACGCTTGCCGCCGACGAGTTCATCCGCCGCTTTCTGCTGCACGGCTTGCCCAAAGGGTCCCACCGCATCCGTCACTACGGCCTGCTCGCCAGCGGGACCCGCAAGGACCATCTCGAACGTGCCCGCAGGCTGCTCGCGGCCGCGCCACCTGCTGCCGACGATTCCCCGGCCGAACCGCAGGAAGCCAGACCGCCATGCTCGTACTGCGGGGGACGCATGATCGTCATCGAGATCCTCCAGCGGCGATATCAACCCCGCGCACCGCCCGTCGTGGCAGCCTCACCCGGGAGACAGGCGCTGTGAACCGGCGCAGCTCGACACCAACAGACTCCGTGGCAACCGTGCTTCCGGGAGCGGGGACGTCCGCATTTGATCCGCCTGAAAGCAGCCGTCCAATGGCCAAAGTCCGCCGGTCTGCATCTGGGCAACCTTCGCGGCGCCCCCGAAGCAGACCGTCCGCTCTCGATAACGTCCGCATACCGGCGACAATCTACCTGGGCGAGGACCGCCCGAAGCTCAAATCCCCATAGATCAACGCGTGGGGCCCGCGGGTTCGGGCACCGTCGACTTTCCGACGCCTCCCGGCGTCCGAAACTCTAAACGGTAGCAGACTATCCGCTTTCGAACAGAGATGCAGAGAAGCAGCCGCGGATCGCGACTAGTCACTTCCCATTGCTGAGTGCCGTTCCTGGGTTCCACTCAGGAAATCAGTTTGTGGAATTTGCCTGCAGCTTGCGCCACCGACTGGGGGAAAGACCGAAACGGCGTTTGAAGGCGCGAGTGAAATGCGCCGAGTTCTCGAACCCATTGCAGAAGGCGATGTCGGACGCGGTGCGGAATGCGCCCTGTGGCTGGGCCAAGTCCGCGGCCGCTTGTTCGAGCCGCCGGCTCCAGATTCGCCCACTGATCGAGATTCCGATCTCTTCGAGCATGATCTGGTCGAGCCGCCGACGGCTGATCTGTTGCGCCTGCGCCACCTCCTCGGCGCAAAGTCCGGGCATTCCGAGATGGAGTTCTATGAAGGCCAGCGCGGCCTGCACTCGCCACCCGAGCACGCCCTCGGCAGGCTCCGGATCGATCGCGCCGAGCATGTGAACGATACTCGCTAGCGCCGCCATGCGCTGTCGCTCCTGCATGCAGGGCACTGTCTGGAAGGCGTTCGTCAGCACTTGTGCGACCAGGGCGGCGCCCGGGTCGGCCCCGCGCAGCGGTTTGGCGGTGAAATGCTCGAGATGCGGATTGCGGCCAAGCACGATCAAGCGCGGCATTCGCAAGATCATGATCCGGCTATGCCCGCCGCTGTCCAGGGAGAAGTGAAAGCGCTCATCGAGCAGGCAGATGTCTCCGGCCCGCAACTCGCCGCGGCGAGAGCGCTGCTGGACTTGCGCCGTTCCCTCGACCTGTAGCAGGAGCGTGAAGTTGGCTTGCTCGACTGGAAGGACCGGCCGGTAGTCAATCAGCGCCGCGGGCGAGCGTATCGACCAGAGCGAGCCGCCTCCCATGTCCACGTGGCGGATGTCCCCCATCGCGGTGGGCCCAACCCGGCGGACCGAAATTCCAGGGAGCAGTTCGGGCGTTATGACGGTCCAGGCGGTAGCGCGCCGACCAGCCTCCACCGTGCTGAGGTCGAGCACCGCAGGGATTTCAACCGAAAAGCGTGTTTCCATTTCCGGCAAAGCGTCGTTCTTCCTCAATCAAGACCCAGCCGCACCTTACACCTATCAAGGGCTTCAAGAGATGCAAGCGACCGTGCGGAAAGCGGATTTGGCGAAAAAAGCCGGGTTATCGGCTCGCCGTTCGAAAACGCATCGGCGAGGGAGAGTCGCAGATCGCAAACTTTCGGCCCGATCAAAGGCCGCAACCGACGTTAGAACAAGCCATAACTCAAGAAAGTGACCGGGTACGGCCGCGGCGACACCGAGCGCGCAGCCCAAGCCTGGCGCGCGCCGAGCGTACGCTGGTAACATGGGAGAGAAGATGTGCTGCGAATTTCACGACAGATTCAGGGGCTGCTTGCCTTTTTAGGGCTGGTGCTGACGTCGCTCGCGTGGGCAGCACCAGCCACGGCCGCGAACTGCGACCGGGCTTGCCTCGTCAAGACGATGGACGATTACCTCGCCGCCCTGGCCGCGCGTGACCCGGCTCGGCTCGAGCTCGCATCCGACGTGCGCTACACCGAGAACACCAACGATATGGCGCTGGGCGACGGCTTTTGGGGCACAGTCGACAGCATCGGCCCCGGCCGGTTCGATCTCGTCGACCCGGTGAGCGGCCAGATCTTCACCTATACCGAGGGCAAGGAGAACGGGCACGGCGTCCTTTATGGCGTGCGCCTCAAATCGCGCGATAGCCGCCTGACGGAGATCGAGGCTTTCGTCATCCGGCCCGGTCCGGCGATCTTCGGCACGTTCGATGGACTGCCGCCGGTCGATCCGTTCTGGAACGAGCCGCTCAAACCGTCCGAGCGCCGCTCGCGCCCCGAACTGATCGCGGCCGCGAATCAATATTTCGAAGGTCTCGAGCAGGACACGGGCATGGTCGTGCCGTTCGCGGACGATTGCACGCGGGTGGAGAACGGCGTGCAGACGGCCCCGAACCGCGCCACACCAACGCGGCCGAGCATGACCTGCAAGGAATCCTTCAACGCCAAGCGCTACACTTACATCACGGAGGTGACCGAGCGTCGCTTCCTGGTGGTGGACGAGGATCGCGGAATCGTCTTCGGCACCTTCATGTTCCAGCACCCCGGCGACGTGAAGACGAGCGACTGGGAAGAGGTGAGTAAGAACCGCGACAGCCTGATCGTCTACCCCAACACCACGATGGCGATCGAGGCCTTCAAGGTGGTCGATGGCCAGATCCGGCGGATCCACGCCTTCGTGCTGCTGAACGCCTATCGCCAAAAGCCCGGTTGGCCGGTTCTGGCGCGTCCGTGACATCCCGCATGCGCGGCCCGGCGGCCGCGCATGCGCCGACTCTAGAACAATCCCAGGGAGACAGACAATGACACAGCGAGCACAGCGGGCCCGTCCCGCCAATCTGACCGTGCGCGCCGCCCTTGGACTGCGCTGCGGCGCCAGCACCGCGGCGCTGCTCTGGTTCCTCGCGAGCGCCCCGCCCGCACTGGCCCAGGACAGCTCCGTCGAGGCCGACGCGGCGGCTGGTGTCCAGGCCGCCGCCGACGACGCGGCCGGGGGCGAAATCCTGGTCACCGGCTCTCGCGTCAGCGACGGCTTTCAGGCGCCGACACCCGTAACGGTGATCACCGCCGACGAGCTGCTGGCGCGCGCACCGTCCTCGTTGTCGGACGCGCTCAACCAGATCCCGCAGTTCACCAATTCCGACACCACCGCGTCCAACGGGGTGACGACCGGCTCGAACTCAGGCGCGAGCTTCCTCAACTTGCGGGGTCTCGGCTCTAACCGCACGCTCACCCTACTCGACGGGCGGCGAGTAGCGCCGTCGACCGGAGCCGGCGTGACCGACGTCAGCATCCTGCCCGAGGGCCTCATCCAGCGCGTCGATGTGGTTACCGGCGGCGCGTCCGCGGTGTACGGCTCCGACGCGGTCGCGGGCGTCGTGAACTACATCCTCGACACACGGTTCGAGGGCATCAAGGGCCTCATACAGGGAGGCATCTCGGATCGCGGCGACGCGGAGAACGTCAAGGCGCAACTGAGCGTCGGGACCTCGCTCGCCGACGACCGACTGCACGTGATCGCCAGTGGCGAATACTACAAGCACGAAGGGGTCGAGAATTACGCCAGCCGCGACTGGTTCGATTCGTGCGCACGCATCGCCAATCCCGCGGGGACTCCCGCGACGATGCTCGCCTGCGACGTCCATTCGTCGGGTTTCACTTACGGCGGCCTGATCCCCTCCGGTCCGCTCCGGGGCACACAGTTCCTCCCCGGCGGGGTGGCCGCGCCGTTCGTCTACGGCGATCTGCTGACGGCCTCAAGCATGGTCGGCGGCGACGGCGCCGGCGGCGAGAATCCTGACGTCGGCGCCTACTTCCAGCCGATGACGGCGCTCGAGCGCATGACCGGCTTCGCTCGCGTGGAATACGAACTCACCGATAACGTCAGCGTGTTCGGCCAGTACCTCTATGGCCGTTCGGAAACCAACTACGTCGGCACCTGGCCGTGGCAGGGCAACTCTTCCGGGTTCACGATCCAGATCGACAACGCCTATCTGCCGGACTCCGTACGCCAGCGGATGATCGACGCCGACGTCACGACCTTCCCGCTCAATCGCTACGATTACGATTTCGGACCGTTGCTCAACACCAACGTCAACACCACGCACGAATTCGTCGCTGGGCTCGACGCTGACATCGGCCGATTCAGGTTCGAGGCGTACTACGAGCACGGCGAGAACCGCATGGTGCTGACAACGCTGAACAATCCGATCGTCAACAACGAGTACAACGCCGTCGATGCGGTGGTCGATCCGGACACCGGCGACATCGTCTGCCGCTCAACGCTGACCCAGCCTGGCAACGGCTGCGTACCGATCAACCTGTTCGGCTCGGGCTCCCCCTCACCCGAGGCGCTCGATTACATCCTCGGCACGACCTGGCAGGACCTCAGGGTCAAGCAGGACGTCGTCGAAGCGAGCATCGCCGGCGAGGCCTTCGAGCTTTGGGCCGGGCCGGTCACTGTCGCCGCGGGCGGCGGCTACCGGCGCGAATCCGCCAGCCAGGAAGTCGATCCGATCTCGACCTCCTACAAGCACTTCACCGGCGGCTATTTTGGATTCCCGGCCGCGCTCGAAGGGCAGCTCGGCGGTTTCGACCGCAGCAATCCGGGCGAGATCAGCGGTTCCTATGACCTGTGGGAGCTGTTCGGCGAAATCGACCTGCCGCTGGCGCGCGATCTGCCGTTCGCACAGGAGCTCGATCTCAACGCGGGCGTTCGCCTGACCGACTATAGCACGAGCGGAAGCGTCACGAGCTGGAAGGTCGGTATGAGCTACGTCCCGGTCGACGGCATCAGGTTCCGCGCGGCACGCTCTCGCGACATCCGCGCGGCCAACCTGAACGAGCTCTACACCGATCCGCGTCAGGGCCAGAGCAACCTCGTCGATCCATTCCAGCCGGTTGGATCGCCCAACCGATCGCTGCCGGTCTACGTGATCTCCTCGGGCAACCTCGACTTGAAGCCGGAGAAGGCGGACACCACGACCTTCGGCGTGGTGCTCCAGCCGGCCTTCTTTCCAGGCTTCGGCGCCTCGGTCGATTACTACGACATCGAACTCGAGGACGCGATCTCCACGCTCGGCGCGCAGGTCACAATCGACCAATGCTTCGGTGGCGCCACCGAGCTGTGCTCGCAGCTCACGCGCGACCAGGACGGCCTGCTGCTTTCGGTGGCGACCCCGTTCCTCAATATCGCCTCGCTTGAGACGAGCGGCATCGACTTCGAAGCCAACTACCGGCACGCCCTCGGCACGGGCCAGCTGAGCCTGCGGCTGCTCGCCAATTACGTCGACAAATACGTCATCACCAATCCAGGGGCTCAGCCGATCGAGCTCTCGGGGCAGACCGGGCGTACCGGCATTCCCGACTGGCAAGGCAGCTTCAGCGTCCAGTACGACAATGGCCCGTTGATGATCCGGGTGCAGGAGCGGTTCATCAACTCGGGCACGCTCGACAACAACCTGTCTCCGACGGTGCTCGATCCGTCGGAGAACCACGTCGACGAGGTGTTCTACACCGATCTGACCGCCAACTACGGGTTCGACGTGGGCGGCAGCGAGGCGATCGTGTACTTCACGGTCAATAACCTGTTCGACCAAGACCCGCCGATGGCGCCGTCGCCGTACTTCGTGTTCGGCACTTCTTGGGGCGGAACCAATCCCGCATTGTTCGACATCGTCGGACGGCGTTACACGCTCGGCGTCCGGTTCAAACTTTGAGCGCGGCGCTTGTTGGATTTTGAAGGATGGAGAACACCATGACGTTGCGAATAGTTACGGCTCTGGCCTTGGCCCTGCCTGTCTCCCTAGGCGGGTCGCCCCTCGCCGCTCAGGTCATCTCATCCCCCGAAGCCCAGCAGGCGCTGTTGGCCAGCCCCGATCCGACGGTCGCGGCGAACAAGCGGCTGGTCTACGACATGTACCGCGAGATCGTGCAAGGCGGGCGCGCCGAGCTTGCGGAGAAATATTTCACCCCGGAGTACATTCAGCACAACCCGAACATCGAATCAGGGCGTGATGCACTGGTCGCCTTCATCCGGGGCTCGCGACCGGCGCGTGCAATCGAGCCAACGATCAAGCTGCCGCTGCTCAACATCGTCGCCGAGAGAGACTACGTGCTGGTGATCAGCGAGAAGCCGCAAGTCGACGAGGAGGGCGAGGCCTATATCACTAGCTGGTTCGACTTCTACCGCATCGAGAATGGCAAAATTGCCGAGCACTGGGATCCGGCGCTCAAGAGCAGCGAGATGATCCGCTTCGATCCGAACACGCTTCGGCAATAGCCAAGGCGGCGACGGCCCATCGAGGCAGATCGTTTACGCTCGTCTGCAGCTCAGCCGCTGTCACGCCGAGCCCAAAAACGGCTTCTTCAACACGCTTCCACTAGCTCCGCAGGAACCTCGGCGAAGCAGACGTTCCGTTCTGCGGATTTCCGTATCCTCTGCGAACGGCCGGCTTGAGGCGTATTGTGTTGAAAAACTCCCGCTTGCAGTCGCTCTGAAGTCCTGCTTCAGTCGTTCTCGAGCAGGCGGAGACGAGCTGATGATGGGCGAGCGGGCGGTGAGCCGCGGAGGCCTGACGTCCGGCCCTTAGCGTTCCGCTCCCCAGATGCACGATCAGTCAGACCCTAGATCGACTTTCATCAGAGGCTCGGCTGGATCATACTGAAACCATGGACAACACCACAGGCGACGCAGCGGGTATTCTGGCCACGATGAAAGCACGGTTCGGGTCGTTAGAGCTCGCGCAACAGTGATTCGAGGAAGAACCGGTGCCCGGCTTCAGCGGACAAACGGCGCAACAGTTGGTCCAAGCCGGACGGGGTGCGGAAGTCCGCGGATTTATCGCGGCAGTCGACGCAGGCATCCACGCCTAGAGAGTCAAAGCACACGACTAGTTCTGGGCCTATTCTGTTGAAAAAGTCGCTCTTGCAGACGGGCTAAACTGCTGATTCAGTGATCCTGTTAGCAGGAGATGTGCTGATGCTGGGCGAGCGGACGGTGATGCAGGAGGCGTTGTTCTACAGCTTCCGCATAGAGGATCACGTACCAGCGGATCACCTGCTGCGCTCGATTGACCAGTTCGTCGACCTGACCGGCATTCGGGAGCACTTGAAGCCTTACTACGGTTCGACGGGTCGTCCCTCGATCGATCCCGAGTTGATGATCCGGATGCTGATCATCGGCTATTGCATGGGCATCCGTTCGGAGCGGCGGCTGTGCGAAGAGGTACATCTCAACCTTGCCTATCGCTGGTTCTGCCGCCTCGATCTGGACGGGATGGTGCCCGATCACTCGACCTTCTCGAAGAACCGTCATGGCCGGTTCCGCGACAGCAATCTGCTGCGCAAGCTGTTCGAGATGACCGTCGAGCGCTGTATCGCGGAGGGCCTGGTGGGAGCCGAGGGCTTTGCGGTTGATGCCAGTTTGATCCGTGCCGACGTTCACCGACAGCGGTCGGTTCCAGGAGAACAAGGTCTTCCACCTGAAGCTGCTGGTCGCGCCGTGCGAGAGTATCTCGAAGTGCTTGACGATGCCGCGTTCGGCGGTGCGACGCCGGTCACGCCCAAGCGGATCAACCTCACCGATCCTGCGGCGCGCTGGACGGCGGCAACGCGCGAGGCGGCCTTCTACTCGTACAGCACCAATTACCTTATCGACCTCGACCACGCGGTGATCGTTGATGTCGAAGCGACAACCTCGGTCCGCCAGGCCGAGGTGACCGCCCAGCGGCGCATGGTCGAGCGAACGCAGGAGCGCTTCGGCCTCTGGCCTGAACGGCTCGTGGCGGACACAGCCTATGGCTCCGCGCCGAACCTGGGATGGCTCGTCGAGGAACGGGGCATCGAACCGCATATCCCGGTGTTCGACAAGTCCGCGAGAAGCGACGACACCTTTGAGAGGTCCGCCTTCACCTTCGACCACGAGGACGACAGCTATATCTGTCCTGGCGGCAAACGGCTCCGCCCCTCCAACCGCAACTTCAAGACGCCGCGCCCGCTCGCCAATGCCGACGGCTTCATCCGCTATCGCGCCCATCAGCAGGACTGCTCAGGGTGCGAACTCAAGGCACGCTGCACACCCAATATGCCAGCTCGCAAGATCATGCGCTCGATCCACGAAGGTGCGCGCGACATGGCCCGCAATATCGCCACGAGCGATGCCTATTTGGTCTCACGCCGCCAGCGAAAGAAGGTCGAGATGCTCTTCGCTCACCTCAAACGCATCCTGAAGCTGGACCGCTTGCGCCTGCGCGGTCCCAACGGAGCGAAAGACGAGTTCCACCTCGCCGCCGCAGCCCAGAACCTCCGCAAAATGGCCAAGATGATCCCGCTGCAGAGCCTCGCACCGGCCTGATGGAGGAGGCGGACCTGCTCGTCCGCTATCCGCAGCGCGTGCCGATCGCTCCCGAGCCCACTTCTTCAACAGAATAGGGCCGGTGCACGAACCCGCTTCGCGGGATTGGCCCTGGTGGTGAGGTTGGCTCGCGGACGCGAGTGCTTCGCGTGGATTGAGCAGTACGCCTGACGGGCAGACCCTTTCGGCTCCTTCAACATGAGGAGTCGAACGATGAACGAGATTGTCCCGGTCGGTACGCTCAGTCCGCTACGCCAGCGGTTGGTCGACGACATGACCATGCGCCGGTTCAGCCATGAGACGCAGCGCAACTATCTGCGCGACGTTGGACGGTTCGCGACCTGGCTGGGGCGCTCGCCCCACACCGCGACTGCGGAAGATATCCGCCGGTTCCAGATCGAGCAGCAGGAAGCAGGCGTACCGGCGCCGACCATGAACAGCATCGTCGCGGCCCTGCGGTTCTTCTTCAACCAC
>Ga0182738_1006066_pt1 | contig 12676 bp, 15 predicted proteins | sample eDN5th30CBELigMG_FD_128876 | JGI IMG/M metagenome (GOLD analysis project Ga0182738, IMG submission 128876) | Enriched Miracle-Growth compost microbial communities from Emeryville, California, USA - eDNA 5th pass 30_C BE-Lig MG (version 2)... ...
GCTGGTGGCCGAGAAGCTTCGGGCGGAGTCCGAGACGATCCGTTCCGAAGGCTGGAAGTGGATCGATGTCGCGCCCGACTTCGCCTACGGCCACACCTATGGCCTGCGGCAACTGCGCGGTGAGCAGATTCCGCTCACTGACGAGGAGCAGGCGACCCGTGATGCGTTGCAGGCTGAGATGGACGGTCTGGGGGAGACCTACGCTGAAGCCGACGAGTTGCCCGACGAGGTAGACCAGCGGCTCGGCGAGATCGAGACAGCGCTTGCCGCTTTCGACGATCGTCCTCAGGCTTTCGATCCCGACGAGGTCGCGCGTGCTGGCGCATTCGTCAGCATCGACGGCTCGGGGGTCCTGCGCGTCGAGCGTGGCTACGTTCGCCCCGAGGATGAGCTTCCGATCGCTCCGGAGGCCGACGTCGAGACCGATCCCACCGACGAGGATGCGATCGCAGTCCAAGCCGAGGACGACGATGCGAGCGCAGGCGCGGAGTCTCCTGCGGATGAGCCCGAGGAAGACGATGGCATCAAGCCGATTCCTGACCGGCTGATGACCGAGCTGACCGCCCACAGGACTCTGGCCCTTCGCCATGCCCTGGGCGAGAATCCCGACATCGCCTTCGTTGCGGCGCTTCATACCCTGTGCCTCAAGCTGTTCTACCGCTACGCACAGGACACCTGCCTGGAACTCGACGTGAAGAGCGCGGGATTCGGGGCTCAGGCGCCGGGGCTTGCCGACAGCGCGCTTGCCGTCGCTTTCGACACCCGGCATCAGGCTTGGCTCTCTGCCCTGCCGAAAGAGCCGGCCGATCTCTGGGACGGGCTCATGTCGTTCGACACCGACAGCCGTCAGGCGCTGTTCGCGCACTGCGTGTCGTTGTCGGTCAACGCGATCTATGAGGCTTACAATCGCAAGCCTCGAGCCCTTGCACATGCCGACCGCATTGCCCAGGCCGTCGATCTCGACATGGTCGCCGCCGGTTGGACGCCGACGATCGGCAACTATTTCGGCCGCGTCACTAAGGCCCGCATCCTCGCAGCAGTGCGGGAGGCGAAGGGCGCGCGTGCGGGCGACCGCATCGAGCACCTGAAGAAGGCCGAGATGGCGGAACAGGCCGAGACGCTGTTGGCCGGGTCCGGATGGCTTCCGGAGCCGCTGCGCACGCCTGGTCGCTGCGTGCCGAATGTCGCTGAGTCCGACGTCATAGATTCCGCCGAAGCGGGAGACGATGCGGCGGGCGCAGAAACGGCGGCGGACGGCGGCGAAACGGTCGTGGTGGAAGATGAGGAAGTGACCGAGGATGTATCGGTCGCGCTCGAACACCACGCCACAGCGGCCGAGTAACGAAGGAGCCAACCGTACCGTCAGGGGCCCGCCAGCGATGGCGGGCCCTTTTTTTCGCTCCGGAGGACACGATGCCGGACAATGCATCCGATCTGCCACAACGTCTCGGGCGGCAGGCCGAGGCAGTGTGCCGTCACTATCTTTCGAACGGCCGCCGCGAGGGTCGCTACTGGCTAGTCGGCGATGCCCGCAACACACCGGGCCGGTCCATGTTCGTCCGCTTGAAAGGCGCGGAGGTCGGCAAGGGCGCTGCGGGCAAATGGACGGACGCCGCCACTGGCGAACATGGCGATTTGCTCGACGTGATCCGCGAGAGCCGCGGCCTGCTCGACTTCAAGGATGTGGTCGACGAAGCCCGAGTCTTCCTCAGCCTGCCGCACCCGGACCCGCCGCCGCAATCGAGGCGCCTCGCACCGGCACCGACCGGATCGCCGGAGGCGGCGCGCCGGCTCTTGTCCATGTCACAGCCGATTCCGGGCACTCTCGTAGAGACGTACTTACGTCATCGCGGCATCACGGCTTTGCGCGGAACCGGATCGCTGCGCTTTCACCCGCGATGCTATTACCGGCCGGACGAACATAGCCCGACCGAGAGCTGGCCAGCGATGATCGCATCCGTCACCGATCTCGGCGGCCGGATCACCGGCGCACATCGCACCTGGCTTGCACTCGACGGTAGCGGCAAGGCGCCGATTGACACGCCGCGGCGCGCGATGGGCGACCTGCTTGGCCATGCGGTCCGATTCGACGTGGCGCGTGACGTGATGGCCGCCGGAGAGGGCATCGAAACGGTTCTGTCGCTGCGGACGGCGTCACCCCGTATGCCGATGGCCGCCGCGCTATCAGCCGCGCATCTCGCGGCCATCCTGTTCCCGCCGACACTCCGCCGACTCTACATTGTGCGTGACGACGATCCGGCCGGTGACGGCGCGCGCGACAATCTGATCGAACGGGCGAACTCTGCTGGGATCGAGGCGATTGTTCTGTCGCCAACGCTCGGAGACTTCAACGAGGACCTCAGGCGGATCGGCATCGTTGCACTCTGGGCTAACGTCCGCGGCCAGCTCGCCCCAGAAGATGTCGCGCGTTTCCTCGCGACCGGTGCGATGTAGTTCCGGAGGGATGCGGTGATAGCGGCGGCGCTGTTAGCGCGACCGCCCGGCTGGCTTCCATCTCGCCGGAGAGAACCGCGACCCGGCCTTCGAGAGGGCGATCGGCCGTCAAACGGTCCGGCCCGGCAATGGCTGCGCCCGGTTCTTTTCCGCCGGCCCTCTGGGCCTTTGCATCGCGAAGCAAAACAACCGGGCTTCGCCATCCTCCGCTGACGCTTCGGCCCTGCGCTTCGCTCCGGGTGCAGGTCCGGCCCGCCCGACGGCTTTCGTCGCCAGAAGGCCGCGAGGGTCGCGGTCAGACCGACGAAGGACCATCCCATGACGAGCGATCACGACGACTTCGAGCCCCATCATTCTTCATCTCCTACCGACCACGTTCTCACCGAACTCCAGCTTTACGGCTTTCGTCCCTTCCAGGACGAACTCGACCCGAGGCCACTGCCCGAGGGGAATGCCGTCGCCGGCGCCATCGCCGACATCTTCGATGCGCTGATCGTCACCCTGCAGGACACCCGCCTCGAGCCCGACCTCGACGATCTGCTTTGGTCGACTGTCAATCTTTTCCACCGCGCCACCGACCGGATCGAGCGCGAACTCGACGACAATGAGCAGGCGCAGAGGCGGAGCCAACGGGAGCAGGACGGCTCCGAGGTGAAATCCGTCGACTTGGAACGGCTCACCGCCCAGGGGCAGACGCTGATCGAACGCAGGGACGCGTTCGAGCTGATGCGCGACCAGGCCGCCGAACACTTCGAACGCCACACCAACTCATCGTGGCGGCCGCGCAGCGGTTCGATGGTCAACCATCGCAACCTGACCTCGGCGATGATCGACAGCCGCGACTTTCTCGTTGCCAGGAAGCGCGCCAAGAACGAAGTCCTCCTCCCGGCTGGCTCGAAGATCGCGCTCACCGGCGGACTCGACTTCAACGATCACCGGCTCATCTGGGCCAAGCTCGACCAGGTTCACGCCAAGCACCCGGACATGGTGCTGTTGCACGGCGGCAGCCCGAAGGGCGCCGAACGCATCGCCGCACGCTGGGCCGATCATCGCAACGTGCCGCAGATCGCCTTCAAGCCCGACTGGACGAAGCACGCCAAGGCCGCGCCATTCAAGCGCAACGACCAGATGCTCGACGTCCTGCCGATCGGCGTCATGCACTTCCCGGGCACGGGCATTCAGGACAACCTCGCCGACAAGGCCCGCAAGCTCGGCATTCCGGTCTGGAAATTCGGCGGCGCGTGAGCGCGTCCCACTCAACCTGCTCGCGGGAGCGGAAAGTCCAACGGATTTCCGCTCCCGCTTTCGCTCAATTTCGGCTATGCTTGGGTCGCGCCGTGGTGGTGGTGGAAGGCGCGACCGTCAGACCTTTTCTCACGGGAGACCATCGCCATGATCTTCATTGGCATCCTCGCCAGCATCGCCGTCGTTGGCATGCTTTGCTGGCTCTTGTTCACCCTTGCTGTATTCGCACTGCCCGCCTTCGTCGGCGTCACCGCCGGAGTCTGGGCCTATCAGACCGGCGCAGGCTGGATCGGCGGCTTTGTCATCGGCCTGGTCGCCGCCGCACTGACGTTCGGCATCGGCCAGCTCCTGCTCGCCTTCGTGCGGCCGCTCTGGCTGCGCCTCGTGATCGCTCTGGCCTTCGTCGCGCCAGCGGTGCTTGCCGGCTATCACGCCATGCATGGCATCGTAAAACACACGATGCCTTCCGACACGTGGCAGATCGTCTTTTCCGTCGTCGGCGCAATTGCTGTCGGTGTCACAGCATTCGTGCGCGTGACGGCGATGGCAGCGCCCGAACCGTCCGGGCGGGGCGTGGCACGTGCCTGACACCAACGCCAGCAAAGGCAGAACCAACTGCTGACATCGTCACCACTGCCCTCGTCATCGAAAGATGGCATGGCAGTCAGCGAAGCTTGGACCTTGGCTTCGGCCAGCCCGCGTCGCGTCATCGCAGTGTCACGCTGGAGCAGTCTGACGCCGTTCGGTCGCGCGATCGGAACATCGGTCGGCGGGCTTTCCTACCGGAGTGGTGTCGGCTCGAGATGCGGTCAGGCATGCAACGATCGCGTGGAATCGCCGACGGTGTTGTTGCCGAAATCGTCACGGCAGCGCGGTGCTCGCCATGTTCTCCTTGATCAATCTCTGTCTAGCCGACCGCTCCAAACGGCCTCTTCAATGGGCTGATCTGGCCGAAGGCCGGCTGTGCCTCGATCGCCTATGCGGCAATGGCGCCGATCGACTTTCTTCCCCTGCCGGCTGCGCCGTCATTCCTCGCGAAACAACAAAGTCGCCTGGCTGCCATCCTCCGCTGCGCTGCGGTCGCAAGCGATGCCGCGCCGATCGCCTTCGGCCTGTCGATCGCCATCGAGGCCGCAATGGTGCGGGCTCGGAACAGAGTTCAAGGAGAACTATCATGGCGACCATCGGCACCTTCAAGAAGACCGGCAACAACGAATTCGTCGGCGAAATCGTCACTCTCTCGGTTCAGGCCAGGAACGTCCGCATCGTCCCGGAGACCGGCCGCTCAGCCGAGAACGCTCCCAGCCACCGCGTCTTCGTCGGCCGCGCCGAGATCGGCGCCGCCTGGTCCAAGCGCTCGAACGAAGGCCGCGACTATCTGGGCCTCAAGCTCGACGATCCGAGCTTCACCGCCCCGATCTTCGCCAACCTCTTCGACGACGAGGAAGGCGAGGGCTACAGCCTCATCTGGTCCCGCCCCAGCCGCCGCAACGCGGATTGACCGCCTGGCTCAGGACGCCCCGCCCGACACTCGGGCGGGGCAAGTCCTTCAGGGGTCACCGATCCGGATTTGTGCAATGTCGGCTTTGCGCGTTAGCGGCTTGCCGGCTTTGTGTGCTTTCGCCGATCCGGCTTTGCGTATCGGCGCGCGAGTCGCGGTTCGCCCCGCGACTCGCCGAGACTTATGCCTCAGCGTCCTCCACCGTCTCATCAAGGAGATCGACGGGTCTCACGCCCAGCGCTTCCGCCAGATGCCACATCGTCAACAACGTCACATTCTGCTGGCCCCGTTCCATGCCGCTCACATAGGCGCGGTCCACGCCCATTTTCACGGCGACCGCTTCCTGGCTCAGACCGGCAGCGACGCGATACCTCCTGACGTTGGCTCCAAAAACTCTGCGAATGTCCATCCGCAGGATAGGAGGCAATCGTGCATTATATCGCTACGTGTTATAATACACGGCCACGGCGCCCGCGCGCGATGCCGCCGCTGGGCCGTCGCGATGCGTGAGAAGCATCGGGGAAACCTCAGTTGTCGGTCTGGTTTACATTGGCGATGCAGCTACGATCGATTAACCAAAGAAGATGGGCGCGTCGATGACCGTCACGACCTTCCAGGACCGTCCGCCCGGCAGCGACCGTCTGACGGGCTATGACGAATGCCATCTTGCGCTTTATATCCGGCTCCTCGACGCCGCCGCCGAGGGCGCCGACTGGCGCGAGGTGGTGCAGATTCTTTTCGGGCTCGATCCCGACCGCGATCCCGACCGCGCCCGAATAGTTCATGACAGCCATCTCGCCCGCGCCCGCTGGATGACCACCACGGGCTATCGCCAGCTCCTCCGTCCCCGCGTGTCGTAAAGCGGGACACTCCTTCCGGTTGTGCTGAGCATCACGCCGCGCCGTTTCGGGGACTTCCGCCAAGCCTCGCGTGCGGCAAGCTTGGCGTGCTGGGGGCCACTCTTAGCGCGGACAAGGAGACGCGTATGGCCGAGCCGCCCGATTGGCGATTGCAGACGACCGAACGCGCGCTGAACCGGCTGGAGCGGCAGGGGTTCGCATGGGAATTTCTGCGCCGCAATCCCGATTATCGGCGTGACTATGAGGCAGTGCGCGGCACGCCCGGCGCTCCCCCGGGCGCGCCACTGTCTCCCAGGAGCGCGCCCCCGCAATGGGGGTTGCGCTTTCCTGCTGGATCCCGACCGCTCGGCGAGCGAGACCGCGATCTTCTGGCGGCCCGAACTGGTCGCCAGCGTCTTGTTACTTGAAGCGGCGCCGAGCGTCTTTCTCACCGCCAAGCGATTCGATCAGCTCGATCTGACTCACGCTACACTCCACGCGCCACAAAGTGGCGAAGCTGCAATCGCTCTGGCCGATCCGGACGGCGATCATCATTTGGTCGTCAACACCATCGGCCCAGCCGAGCGGCTTGCCGTCCTGCTGCCACTCGACGACAGCTTCCACATCCGCGTCGAAGCGGCGTTGCGATTCCAGCGCCGCCTGTTCGGACGCGTCGCCGGTCCGCTACCGCGCGCGCTCACGCTCACGCCGCGCCATCGCTTGCGGCTGGTGCGCATGGTGCGCGCGCTCGATGGCCGATCCGCCGGCGCCACGTATCGTGAGATCGCCGGAGTGCTTTTCGACAGGCAGTGGCAGTCCGCCACGGAATGGAAAACGTCATCCATCCGTGCCCAGACGATCCGCTTGGTCAAGGACGCCCAGACCATGACGCTTGGCGGCTATCTGCGCCTGCTAGCCGGCTGCTGACCCGCACCCTCTGGGGTACGCGCTCGTAGGGGTCTCACTTCGTCATCCACCCGGACGCCAGGGGTTCGCCACCGTGATCGCCGCTTCGCCACCGCACGCGGGAGGCGCAGCCGATGTCCGGAGGACCCATGTCAACAGCGCGACTCGACCCCCCGCCACGCTATCTCCGCACGCCCGAGGCGGCGCGCTTCCTCGGCCTGTCGGGCCGCACGCTCGAGAAGCATCGCACCTATGGCACCGGCCCGGTCTATCGCAAGCTCGGCGGCCGCATTGTCTATGCCCTCGACGATCTCCAAGCCTGGGCGGATCGTGGCACGCGGCTCTCAACATCCGATCCGGGCAATGACGTCGTCCATCCCGCCAAGCCGCATGCGCGGATCGCTCAGGGGATTACCACCCGGCGCGGTGGCGGCGCGTCATGATCATCGCGCTCCTCAACCAGAAGGGTGGCGTCGGCAAGACGACGCTCGCACTTCATCTCGCCGGCGAAGGGGCGAGCCGGGGAAAGCGCGTCCTATTTATTGACGCGGACCCGCAGGGCTCCGCGCTGGATTGGTCACAGCAGCGCGGGCGCGAAGGCCTGCCACGCCTGTTTGGTGTCGTCGGTCTGGCTCGCGACACGCTTCACAGCGAAGCGCCTGAACTGGCGAGAGGCGCAGATCATGTGGTGATCGACGGACCGCCGCGCGTCGCCAGCCTGATGCGCTCCGCGCTGCTCGCCGCCGACTTGGTGCTGATCCCCGTACAGCCATCGCCGTTCGACGGCTGGGCCTCCGCGGAGATGCTGTCGCTGCTCCGTGAAGCGCGGATCTACCGTCCGCAGCTCGCCGCCCGCTTCGTCCTCAACCGATGCGCCGCGCGCACCATCATCGCCCGCGAGACGGCCGAAACTCTGGCCGACCACGATCCGCCGTTGCTCGCATCTACAATCGGTCAGCGCGTTGCTTTCGCGGACACCGCGCGGTCTGGACGTCTCGTCTCGGAACTCAACGAGCACGGCCCGGCAGCGCGCGAGATCACCGCGCTCTGCAGCGAGATCGGGAGGATCGCGCCATGACCGGGCGATCCCAGAAGCCCGCCTTCACGGCGCGTCCGGCCGACCCTGAGAGCTGGGTCAAAGCCTCCGATCCGCGTCCCGCGCGGAACGGCGATGCCGCCGCGTACACGGCGCGTCTCACAATCGACGTCACGCCGGACATGCGCGGCCAGATCAAGATCACAGCGTTCCAGCGCGGCGTCACCGTCGCCGACATGCTGCGCGAACTGCTCGCGCGTGAATTTCCCCCAGCCGAGGGAGACACGCCATGAGCGGCACTCCTCATTCGCACCGCGCGCCGACAGCGCTGCTCTTCGACGGTCTGACCCGCGTCGAACTGACCTGGATTGAGAAGAAGATCGAATACTGGATTCGGTTCGGCCGGGACGTCCAGGAACAGATTCTCGACCGGCGCCGGCGCGTCGTCAGCTTCCCGCCCCATAGCGTCTTCGCCTTTGTCCGTTGGGCGGCCAACGACTTCGGCACAATCATCTCGCGCATCGACATCGTGCGCGCGGTCTCGCCGGGCGAAGCCTACCAGACGCTGCCCTTCGTGCGTCCCGGCGGCGACATTCTGCTGAGGATGGATGGATGGCCGAAGGTCGAGCGCGTCCTGCAGATCGTCGACGCCATCGAGGCGATCGGTATCAATGCAGCCGAGGTCTCGCCGCATCATTGGCGGCACGTCCACAATCGTCTCGCTGCCGGCCAGGAGCCGCGCAGCTACACGGCCGAGCAGCATCGGGCCATCCTTCTGCGCCGGAGGGTCGAGCCATGACCCGCTTCGGCTACGTCATGACGACGTACTTCACCGTGATGCTGATCGGTGGCCTGTCCTTCATCCACATCACACCCAGGCTGATCTGGAACGCCTCCGCCAGCACGCCCATCGGGCTCTATGCGATCGCGCACTCGCCGTCGCTCGAAGTGACCGATCTGGTCGCTGTGAATGCTCCCGAGCCGCTCGCATCGTTCCTTGCCGAGCGTGGCTACCTGCCGCGCGGCGTCCCGCTCATGAAACGCATCGCCGCACTATCAGGGCAACAGATCTGCCGCACCGGCGCGCATGTCACGATCGACGGCATCGCGATGGGCGACGCGCTGAGGCGCGACCGTCTCGGCCGCGATCTTCCCATCTGGCAGGGCTGCCGGCGCATCGCCGACGACGAAATCTTCCTCATGAACTCGTCCGTCGTGGACAGCCTCGACGGGCGCTACTTCGGTCCAGTTTCCGCCAGCTCGATCATCGGACGGGCAACCCCCCTCTACACCGACGAAGACGGCGATGGCCGTTTCGACTGGCGCGCCGCGACGCGGTGACGGCGTGCCCATTCCTGTTTCACCGCACCACACAGGAGTCTTCCATGCCGCAGATCGGAGAGTTCACGCGCACCAAGACTGGCTATGCCGGGCGCATCCGGACGGTCGCTCTCGACGTCGAGATGGTGCTCATTCCCGCTGAGCGTTCGGACGCCGAGAACGCCCCGGACTATCGCATTCACCTTCGCAACGACGACGGTCCCGAGATCGGCGCCGGGTGGAAGCGCACCGGCGAGAAGGCCGGCGACTATGTATCGTTGCAGATCGACGACCCGTCATTCCGCCAGCCGATCCGCGCCAACCTATTCCAGTCCGGCGACGACAAGTCCGCCTGGGGTCTCCACTGGAACCGTCCGCCAAAGCCCAGCGAGCGGGACTGAACGATGTCCGGCCCGCGCCACCAAACTGTCGTCGGGCGGTTAAAGGTCGTCCGACTGACAGCCTTCCTTCTCCTTTCCGGCCTGCTCCTCGGTGCGCCGCTCAACGCCACGGCGAACGCTCAGAATGCACCGGCCACGCGCACCGCGCCGGCCCATCCGTTCGCCGCCTACATTGAAGAGGCCGCACAGCGCTTCCGCATCCCGGCCGCGTGGATTCGCGCCGTCATGCACGCGGAAAGCGCGGGCGATATGCGTGCGACTTCATCCGCGGGTGCGATGGGCTTGATGCAGATCATGCCCGATACATGGACGGCGCTTCGCACGCGTCACCGGCTTGGGCGTGATCCTTACAATCCGCGCGACAACATCCTCGCCGGGGCAGCGTACCTGCGCGAGATGTACGATCGCTATGGCTCGCCAGGTTTTCTGGCCGCCTATAATGCGGGGCCGGGACGCTACGAGGCCTATCTCGCCGGTCGCCCGCTTCCGGCCGAGACTCGCGCCTATGTCGCCGCGCTGGTCCCTTTCTTCGGCGGCGGTGAGCTGCCCGGTGTAATCACCGTCGCCGCGGCCGACCCTCGCGCCTGGACTCGCGCGCCGTTGTTCATCAAGCGCGCTGGCGGCACCACCGCTGTCGATCCAGCGCAGACGGAAGGCCCTCCGGACGACGCTCCGGCAGCAACTCCGGCGCGCGAGACTTCCGCGATCGTCCCGCAGTCTGCGGGCCTGTTCGTCGCGCGATCCGTCAGCGGGGACCCACGATGACGTGCCTCAACCTCTTTCGCAGTCTAGCGTACCCCGGCGCATCATGGAGTGCGCAGAGGGGGAAGCAGGGCAACACGACCGCACGATGGCAGGATAAAGGGGCGCGATGTGCGCCTCGGTTCGGTTGTGCTTTTTCAAGGGCTTACGCCGCGAATTCGCGAGGTGCGCCCAACCGGCGCAGCCTGCGATTTCCGCAGTTCTCCAAGATTATCCGCGCGATGGCGCGATGTGGGAGCGCGCGCCCATGAGCAGCGAGGACGATTTCCGCATCCGGCCAGGCCGCATCCGCTCAACGCGCGCGCAGCGCGCGAGACCGTTCATCGCCCAGGCGTTGGCCGCCGCCCAGCGCGCGGGCGGATCGGTCTCCCGCAAGGGGACGATCGGACCAGGCCACCGCTCCCGGTTCGGCCGGGGCCAGCGTGCATCGTTGCAGGCCAACCGGCTCATCACCTCCCGCTCGCGGGGCGCTGTGGTCAAGGCGCGCGTCGTCCGTCATGCCGGACGCGGCGCACCGCTCGCGACCCATCTCAACTATCTGCGCCGCGAGGGCGTCACCCGGGACGGAGAGAAGGCCAAGCTGTTCGGCCCGGGCGCCGACGATGCCGATCCGAAGGCGTTCGCGGAACGGTGCGAGGACGACCGGCATCATTTCCGGTTCATCGTCTCGCCGGACGACGCCGTCGAGATGTCGGACCTCAAGGGCATCACCCGCGAGTTGGTCGGGCAGATAGAGAAGGATCTTGGTACCAAGCTCGATTGGGTTGCCGTGGATCACTGGAACACCGAGCATCCGCACGTCCACCTGATTGTGCGCGGCGTGCGCGAGGACGGCGAAAACCTCGTCATCTCCCGCGACTACATCAAAGAGGGAATGCGGGATCGGGCGCGAGATCTGATCACCCAAGAACTCGGACCGCGCACCGATCGTGAAATCCGACGCACGCTCGAGCGCCAGATCGACACGGAGCGCTGGACCAATCTTGATCGACAGCTCGCCCGCGACAGCTACCGTACCGGCGTCATCGATCTCGCGCCGCGGCCCGACCGCCAGCCCGACGAATTTCATGCGCTCAAGGTCGGACGCCTCCGCAAACTGGAATCGCTCGGGCTTTCCGACCAGATCGGCCCCGGCCAGTGGACTATGTCCGAGAGCGCCGAGGCGACGCTGCGCCAGCTCGGCGAACGCGGCGACATCATCAAGCGCATCCATCGCGGTCTGACCGAACACGGCATCGAACGCAGTGCATCCAGCTACGTGCTCGCCGGCGAGAGCCTGGACGATCCTGTCATCGGCCGGCTGGTTGCCCGCGGTCTCGACGATGAGCTGAAGGGTACGGCCTATGCCGTGGTCGATGGCACCGATGGCCGCACCCATCACATCAAGCTGCCTGACCTCGACGCCGCAGGCGACAGCGCGCCCGGCTCGATCGTCGAACTGCGCAGGTTCGACGACGCGAAGGGGCAATGTCGCATCGCGATGGCGGTCCGATCAGACCTCACCATCAAGCAGCAGATCACCGCGAAAGGCGCGACCTGGCTTGATCGACAAGCGATCGCCCGCGAGCCGATTGCGCTCGGCGGTGGAGGCTTCGGAGCGGAAGTACGCGACGCCCTTGAACGGCGTGCCGAACACCTGATTGGACAAGGCCTCGCCGAACGGCAGAACCGCGGCGTCAGCTTCAGCCGGAACCTGATCGAGACACTGCGCCAACGCGAGCTGGATGCCGTGGGCGCCAGGCTCGCTGCAGAGAGCGGCCGCCCATTCAATAAGGCTGCGGCGGGGGAATACGTCGCCGGCGCCTATCAGCGGCGCATCGCGCTCGCCTCCGGTCGCTTCGCGATGATCGATGACGGCCTCGGATTCCAGCTCGTGCCCTGGTCGCCGTCACTCGAAAAGCAGCTCGGTCGCCATGTCTCCGGCCTCGCCCGCAGCGACGGCGGCATCGATTGGAGCTTCGGCCGTAACCGGGGCCTCGGCCGATGAACTGCGCGCCTCATCAAGAAAGGACTCCGCCATGTCGGCCACCAAAATCCTCTGGGGCCAAATCCTTGTCGTCTCCCTGATTGTGCTCGCCACCACCTGGGCCGCGACGCAGTGGACGGCATGGCAGCTCGGCTTCCAGCCGCAACTCGGCCGGCCATGGTTCGAGTTGTTCGGCTGGCCGATCTACTATCCGCCCGCCTTCTTCTGGTGGTGGTACTTCTACGA
>Ga0182738_1006069_pt1 | contig 12670 bp, 11 predicted proteins | sample eDN5th30CBELigMG_FD_128876 | JGI IMG/M metagenome (GOLD analysis project Ga0182738, IMG submission 128876) | Enriched Miracle-Growth compost microbial communities from Emeryville, California, USA - eDNA 5th pass 30_C BE-Lig MG (version 2)... ...
AATTATTCCGTGAAATAAATTCTTGTGTCGAGTGGAAGTTTAGAAAATCGAGAGAATGTTCACATCTCTCTAGAATCGAGCCGCAGACTCAGAGGGGAATTTTTATTCGAGTCAAACAACAATTGGGTTGAGGTGTGAGAGGCAAGATTAATATTAAAAAAATATTTTTTCTTAACTAACTGGTGATTCTGAATTTCGAAACTTTTAGTTTTTGAAAGCTTAAAAAAAGGTTTTTGGATTCAAAGCCTGCCAGAGCGAAGGGAATGGGCAGGAAATTCTGTCCAAAGGTTTAAAGTGTAGGAATCGAGGGAGAGGGCTACGAATGATTTGGATGTGATGTGTGTAATGAAATTCGATACTATATCTAAAATTATGTTTTATATTTAATTCAAAAATCATTTCTAAACAAAAATCTTTGTAAATAAAAACTTTGGATGCTTAGACCTTTGTTTGATGATGCTGATTCTCGGTGGTATCTGAAGGTCACAGACGCCAAAACTGCCAAGAAAAACAAAGCAGAACCTTCGAAACGTTGGGGACATTCATCTGTTGTGAGCCAAGACAAATTATTTATTTTTGGTGGTGCTGCTTACAACTCAAACTTCCAAACTAACGAGATTTTCTACCAATTAGACCTCGTTAATTGGAACTGGAGTCGACTTACACCACTTGGCTCTTCACCTGGAGTGAGAGACTCACACTCTTGTGTCGCATATCAAGATAAATTATATGTGTTTGGAGGCAGTGTGGGCAGCGAATCCCAAAATGACCTTTGGGAATTTGATATCCCAAGCAGTTTGTGGAAGCCAATCGAGGGTAAAGGAGACGTTCCAACCCCAAGAGAAGGCCACTCAGCATGCATTTTTAATGAGAAGTATATGGTTGTTTATGGTGGATGGGATGGAAACCAAATATTTAATGATTGTTATTTATTTGATATTCCTCAGAAAGTATGGATCAAGGTACAAAACAAGCTCGAAGCTCAACCCATTACCAGAGAAGGACACTCTTACGCCATGATTAAAAATAGCATTTATTTCTTTGGAGGTCAAGGAATGAACACCCTAAGTGACAACAAAACCTTTGACAACTTTTTCAACGAATTGTATCGCTTGACTATTTCCTTGGAAGAAAGCACCCCAGTTTTTGTCTGGGAGAAGGTCGAGACAACTGGACCAAGACCAACTAGACGTTCAGCTCATTCAAGTTGTTCTTATAATGACAGATATTTGTTCATTATTGGAGGTGAGGGCTATTCAAGCGACATAAACGAAGATACTTTGAGTGAAGCCGAATTTCAGGCATTAGCTGAAAAAAGAAGTGCAGTTGAGGAGTATCCATGCCATCCCAAGAACGATGTTTGGTTTTATGATGCTGAAACAAATGAATGGGCAAAACTCAAAATTAGCAATGAATCTGATTTTGAGGCCCGATTTGCGCAAACCTGCAGCTCCTATCAAGATTATGTAATCTCCTTTGGAGGACTCAAAGATTATGACACTTCAACCAATGATGTTTATGTGTTGTCATTAAACGGGTCAAATCCCTTTGTACCCAAAGTTCAAATTAAGAACAATCAACTCAAGAGTTTGGGAATCAACGAAATGGAAGAAGTAAAGATTTCCAGACCAAACAAACCCCTTGCTCTCAGAAATGACATTAAGGATATTCCTGTTGTGAAAAGGCCAGAAGGTACTTACGAATCAAGACGAGACTATGCTACTAATAAGCAGAAGGCTCTTCCTTTTGTTTCTGCAAGTTTCTCGAACTGTTTGGCAAATTTAATCACTTGGCCTCTTGCAAGCTTTGGATTGTTTTTGGACAATGCTCTCATAACCAAAGCTTCCAATTTTAGAATAAATTTTGTCGAAAAGCAAAAGCAAGTAGAACCAGTCAGTATGGAAGTTGAGGGTCAGGTTCCTGCCGAGGAAAGCAAAAAAGAGGAAGTCAAAGCTTCTCCCTATGTGATAATCGAAGATGACGGAAAGGGATGGAGATACAACGATTTCACAAACATAATCATGAACTATGACACCGATAGCTTGAATGTCTTTGAGCAAGAATCTGCTCCTGAAGAGCCAGTGGAAGAAAATCCTCTCCATAGACTGAACGAGTACGCTCTCCATTTGAAGGCAGCTGGTTTTAGACTCGGCAATACAATTATCTATATAACTCAATTTGAAGATGAAATCAGTTTGGGATACCTTTCTAGCACCAAGGACTTGAGCTTAAATAATGGAGAACCCTCTGTTTGTGTCTGGAGAAAAGGCAAGAATGAATTCTTAACTCAAGACTCTGAAAAAACAAAAGCAAATATCCTCCAAAAGATTCAACCCTTTATTTCTGAAGAAGAGCTTTTCAATGGAATGGATAAAGTAACAAACCGTGTGATTATTTTGAACCTCACCCAAGTATTGCTTCCACAAAAAGCTGGTGAATACGAGATTGCTTTGGATACCAGCTCTCCTTTCGGAAAAGACATAGTTACAAACAACATTGGTCAAGGAATTGGTATCGATTCAGTTTCTCACCAATTGATTGAAGGGTCTTTACGTACTTATCTCAAATACTTCTTCCTGGACACTACTCAAATCAACACAAAAATATTCTTAAACGAGGATCCAGTCAATCTCACAAACTCAAAGGATTTAGTACTGAGCAAAATAGAAAAATCCCCCTTCATTAAACTCGAAGACAAAGGTCTCTATGAAGGCTATATTGTGCTCGCAGAGAATAAGGAGAAGGTCAAATCAGAAAACTCAACAACTATTCAAACTGGTATTTTTCTCCCTGTGTCTTTGATTACTTAATTCTCATTAGAGGAAACAACTGAGAAAACTGAAGAAGTGAAGCAAGGTAAAAATAGTAGAGTTTAGATTTCGTTAAAGAATATTTAATAGAAGAAGAACCATCCTGCCAAGGGGTTTTGTTATACTTTAAAAACAGACTCATTAGACGATTGGAGAACTCAAAGCTTGGCGACTTCACATTTTTAACTCAGGGCTATAATAAATTTTTGGCAAACGCAGCTAAATCACAATCTCTATTCAATTATTATGGTTTCATCCAACTAAGCAACTTTTTCAAGCCTGATTTATTGAAGCTGGTAATTAGAATATAGAAATCTGTTATCTAACAAAGCGGTAGGAAATTGAGAATCCTTATTTCTCAAACTATGTTTATTCAACAGTGACTTGTAAAATAACCGAACTCATTGGCAAAAGAGAAAGAAAAGAGAACGAAGACGAAAATGAGGATCAAGTTGTCAAAAAGATCAAAACCGTCTAATTAATAAAAACAACATTTATCTTTTACTCTAACCAGTAATCATAATACTTTATATTTAGTCCAAAATTTTGATCTACCTATCTCTATAACATAACACACTATAAACCTAAAAAAATTATCCCAAATAAAAGAAAAAGTTTTTCGAAATAAGAAGGGTTTGGAATTTTGGATAGCCTTTCCCGGATTCATCTAGAAGCCCAAATAAAAAATTTCTGAAGTGTGAAAACCCCTTTTTTATGGTATTTCACTCAGATTTGTTCATAATTTTCGAGTTTTCAGAGGAAATATGAATAAAAAGATATGTAACATTTTAAGTCTGAGTGATTGTTGGATCTTCACTTTTTTTATCAGGTAATTTTTGGATTGAATAAATTTCATTCTGGAGGCTCAATTGAAATATTTTATTGAAATTTTGTGGAAAATTTTCTTTGGGAGAGAAATGTAAAAAAATTCTCAGAAAATATTTTTTTATCTGATTAATCACCCTCAAATCCAACTGACAACTCTTCCGACGAAATGAGAAAAAATGGTGAAAAAAAATTTTCCGCAAAAATTTGAATTTTAAGAACACTCTTGATCTAACAGAATCATGAAAATTTTCAGAAGTTTTGAAGTTTATAAATGGAAGAAACATACCTGTTGGTATTCAAATACTGCATTTGTAAAAAACAAAATAAAATGAAAGAGATTGATTTACAAAAAAAAAAGAGAGAATATTAGAATGGCATTTTTGCTTTTGTCGCAATTGTTTGACTGGAGAACTTTCGTTCCATACTTCTTGAGAAAAGGATTTCTCTCAATTTCATATTTTCTTTGAGATCAGGTCTTGTTTTTAAAGGACTCTTATGGTAGTGAGATGCCACAGATTTTCGACAAGAGCTGTGCGAAATCGAAGATCTGGCACTATCCTTGACAGTTGATCTTGCTGTTAAGCTGAGGTCGATACATGATTCATTGCCTTGAAGGACGCCCTTCTCAAGCTTGGCTCTGGAATCAAAAGATTTTCTTTCCATACTTTTAGATTTATCCAAAGAACTTGCCGATTTTGTTAGGTGTTTAATATAATTTTTTTTCTTTGCGAATTCATAGAGCGATTTATATTCATCTCCTGCCTTGATGATGAGTTGGTCATTCAAGAGTTTTAAAAACACAATTTTTCCATCACATGTATATTTTCCCTTTTCAATTTTTGAGAAGAGAGAAGGTCTAATGTGATGAGTAGTGAGGAAATCATTCAGCTTTTTCTCGATTTCATCGCCAAGCTCAACTTGTGAAGCATAGTTTGCTTTGATATCCTCAACCTTTGAAAAGGATGAAATGGGAAACTTTGTCACGGATGATGCTTGATTTCCTTTCACACCTGATTTTTTGAGAGCTGCAAGAGTGTCAGTAAGGTCTGTGTATTTATTGGTCAAGTTCATATAATTTTCATTTGCTTTGAAGAGCTCGACTCTCATATTTTCTTTCTCAGTTTCTAAAAGCCCAACTTGAGACTTTAACCCGCTTATTTGGTCAACGAGGGAATCCTACTTCATTAACAAGGCGGGTAAGTTGCGAATTTTTACTGCTAATAATTTATTATCGCTCAGAGACAATTTTGTGTTCAAGTCTTCATTTAAAGCTTTGAAAGTTTCAATTTCTTTTTTCATACTGACAATTTGATTTTGAACTTGCTGGCTGAAATCTTCAAAGTTATCAATGTTCTACAAATAAGTTTTTCTTGGAAAAAATAAAAATTACAATATTTGCTGAGATTGTTTCAGAGCATTTATTCATAAAGTTCTGGAGAGTTTCTTTGGTGCAGCCTACATTTTCGCAGCTTTTATTAAGCTTTAAAGTCATAATTGTGGCTTTCAATTCATCTTCTTTTTGTCTCAAAGCAAAAACTTCTTTTTGAAGATTTTGAATTAAAGTGGCATCCAAGTTAACTTGAGTTTTTAATGACTTGACCTCTTGATGTAGAGCTGCATTTTCATTTTCAAGTAAAACAGCTCTTTGACTGTAGAGGTCGATATGATTATCAAACTTCGTATTGATATCTTTGATATTCTGGAATGGACGTTCGATCCCTTCCATGTAAAATGCGAGATGGTGCATTTCCTCTGGAAGCTTTTGCTTCACTTGACTTATACTTTGTCTCAAGGCATCAAAACTTTTGAGTGTCTCACGGAGAGAAACGGAGATTTCTTCTTTTTCTTGTAAAATTTGATTTTTTGTATTCATCTCCATTTTTAACTGAACTTTAGTTTGATTAAACTGGTGTTCAGTCTCACCAATAATGGCCTCATAAGTCTCTTTCGTAAATCTAAGTTTTTCTAACTCAGTTTTGAAATCCTGGAATTTTGATGAATATATCTCTTCATTCTGTTTTAATAAATTATTTTCTCGCTTGAGTCTATCATTTGTTTCTTTGAGCTCATTTATCCTGAGGGGAGAATTAGGTGAAAAAGCTTGGATTAAAAAAATCACTTTTCAATAAGCTCAGAATTTCTTTGTTCCAAGACCAACACATGCTTTCTGATTCCGAGATCACTCGCTGTTGTTGTGATTGTTATGTCTATATTTTCCGGAGCCTGAAGATTTTTGAGAATTAAAATCCAAAAGATTCGAATTATACCTTGATACCCAAACTCGCTTTGAGCTCCTTCACATTTCTTTCAAGATCAGTGGCCTGCTGAAGTTTTTTGGTCAGAACAGAAATGTCTTGTTCAAAGTTTCTGAGATGCTAAGTTAAAGTTAGAGTTGAAAGGTACTTACTTTTTGAGGATTTCCATTGACGATCTCGAATTGCCCTTCAGAGTGCTCATTGTGGGCAGTAACTCACTTTCTTGATCAGCGATTTTTTCTGATATCAAAACTTCCAATGAGTGATCAATTGGATCATCATCTCGATGTGAGTTTCTTTTTTCGTGTAAGAAAGATCCTTTGATTTCTGATAAATCGATTGGCAAGTGTTCGAGCTTATTAGTGCTTTTCAGAAGCAGATCCTTGAGTGAAGATCTATGGAAAAGAGTTTGATCCCTGCTGACTTTCAAATTGGTTTCAAAATCCCTTTGAGAAGGGATTGATGCCTGAAAAACATCGTTTTGATCGACTGTAGCATACTTTTTCTTGAAGTCATTCTCATTAAGATCTCTCTCTTGGAGGAAATCCTTCAGGTTTGTCGTTGTCTTGTTGAGATTTAGAAGATTATTATCTTCAGAGTGATGACAATTGATCAGGACTTGGAAGGAATTATCATAGCTTTGACCGTTCATGTCATGTGGTTGATTACATAATGTGAACCTATTTTATGGGTCAGTTTTAAAGTTTTTCATGGAAAACAAACCATTGGGCAGAATTTCTTTCTTTTTGCTTAATGATTTCCTTGGGTTTTAGGTTGATTGTACCCAACTTTTTGAGACTATTCTTTTCATAAAACACAAGTAGAATTTCCTCATCGAGAGAAGACATCATAATTGAAACATGTTTTTGGGAATCGGGAGCATCAAACTTTGAAACAAGCAGGGAGTTGTAGAACATACAGCAATTTATGGCTTTCTTATCAACATCAATGTCTCTCTCTTGGATTCTTTCGATATAAATTTGCAACATTTTTGTTAAAAAAATCTTTGCTTAAGTTGCAAATAAACTGAAACAAAAAATTGCAAGACTAAATTACGTTTTATTTTGGAAAAATACAACAGAAAAATTAAAATTTGGATTGATAAGTAATCCTGCCTAACCTTTCCCTTTTTCATTAAATCCGATGCTGTTTTCTTTATTTTTTTTTTCTCTATTATCAAAGTTTTATGAGTCCAAGTCATTCTTTATAGTCAAAATATTTTACTAAGGAAATGCCAATACTCCTGATCTTTGAAAGATCTTGAAAATTTTTTTGATGAGAAAAGATGGGACGTCAGTTTCTGGGTTGCAAACCTTTTTGAAGAAGATATTTTATTTCCTGATAAGATCTCGAAGCTTTGCAGGATTAGAATTTTCTTCAACTTCAATCAGAGCTGTGATAAGGTTTTGAAGCTTTATGGATTTCTCTTTCCAAAAATTTCTCGGAAATAGATTGAAATATCTGAAGTTTAATTTTTTGATGTTTCTGTTTTGCCTTGGTTGAGTCAATGAAGAGAGGGATTTAATAAAAAAGTTTTTTCTCATCCAAAAAAAGATCGTGAGAAAGTTTTTGTCTCAGGATTTTGCCACAAGGAGAATTTCTTTTTTCTAACTCCAAAAGTTTCAGTTTATTGTTAATTTTGAGGTGGACAAACAAAATTTTCAGATTGAATAAAGTTTGATTTTTCACTATTTGAGTCTTCAGGATAAGTCCACTGTGAATTCAAGATACCCAAAAGTTCGAGATCCTCTTTCGAGAAATTGTCTATTTTGACAAATTATGAATGAAGAGATTTTGTAGATTATTTAAGGTCTTAATGTGCTTTCGCAAATTTGAGATTGAGAAAAAAACTCTGTTGGGCAGATGCTTTAATTTTCGGCAATTTCTTTGATTTCCAAAGGCGAGTCCCTTATGAAAAAAATACAACTAGCTAGCTAAGGTTCAGACTCATCAAAATTATGCTTCTCCTCAAACACCCTATTTCTTGTTGTCTCTTTGACCTAAGACGATTTCTGAGAATTTTGATGATTGAAATTTTTTCCTTGGAATGAATTTTAAGCATTTCTCAAAAACTTTGCTCCGTATGATTTTCCTCCTCTACAAAACAGGATGAATTCTTTGAGGTGAGAGAAGAGAAGCATTGTTCCAGTTTCATAACTGTTGAGATTTATCAGTTCAACCGGAAACATCACAAAAACCCTCAAAGCTGCCGATTCAACTCTGAATATATTTTTTGTCTAAAAAAATTTGCCTTCTAATTTTTTGTTTTAAATACGAGCATATGAATTAATACACGTAGAGTTAAACATTAAGATGGCTAAAACAACTTTTTGGATTTTATTATTAATAATTTTCTCAAAACAAAAATTCTCATTTTCTAAGAAAGAACTCAGAAATGCAAGCAAATAACAATATGGAGTACAGATACCTGGGAAACAGTGGTCTTCGAGTTTCTGCTATCTCTTTTGGATTTGCCGATGCTCGTGACCAAGACTTGCTCAACCAACTCCTCCAAAGAGCAATTGAACTTGGCATTAATTTCTTTGACTGCGCAGAGACCTATGGAAATCCTCGTGGTTCAGTCGAGAAGCTCTTTGGAAACGCTTTGAAAACACTGAAAGTCGACAGATCTGATTTGGTCATCACCACCAAGATCTTTTGGGGAGGAGATGCTCCACAAGTCAATCGCAGAGGTCTCTCAAGAAAGCATCTTATTGAAGGAACCAAAGCTTCTTTGAAGAGAATGCAAGTTAATCATGTTGATGTTTTGTTGGCTCATCGTTACGATCCAAATACACCCATGGAGGAAATTTGCAGAGCTTTTGATTGGTTGGTGAGACATGGCTACACTCACTACTGGGGTGTCAGTGAATGGCCTGCACAAAAGATTGAGCAAGCAATTAGATTGTGTGACCAATTACGTCTCCACAGACCTATCACTGAGCAACCTGAATATAGTATGCTTGTGAGAGAAAGATTTGAGAAGGAGTACTACTTCTTGTTCAGAGATTACAAATTTGGATCAACAATTTGGTCTCCCCTTGCTGGAGGTGTTTTGACTGGCAAGTACAACACTGAAATCCCTGAAGGTAGTCGTGTCAACACTTCTTCATTGGCTTTCTTGGTTGATAAGTTCCTCAAGCCTGAAAATATTGAAGGAACCAGGAAAATCACTCTTGCTCTGGAGAAATTAGCCCAAGAGCTTGGCACTACCTCAGCAAAACTTGCTCTCGCTTGGACCCTCCGAAATAAGGACGTTTCCACTGCAATCATTGGAGCAAGAAGAATCTCCCAGCTTGAAGAAAATGTCAAAGCTATTGAGGATATTAAAAAGATCACTCCAGAAGTTGAAGAGCAAATTGAAAAAATTCTTAACAATCAGCCAGATCTTGAATTTGACGCAAGAATGGCCAAGAAAGTTCCATCAAGACGTCATGCATAAATAAAACTACTTGATAAGCTTTCCTTATATTTATATCCATATGGATAACCACAGAGTTAAAAAACTATCATGAGATAATTATTATAATCAGAAAAGATTTAATCATCTAAACATGGCTTTTTAAAATGAGAGTCAAAGAAAGATCTTTGAGATTTATAAACTATTGAAAAATCTTTTTGCTTATTCTTTTCAGAATCAAAGGATTAAACTATTTTTTTGCACATATTCCTTGATTACAATAATTAAATCAAATTCTGACTGATAAATAAATTGATATTTATTAAAATTTCTTATTGTGCCAAAAATGGACTTTTCAGAAAAGCACTATGACGATGAAAAAAAGAAGGGCAAAAAGAAAAATAAGCAAACTAACCAGGAGACTTCAGAATATGAAAAAGGTTTGCCGCTAGGCTTTCAATGTGGTGATGAGAAATGGGCAGGCAAAAAGAGGGAGAAGCAAGTGAATAGAGAGATGTCAGGATATGAAAAAAGTTTGCTGCTCAACTTCCAGTATGAGTATGCCTATCAGCCTCAAGGACCGTATCGAGGTCAAAGACCCAAGACTTTATCAGTTAGGTAGTTCTTGTTCTCTTCAAATTATAAAATTTCAGAGAAAAGAAGAGATTGAAGCAAAATTATCTCCAAGGCAACTTTAAATTCTTCGTCAGTCCTGACTTTGACCTGGATATCAAATGTTTGTGTCCTTAATGGGTGTTTATTTAGTTTGAATATAGATATGGACCCAAATCAAGAGATTAAATGGGAGAAGCTCGTTCAGGTAATTTTTTTAAATGAATATTCTAAATTTCAAAGCTAATCTACATAACAACTCACATGATCTCGTGTCCTATATGCTTGAATGACCACTATGATTTAAAACTTCCAAAGATAACTAAGTGTGGTCACATCTTTTGTTGGCCTTGTATTGTCAAATATCTGTCATTCCGTAATTCAACTGGAAGATGAAGAATGTAACATGTATAGAGAAACCTAAATGTCCTTTGTGTGATGAAATCGTGTTGCTTGATGATCTCAGGACAGTTGTCATTGTTCATTTTCCAGTTATTGGAATCGGAGAAAACGTGAAGTTCAAACTTAAGAAAAGAAGAAGAACTGAAAATATTGTTTATAACGCAGAAGACTTTACTGAGGAAGAAGAATTCATGCGAATTCATAAAATATATTATGATTCAATCAAAGAAATAAAAGAAGGAGAAAAGACAGCACTTTACGATTATTTGAGAGACTTGCAGAAAGAAAATGATGAAGAAACGAAACCCTTTGTGGAAAAGGTTCACTAAAAATTTTTTTATTATTTCTCATCATTCAGTGTTTAATAATGACAAATCAAGCAATTGAGGCTCTCGAGGAGAAATCTCTAGAATGGGCGCCAAAACACAAGAATACCGCAAAAGAATCTTCACATCACGCATCTAACTTTCACGAAGAAGACTTTTACTATTTCTATCAGGAAGCATCGGGGCTGAATATCTTTCTTTCTCCCTTGGATAATAGATTTATGAAAACAGAATATCAGAATTCCAAAAATTTCCCCTTGACACTTGAGGTACATTTCAAAATCTGGCAAAATATTGAAAAGAAAAATAGGCTCCTTTATTAGAAATGGAGAGCTTTAAACATGATGAGCAAACAAGCAAAAGATATCGGTATGTGGAGAAAAAAATTGAATATAAATAAGATTTAGATTCCTTGATCATATTCCTTTAAATTCAGATATTAAATTTGCCCAAGTCGAGATGCGATACTACCTTTCAACAATGAATTATCAGGCTTTAAATAAAGAAGTAATTAAAACCTTCTATATCTATTAAATTTGCGAGATTGATAAACATAAGGAAATTGTTCGAGCTAAAGAGCTCCCACAAAAACAGCCAAGGAAGGAATCCTTCAAAAATAATGCACACAAACAATCTGACTATGATGCACTCTCATATCCTCAAATTGAGTTTAATCCTGAACCCACAGCATTGTAAGATCTTTTCACTTTAAAAAAATAAACTATTCAAGAAAACTCGATGATAAACAAGCATATCCAGAACTAAGTACTCAAAGTGAGCAGACTTCAAATCAAGAGGCGCAAGGATCTTGGTGGGAAAAGGAAGTGAGACCGATCCACAAAGATAAAGCCTTCGCATCAAAACCAATCAAGAAAGAGGAGAAAAAGAGTACTAGCACGAGCAAAAAAGACGATCCTGATAGCTATGTTGTCTCTGAAGGCTCGAATCAAAGTTCGCTTGGAGACTTTATCACTTTTGCCACAGTAAAAAAATCTAAAAAAAAGAAGTAAATCTGCTTACTAATATGTCCATGCTCTTTTATTTACTTTTTCAACTCTTGTATTTCGATTTGCATTAAACAAACTATAAATGAGGCGAACAAGTCATTGACATATTTTAGGTAGTTTCAAAATCTAATGAGATTTTTTCTCTTGAACCATGGAATTGATATTTTGGCGTTCGTATGTGTAATGAGATTCGAGATAGGTCCTCTTAATAGGATTTTTAATCAAAAACTAAATATTAAAACTGAATTATTGCTGACGTTATAGAATTGATACTGTTGACTAAAAATAAAGTAAAAAACTCTGATACGAATCAGCCTAATGTATCGGTCCATTTCAACAGGCAACAAGGTGGTGTTTTCTAAGGAGACACAAAGGAATCATGCACTACATTTATTGTCATTGTGGCCAAAATTTTATGCACAAAAGTTGCTTTGATGCAAATAAAATAAGAGAGTCATTCTCAAAATTCTCGGGTTTTGCTGCCTGCCCTTAGATGGAGGGAAGAAAAAATAGAAAGTCTTCCCCAAATTTAATGAGAAGCATATCACAGATCAAAACTGAGAGAAAGTTGGTTCAATTACATTTCAATCCTCTAAAGAGAGAAATCTCATTTTACTTTAATGAATTTGAGGATATTTTGTGCTCAAACAAGTACTATAAATCATTCACAGGAAAGGGAAGCGTTTTTTAACACTGCTAGTATTAATTAAAAGAAAGTGAATGAACACGTCACATTTATCTCTGATGTGAAAATATAAATTGATGCTTGTAATTGAACCTCCAGAATTTTACATTTAAAAAAGTTTGGATTTAGGCGGAGTTTATCATTAATTAGGATTTAGTTTTCTTTTGTGATTATCTCAAACTCTGAGTTTCACAACTTTTAACTAAAATAAAATTTTTGCTCTTAATTCTCAAAGTGTATTGAATTCTTACAGGTTTTGATAAAAATATCAATATTTAATAAATGAAAATACGACTAACTGTTTTCAATAAATAGTTTCGCAGGAGTCTGCAAATAAACCCTGCC
>Ga0182738_1006072_pt1 | contig 12665 bp, 6 predicted proteins | sample eDN5th30CBELigMG_FD_128876 | JGI IMG/M metagenome (GOLD analysis project Ga0182738, IMG submission 128876) | Enriched Miracle-Growth compost microbial communities from Emeryville, California, USA - eDNA 5th pass 30_C BE-Lig MG (version 2)... ...
CTCAGCGCCTCCACCCCATACTCCTGGCCGCTGTTCCCCCTTGGTCCCGACGCCTCCCCCGACTCGATCCGCGCCGACGTCACCTTCCGAATCGGCATCATAGCGAGGTACGGGGGGTGGGGGGTGGAATTGGAGTGAGAGGGGCAGGCCTAAGACAGCAGAAAGCAGACGGCAGTGAACTGTACGCGTGGCACCGTCGTGCCCGCGCGGGCGGGGACTCGTGTTTGATCGAGCAACATGGATTCCTGCCTTCGCGGGAATGACCTCGCGGGTGTGCAGTAGCTGTTCCCTGTTTCCTGTGTCCCGTTCCCTGGTAGTCCCTGCTTCCTGCCTTCTGCTTTCTGCTTTCTGTCTTCCCCCCCCATGCCCCCTCGGTTTCTGGATGAAAAGGACGCGTACCCTGCGGGAGTGGAGGGGGTGACGGCGAGGTGGGTTCGGGTTGGTGGGGAGGGGGAGGGGGAGGAGGGATGCAGAGTCAGGGTTCTGGAGTGCGGCGCCGAGGGAGGGGGAGGAGGAGAGGGAGGGGCGAACGTCGTGATGCTGCCGGGGTGGGGGAGCTCGGCGTACGCGTTCCGGAAGAACATCGGCGCGATCGCGGAGGGCGGAGCGCGGGTCACAGTGGTGGAGATGAAGGGGCAGGGATGGAGCGACAAGCCACTGGGCTCCGGCGAATACACGGTGGCGGCGCTTACCAGACACGTGCTCGACGTGCTCGACGCATTGGAGGTGGAGACCGCTTCGCTGGTGGGGCTCTCCCTCGGAGGACTCGTGGCCGCGAAGGTGGCGCTCGCGGCGCCGGAGCGAGTCGAGCGGTTGGCGCTGCTGGATCCCGTGGGGTTCGGGCGTGTGAGGCTCGTTGGGCTGGCGCGGCTCTTTCCTGCTGGAATGGGGTCGGCGCTTCCCGCGGCTGCGGCGCGCCGCTGGGCGTTCGCGCTGGCGTTGCGGAGCGCCTATGGATCGCGCGGACGGCCAACGGTGCGCGACATCGATGAATACTTCGCCCCGGCGCGCGACCCGGCGTTCGTTCGAGCGCTCTGGGCACAACTCCACGAGATCGACTGGCGCGTCCTCACGGCGGACGAACTGCGGCGAATCGCGGTGCCGCTGCTCGTGATTTTCGGAAGCGAGGATCGACTCGTCTCGCCACGCGAATGCGAGGAGCTGGTGAAGCACGCAGCCGACGGTCGTGCGCTCCTCATCGAAGGCGCGGGGCACGCCACCCCGGAGGAAGTACCGGACGAAGTGAACGAGGCGCTGACGGCATTCATGCGCGACACCGCGCTCTCGCGTCATCCCCGCGAAGGCGGAAATTCATTCTGAACCAGGCCGGAGATCCATGGGCACCCAACGATTGGAGGCGTTCAGCGACGGCGTGATCGCCATCATCATCACGATCATGGTTCTGGAGCTCCGACCACCGCACGTCACCGAATTCCACGCACTCCGGCCGCTGATCCCCGTCTTCCTGAGCTACGTGCTGAGCTTCATCTATCTGGGGATCTACTGGAACAACCACCATCACATGCTGCACGTCACCGAGCGCGTGGACGGCGGCGTGTTGTGGGCCAATCTGCATCTTCTCTTCTGGCTCTCGCTCATTCCATTCGTCACTGCGTGGATCGGCGAGAATCACTACGCGTCGATTCCGATGGCGATGTACGGCGTGGTTCTTCTGATGGCGGCGCTCGCGTACTGGCTGCTGCAGCGCCTGATCATCAGGAGGCAGGGGCCCGATTCCGTGCTCGAGCGAGCGGTGGGACGTGATCTGAAGGGGAAGTTGTCACCCGTCTTCTATCTGCTCGCGATATTCGCGTCATTCATCCGACCGTGGATCGCGGGAGTCCTGTACGTGTTCGTGGCGCTCATGTGGCTGGTGCCCGACCGTCGAATCGAGCGCACGATCGAGCCGGACTCCGGCCTGGCTCCGCCAGGCGGCAGCGCGGCTGCGGGCAGCTAGTCGCGGAGTCGGTCGAGACGGAGAGCGAGCGCTCCGGCCGGGGCAGGAGGAGCGTGCGAGGCAACCCGACGTGCGCTGAAACTGTCTCTGTCATGAAGAAGTAGGGTCCACACCTGCACCGGAGATGCCAGTGGCCTTCACGAATTGGTGGGATGGCTTCGTTCGCGACCTCCGTTACGCGATCAGGGGCCTGCGGGCAAGGCCGGGGTTCGCGACCGCGGTCGTGCTCACGCTCGCACTGGGGATCGGCGCCAACGCCGCGATCTTCTCGGTAGTGGACCGGCTTCTCTTTCGCCCCCCGCCCTTGCTCAGCGATCCGTCGCTCACACACCGGATCTACATCTCGTCCATGTTCAGGGGCGAGCCGTTCGTGAACGGGAGCATCCAGTACGCGCGCTACGTGGATCTGACGAAGTGGACGAAGTCGTTCGAGCGTACGGCGGAGGTCACGAGTCGCAAGCTCGCCATAGGAGTGGGGACGGCGGCTCGCGAGATGCAGGTGGGTGCCGTGAGCTCGAGCTTCTTCGGCTTCTTCGATGCGCCTCCGGCATTGGGCCGCTACTTCGGCGCAGCCGAGGATACGCCACCCAGTGGGACTCCCGTGGCCGTGCTGAGCTACGCGATGTGGCAGAGCAGCTACGGCGGGCGCAATGACGTACTTGGAACCACGCTGCAGATCGGACCGACGATCTACACCGTCATCGGAGTAGCGGCGAAGGGGTTCGGCGGCCTCTGGCCGGCGCAGCCACCGGTGGCATACGTCCCCATCTCCACGTACGCCGCAGGGATGGACATTCGCCTTCCCGGCGAGCATTGGTGGGACACGTATCACTGGACCTGGGCGAACATGATCGCTCAGAGAAAGCCCGGTGTGACGATTGCCGCGGCGAACGCGGATCTCACGTCGGCACTGAAGCGAAGCTATCAGGCCGCTGATGAGAAGTACGGCGAAACGCAGGCGACGAGGGATGATCGTTCGCGGAACCACGCGCTCGCCGCTTCGATCCTGAGCGAGCGCGGGCCGCGACAGAGCAGTACCGCGAAGGTCGCCGCCCTGGTGGCGGGGATGGCGCTGGTGGTGCTCCTCATCGCCTGCGCCAACGTGGCGAATCTCCTTTTCGCGCGTGCCCTGCGCCGCAGGAGAGAGGTCGCCGTGCGCGTGGCGCTCGGCGTGGGCCGCGGGCGGCTCCTCTCACAACTTCTCACGGAGAGCCTGCTGCTGGCCATCCTCGGAGGCGCGGCGGGGCTCATCGTAGCGCAGTGGGGTGGTGCCGCGCTGCGAGCGGCGTTCCTCCCGCCGGGAGCGGATTCACCCGTCATGACGGACACGCGAACGCTTCTCGCGGTGGGTGCCGCCGTCATCATCGCGGGAATCCTCACGGGCCTCGCTCCCGCATTCCAGGCGGGCCGCACCGATCTCACGCTCGATCTGAAGGCGGGACAGCGCGAGGGGATGATTCACAAATCGAGAACGCGCGTCGTACTGCTGGTTCTGCAGGGCGCGCTGTCGGTGATACTGCTCGTCGGCGCGGGCCTCTTCGTGCGCAGCCTGAACAACGTGCGGAGCGTGCGGTTCGGCTACGATCCCGATTCGGTGCTGGTGGCCAATCTGGCGATGCGCGGCGTGGCGCTGGACAGCGTGCAGGCACTCACGCTGCGACGAAATCTGCTCGAGCGCGCGCAGAGCATTCCGGGAGTCGCGCACGCGGCGCTCAACGTCACGCTCCCGTTCTGGAGCACGTGGAGCATGGGGATGAACGTGGCAGGCGTCGACTCGGCGCTCCTGCAGGAAGAGTACGACCTCAACTCCGTCTCGCCAGACTATTTCGCCACGATGGGCACGCGAATCGTGAAAGGGCGGGGGATCGAGGCGGGCGACGTTGCCGGAGCGCCGGGAGCGGCCGTCGTGAGCAATTCCATGGCGAAGAAGCTCTGGCCCAGGGAAGATCCGATCGGGCAGTGCATCAGGATCGGCGCTGATTCCACTCCATGCTACTACGTAGTCGGCGTCGCCGAGGACATCAAGAACTCCAGGCTCACGGACGACCCGGGACTCTTCTATTATCTGTCGGCCGAGCAGTACCATCCCGAACAGGCCGGACTCCTTCTGCGCATGCACGGCGACGCGGGGAGTCAGGTGGAGAACGTGCGGCGTGAACTGCAGAAGCTGATGCCGGGCGCGTCGTACATCACTGTGATACCATTCTCCGACATCATCGGCCAGGAGATGCAATCGTGGTCGCTCGGCGCGACCATGTTCACGGTGTTCGGAGCGCTCGCGCTGGTGCTGGCCACCATCGGCCTCTACGGAGTGATAGCGTACAACGTGGTGCAGCGCTCGCACGAGATGGGAGTGCGAATAGCGCTGGGTGCCCAGGAGGGAGACGTGGTCTGGCTGGTGCTGCGACAGGGACTCCTGCTCGCCGCCGCGGGGATCGTGCTGGGAGGGGCGATCACCTTCCTGGCCGCCAGGCGGATAGGCCCGCTGCTCTTCGGCGTCTCCCCCCGGGACCCGTTGGTGTACGGCGGCGTCGTGCTGGTGATGCTCTTCGTTGCCGCCGCCGCGAGCTTCCTCCCCGCCCGCCGCGCCTCGCGCGTCGACCCGAACGTGGCGTTGAGAGCGGAGTAGGGGCGGACGACAGACAGCAGAAGGCAGAGGGCAGGAAGCAGGAACTGCACAAACGACGGGGGCAGGTACTTAACGACGGGGTCAGGTACTTCATGTAGAGGTTCGGGCAGCTTTGCTGCCTGGACCTCTACATGAAGTACCTGACCCCGTCGTTTGTGCAGTCCCTGCCTTCTGCCCTCTGCCTTCTGCTGTCTGTCCCGGGCCATCGCATCCTCGAAGATGCGACCTTCACATCATCGTGGATGCGTCGTGCGTATTCATCAGGCACGCCTCCCTGCCTGTCCCGGCGTGCGCCAACTCCCATAACGGCCGACTCCCCAATGCTTTGCGAGTCTGGCCCCGCACCCCACCAACTCGAACTCGGCGGTGGCATGTCCACTGCCAATGTGGAGCGACATGAGCACTCCTACCTTCTCGCGCCGGCACTTCCTCGGCGCGTCGACGATCGCGGTGGCGGCAACCGCATGCGGTGTATCGGGCGGGCAAGCTGCGCGGAGCGGTGACTCCGACGACGATTTGCCGAAGCCGATCGCAGCTCTGACTTCGATGGCCGATCAGGCCACGCCGATCTCCAACGATGAGCGCCGCGCGCGACTCGACAAGGCGCGCGAGCTGATGGGGCGCAACCGGGTCGACGCGATCGTGCTTCCCGGTGGCACCTCGCTGCGCTACTTCACGGGGCTTCAGTGGGGGATCAGCGAGCGGCTGCTCGCGCTGGTGCTCCCCGCCAAGGGGAAGCCGTTCATGGTCGCGCCGCACTTCGAGGAGGCGCGGGCCATGGAGCAGTTGAAGGATGGCCCGTTCGGAACCGACGCCGACATCCTCACCTGGCAGGAGCACGAGAGCCCGTACGCGCTCATCGCGAAGGGGCTCGGAGATCGCGGCATCAGGTCCGGAACGCTCGGCGCGGAGGAGACGCTCCGCTTCATGTTCGCCGATGGCATCGGTCACGCGGCGCCGAATCTGAAGGTCGTGAGCGCCACGCCCGTGACCGCGGGCTGCCGGATGGTGAAGGACCACCACGAGCTCGCCCTGATGCGCCTCGCCAGCGCCGCCACTCTACGCGCGTATCGCGCCGTCTACGAATCACTCGCCGAGGGGATGACGCAGGCGAGCGTGCGCGACCTCATTTCCACAGCGCACCGCAAGCTCGGGTTCACCGGAGGCGCCAGCGTTCAGGTGGGCGAATACTCCGCGCTGCCGCACGGCTCGCGCACGCCGCAGACGATCCGGGAGGGGACCATCATCATGGTGGACGGCGGGTGCAACGTGGAGGGGTATCAGTCGGACCTCACCCGTACCTTCGTGCTGGGGAAGCCCACCGACAAGATGAAGCAGAACTTCGACATCGTGCTGAAGGCGCAGACGGCGGCCCTCGCCGCGGCGAAGCCGGGCGCCGAATGCCAGTCGGTCGATGCCGCAGCCCGCAAGGTGATAGTGGATGCCGGCTACGGACCGGATTACACGTACTTCTCGCACCGTCTGGGTCACGGTATCGGGATGGATGGTCACGAGTGGCCATACCTGGTGCGAGGGAATACGCTCGCGATGGAGGTCGGGATGACGTTCAGCGACGAGCCGGGGATCTACATTCCAGGCGAGTTCGGCGTGCGTCTCGAGGACGACATGCACATCACGCCGAGCGGCGCGGAGCTGCTCACGCCCCAGAGCCCGTCGATCGAGACGCCGTTCGGAGGGATGAACAGCTGACCCGCCCGCGAAGACCATCCATCACGTGAATATCAAACAGAAAGGAGTGCTACAGTGAAAGCGAGTCGGCTGTTGATCCTCGTTCCGGCCGTCGTGTTCGCGGCCTGCACGGCGAAGTCCCAGCCCGAAGGTGATCTGGACATCGAGGCGCGCGCCCGCGCCGTCCAGGACAGCGTGATCACCATCGATACCCACGACGACATCCCCGGCAACTTTGCGACCGCGGAGGTGGACCCGCTGGATGCACAGCGGCAGGTCACCCTCTCGAAGATGAAGGACGGCGGTCTCGACGTGGCGTTCTTCGCGGTGTTCGTCGGGCAGACGCCGCGCACGCCGGCGAACTACGACAAGGCGAAGGCGGACGCGATGCAGAAGTTCGACGCGATACATCGCATGGCGGAGAAGATGTATCCCGGGATGATCGAGATCGCGTACACCCCGGACGACGTACGTCGCATCCACGCCGACGGAAAGCTGGTGGCCGCGATCGGTATCGAGAACGGCTACGTCATCGGGAAGGACCTGAGCCTCATAAAGAAGTACTACGACCTCGGCGCGCGCTACATGACGCTCGCGCACACGCGCAACAACGACATCTGCGACTCCTCCACCGATCCCGAAGGGCCCGAGCATCACGGTCTCAGCGACTTCGGGAAGAAGGTCGTGGCCGAGATGAACCGTGTGGGGATGATGGTCGACGTGTCGCACGTCTCGAAGGAGTGCATGATGCAGGCGACCGCACTCTCGACATCGCCGGTGATCGGTTCGCACTCGAGCACGTCCGCGGTCGCGAACGTGCCGCGCAACATGGACGACGAGCAGCTCCAGGCTCTGAAGAAGAACGGTGGGGTGATCCAGATCGTGGCCTTCGACGGCTACGTGAAGGCGCCTGCGCCGGAGAAGCTCGCCGCGATCGACTCTCTGCGGCAGAAGTACGGACTCACCACGCGTGGCGCGTTCCGCAACATGCCGGCCGACAAGCGGTCGATGTACGACACCGAGATGGCAGCCATCGAGCAGAAGTGGCCGAAGGCGACGGTGCAGGAGTTCGTCGATCACATCGACCACGCCGTGAAGCTGATCGGCATAGACCACGTCGGCATCAGCTCCGATTTCGATGGCGGCGGCGGAGTGACCGGGTGGAACGATGCGAGCGAAACGTGGAACGTGACCGCCGAGCTCCTGAAGCGCGGCTACACCACCGAGCAGATCCGGCAACTGTGGGGCGGTAATCTCCTGCGCGTCTGGGCGGCGAACGACAGCCTGGCCGCTGCAGCGCGCTCGGCAAACTGATTCGCCGGATCGTCCGGCCATACCACCACTTCACACAGCGAGGTTGCGGCAGATGCACCAACATACCGGTCGGTCGGGCGGAGCGAGTTTCAGACTCGTCGCGCTCGCCGTTTGTGCTCTGACGCTGGCGGCGTGCGGCCAGGGAGCGGGAGCCGACGGCTCGAAGCTCCGTTTCGTGGTGAGCGTTCCCGACAGCGTCGAGAACGCGCTGGATGGCCGGATGCTGGTGCTCATCTCCACGGACAGCACGCGCGAACCGCGTTTTCAGATCGCGGATGGCGACGCTACGCAGCAGGTGTTCGGCATAGACGTGGATGGCCTGCGTTCCGGGGAGACGGTGGTGATCGATGGAGCCGCTGCCGGCTACCCGGTCAGGCGTCTGGCCGACCTGCCGCCCGGCGACTACTGGGTGCAGGCGCTGCTCCACGAGTACGAGACCTTCAACCGCAGCGACGGCCACGTGGTGAAGCTGCCGATGGATCGCGGTGAGGGGCAGCAGTGGAATCGTGCTCCCGGCAACCTTTACAGCACTCCGAAGAAGGTTCACATCGATCCGGGGTCGCGAGGCGAGGTGGCGATCACGCTCGACAAGGTGATCGGGCCGCTCCCGCCGACGCAGGACACGAAGTACGTGAAGTACGTGAACATCGAGAGCGAGCGGCTCACGAAGTTCTGGGGCCGGCCCATGCACGTCGGTGCGATCGTTCTGCTCCCGGAGGGGTGGGCCGAGCACCCCAACGCGCGCTATCCGCTGGTGGTGTACCAGGGCCATTTCGAGCGCGCGGTGTCGGGCTGGAGGGAAACGCCGCCGGATGCCGATCTCCCGGCGGCGCAGCCGGACAGCATAGCCAGGTACTGTCCGAACGGGCACGAGGGCGATCTGTGCGAGAAGTACGGCTATCCGAGAGTGCTGCAGCAGTACGGTTACGACTTCTACAGGAAGTGGACCGGCCCGAACTTCCCGCGTGTGATCCTCGTGACGATCCAGCACGCGAATCCGTACTACGATGATTCGTACGCGGTGAATTCCGAGAACCTCGGACCGTACGGCGACGCGATCATGTACGAACTGATCCCGCAGATCGAGAAGCAGTTCCGCGGGATCGGCCAGGGGTGGGCGCGCGCCACGTACGGCGGTTCGACAGGCGGCTGGGAGGCGCTGGGCGTCCAGGTGAAGTACCCGGACGAATACAACGGCGCGTACGCGAACTGCCCCGACCCGATCGATTTCAGGGCGTTCACCACGATCGACATCTACTCCGACAGCAGCGCGTACTACACCGATGGCTCGTGGCGAAAGACACCTCGCCCGGGGGAGCGCGACTACCTCGGGCAGACGCGGTCGACGGTGGAACAGTCGAACCTGAAAGAGCTGGCACTCGGCAGCAAGACGCGCTCGGGCGGCCAGTGGGACATCTGGGAGGCGGTATTCTCGCCGGTGGGAGAGGACGGGTACCCGAAGCGCATCTGGAACAAGGAGACGGGCGTCATCGATCACGACGTGGCGCAGTATTGGCGCGACAACTACGACCTCGTGCACATCATGCAGCGCGACTGGGCGACGCTCGGTCCGAAGCTGCGCGGCAAGATCAATCTCAACGTCGGGCTCTCCGACAATTTCTTCCTGAACAACGCCGTGTACCTCGCGGAAGATTTCCTGAAGTCCGCGACGAACCCTGCGTCCGACGCGATCGTGGACTACGGCGCGCGCGATGAGCACTGCTGGAGCGGCGACCACGAGAACGCCAACGCGTTTTCGCGCCTCACGTATCACAGCCGCTTCATCCCGAAGATGGCCGCGCACTGGACGAAGACCGCTCCGAAGGGCGCGGACGTCACGAGCTGGAAATACTGAACGCCGTGAACGGCGGTGAAGGACGGGGTCAGGCACTTTGTGTAGAGGGGCAAAGCCCCTCTACACAAAGTGCCTGACCCCGTCGCACAAACCCCGCCGCACATGAGGAAGAGATCATGCTGAACTGGATTGGTATCGCGCGCGTACTGCTGCTGGCCTCTGTCGCATCGGCGGCGCCGCGCGCGGTGCTCGGCGCGCAGCAGCTCGATTCGGCGCTTTTCACGGAGCTGCGGTGGCGAATGATCGGGCCGCACCGCGGCGGTCGAACAGTGGCGGCAGTCGGGATTCCGGATCAGCCGAACGTGTTCTACATAGGGGTGAACAACGGCGGCGTGTGGAAGACCACCGACTACGGTCGGGTGTGGACGCCGATCTTCGACGATCAGCCGACCGGGTCGATCGGCGCGATCGCCATCGCGCCGTCGGATCCGAAGGTGCTCTACGTCGGAAGCGGCGAGGGACTGCAGCGTCCCGATCTCTCGACGGGCGATGGCATGTACAGGTCGAGCGACGGCGGCGATACGTGGACGCATCTCGGTCTGCGCGACGGCCAGCAGATCCCGGCGATAGACGTGGACCCGCGGAACCCCGACCGCCTGTTCGTGGCGGTGCTGGGACATCCGTACGGGCCCAACGAGGAGCGCGGGATCTATCGCTCGACAGATGGCGGCCGGAATTTTCAGCGCGTGCTGTACACGGATGAGAACACTGGCGGAATCGATGTGGCAATCGACCCGGCCAATCCGCAGACGGTGTTCGCGGTGATGTGGGCCGCCCGCCAGGCGCCGTGGGAGATGGGAAGCTCGTGGACGCTCTCGGAGAAGAACGGGCTGTACAAATCCACCGACGGCGGCACCACGTGGAAGAAGATCACGAATGGGCTGCCCGGCGCTGATGATGAACTGGGCCGCATCGGAATCACGATATCGGCGAGCGATTCGCGTATCCTCTACGCCGTGGTGGGTGCTCGGAAAGGAGCGGGAGTGTATCGCTCCGATGACTCGGGCGAGAGCTGGACGCTGGTGAATCACGACGCGCGTCTCTGGGGGCGCGATGGCGACTTCAACGAGGTGCGCGTCGATCCCACCGATCCCGATGTACTGTACGTGGCGAACATCGTGACGTGGAAGTCGACCGACGGCGGCAGAACCTTCACGGCATTCCGTGGCGCCCCCGGGGGCGACGACTACCACAGGGCGTGGATCAACCCGCGAGATCCGAAGATCATCATCCTCGCCGCCGACCAGGGCGTGATCATCACCGTGAACGGCGGGGAGACGTGGAGTTCCTGGTACAATCAGCCGACGGCACAGCTCTACCACGTCTCCACCGACAACAGCTTCCCGTACTGGGTGTGCGGCGGCCAGCAGGAGAGCGGGTCGGTGTGCATCCGGAGCCGCGGACCGTACGGCCAGATCACGTACAGACAGTGGTATCCGGTGGGTGTCGAGGAATACGGCTACGTCGCTCCCGACCCGCTCGACGCGAACATCATTTATGGCGGCAAGGTGACGCGCTTCGACCGGCGCACGCGGCAGACGCAGAACGTATCGCCGTCGCTGAGTCGCGGCAGCGATGATTTCCGGGTGGTGCGCACGCAGCCGATCCTCTTCTCGCCGGTGGATCCGCACACGCTGTACTTCGCGTCGAACGTGCTCTGGAAGACCACCACCGGCGGCGCGAGCTGGACGAAGATCAGTCCCGACCTCACGCGCAGATCCGCGGACGTTCCGGAAAATCTCGGCGTGTTCACCGGTCTCGATCCCGAAAAGGGGGAGCATCGGGGAGTCATCTACACCATCGGTCCGTCTTACCTGGATGCCGGCGTGATCTGGGTTGGAACCGATGATGGTCTCATACAGGTCACGCGCGATGGCGGAAAGACATGGAGCGACGTCACGCCGCCCGAGCTCGCGAAGCGGCCGTGGAGCAAGATCTCCATGCTGGACGCCTCGCACTTCGACGCGCGCACCGCGTACGCCGCCGTGAACACGTTCCGCCTGGACGACCTGCGGCCGTACATCTACCGCACGCACGACGGCGGGAAGAGCTGGACGCTGATCACGAACGGGCTCCCCGACGGCTCGATCATCAACGTCGTTCGCGAGGATCCGAAGAGAAAGGGACTGCTGTACGCCGGCTCGGAAAACCAGGTCTGGGTTTCGTTCGATGATGGCGGGCACTGGCAGTCGCTGCGCCAGAACATGCCGGCCACTTCGATCCGGGATCTGGTGGTACACGAGAACGACCTGGTGGTGGGAACGCACGGACGTTCCTTCTGGATACTCGATGACGTGTCGCCGATTCGGCAGGCGAGTGCGCAGGTGGCCGCATCGAGCGCCCATCTCTTTCAGCCGGCCACCGCCTACCGTGTTCGCTGGAACAACTACACCGATACTCCGGTGCCGCAGGAGGAACCGGCAGGCGAGAATCCGCCGGACGGCGCGATCATCGACTACTACCTCGGCGCGGATGCTGCCGGTCCGGTGACCATCGAGATACTCGACGCGAACGGCAAGCCGGTGCGCCGCTACTCGAGCGACGACGAGCCGCTGCCGCCGCTCGAGGACAACGTGCCCGACTACTGGATCCGTCCGCCGATGACGGTGTCGACGTCGGCGGGGATGCATCGCCTGGTATGGGATGTCCACTATCCGCCACCGGCATCGCTCTCGTTTTCGTATCCGATATCGGCGATCTACCGGAACACGCCGCGCATCCCGCTGGGAGCGTGGGCACTTCCCGGGACGTACACGGTGAAGCTCACGGCCGGCGGCCGAAGCCATACGAAGAAGCTCACCCTGAAGATGGATCCGAACGTGACCACGCCGCGCGCGGTGCTCGCGCAGCAGTTCGCGCTCGCGACCAGGATCACCGACGCGATGCGCAGGGACTACGACGCGCTGCAGGCGGTGCGAGCGTTCCGCGCGAGCGTCGATTCCGCCAGATCGGGCGGAGGAATTTCGCCAGCTCTCGACTCGCTCGACCGCGTCGCGGCCACTCTCGAGGGTCGCGGCGGCCGCTCCGCCGGCGGCTCCGGCGCGTCGCTAGCGAGCCTCAACGGCGAGCTGAACTCGCTGCTCCGCACCGTGGACGGCGCCGATGCGAAACCCACTCGCCAGACCACAGCCGCCGTGGAAGCCGCCGAGCGCAGGCTCGCCGATCTCCTGCGCCGCTGGAGCGAAGTGGAGACGAGAAGGAAGCAGACGGCAGGAAGCAGA
>Ga0182738_1006073_pt1 | contig 12665 bp, 8 predicted proteins | sample eDN5th30CBELigMG_FD_128876 | JGI IMG/M metagenome (GOLD analysis project Ga0182738, IMG submission 128876) | Enriched Miracle-Growth compost microbial communities from Emeryville, California, USA - eDNA 5th pass 30_C BE-Lig MG (version 2)... ...
AAGCTGGTCTTTTTTAGGATGCTCAGGCAAAATATCTATTTTTAAAGATTATATTATATAACCTTGTACAAACAAAGAGCTTAAATAAGTTTGGCTTTCGAACTCTCTCGAAAGATAGACAGAGAGTTCGATTTCAAACTCAGTTAGCATAGAAAGAAAAAAGTATAAGATAAAAACTCTTCAGAAGAGCTCAGAAAAACAGAAAGCAGTGAGGTTGAATTTTAATTTAAAGATTCTCGAACAATTGTGGAAATTATCAATATTAATCCACTTCGCACTGAAGGGATTAATAGGTAAAAACAATTAATTTCAGACTTTTGTCGCCTTTTCCAAGAATTGTAGCTTGGGTCATAGATAGGTCGTATACCTCATGGTATTCTTTTAGAGTTTTTTCTTGGGTCGTAGATGAGTCGTACTTGGTCGTACACAGATCTTACCTTCGTAGTATTTGAATCGTAATTAAATCGTATTGGATCATATTAGAATCGTGTCTAGGCCGTAAAAGCACCGTAATTTTTGGTGTCATATTTTGAAAGGTCCCTTTTTTATTCAAATCTTTCGAGGTCTTGAGCTTTGCCAAAAATAATACCGGGGTGATGTAACATTTCAGGGCAATAGAAATAGAAAAAAATTTCTCAGGAACATGTTCTACTGAAGAAATCTGTTTTACTCTTTAAATATCCACAGAAATATTGAAAGATATAAAATATCAAATATCTAAGCTCTTGACATCAATTTCCTTTTCTTATTGAGCTATATAGCATTGTTTTCATATAAAATATACGAATCTTTCAGTTTTTCATCGATGATTACTTTTTGCAAAAGGCTTTTTTTCAGAAATACACTGCCTTGAAAAACTGTATTACCCGAAAAGGACGAAAGTAAATTCCATTATTTCGGGGACCTCGTTCTCTGCAAACAATCAGGGTCTAAATATTTCGGGGGTTAGACAGTAAGAATTTCATAAGCAATAGAAAGAACTTGTCTAAGATGAATGTTATTCAAATTTTGATTGATACAGTGGCAGAAATCAGACAATAAAATCTAAAGAAACTCAAAGGATATTTGGTTCCCTTTCTCTTTGAAATTTCTTTGTAGAGGCTTAAATTCATCTCTCATGATAGTGTATCAAATTGTTGTGGAAAGTAATTCACTGGATTCCCGATGGAATGAATGGAGGACTTGAAGGAACATCACTTAAGCTTATGAGAATTTCTTATCTTTTGATTCTTTTGCCAGAATGATGAAATGAAGTTGTGCAAATTCAACGAATTTTATAACGCAATAAGGCACAGAAGGAAGTTGTCCAGTTGGTCATTATATGACTCTCGGGAGTGTCCATCTGGACACTGCTTTTTAGGACGAGGTCCAGAGAGTCTATTCAAGATATGACCACTAGATATAGGGAGTGTCCATCTGGACACTGCTTTCGAAAACGAGGTCCACAAAGTCTTCAAGATGTTATGACGAAAGGGAGAGTCCATCATCTGATGAAAAGAATACTAAAACCAACGAAATGATGCTTGCCAAGGACAAAATGAATTTCACTCCAAATTATCAAGTGACTTTGGAATTGAGTATTTGACAAAAAAAACCTCTTGAAACTGGCAACTTTGCTGTTTGAGTTGATTTTTGACAACTCTCAATTGGGAGATCGTAAAAACTAGAGGTTTGACTGTGTTCTGAGTCTCATTTTCTTTTGGATTGATTTCACTGAAAGAGAGCAAGATCTTTTTCAAGTCTGCCAACCAGGCTGAATTTTGGAAGATATTTGAACGAAAAATTCAGAATTTTCTCATTCCTGATTTTTTCAACAAACAGAATTAAGTTTTGTATTTTGATTAAACTGGATTGATTGATTTCTATTTAATTTCAATCAGAGAAAGATTAATATGATGCAACAAAAGTATTTAATGTAGGAAGGTGATTTATAAATAAAGAGATACAAAAATTTTAGATGCTTAAATGGATCTAAAGATGAGGAATTTTTTGTTTTACATTGGCATTCATCGATTTTGTTTGAGAGTTTCAATCATCATTAGATACTCCAAAAGACTTCGTAAGAGCCTTGGAATGCATCCTTGAATACCAAAACCTTTCCAGAAGAAACTCTCAACGCTTCAACAAGAGGCCAGGCTTTTGTGACAACTTCTTTTCCATATTTCTCTTCAAAGTGAAAAACAAGTTGTTTCAGACATGCTTTTTTGCTTTTTGTCAGGAGATCAACAGTTTCAGAGTATACCCCCTGAGCCAGCTGCTTTTTCTTTTTCAATTTTTGGAGATGATAGGAAACTACAAAACAACTGAGTCCTCCAAGCACCATGAGAATAATGCTTCCACCAGTAGGAAAATTATTGCTATCAGAGAATGATGATTTTTCACTTAAAAAGAGAATGATTCCTGCACAGAGAAGAAGAGTTGGGATGAGAAGGATTCTGGGGATTTTCAAACCTTCTCCTTTGAAGCCTTCTTCTGCAGCAATATCATGAAAATCTTGCAGAGAACTCTCACTTTCAGCTCTGCCTGCGGAGCTTGTTGGAGAACTAAACAAAGATGGAGCTTGGCGTCCAAAGTGAGGTGTTCTCAGGGTGTTCCAGGATTTGTTACTTTGAGGGCTTGAAATCTGACTAATATCTGTCGACTTTATTGCGTCCGAGCAATTATCGAGATTATGATTTGGAGCAAGATTCCTTTGGAAAACATTTCCAGCAATGGGAAAACGCCTTGAAAGAACGCCATCTCTGAAATCTAAATTGGCAATTTCGGTTTCCTGACCCAAAGATTGAATTGTGAAGGGAGAATGGATCCTTTGCTGGCTTTCAGGAGCTTCTGCTGCAAACAGTTGTCGATTATTATTAAATCTTGAGATTCTGTTGAGCCTTTGAACACTTTGAGCCATTTGATCATTCTGAGTATCACCACCGCGTCTCAAAGCAAACTTCTGGCTTGTCGACAAGACTCTTCTTCTTGGTCTCAGAGAGATCCTCTCTGTCAAAGTTGAGCTGTTTAATGATTCTTGTTGTTGGTTCCTAAACAATTTGTTTGCTTAATCAGGGTCAAATGATGAATCTTTTACATGGTAAGATGATGGGTTGCTTTGAGCCTCCTGAGTTGATGAAAAGAAAGCGAAAGCTATTGTTTAATTATTTCATTCTAATTATCAAGGCATCAATTTATCACTCTCTTAATCAACGACTTGAAGAAATCTTAACGAATATTTCTTTACCGTTTTTGGATTTCGATGTATGTAAAAAAACAAAAATTGAAAACAAATTTTGGTTCGCTTTTCGACTCTTTCAAGTCGAATCTTGAGAAGTTTCTTCTCGAAAAGAACTTTGAAAATATGTCTGTCATCGATTCATCAAAGTTCAAGTGATTTAAACAAGATATGAGGGTGGCCAATTAAATCTTTTTGTATTTTGCTGTTTTTTATAATTTACCTGATTATATAATAACTGTCATATTCTTCATTCCTATTTGTCTCTCTCCTTTCTTTGAAAAGAGATATGATCAGAAAGAAATGTTTTATTCGGAGTGGGTCATTGAAACAAAAATTGCTGTGAATGAAGCCAAGAAAGTGTGAAAATATTGGTATCTGGCCTGACAGAAGAAAATGTTTGTTTTTCTCAACGAGTAATTTCTTCTGTCCAAAGTAAACCCATCTAATTCATCGAATTTTCTGCGCAATTTGAGATAATTTATTATTTCTGTCTTTTTAGTCAAAAAGATACATTTACATTTAACACATGCAACAACAAAAACAATTAGACTGGAAAGGATATCACTCCACGGGACTCAACTATATTTTAAACATCAAACATCTGGAGACAAACTATTGGGTTCGAGTGGAGGGAAACAAGATTATTGGATTGTGGACCAACACATACACAACACGCCAGGTCCATAGCCTTGATGATCCGCGAACAAAAGTTATTTTTCACGAGATAATGAGCCGTTTGAGATTGCACGGATGGAAAGGCTTCAATCAGTATAACTTTAGCGCAAACAGATGCGAATACTTTGCAACGAAGGCGTTGAGTATTGTTGCAAAGAGTTTACCCAAATATTCGCAGAAATTAGATGCTGTTAAGCTTGATTTTGAAAGATGCCCAGACATTATTGGAGATGGATTAAAGAACTTGGGGCTCCAGATTTGCAAAAATCTTCCTTACCTCAAAAAGGTTGCGATTAGCTTCAGCTGGTGTTCCCTTCAAGATAAAGGAATCATCCAATTTTTAAAACAAACATCGTACAAGTTGAAACGCCTCTCCAATCTAGAGTTAGATTTGAACGCTTGTTACATTACCGATGTTGGCGCTCGATACCTAAGCTCGCATCTTTTGAAGAAAATTAGGGCTTTGAAGCAGTTAAAACTCTCGTTTGGATGGAATCACCAAATCTCGAAAAGAGGATTCGAGTCTCTGTTTGGCTCAATTGGACATAACCTCATCCAGCTGAATTCCCTGGCCTTGAACTTTCAATATTGCTCTCTCAATGATATCGCTCTCGACACATTTGGGATGAAGACAAAAAACAGGCTCAAATCTCTGCAATCTCTCCAATTCAATCTGAATAGTTGCAAAAGCATCACGAGCAAAGGATTTGGAAATTTGGGCCTTCATCTCGGCCAAAACTTCAAACAATTGCAAAGCCTGATTTTGATTTGCAGAGAGTGTCGAGAAATTTCTGACCAAGGCATTGCACTGTTTTGTGAGGGAATTAGGAAAAATCTCCCTCCTCTGCGAAAGCTTTCATTGGATTTCGAAAAGTGCGGAGTTTCAAACAATGGACTCGAGGAATTAGGTTCCTACTTTAATCATAGCGAGTTGCAAGAAATTTCTTTGAATTTCACTTATTCTCTGAAACTCACAGATCAAGGTTTGAAAAACCTAATTCAGCGAGTTCTCATTGAAGATCTGAGGGTTTTAGACCTTAAATTTACAGGATGTGTTCTGTTGACAAGCCAACCATTGAAAGATTGGCTCAATGATACTATTGAAAAATTCAAGAGTTTAAAAGAACTCAGGATGGATTTTTTTCAATGCCCACTGATTCATCAAGATATCAAACTTTCTCTTCAAAACTCATTGAAGGAGTTCATACCTGTATGCAAAATCAGGTAATGCGAGATGTAGAAATTCATTCAATCTTCTTCTTATTTGACTGTAAATTACAAAATTATTGATGTCTGTAAAAAGAGCATTTATCTGTCTTGTTTGATTCAACATTTTTCTGATGTCAGATTTCCTTTTTTTTGATGAATTTCTTGGAGTCAGCAAAATAACAGCTGCACTGACTAAAGTAAGATAATAATTCAGGATAAATAAATCAATTTTCTTGATTTTTTTTTTTTTTAAACCGTACATCGGATATATATTTATATATCATATACGCCGGCAATAAGCCGTTTATTTTTCTTGAATTGAATTGAAGAGAAAATTATGAATGCTAAAAATGCGAATTTTCATTTGAACGAAGAAATGTCGAAATTTCTTTTAAATGAAAAAAAATTTTTTTTTCTTTCATGAACAAGCAAGTCCTTGAGTTCAGAAATTATTTGGAATATTTTTTCTGAAGTAGAAAATCTTGAAAATCAATTTTTTATGTAATTTTCTTTCGTTGAAAAATCGAACACGCAATGTGTCTCAAATCAGAAATAAATTTTTCTCACCGCCACATCTTGATTTGATTAAAATTGCAAAATTATTTTGAAATTTTGGGATGCAGTTTGATCTCAAATAGATTTCTATAAACATAGTTCCAACATTTCTTACATGAGATGAAAATTTGATTTGGATGGGATTTTTTGCGGGATTAGTTTTTTAGGGTTTCGATCAGTTAAGACAAAAAGATTGAAGAGAAAATGTTTGATTTTGTCAATTTTCAATAATTCAAATTTTGCCTGGAAAGGAAATACAATAAAAAATGCAAGAAAAAATGCTTCAGTTTTTCTTTTCATTCTGAAAGAAAAAAAATGTGTTGTTTTTATTTTTGATGATGTTTCAGGATGAGAGAAGAGAAAATCAAATTGACTTTTATTGATAATTGAAAGAACTGAAAACAAGAAAACGCTCATAAGTACAAAAAGTTTTAAGTAGTTGAATTGAGGAAGGTTTTGAATCATTTCAATCAACTTTTAAATTTTTTGCTGATTTCTTCTTTCTTGGGTGGTTCGAATTTTTGTCCTGGAGCTGTCCGTCCTGGGATTGTCCTAAAAGATTTTGTCCACGACATGTGCAGGACAAATTTTTTCTTTTGCTCCCCAAAAGCCCTAAATCCAAGCAATTTCCTCTCACAAACAAAAAACTCGAGGACACTTCCAGGACAAAAATTTTCTTTGGAAAAAAGTGAAATTGATGACAAGAGAATTCCGTGTTTTTTTCTTCGGCCTGGTCAATTCCAGGACAAATTTCTCCAGGACGTACCACGTCGCCCTCTTTCTTGGGCTGAGAAAATAATCAAGTTGACAAAATAAAAAAATTATTTTCAATCAAATAACCTTGCAAACGTTGTTTTTTCATGATTGGGATCATTTGAAATTCCTTGAATTGAGTGAAAGAAAAAAATTTCTGAAAGGGATACTGAAACAGAAATTGCGGAGAGTCCCAAAGCCAAAAAAAAAAAAATCTGGAAAATAGGTTAAAAAGGGTGATCTGAAAATCTGAAACATGAAGATCTGCAATTTTTACAGAGTTCCAGCTCATGACATCAGATTCACGACATCAAATGCAATAATTGCTTTAGCTGATGAGATTACATTCAAACTCAGTCCCAAGGTGCCCATAACCTTTTCACAATTGGTTCCTTTATTTCAAACTTAACTTCCTCATTCACATTTCACAAATAATAAAAGTTCCAACGATTGAATGCAAATCATTTTATCTCAAAACACAAGTTATCTAGCAAAATTATAACAACAAAGAAGTCAATTCTTCACTTCGCGTAACTTTTGTTCTTCTATTTTCAAGATATTTTATTTATCTATGCGAAAGTTTTGTTATTTGTGATTCCTTATTATTCAATCATCATTAAGGTTTTTTCCATTTTTATCTGATAATTATGAAATCGATTCCAGAGATGATTTTGTGCGAAAATGTCAAGGAGAATGTTCGGTTGGAATAGAGAAAATAAATTGGAGAGGCATGCTCATTAAGTAAAGGGATGATCTTGTCATTATACCTTATTTTGTGGTCGTTATCTAGAATTATGCAAAGATTGCAGATTTCCCAATTGTGAGTTTTCAAATCACCTTTAAAAAATAATGATGGATTCATACTCACCACAAATATCAAAAACAAGTGTGGAGCTTCAAAAGAGTTTAAAATCTAAAGTCTCGAAGGTTTGCCAACTTACCGAAAAAATGCATTCAAATCTTTGGGGATTTAATCTTAAATCTTAATCAGTGTATTACATTTCAAATCTAGATTAATCGTCTGAATTTCAACTGCGATTGTTGATTCGGAAAGTTTTTGTGAAACATTTTTCATGAAAATATCCTGTGAGAGCCAAAGAACAGATAAAAGGGTTATGTGAACGTGATAATAGATTCTATTTTTTATTCTTTCCCTTTAACACCTCAAAAATCATCCTTCTCTAAGGATTTAACATTTAATTCGTTGAGCTCTCAAGAATTATCAGTCATTTTTCTTGATTATTATTTCACTCCCCGATATCAATTTCGATGTTTTAAAAATCAAACACCCGATCAAAAAGAGGTGAAAAAGAAAAATACGTACAGTAGAAAAATCAAATAGTTTTTGTTTAAATTCAATTTATCTTGGCGACGTGATGAGAATTTTAGATGGGAAGAGAAAAAACATTCCTTGAAAAAAAAAGTGTATACAACGATATGAAAAAAAAATTGCAATACGATTTATCAATTTTCATTTTATGAAGTGTAACAGCGGCACAGAATTCACGAATCCCATTATTTTTGCTTTTTAGGCAAAATAAGTTTTAATAGTTTGTCTAATATACTCCGGTCGATTTGATTTTTTCAGGTTTTTCAATCTTTTCGTTGTCGCAAAGCTCTTTCTCATCACAGAGTTTTCGCCAAATTCAGAAGAATTTGTTGCTTCATCTGAACCCTTGCTTTGACTTTTTTGAAGCAAAGTTAATTCTTGCATTGGTGTCAAGAATTCACTGCTGGCTGCAATTGTGATTAATCTTGGCCTAAAAAGTGACTTCTCAGAGATCTGATGATCAATTCAAATCATACACTGGAGTTAAATCCACAGGACTCGGACTTAAGGAATATTCAGAGACGACTCGATCATTACTTGACAGAACGTGCTTTAAAGTTTGAGGATAGAATTTGGCACTCTTGGATGTCTCGTCTTTAAAGAACTTGGATGATTTTCCATTTCGAATAGAAGTGGAATTATATATTGAAGGCGATCCCCCTGTGGGTTGTTGATTTATGGTTGTTAAAAAGTCCTTTGGAGAAACCTATTGAATTGATGCTCTGATCATATGATAATAACGTACTTCTCTTTCTTTACTCCTTTTTCGGCCGATATCTCCAGTGACTTCGAATCCTTCATAATAGGGGTCTCCAATATTAATTCTGCTTTGTACAACTGGCCAAGGATCAGCAGACCTTTTCCCACGAAAATGACATGAAGTTAAATCAAAATCTCTCTAATTTGAATAATTGAGTTTCAATTTATCATTTATTCTTATTACTTTTGCCACCCATTTACCTTTATCAACTTCTTTCCACTTTGGTTCAATCAACATTGCATTATCTCTTGGCTTTGGTTTGATAGATTTAAACAAATTTAGATAAAGAGATTACTGAAGAATCTAGGAGTCGATGCTGGGAGCTGTTGAGTTGTTTAAAAAGACGCTCACTCTCACTTCTTCCTCCGAATCTGAAGGTTGAGCCTAGTTCTTTTTCTTGCAATCTGGGTCTCTCCAAAAAGTAGGTTTGGGGAGCATAAAGTCCTGGTTCTAAATGAGTGTTTCGAAAATCTTGGCCAGTTTTCTCTGCCCTTTGTTCAGCAGGCACATACGATTTTACATAAACACTCATTGAATGAATTTCTTTTTCCTTTGCTCTTGTTTTAAACTCGTGGTTGTCTGGATGGATTAGAGGAAGTGAGCCCTCCTTGAAAGCTAGGCTTTTGTTAGTTCCTGAAGTTTAAAGGATGGTTTAAAACTTTTTATGCTCTCAGAGTTCAACAGTTGACCTTTGGACCAGCTCGTTGCTCGACTCATAGATGCAAAGACCAATTGCTCCCGCTTTGTTGCATTCCTTTTTGGATAAAGCTGATCTATTGACCTAACTGCGTAAAAAGAGGGTCAAAGCTGTTTGGAAGTTACCTTCTGAGGTCCTGTGACTTGCTGAGAGACTGTTTCGCCTGGAAGTAATTATTCATGGTGATTATTAGAAACTTTTTAAAAATCAATATAAACTAAATTCAGAAAAAACCCATGCGAAATATGAATTTTCAAAGATTTTAACAATAAAAATACCTCACGCAAAAACTTTTTAAAAATTAATTCAAATTTCAAAGGTCTGAGAGAAGGAAATTGTTGAGGGGTCAAGAATATTTGGCATGGGATATGTGGTAATAAATAAACTCTTTCCAAATTTTCCGTTCAATGTCAAATCCAGCGTTTATTCGGCTTGATTGAGAAATGTTATGAATGAAATTGAGTGAGGTTAACACAAAATATAAATAAATTAACGCAGATTTTTCTGCTTATTTGCGAGACTTTAATCAAATAAGAAGGGAAAAGAAAAACAAGATACTGAGATAAACAATCCTTCTCTTCTCGTCAACCCTCCCTTGAGATGATGATTCCAACAGGAAAAAAGCAAACTGAGCGTTTGTTTCATCCGGTTTGGTCAACGAATTGAATCCTATCTATTCTCTTCTGAAAACCCAGAGAGATTGATCTATGAAAAGTTTAAACTCTTTTTAGAAAAAATAGAGAACCTTCAGAAAACATTGATTTTGAAGTGAAAAAGAGAAAAGAGATCCTATCCTGTCTATCACTTTATTTTGTAGAATGATGGCTCTCTCCATTTATTTCAAGTCTCGGTTTCTTTCATTCCAACCCCAAAATCTCTCCAAACTCTTGTATTTTTTGGATTGGGGACTAAATTAGGATCTCGAATAAAGTTCGAACTGATCAAATTGATTTTTGTTTTCTCTTTTTCAAAAAAGAAGAAAGTAAAACGTGCTTGGCTAATTCACCTCCAATCAAATCGAGTTTTTTCCAAATCATCTTTTTTCAAACAAGTTCCCTCCTTTCTCTCTCATCGGAAAGAGTTCATCGAGTTCAAATGTTTCTTTCTTTACTTAATTCAGTCTAATAATGATGATGATGATGGCGATGAGATTAATTCTAATTTCTGTAAGATTCTTCTAAATTCTATTTCCTAAATCACAATTTTGCCCCTTCCCTTAATTTATATCATAAATTGCAAATGGGATATAAGACTTGCTAAAAATGATTTTTATATCTACTGTTTTATTTGTTGCCTTGATACTGTTCATCTCGGCCTTAACCTTTGGCATCCTATTTGCCTTGTGGTTTATTGTCGTACCTTACTTGCTTGTGAATTATTATTTACAACAAGGAGGAGAAGGCTATTTCAAGCCATTCATGGGGTTTTTCCAAGACCGTTTGCTTGAAGTCAAACTCGACGGAGATTTCCTTTCGTATTTCAAAAAGATGCGATCTCATCAACGGTTTGTTGTTTCGAACCTTGGAAACAAGGCGGTGGTCTTTCTCACAGATACAGATCTGATTAAAGAATTTGTAAATCAGCCCCAAGATTATTGCAAAGCTCGAATTGGGACAGGCATGGAGGCATTTTTCGAGAGCCAGGGGATTCTATTTAGCGAAGCAGAACAATGGAAGAGACAGAGGAGGTTGCTAGCTGCGTCTTTTAATAATGAGTTTTTAAAAGAGCAAACAATGCTGATGTCGGCGTTTGTGGAAAAAGCTTACTGTGATGAGGGAATCCTTAAAGATTCAGCAAATGTTACAAATATATCTCAGCTGTGCAAGAAAGTTTCTGGCGACATTCTTGGTCGTGCATTCTTTGGACCTGTGTATCAGAAATATACTTTTGAGGAACAGCCAATGACTTTGGGAATGCAAAATCTGCTGGCTGATGCATTCGAACAGGCATACTCAATGTGGAATATTTTGCTCGGACATTTGTTTAGTGCAGGGATTCTTCCACAACATAGAAAGCTCGTTAATCGGATCCAAGATCTCCGAACTTCATTATTATTTATCGTTCAAGATATCAAAAGAAGAAATTGTCTGGATGATCAGTCAAACTGCTTGTTGAAAAATCTACTGGAACAGCAGAAGCAAACCCCAGAAAACGCAATGACTGATCAAGAGATTGTGGATAATTTCATTTCCTTGTTTATTGCAGGAGCAAACCCAACAGGAAATCTGGTTTCCGCTGTCCTGTATACCCTGACTCAGCATCCAGAGATTCATGAAAAAGTAACGGACGAAATTGATGAAAAACTGACGAATGCATCAGTATTGAATTTTGAGCAAACTCAGAAAATGGAGTTTTTGCTCGCTGTCATCAAGGAATCACTTCGACAAAATAATCCTCAAGGCGTGCTCACCTACCGCGAAGCAATTCAAGATCATCAACTCCAGGATCTCACAATAAAGAAGGGTACCCTTGTCACCTTTTCTCCTCTCGTTTCCTGCTTTGATGAGAAATTCTTTGTTAGATCTTTTGAATTTCGCCCAGAAAGATGGCTGCTTGATAAAAACAAGAATTTGGCTTTAAAAAAGCAACCTTTTGGCTTCATCCCTTTTTCTGCAGGCCCAAAAGCTTGCTTAGGCCAGCACTTTGCCTTGATCCAGACAAAAGTTATGCTCATTGGCTTTCTGAAAAAGTTTCAGATGAATTTCATTAAGAATGGTGATATTTTGAAAATGACTCATAGAGAAACATACGAACCCTTGGAAGATATCAAAATGATGATAACTCCGAGAGAGAGAAGAAGATATGGGGAAGACGTGAGGAGGTGAAAGAGAACAAGTGAGTCAACAATAAATTTTATATAACTTTTATTCATTTTTAATTGCTTCTTCTTCGAATTTTGTACATATTGGATGTCTAAAAGTCGGTTCAAGTAAATTACATTGAAGATCTCTTCATTTTGTATGCAGAAAAAAGGTTCAACAAATTCCAACATCTTTCTCATTTCCTGGTCAATCAAATTTTGATGAAATGTTTAAACAAAGTCAACTCTTTCGTTTTGCTTATTTGAAACGTTTTTGATTTCCAATACCTTCTGAAGTCAGGAAAAACCTTTTTGAATTCATTTTCGATGGAAACTTTGGTTTCAACAAGAGCTGAAATTTTATTTTCGCAGAAAAAAGCTTTCAAATCTGATCAGTGGGAAAAGGAAAAAAGAAGTTCCCGAGGAGAATTTTTGAAAAGAAAGGCTGAAACTGAGGATGGTCTTCGTCCTCTGGAAATTCCGATGACAAAGAAAAAACAGAAAAACCCCTTTCGAAAATAAAGATTCTCATGAAATTGATTTTTTCAACGAAAATTGGTCATAGTCTCATTTCGTTTGATTTGATGGTTTTGAGCACTCAGCGAAAATGCTATTTTCACAGCGAACGCTAGAGCGAAAAATAAAAACACCAAATATCTCCCGAAA
>Ga0182738_1006074_pt1 | contig 12663 bp, 14 predicted proteins | sample eDN5th30CBELigMG_FD_128876 | JGI IMG/M metagenome (GOLD analysis project Ga0182738, IMG submission 128876) | Enriched Miracle-Growth compost microbial communities from Emeryville, California, USA - eDNA 5th pass 30_C BE-Lig MG (version 2)... ...
ATTCTCTGTTATTCAATTTTTTCAAACAATTTTTCAGCGTTTGTTTGTTACCAGAAATAAAAAGACTTAAACGTCCATTACATTCCCTTGATTTCTGGCAATCTTTATTAGCGAGCTACATTATTCAACCGAATTCCTCCATATCCTACAGAATATTAAACCCTGCCTTATTTAATAAATATTATTAATAATCAATTACTTCCCTTTAACTTATATGGAACCCTCAACTCTCCCTGAAACCTACAAAGCCATAGTCGCTGTCAAGCTCGGCGAACCTCCCAAAATCGCCACCTTACCTCTCCCTAAGCCTGGCAATAACCAAATCCTCGTCAAAGTCGCTTTTGCTCCCATGAACCCTTCCGATATTGATTCTCAAAATGGCAAATACGGTCTCCCAAGCGGCACCCTCGTTGGCTTAGAGGGCTCAGGAATCGTCGTGGCCCTCGGCGAGAACCTCAAGATCCCCTTTACTATTGGCCAGAAAGTCCATCTCAGAGGCCCAGGAACCTGGGGAGAATATATTGTCGTGAATACCAATGCTGCTTACCCAATTCAAGGGGACCTGTCTCTTGAACAAGCCGCTCCTCATATTGTGAACCCAGGTACTGCGCTCTATATGGCCAGAATGGCGATAGAAGGAGGTCACAAAGCTGCGATTCATACCGCTGGATCATCAGCTCTTGGGAGAATGTTGATCAGATATTGTAAATGGAAAGGATTCCCACTGATTAATATTGTGAGAAGGGATGATTATATACAGGAACTGAAGGACGAAGGCGCTGATTATGTGTTGAATTCTTCAGCTCCTGACTTTGAGGCCAAGCTTAAGGAGATTGCTGAGAAGGAGCAGGCTACTATTGCTTTTGATGCGATTGCTGGGGACTTGACCAATAAGGTTATTACTGCACAGCCAGCTGGGTCTGTTTGTAATGTTTATGGAGGGATGGGCGGTCACTTTGTGACGAATATTAGCATCATGGAGCTGTTTAAAGGAAAGAAAATTTCAGGACATAATTTTGCTGCTTATTTTGAAGGGTTGATTAAGGCTGGAAAGGATGAAGAGTTTTTCAATGAGATCCATAGCAAGTTGGATACGATCTTCAAGACTAATGTTCAGAAGGTGTTCAAGATGGATGAGATTGTGGAGGCTTTGGCTTATTATGAAAAGAATAGCTCTAAAGGCAAAATCCTCTTACAACCTAACTAACTAGAATATTTAATTGGTTTTTCAGTAATAAATTGCATATCAAAAATATTTCATCTATATCATTTCTAACAAACCTTTTACACATTGAATCTGATTCATGCTAGGGAAGTTAATAAGAGAAATCAAACAAAATAATCTCCTTCTCTTTTGAAAAATTAGAAAAGTCTTTTGGGATTGCATTCTTCATCAATCCAGTTCCGAGAGAAAGTCTTTTCAGTCCAAAGATGAGGGTCATCTGTCTATCCAGATGAATTCTTAAAGGAAAAGAATCTTCGAATAAATATAATGTGTCTTCTAGAATGCCTAAAATCTCATGATGAGCATTTTTTGAGAGGTCTGGAAGTTCATTCCTCAAGGCATAAAGTATTTCTTGCATAAGGTTAATATAACTCTTTCGGAAATGAAGAATTGTTTTTCAAAGAAGGAAATCCAAACGACCGAAATCCAGACTGAATCTTTTGAGATGGAGAGATGAAATTGAAAATTATCTTTTGAAAATCATTCTTCAAATGAGCCTTTTTTAAGCTATATTATCTCGACAAGAAATACGATGAACCAGAAAGCTGTAAAGCTTGGAGAAACATGACAATTCTACGCTTTTCGAGCATATCCTCCATACACCTAGGGGTGTAGATCTTTGGTTGGCAGCATTGGGCAGACTTCTTATCTCTGCCCTCAAAAAAAAAGGTCTTGGAATGCAAGAAAAATAGGCGAAAACAGTCCCCTGAAATTCAAAAAATAATATGGCGAACTGGCAAGGAAAATGACATGGAATTTTGTCAAGCAACTCAAAAGCTCAATTTCACAAGTTTCCTAAATCCCTTTCTAAAAAACATACAAAAGTCCAGAGAGACTGTATTTTTCTCTTTGTCTTCTGATATTCGGAATCAACAAGTTCACTGTTAGTCCTCCCCTCAGTTCAGATTGTATTTAAATCTTTGCCTAAATTTTATTTTACATCTAGATTCCGGCAATAGGTTCTCCTGTGGAAAAATTATGTGGCAAATTCTCTCCTATATAACTCAGGACTTTTTCTCAAACGGGCTAAAATTAATTTTATCTCTTCTTATTAATCTGAAATGGATTCAACTTCTTCCCTCCCTGAAACCTACAAAGCTCTTGTCAAGGTCAAGCCTGGCGAAACTCCTAAGATTGAGACTTTCCCGCTCCTCAAACCAGGTGATAACCAAATCCTTGTCAAAGTCGCCTTTGCTCCCATTCATCCTTCTGATATTTATTCAATGACTGGTCAATACGCCCGACCTGGTGATCCAAACATTCCTCTTGTTGGCTTTGAAGGCTCTGGAACTGTCGTAGCCCTAGGAGAAAACCTGAAAATTCCTTTTACTATCGGCCAAAAAGTTCATCTGAGAGGTCCAGGAACTTATGGACAATATATCCTCGTTGAGACGAATGCTGCTTATCCTGTCCAAGGTGACTTATCTCTTGAACAAGCTGCTCCTCATGGTTCAAATCCTGGTACAGTCGTCTATATGGGTTTACTTGCTCAAAGAGGAGGCCACAAAGCCGCCATTCACACTGCTGGATCATCAGCTCTCGGAAGAATGCTCATCAGATACTTCAAAGAAAAGGGGATCAAGCTGATTAACATCGTCAGAAGAGATGATTTCACTCAGGAACTGAAAGATGAGGGTGCTGATTATGTGTTGAACTCAACGGCTCCTGATTTTGAAGCTCAGCTTAAAGAGATCGCCGAAAAGGAGCAAGCTACGATTGCATTTGATGCTATTGCTGGAGACTTCACTAGCAAAGTTGTGACCGCTTTACCTGCTGGATCGATTTGCTATATTTATGGAGGATTAGGCGGCCGTACACTCCCCTCAATTAGTATTATGGAGCTTTTCAAGGGAAAGACAATCACAGCATTTTCTGTGGCGCATTATATGCAAGAACTGGCCAAGACCGGAAAAACTCGAGAGGTTTTCAGCGAGATTCATACCAAGTTAGATACTACTTTCAAGTCAAATATTCAGAAAATTTTTAAGCTTGATGATATTGTTGAAGCTTTGGCTTATTATGAGAAGAATAGCTCTAAAGGTAAAATCCTCTTACAGCCTAACTAAATATTATACTTCTTTGTTTTATTATGCTAAGAAGAAGTAAGAAATATCTATTCCATATGATTATTCAGAAGAAATAGTTCACATTGATCAAATATTAAAAAAATATCTTCTCGAATCTATCCTGGTCCCATCACAAAACAGGAACAATCTCTTTTTATTTTGATAAAGTCTCAACGCTCAATTCTTTCAAAAGTTTTTTGTCTTTATTGAAAATGACTTTACTTTTAAACCAAAACAGCTGACTTCATCAGTATTTTCCTCCCTGACATCATCAGAAAACTTTCTGCTTGGATCTTTGCTTAAATTTTATTTTATATCTAGATTCCGACAAGATTCCGACAATAGATTTCCCACTTACTATATAAACCCGAGCTTATTCCCAAATTTAATATCCAAATAATCCAATCTCTCTTACCCTTAAAAATCTCTCATGGAATCAACTCCTCTCCCTGAAACCTACAAAGCTCTCGTCAAGGTCAAGCCTGGCGAAACCCCTAAAACCGAGACCTTCCCACTCCCCAAGCCCGGTGACAACCAAATCCTCGTCAAAGTCGCCTTTGCTCCCATTCATCCTGCTGATATTTATTCAATGACCGGTCAACATGGGAACAAAGACACTCCTTTCGTTGGCATGGAAGGCTCTGGAACTGTCGTCGCCCTTGGTGAAAACCTCAAAATCCCTTTTACTATCGGCCAAAAAGTCCATCTCACAGGTCCAGGAACTTATGGACAATATATCCTTGTTGAAACAAACAATGCTTATCCCGTTCAAGGCGGTCTTTCTTTTGAACAGGCTGCCCCTCATTTTTCTAATCAAGGAACGGTGATGCAAATGGCTACTCTTGCTCAGAAAGGGGGCCACAAAGCTGCTATTCACACTGCTGGATCATCTGCTCTCGGGAGAATGCTCATTAGATATTTCAAGGAAAAGGGTATTAAGACGATTAACATCGTCAGAAGAGGTGAATATATTCAAGAGTTGAAAGAAGAGGGTGCTGATTATGTGTTGAACTCAACAGCTCCTGACTTCGAAGCTCAGTTTAAAGAAATTGCCGAGAAAGAACAAGCGACAATTTCTTTCGACGCTATCGGTGGAGACTTCACTAATATAGTTGTTACTGCTCAACCTGCTGGCTCTATATGTTATATTTATGGCTTCTTGGGTGGTCGTACGCTCAATTCACTGAGTATTATGGAGCTTTTCAAGGGCAAGACAGTCACAGCATTTAATATGGGCCCTTATCTTAAAGAGTTGATCAAGGCTGGAAAAATTAGAGAGTTCTTCAATAAGGGTCATAAGAGATTGGAGACGACTTTCAAGTCAAATATTCAAAAGGTGTTTAAATTAGATGAGATTGCTGAAGCTTTAGCTTATTATGAGAAGAATAGCTCCAAAGGCAAAATCCTCTTGCAACCGAACTAAAGAGAATATTTCTTTGCTTTTACGTAATAAATAAGAGAGAGTCATATCTGTTTCTTCAAAATTTCATAGCTACATAACTTGTAACAAATATTTCTTCTGAGAAAATTCCAACAAAAAATTTTTCAAAAACAGAAATTTTACTATAAATGCTCCAATGTGGATCTTTTTCCATTGAGACCTATGCTCCTTATCTAGCATATTGTGAATCACTCGTCTCTCTCCATATATCCACCTTCTTCTTAAACCCAATTTTCTCAAAAAAATAGAAATAATTCAAAGGGTAATTCTAGATTCCTCATTCATAGGCAAAGAGTAGGCAAAAACAGTTTTTCACACAAAGAAGTAAAAATATATCTTCCAGAAAGACCATTTCTCAAATCAATGTTTCTTGACAAGCAGGTTTCGTTCTTCAAATATCACTTTCTCAAATCCTTTCAGTAACTACACAAAACCCCCTGACTGAACATCTCCCAATTTAGCTTCTCTCTTACTTCCCCCTCATCTCATTATTCCTCCATAAATTTTTCTGCATCTTTACCTAAATTTTATTTTACATCCAAATTCCGACAAGACACTCTCCATTGGAGAAAAATATTTAGGCGAATTTTATATCCTATATTAACCGAACTTTTTCCTCGGAAAATATAAAAATAATTCCATCTCACTATCCCAATAAATCTCTCACGGAATCTCTTCCTGAAACCTACAAAGCTATCATAAAGGTCAAGCCTGGTGAAACTCCTAAAATTGAGACTCTCCCACTCCCCAAACCCGGTGACAACCAAATCCTCGTAAAAGTTGCTTTTGCTCCTCTCCATCCTGTTGATATTCGTTCCATTTATAGTCAATATGGTGACCCAACGGTTCCTCTTGTTGGTTTAGAAGGCTCTGGAACAGTAGTAGCCCTAGGTGAAAACTTTAAGATCCCTTTTACTATTGGCCAAAAAGTCCATCTTAGAGGTCCAGGTACTTATGGACAATACATTCTCGTTGAAACAACAAGTGCTTGGCCTATTCGAGGCGACCTATCCCTTGAACAAGCCGCTGCTCATCTTGTTAACCCTGGCACAGTCGTGTATATGGGTGCTCTTGCTCAACAAGGAGGCCATAAAGCTGCTATTCACACTGTCGGATCCTCAGCCCTTGGGAGAATGCTCATCAGATACTTCAAAGAGAAGGGCATCAAGACAATTAATATTGTCAGAAGAGATGATTACACTCAGGAGCTGAAGGATGAAGGTGCTGATTACGTCTTGAACTCAACAGCTCCTGATTTTGAAACCCAACTTAAGGAGATTGCTGAAAAGGAGCAAGCTACGATTGCTTTCGATGCTATTGCTGGTGATTTTACCAATAAGGTTCTGACTGCTTTGCAACCTGGAGCAACTTGCTATATCTATGGAGGACTGGGTGGCCGTGCCGTCAACTCAATCAGCATTATGGAGCTTTTCAAGGGCAAGAAAATTACAGCATTCTCTTTGACCCCTTATATTGAAGAATTGGCCAAGACAGGGAAAATTGGAGAGTTCTTCAATGAGATCCACACCCGATTGGACACGACCTTCAAATCCAATGTTCAAAAGGTTTTTAAGCTTGATGAAATTGTTGAAGCGGAAGCCTACTATCAAGGTAATAGTTCTAAAGGTAAAATCCTCTTACAACCTAATTAATTCATCCTTTACTCTGTATGATATATAAGCTTTTTTAACCTGTTATTTCATTGCCTTCCATAATAACACCATCTCCTCAATACAAAATCACCTCTCTCTCTCTCTATTAGAATATCTTCCTCCTTTCTTTTTTCCCCAAATTCTCCAATCTCATACAAGACATCCCGTATTATCACATAAATAAAACCAGGTCTAATAAATAAAAATCCTTCCTTAATAAACAGGCAAAATGCAAGACTCCAATCCTGATGAATTCTCTCTGAAAGTCCAAGTCACTCCTGGTGAAGCTTTTTTCCTCAAAGCCGGTTCCTCTCAAACCCATTTTCCCCTTCTTAACTCTCTTCAGGTTCCCCACATAAAGCTCGTAAGGAAGAAGCTCCGGATAATCCAGAATCCCTCAAGAATCCTCTTTTACAATTCGATCTCAAGTTCGATTTCCTTCGAGATTTGCTTGGAAATGTCACGACTGTCATCAATCAACATGCTTCTTTGCTCAATAAACTTCAAATAGACGTCGGTGATAAACTCGGAAATATCGATGTAAAATAATAATTCACATGGTCCTAAGCCCTTTCCCATAGCTTTCGAATAGCATAAAGCAGTTATCAGCAAGCAGTAATATAAAAGACCAAGATATAAGCAAGGTTTTGAATACGATGATAAAGAGTCCATTGGATGAGAAAACGAGCAATGTGTATAATAATGCATTCAATATGTTTTCAAATCGTCTGGAAATGTTCTCACAAGGCTTTGGTTACTTCCATAATATCAATAAAGATCTCAATGAACGGTTTTCTAAATTGGAAACGTTGGTTGCCCAGAAGGTTGACCAACAGGACTTCAAAGCGAAATTCAAAAGAACCAAAAAGAAATTACGTGATGAAGTAATTTTGAGATCCTTATGTTATCTAAAAGAGAATAAATAGACCAAGAATTGGGTGACGAACATGGAAGATCGCGTGCAGACAATGGGGAATAAACTGACAGAGAAGGTCGACAGTGTGCAAGGAAAATTATTAGAAGTGGAAAAGCATACGCTGTGGAGAATAAAGGACTGTGAAGATTTGTTGAAATCGAGAATAAATGACACCTATGTGAATGACTCCATCAACAAACTCGAAGAGAAGTTAAAGATAGAAATGAATAAATTTACACAAAGAAGTGACGATGACATACAAAAGACCATCCGCGAAGTTCTTGTCAGAATGAAAACTGTCGAAAATTCTTCTGATGAAAAGCTTGGGCTATTCAAAAAGACGCTCAAAGAATTAGAGAATACGTAGAGTTTCTGTATAAAAGAAAAACTAACCAGGCCTTTTGTAGTGTGATAAAGCGTGTGGAAATGGCGAGATTTGAGGATTTTGAAAAGACGGTTATGAAGAAAATTGAAGGAGGATTGGAAGATACAAGGTCATTGGGAAGAAGATGTGAGCCTGCCATTACAAGGTTAGAGGCAAATTTCAAAAATACCAATGACGCCTTCAATAAATTAACTCACCGTCTTGTGAATATTTTCATTAGATTCTTCCAAACTCATTTCAAAATAGGAGAACATGTCGGTGTCAATGCAGAATTACATGATGATTGGCAATTTACAAAAGAAAGAAGAGAAGCAAGACACAAGGAAACGCTATGATTCTGAAGACATCAAGCAAAAAGAGAGGGAACGAGAGCGGGAAAGAGAAAGAGAGAGAGAACAAGAGAGGGAGCAAGAAAGAGAAGAGTTTAGTAGACAGCAAATGAGTGAAATTCAGCTGATTCTCGGGAAATATACCATTCAGCTTGAGAAAATTAATGAGCAAATCCTTGACATACAAGACGTAACAATTTGTTTCCAAAGAAACTTCTATAAAGAAAATCCTTTAGGGCTTAAAAGAGAGGGTCACAGTGACGACCTTTGAGGCGGAGCTAAACAAAAAAGCGAGTAAAACGGACCTCGAGAAAATGGCAAAGACGCCGCATTTTGAAGAGGAGAGGTTTAAGAAGTTGACAAGAGGGGTACAGGAAGTTCAGGACCGGCTGAATATGGTGGATGATATCATTGACAAGAGGATACAAAGATTAAAAAGGGATCTTGATCTGAACGTTTTCATCAAGCAGCTGAAATCAAAAGCAGACGAAGAAAAAGTACAGAAAGGGTTCGAAAATGTGGACAGCAAGTTTAATGCTATTGCGGAGACTCTTCAGTTATTAAAGAAGGAGCTGGATCAGTCGTCGAATGCCTTACAGAGAATATCTTCTCATAAGCAAACTGTTAAATTTAACAATGACTCGACTTGTCTTTTGACGACAAAGACAGTAACGCCTTCGGCTTGTCTTAGCTGTGGACATTCTGCTTCACAAAACAACTCCACAGTCCAAGTAAAACCCTTTAAAGAGAATATTCTTCTCATAATAATAGTTGCAAGGAGTCGATAGAAAATGGTATAAAGGCGGCGAAATAACGATAGATAACACCACAATCATCCAAGAAGAGCGTACTGGTTCAGACACTTCAGACCCAAACACTTTGCCAAAGTTCTTTAGTGCGGTAGAAGAGAGAAATGGAGTCAGTCCTTTGAATAATTCTTTCAATTATCCACTTGATACCAAGCTTATTCATCGAAATCTTTTCACGAAAAATAAAGGACTTAGACCTGCCTCTGGGCTTCGTAAGGTTTTCTATTGGGTTTTTTAATGAGGTTTTGATAGGATCAAGAGGCAGTTCGCCGCTTGGAAAGCCAATGATATTGGACCTGTCAGTTCAAGCAACAAAACAATCAATACTTCAGCAGCCGTTTAGTCGACCTAATAGTGCCAAAAATAAATCCTCCTCGTAAATATTTATAAACTCTTTACTTCCTTGTCGTGTGATATGTTTTCATTCTACTGCTTTTTCTATATATTTTATTGTGATTAGATTTTTTTCTCTTTCGTAAAGATTCTCAAAAAAATCCCCAAAAAAAAATTTTTTCAATAGAGAATTTTGAAAATCTGAGAAATAAAAAAAATTTTTTTTTCTTTGAAGATGTGAGAAAACTTTCTTCATTCACAATGTTTTGTTCATTTTTTCTTTCAAAAAAATTTATTCCCATTTTCAAAGAGATTTTTCCTTTCTCTCTTTTTTTCAATTTCATAAAGGCGAATATTTTTTTATGCATGTTTACATTGAAATAAATTGCTGCATTTGTCATCTGTATAAAAATAATAACCAATTTCTTCTCAATATAATTATCTATCCTCAATCAGTCCCCCACTATAACTTAAGAGGTTGGAAGTTCTTTTTAAGACTATCGTTGTCAACTGACAATATCTTGGTTTCGTTGAGCTCATCTTCATAGGAGCATCCACCAAAGATCAACAGCTCTTTTCTTTCAGGATTATAGCTCATAGAGGCAGCAATTCTTGGGTAAATCTCTTCATTCTTTCCTCTTTTATACACGAACCAGCACTTGCTCTTCAAGTCATAATAATACAAATTATCCAAAAATTGCATGCCATCAGTTCCAGCAAACACAAAGACCTTCTCATTAGCCAATTCACAACTATGAGCACAAATCGTAAAGGGCATATTGCCCAAATATTTCCACTCCAATGTCTCCAAATCCAAACACAGAATCTCTTGACTAAAATCTTCGCCATGTCTTCCTCCAAAAATCAACAAAAACATTCCGTCCTTCTCATTTCCTTTTCCAATCACAGCCACTTCTTGACTTCCGCTCACGTCTTCAACCTTTGTTTCCTCTTCTTCCTTTTCATCTTCTCCCTTCTTTTTCGCCTCAATTCCTGAGATAAAATTCAAATCCACCGTCTTCTCCTTCTTCTCAGGAACCTCCTGTTGAATCTCCGGGAAGTTCAATCTTCCTTTATACGCCACAGTCCCTTGCATTTCTCTTCCCACTGGCTTCAATGTGCCCTTTGTCTCCAACTTCTCCCATTTATTTTCGCCTATTCATTTCATTATTCACAAAAGAATCACCCTTTTTTACCAAGATGAAAAGCGTAGATATCGTTAAGAGGTCCAGACAAATTGGCCCCGCCATAAACTATCACTCTATTATTCTTTTCATCATAGACAGCACTTCCCGAATTTCTTCCTTCTGGTCCTCCTTCTTTAGTTAGCGCCTCCCATGTATTATTCTCTTCAAATTGTTAATGAAAGATCTCAATAAGTCCTTTACTAATATCATAGAAAAAGGCTTCGTTGTATTGCTTTTGGTCATGGAAATTTTGTCCACCGAATACGAAAATTTTATCTCCAACAATTGTTGAAGCCTGGCCGGTACGAGGAGTGTATGAAATGGCTCCTTTTTGATCGACTTTCTGCCAGTTCAGGGCGTAGTTATCCTTGTTGTAAGACAAATTCCATATATCATTATACTCCTTGCTTCTTCCACCACCACCTTGTAGAGATCATAAAGGATTTGAATATAAAGGAAAGGTACCGATGAGGATGTGGTTTCCGTCGTGGAAATGGAAAGAAGAGTTGGCTCTTTTTTCAGGGAGTTTGTCGTTTTTGGTAATTGTGCCGGTTCTCATTTTGATGTAATGTGTGTGTTTTTCTTAATAGGATGTATAATTCAAATTTTGTATTGTGTATTTCGATTAATTTGTGTCATGGATATGTTTCTGTTATTTTATGAATTTCTTAATGTGAAGCATTAACAAAGGCATTGAGTCAATTTAAAAAGAAAAAACTGAAATTCAAGCTATGAGGCAAGCCTATAGCCTGTTGTGATAAAGCAAAAGACCTTTCTTGGAATAAAAGAAATTTTTGAGGCCTTTTTGTTGGCAAGAAAAGAGAGAGGAATTTGGCTCTATGAAGAAGTTTCTTTCTCAACTTTCCTATAGACTCCTTACTGACTCTCAAAAAGACAGAGGTTGTCCAAATAATATAGGCAGATTTTCAAAGGTTTAAGACACAGCGCATTAATAAAAGCTCAAATTAAATTATCGTTTTAATAAATTTTTCCTCGTCAATTACCATTTTCCTCTTCAAATACAGCATACATTCATTCAAAAACACAGCCAGATGTCGTTCAAGTTCCTTCCAAATTCCCTAAAAATCTATTGAAATCACTCACTATGCAAATGACATTGAAAAGGCTTTATTAAATTTTACTCAATTCCCAATAAAATTAATGATAAAAATGGAGTGCGAATTATTCTTCGTCTCACCCCAAAAAACCCAATTGAACCTTCATTAATCCTTTCTTCCTCTCATCCAATACTCACCTTATCCCTTTTAAACCCTCAATGGCCTTTCCAAATTTCGCTTCCTTCGAAGTTATCTTCGGCCTTTGAATCATACTGAATCAATATATAGCCAGATTTTGGACCTTTATTCTTTTCATTAAAATTGATGTTTATATCGCATTTTTCACAAAATGAAAATCTCTTTCGCACAGAAAGATTTGCTTTGGCTTGGCTTGCAAAGCCATAACACCTAAAAACTCCCAATACAAGCCTCATAAAGCTCAGTCTTCAGAGTTCCTTTTTGAAATTGAAATTGGCTTGATTTAATAAAGATATAAAAAACTCCGCTTTCAAAACTTCATAGTTTATTTTATGTTCAAAAACGCCCAATAAAACTCTTTTTTTATAAATCAATAGTTTTCTTTGGCTCGCCTTCGATCTGTCATTAAATAAAAATTAATGCGCAATCCTTTTCCAAAAGATCTTCACTTGCCCACCTTTCATTCCTCTATTCCTCTTCACCCCAAATCACCCTTTCCAATTTCCAATAACGCCATTTTTAGATTCTCCTTGAGAGACGCGCCGAACCAACTATATTTTCCGCTTCAGTTTAATTTTATCGTGCCTGGGAAAATGTTGATATAAAGGGTGCAAATTTATATCTTTAAAAATCAATAAATATTTTTACTTCTTTTCAACTCCCTACCAGTCTTCCTCTCCCTTATTCTCCATTAAACAATGAGCACTACCATCTCCTCTTCAAACCCTTCCACTGGCTTCCCTGCTCCTGGCCAATTTGTCAGTAGAAGCCGCGTTGTTGTTTCTATTGAAAAACGAGACAACTCCCAGCCTATTTCCAAGAGCATGGAAGCTTTGAATTTTGACCAAATCCCCTCTATTACAGACTGCTTTCCGACTTATCCACAAAAGCCAGTTATTATTGCTCCCCAAAGCCTTAACTTTGACCTTGAAAGGTCTGAGAGCAATGATAATGGCTGCGAATCTCCTGACTTACCAAGCAGTCAAGATAATGTCGACACATTATCTGATGTCAAGCTTATTAGTACTCTTTTAATGGACAAAGAACCAGCCAAGCCAAGTACA
>Ga0182738_1006076_pt1 | contig 12662 bp, 11 predicted proteins | sample eDN5th30CBELigMG_FD_128876 | JGI IMG/M metagenome (GOLD analysis project Ga0182738, IMG submission 128876) | Enriched Miracle-Growth compost microbial communities from Emeryville, California, USA - eDNA 5th pass 30_C BE-Lig MG (version 2)... ...
GAGTATCTCTCTCGTAAAATAAGTATTATGATGTCTATATATCTCTAAATAAAATAAGATAAGTTTTCCGATCTCCCTTTGTATGTTTTTATTAACCCTTCCTGGAGCGCAACGAAAATGTTTATAATTTTACGAATATGAATGGGGTCAAGCTCGAATCTTGAGAACTTATATAGTTAAAGATCTGCAATTCAAATATATAAAATTTATAGAATAACTCGTTGTTCGAGAGAAGGGATATATTTCTGAATTTCTCTTCATTTTATTTTCTCTTGACTCTGAATATCACACAAATATTTGTAATTCGGTCCTCTTTTTCATGATACTAGCCTGTAACCTCACTCCAAACATTACTGCGAGGATCCCTGGCGTTGGATTTCTTTATATCTTATCATTATGCAAAGATTTCTTCCTGATTTTCGTCAAAATAGGGAGAAAAACCCATCTTAGGTCTCTGGCAGTGAAGCAAGAAAACCACCGATATTTTGGAAGTGACATTTAATACTCTGAGAATTCGACGAGTTCAAAGGGCATTCTCTCTAGTGAAAAGATCTCTGACCCCAGCCTGAGTCCTATTCATTTTATGTAGAATTTTGCGCCCTCTCAGAATATATTGAAGTTATTTTATTATGTGGAGATTTAGAGAAATTTTCTCTAAAAAGTTCCTATAGGAGTACCCCGCCCATAGAAGGGTTAATTAAAACATGTTTGTGAAATTTTTCATGACATTACATTACATTTCATTAAGTTGAATTGAATTTAATTTAGTTTTAAAGAGGATGTGATGTGGTATCAAACATTATGAAGAAACAAATAATGAGATGAAATACAGTTCCTAATTGATTTGTTATTTTTATATTATTTACAAAAAAATTTCTCAGTCAGAACAATAAAAAAACTCATTTATTTTATTCTGCTTGATACTCATCGAGTTTCTTGAGCAGAGTGTCTGCGTAGTCAGGAGAGTAGTATTGAACAACCTCGGGAGGATATAAGCTGTTAATTTCTTGAATATTGAGAGCAAGCTTTGTGCCAGGTTCAGCTCTGATTTTCTGAATCTTAGCTAAGCCTTCACTCATAACAAATGTCTTCTTAGCAACGTTATCATTGGGTAAGATCTTGGCGAATTGGGCGAGGACGTATTGTAAGATTTCATTGGGAGCTTCAGAAATAAGGGGCTCCAAAGCAGGCAAGTATAAGCACATTTGGAGAACTGCCTTCAAGGCCTTCTTTGCCTTTGCCTTGAGATCGTCACTGCTGCTTGGGTGCATGTAGACGGTCAACAAGTGAGAAGGAACGTCGAGTTCAGCCATAGCTCTAGCATGTTCCGGAGAGTGGCCACCGATTTGTCCAAGACTCCATGCAGCAGCGGCTTTAATGTGGTCATCAGGTTCTCTGATCAAAGCGTCTTTCAAAGGAGCAATACCCTTAGAGGCGATGATTCCCATTGCAAGAGATTCGTCATAAGCAGCAATATATCCGAGAGTCATAATTCCTGGGAGTCTGGCATTGCCCTTTGATTCAGTGATATAATCGACCAAGGCAGCAGCTCCTCCGGTGTTGCAAATAAGCTTGGCAAGCTCTGGTGAGTGCTTGGCGATCTCTCTAATACAAGTTGCGGCGTTCTTTCTGACGAGGAGGTCTTGATCCTTGAGGCAGTTGAGAATCTTGGGGAAGGTTTCAGCCATAACAACAACACTGGCGAGTTCAGCGTGGTGCTTGGCGATTTGGGCCAAACAGTTGCAAACTTGTCTCTTGAGCTGAGCATCACCATGGGAAATCAATGATGACAAAAATGGAGCAGCTCCGTGATCAACAACGGATTGAGCGAGTTCAGGGGAGTGCTTGCAGATTTCACCGAGAGCGCTAGCAGCAATTCTCTTCAAGGTGATTTCTGGTTCTTGGATGCAAAGAACAAGCAAAGGAACAGCTCCAGCATCAACGACAGCTTGAGCAAGTTCGGGGGTGTGCTTGCTGATATAGCTCAAAGCCCAGGCTGCGGCTTCTTTGACGCTGGGGTCGAATTCCTCAAGGCACACAACGAGGGCTTCGAGGGCTCCAGAATCAACAACAGCTTGAGCGAGGCTTGCGGAGTGAGAGGCAACAGCTCTAAGAACAAAGGCAGCAGCTTTCTTGTAGAATCTGTTTTGTTCAGCAAGAGAGTAAACAAGTTGGGGGAGAATTTGGCTATTGACGACGGATTCTGCCAAGTCATCAGAATAACTGGCAAGTCTTCCCAAAGCGAGAGCAGCAGATTGTTGAATGCTTGGGACGTTATCGAGTAAAAGAGGTCTAAGAAGAGCCATTACGCCGGCATTTTGTAAGGCTTCGATGTTTTGGGGTCTTGTGGCGAGTTCGGCAACAGTTTGCACAAACTGGACTCTGGCTTTTTGATAAACTTCGAAAGGTTGAAGGACTGCTCTACTCATTTGAAACTTTTTTTTTAATTTATATTGATAATTTGATGTTTATTCAGCTGGATTTAACCAATTCAAAGTTAGCTAACTAATTTTTTTTATATAACTTTTCCAACATTAAATTTATTTCCAACTGCTGAATTACCTGCTAACCTCCTTGAGTAAATAATGATGTGGAATGATGATAGGATATTTGAATATACCCTTTGTTGGAAGGAAAGAAGTTTTTGACTTTCAGTTGAACCGAAGTGGCTTTCTGGAAAAAAGAAGTTTCAATATTTTTTGTGAATAAAAAGAGAGGGCATCAATTTGATTTCAGTTATATTTATCATTATAATTTTGGTTTTTAGACCCTCACACACGAATTCTCTCTCTCTTTGAAGTTTTATGTTATTTTCTTCTATTCTTAAGAAGAAAAATTCTCAATTCCTATCTTCGAGTATGATCAACCTAAAATGATGACTTTTCTGACATAATTGAAGTTAATTATGAATATTTTTTTATGCATGGAATTCAATTCTAAAAAACCATTATTTGAAGATATCTCAATGGAATAAAATCATCTTGAAAAATCTCAATTTTTCCGCTCTTCATTGAGGAAAGAGAGAGGAAAGTTGTTTTTCCTCGCCAACGAGATGATGATTAAAAATAACGTCATTTGATTATTTTGAGGAATTTATCAAAAGAAATACCAAATCAAATCAACGATAACAAATAAAACTGTGTGATAATAATTTTAGGAAAGAAAAAAACGTCAAATTTAAGATGTCAGAAGAAGAATATTCAATGAAACAACAGGATCCAACAAGGGCGGACTTTCTCAAAAGTGTTTTCGCTTCTCATTTCGAAGCCCACTTAATTCCATCTGCAAAGCCAAAAATGGTTGATTCACTGCAAAGCCTCGATCAGAATGACGGCCTCCTTCCGGAATCTCTTCCAGTGACAAAAGCCACTTTGAATGATAGCCCTTGCAATAGACCTCCTGATAGTTCGTCTTCGATTGAGAGTGATTATTCGACAGAAAAGTTCATTAACCCCTATCAAAATTATGCCGGCTTTCCTCAGTATTATTCGGTCAAACAGCATTCAGAAAGAAGGTGCGAAACCAGTTTTGATGAAACTGAGGAGAGTATGATGGTTGATTCAGGCAAGAGACGCCTCCTACCAACCGGAGGAAAATCAGCAAAGACCACACAATTGAGCTCATCTTTTGTCGATAGCAGCCGTAGCTTAAAGAGAAACTTGACATCTGGAACCCTGACCAACAAAAATAAGAATAATCTGAATCACTCTGTGATAGAAAGCCACGGCATGAAAAGGTCATCATCCAACTTAAATAAAAGCTACAATGGTGGAAGGAATAGACCATCACCTTCTCCAAATAAAAGCATGAGAATTCCAGACTTTCAGCCAAGGAAGATATTGGAAGAGAGAAAGCAGATCACAGAGCATTTTAAGCAGCAAGGGAAGCAAAAGTATGAGAATAAGGTGTTGAGGCAAGAGCTCGAGAGACAAATGAAGATGCTTGAAAATCGAGTGAGAAGGTTGCAAGAAGAGGAAGGCAACATCAAAAAGAATATTAAAAAAACTGAGGATATTACCAAAAAAGCTATTGGTGCCAAGCAAAGATACCAAGAAGATCTTCAAAATTCTGAAAATGCCAAATTAAAAAAAATTGAAACGGAAGAAATGAATAGACAAAAAATCAAAGAAGAAAAAATGAAGAGAACTGAGAATATGAAAAACTCTATCCTCTCATTGCACCAAAAAAGACTTGTCAACGCTGCGCACATCAAAGGAGTCAAACAAGAAGAAAATAAAAAGAAAATTGAAATTCTTAGAAAAGAAGAAGAGAAAAAACTCAAGATTCGACAGGATACCCTTGAGTTTGAAAAAACCCTCAAATGCAAAAAGACTGTGAACAGATATGTTAATAAAGATTTTATGAATGAAAATCACCTTAAATTCCTCCAAGAAGAGCACATTAAAACTCTTGACATTGAAAACAGGATCAAAGAGCTGGCTCAAGTTGAGGAGCATCTCATTGATAAAATCAAACATACTCATCAACTCCAAATTCAGGCAGAAAACACCATGAAACGAGTCTTGAGCACTAAAGTTGAAAAAAGTAAACTCCTCGAATTCAAACAACCAAAATTTATATAACTTGTCTCTATGTATGTATCTTTTTCATCCTTTCTATAATAAATATGTAATTAACTCTTGGTTATAGTTTTTTGGAGTTTTTCTTTAGAGAATCAAATTTTTCCTGAAAAATCTCTCGAGAAGATAAATAAAATACGTTATTATTAATTATCTCACAAAATGTAAAGACATTTGGATAAAGAACAAGGAAATTTGAACAATAAACTTTATTAAACAAAAAAAATTTAAATAACATCTTCAGACAGGAATTAGATTCTTTTTGGGTTACGATTGGTTTTTTTGAGTTCCCCAAGGCCAGAATTTTCCTTATTTTTATTGGGTTTGTCATCTCCATATCGTCTAGATTAAAATTTAGGATCTATGAAAATCCTTTATCAATAAGTACCTCATGGAAAGTTGCCAATCGGCGCTTGCCATTTGTTGACCTGGGGCTTTGAGGAGATGTTGGACTTCTGAAACATTTTTAACTTGACGATCATAAAGTTCGCCATATTTTGGATAAGTTGTATATCCTTCACTATGCATCAGTCAGATCAAGAAAATCATCACTATTTACAATGCAGAATGTGTTTGAATGGACAGATTTTTTGTTGACCAAGTTTTGATTTTTGCAGTCTCTTCATAGGATGGGTAGTGGGCTGGGAATTCTTGTCTATCTTTTTTTGGAAGATTTTTCCAGCTTTTTTCAAGAGTTTTCAGTTTGTCTGATGAGCTTCCGTAGCTTCTCAAACCACTTTCAAATTGAACGCTTCCCAGATTTGCAGTGGGGCCGACTCTATGGACAAGCAGATGTTGCACTTGATATAATTTCTTTTCTTTTCCATCCACATCAGAGTAAATTCTCCTTTCTTTTTGGCATTCAAGGTCTCTCCCAAAAAATGAAAATGCTTGTGGAGAAGTTCTGTGCAAAGAATTAATAACCCACAGCAAAGACAATAGGTTACGCTTCAAGTTTATGCTTGCTCAAGTCTGTTGGGGATCTGAGTTTCAGAACCCATTCTATGTCAGTTTCGGAAGAGTATTTGTCAAAGATAAGATGTCTGTAGAAGTTGACGTTTCGAGGGATTCTAGGACTTCTTAATTCTTTATCTTTATTGAGATCTTTTATATTGGCATTTCTTGTGGATTGAGCTTTTACTGGAGAAACAACAGTTGAAAGATCTTCCTTTATTTGCTCAAGCCTAGTCAGTTAAAAAAGAAATCAAGGACTCAAAGATCACTTGGTAGGAAGAACTTTGGCAGAAGTTTTTGGCTTGAGATTTTCCTGGGCCTTTTGCATCAAGAAGGATTTTAAATTTAATTAATAATTTAAACTAAATAACTATTAAACCTATAAACTTGTTTAGTCTAATCAAACTCGTGCTTCATTTGGACTTTCTTCAAGTCTAAAATATTAAATAAACTCTGTCTGAAAAATGAACAATATGAGTTTCTCTCCTCGAGAACTTTTTTCCCTCAATTCAAATCACAATCAAGGATCAACAAGAATTTTTTTTTTCTTTTGAAATACTTCATTTCATATGCATCTCAAACAAAATCTTGAGGAGAAATTAATATTAAACCATCTTGAAAAAGGGTTTGAATTCGATCAATGATCACGCCAAAACATTCTTTTAGTCAAAAAAGTCCTTTTCTTACATTTACACAAACAAGCAAGCATAAAAAGAAGTCTATCGATCGACTCTTCTTCAATATTTATTATTAATTACATAATGAATCTATTTGAATTATTGAAACCGTTTGGTTTAGAAACATCGTCGTTGTCATCGTCATCTTTTTTATAGACTGAAGGCCCAGTCATGAGGTGTTGGGGGACACTTAATGTGGTGATAGAGGCCATCAACTTGGCATTTTGATCAATTTCTTTGAGATATGACACATTATCTTGTTCCACAATTCTTCGAAGACCAGTTCTAAAGGGGGAAAAATAAATCAATCGAGGTCTTGAGATGAAATCTTACGTTAATTTGAAATCGGAGAAATTATTCATTGATTTGTTAAAATAGTCCCTAGCTTGATAGAATAAAATATAAGGAGCATCCTGTTTGTTGTTTCTATATTCAAATGATTAGATTGGCATTTCAAAACCAAGTTTTACTTGACATATTCAAAAGGATCTAATTTTTCGAGACTCATTGTTGTGGAATCATCAAACAAAATCCAAGTGGAGTCGTTCGCATTTTCTTTAGCTGCTGTATAATAATGTCCGTAGTCTAAAGTCATTCCTCGATGGACGATGATAGCATATAAATCGTATTTGACTTCTTCTTGAAGACCAAGTTCACTTTCTTGGATTAAATCGAGTTCCTCAGTGACATTGACATGTGAAAGCACTTTGACTCTCTGGAAAGTTTTTGTGTCAAAATAAAATCGGTTGATGGTCAAAATAAGAATTGGGGGTAACCTCGTGGGAATGTGAGTTTTTATTGCCTTAGAAGACAATTTTTGGCAATTTTCGCAAAAGTACTGATTGTCATCTTTGAATTCGATGGGTTCAAAGTTTTTATTCACAAGCTTATCCAAATCATAGGAAACATTTGCATCTCTGGACTCAAAGTTCAGACTCAGATCAAGAAAATTTTCAGTCTTTTTGTATTTGGTCTGACAGTCCTGGCAAGTAATGTACGAAATCATCTCTCCTGTAAACATCTCTTTAATCAAATCTTTCTCTTCAGTTTGAGCAAGGCTCTTTTCCAAGTCATCAAGATAAAACCTGCCGAATTCCGAGGAATCTTCTTGGGCGTGAGAAGTCTTGAAATGTAAAGGCAAAGTTGCTTTCAAAAAGGTTGGTGTAACCGCTTCTCTTTCGCTTGAAACCAAATATGCAAATAATTTTTGCAGTTGGAATAAACTAACTGCCTTCTTCCGTTCATCAGATGCCATTGACTTGGAATTGGTAGAATTGCTTTGTGTTGTTTCTGTTGGCTCTTTTAACGCTTCAGATCCACTATATAATTTTTGAACGATATCTCCAAGTGATAAAATTCTATAACGGAATAGTTTGGTCATAAAAAGCGACTGGACAAAACTATTCATATAACAAGCTAAGAATAAGTTTTAATAAACAAGAAGATTTCAAAACAATACTATTTCCAAGGTTGACGAGACCGCGATACTTTGATTTAACTGCAGAGCCAGGAGATTGAACTTGGAGACTTGTCCAAGGGGAAATGCTGTATCTTTGGAGATTGATTTGAATTGGATTAATTTGACACTCTTTGAGAAATTTGTTGTATTCTGTTTCTATTTCTTCGACAAAAGAGCTTTGTGAGTATTTTATCTTCAAGTGGCCCAAAAAGGAAACCAGATCAGAAGCGAATTGGGTATAATTTTCTTTACAAACCTGGTTTGCAACAGTGAATAGTTTTTGGAGAATTTTTGAAAGCAAATTGGCGTTGATTGGCCCTTGAAGGATAAAATAAGAGAGGATATCAAGAGCTGACTTTTGCCATTCCTCCAGCTTTAATGGGAAGATTGCAAATGGCACAACTTCTTCTTGAACACGAAGAAGCACCTCAAATGCTTTAATATTCTCAAATCCCTTTGCTAACGCTAAAAATGCAATTCCAATATTTTCAGTCAATCCAACTCTCACGAAATTTTTAAACACCTTGAGCCAATCTTGATTAGTATAAGCTGGTTCTCCAACCATCAAAGGTTTCATCAATTCTTCAATCACTCTTGGATCAGTCTGTTTTAAAAAATTGTATACTGAATAGTGGCATTCGAAAACTTCATCATTGGCATAGGTAATTGTGAGGGCTTTGATAAATATTTTGAAGCAAGTAATGTAAAATTGATGATTGGTTCGACAGATATTGAGCAATTCTTCAATAATCTTTTCTTGAAATTCTTTTTCAGCCTCAGTCTTGTTTTTTATTGTCAAAAACCATTTCAATAAGACCTAACACAGGAATGAATACACCTCAAAGACAAGTCATTACATCTTTGGAATCAAAATTGGGAGGGTAGAAAGAAGGGTTCTCGGTGAAAAAGGCAAAAGCAGTTTTAACTTGCAAGAAATATTTGTTATACTCAAAGTCAGGTAAGGAAATTTGAGGAGGGTTATTTGGATTTGGTGATTTCTTGAATTTTTGAGCAAAAAATTCTCTGATGAAACTAATGAACCAAAAGTTCTCGTCTTTTTTTATTGCTTTGAGAAAGGCTCCTCTAATTTGGAGAGTTTTGGTTCGATCTTTTGTCACCTTGAGAACAAGATCTGCAAAAGAAACCATTGTAAATAGATCATCATTCGTTTCCATGATATTTTTTATCTCATCCAATGCATAGCAATCAGCTTGAATTTCTTGGATATGGTTGAGCAAGTATTGGAGAAGAAAAAGCGTCTCGAATGTGCTCTAGATGATGATGAATTAGAATAAAGAAAATTCTTTCAAATTCATTACTTCCATCGATAACAAATAGGTGATTCCTGATTTGAGAAAAGCGACTTTACTCTCATTATTCTTGATGTTATTCAAGATTGTTTGAAGAAGAGACTTTTTCGACTCACATGATTTCGACTTGTCATCAAAAATCTTTTCAAGGACTGATTGCATTTTATTTTTCTCGAATTAAGAAGGAAATATTCTTAACTTGAACTTGAACTTGAAAAATTATTTATTTCTTTTAAATTTCAAAAAGAACAGAAAATAAAAGTTTTTTGTCAAATAGAAAGTTCTCAAGTAAGTTTTAGCTAAAACAATATTGTACAGTACAATAATAACTACGATTCTTAAACATTTGGTTATCAAAAAGGTCAAATCATATAATAAATTAACATAAATAAGTAATGTGAGATAAGACTTTGTGATGTAAGAGCCCTCTGGTTAGTAAGATTTCGACATAATTTGGATGAGTTCTTCTTGGGTATAGACTGGGCCATTGTACCATTTGAATTTTTTAACTTCGGGGATAGTGGCTCTTTCTTTTGGATTGACTTTGGTCATGGCATTAAATAGTTGTTTAAAGTCTTCAGAAAAGAAAGTCGGGACTTTGTTTTGAATTTCACAATGTTTTTGCCAGAAAACCTTGTTGTTATCTTGCATCATTTCAAAGAGATTCATCCCTTTATAAAGCTGATTTTCCGAATGGGGCAGAATTCCTGCGGTTTTAAAAACAAACAGAATAATACCGGCAGCATAAACGTCAGCAGCTTCCATGTTGGTGCATCTTTGTTCCATGAGCTCTGGTGCTCGATAGAATTTGGTTCCTCTTGTACAAACCCTTGTGTCGCCTTTGACATAAGCGAGGTCAAAATCAGCTATTTTAAGTGCATAATTCTCTCCAAGCAATAGATTCTCCAGCTTCAAATCTAAGTGGCACACCTTGTGAAGATGCAAATACTCGAGACCTGCCAAGAGCTGCTTGAAATAAGTACGAATCAGTTTTTCATCAACCAGGAGTTTTCGAACGGCTACAACGTCATAGAAATCTCCATAAGGAGCGTATTCCATAACCAAATACGAAATTTTGATGAGCTTTTCATGATACAAAGTTTCTTGATGGGACTCGTGAGCCACCATTTTTACGACATTCACATGATTCAAGACTGCGAATCTTGTTTCAGTTAGGAAGTAAGAGCTCACCTTCTCATCTTTATGAGGGAAAACCTTCATAGCAAAGTACTTTTTCAAAGACTCGCAGTAGATGAGGTAAACAGAGAATTTGGCTTTTGAAATTTTCCTGATAGTCTCAAAAGGTGGGAGTCGTTTTGGCTGCTTTCGGACAACTTCGCGAGTGGGCTTGATCTCTTCTAAGGTGCGAGAATAGAATTTATTGTAGGTTTCGTGGCTGAGCATTGGAAAAACGGTAAATTGGATGTTGAAAAAGTGGGAGAAATGTACAAATTTTATTACTTTCGAATTCCGTCTGAGAGCTTTATGATTTATAAGACGGGTTAACCCACGGGATGCGCAACGCATCTTATATTGATACGCCTGGAAATTTACTTTGGCCCCCGACTGCGGAAAACTAAACACCCAAATTTTTAATAAAGTTTTCCTTCTCCTTTTTTCTTCATTTCTTCATTCAAAAAAATTTGGTTTGTTTCCTCCAGGGTTCGGAGAGACGGAATTGGTTCTGTACGAACAAAAAATACGGAAAATACAGATTTTCAGTTGCTTCCCCTGTTTTCCAAGAATAAAAGTGAAAATAATGAATTTAGGGTCTGAGTTTCATGTTTTGTGTTAAAATATTGAAATCCTTCAACTGATTATCTCTAATCTTCTCTGGTCTATTTCGGAGAATTTGCAAAAATAGGTTCCTTCTGATTCTTCTGATGTTGAATTTTGTTGGTTTTCAGAATAATTCTTCCTCTTTGGCAACTTCTAGACCAAGACTCTCAAAGGCCTGTCCTTTTTCTTTTCTAAACTCTTTGACAATTAAAATGTCATTTAAATGAGATAAGGTTAGATTTTGCCAATGATGGGATTTTCAGTCTTTCTTGCGACTCAAAGCCATTTAGGGAGACTAAGGCCATTTTAAAGCCATTTCATTTCTAAAACCATTTTTGAAAAAAAATTTCAATTGATTTTCCTTGAATTTCTCAAGCAAAAATTATTTTGAAAGGGGAAAAAAAAAATTGTTGGACTTCTCTTTGTAATTGTTCAGAGAAGAGGAATTTTCTCCCACAAAACTGATTTCAGAGAAAAATAAAAGGATTCTCAAAGAGTAAAGTTCCATATTTTGCTTTATCTCTCTTTAAAAGCCAAATGAAACTATTTTCAAAACAGTAATTCGTTATGTTTTTGAATCCGTTACTTTCCCTTGAACTTTTTTTTTTGAAAAAAAATTATCAAGACTTTACTTGAAAAATCAACTTTTTTTCCCATTTGTAATATTTCAATATTTCTAGCATTTGAGTTTCAGGGACTTGATTATGAAGGATTGAGGAAAATTGAGCCATCAGACCATTGTAAGAGTAAAATTAAGGGGGAGAGCAATCGGGAGAAAAGCCATTTTTAAAAGCCTCTGACTTTGAAATTTTAAAGCCACTAAAGCCCGCCATTTTGGGGACCTCAATCCCCCTCGCTGGATTTTGCATTAAGTATTTGGATTTCAATCAGGTCTTCAGAGGAAAAGTGTTATTTCAGATGATGATTTTCCATATATAAAAAATTTCGAATGAAGATAAAGAGATCAGTATTAAAACATTCAAATGAAGTACTTCCATAAACTCTTGGGAGTTAGGCATACTTTAGGGAATTTTTGGTTCGAGAATTTTTTTTTCGAAACTTGAAGGAATGTTTTTTCGAGAGAAAAATAAGGGATTTTTTGGCTCCTGGCAAAATACGGAAAATATGGAGATTCCATAAAAATATGGCTGAACCCTGGTTCCCTCGCCTATTTCGACGTTTTGGAGAAGAAGTTTTTGGCGCTGTCAAACATTGTTTTAAGAAAGATTGAAATCATTAAATTGATATTTTGTCTCAATATTTCCTTCACTTTTCCCCACTCTCCTTCAATACTAGTAACTCTCCATTAATGTTGTATTCTTCAAAATCAGACGTGACAAAAAAGTCTGTTTCTGATGAAGAAAATTTTTTTGAAAAAGGTTGTATCAACATTAAAACGTTCCGCAGTCCAACAGAAAAAGAAATTTTCTTCAAACAAATTTTTCCCGCACTCAGGGGGTTAAAATATCCAAAATTACTCTTGTGTCTTGAATCCGCCAAAATTATCAAGGGACAAATGCCTTAGCCTCAAAAGCACTGAATTAAATTGATCGTTTTTAGCCTTTTAATTAGGCAAGTCGAAATGCTTTTCAAACTTTTGTAGCCTTTGGTCAACCGCTCAACTTAATTCAACCTCTAAAGTTTGTTTTCACACGGTATCAAGTCTAAAACTAAGTTGAAATCACTCTCCTGATTTATTCTCGAATTCATAAGACTAAAAACCTCGGTGGGTGACGAGGGCAGGGTGGCATTCCAGAAATTTGTCTTTGCGAGGAAAAAAAAAATTGAACAGAAAAAATTTTTGAATTTTCAACTAAATTTTTTAAAACATTTACTTTCCAAAATACTTCTTCTTATTCAGGAATTCTTTTTATCGAAATCAACATCAAAGGAAAATAATGAA
>Ga0182738_1006077_pt1 | contig 12661 bp, 10 predicted proteins | sample eDN5th30CBELigMG_FD_128876 | JGI IMG/M metagenome (GOLD analysis project Ga0182738, IMG submission 128876) | Enriched Miracle-Growth compost microbial communities from Emeryville, California, USA - eDNA 5th pass 30_C BE-Lig MG (version 2)... ...
CGACAAGTGTGACGGCGGGCTTCTACTTCATTGCGGCACCGAAACGCAGTGGATCGCCCGCAACGTGCTCGCCGCACCGTGGTGGAAGGTGGTGTGAGCCCCACGGCGGGGTCAGGCACCTGGTGTAGAGGTCCCGGCAGCTTTGCTGCCGGGACCTCTACACCAGGTGCCTGATCCCGCCGCCCCGCCGCTCAGTCACCAACGCGGATGACGATCTTCCCGAAGTGCTCCCCCGATGCCAGACGCTCGAACGCCGCGCGTCCGGAATCCATCTCGAACACGGAATCGAGCGGCGGCGTCAGCATTCCCGCCGAGAATGCGCGCATCACGGCGTCCAGCTCGCGATCGTTTCCCATCGTCGAGCCCATGATGGTCCACTGATTCCAGAAGAGCCTGCGCACGTCCGTCTCCACCATGGGGCCGGTGGTCGCGCCGCAGGTCACGAGCCGGCCCTGCTTGCCGAGCGCCACGAGCGACTGCTTCCAGGTGGCCTGTCCCACGTTGTCGATCACCACCTCCACGCCCTTCTTTCCGGTGAGCGCGCGCACTTCCCGCCCCACTTCCACTTCGTTGTGATTGAAGGTCGCGTCGGCGCCCAGCGCGCTCGCGCGCTCTAGCTTCGCGGTGCTCCCCGACGTCACCCACACGCGCGCGCCCTGCAGCTTCGCGATCTGGAGCGCCGCCACGGCGACTCCACCGCCGATCCCCCAGATCAGAACCGTGTCCGCCTCGCTCACGACGGCGCGCGTCACCACCATGCGCCACGCCGTGAGCGTGGCGAGCGGCAGCGCGGCCGCGAGATCCCAGGGCACTTCGGGCGCGATGCTGCGCAGGTTCACCGCGGGCACCACCACGTACTCGGCGATCGTGCCCGGAAGATGCTCGCCCAGCAGCTTGTAGTTGACGCAGAGCGACTGCTCCCCCCGCTCGCAGTACTCGCAGGTGCGGTCGCTGATCCCCGGATTGATGACGACGTGGTCGCCCGGCGCGAAGCCCCGCACGGCGCTGCCCACCGACTCCACCACGCCAGCGCCATCGCCGCCGAGTATCCAGGGCGCCACGATGTTCACGCCGGGAAGCCCTTCCACTACGAACAGATCGAGACGATTCAGCGCCGCGGCACGGATGCGCACGCGAACATCCGTGGGTGAACGGAGCTCTGGGACGGGGAGATCATCGCGGTACTCCACTCGATCGAGACCGCCATGCGCTGATATCGTGAGTGCTCGCACGGTAGTGGGGGTCGGTTATATTTGGTCGCTGGACGTACGCAGAATGCCTATCGCTGCCTGCTTCGAACCGCGCAGCGTCGTCGCAGCATCTTACAAGTATACAGGACTCGAGGGACGATGATCTCGATAAAGGTGCCGCCGCTCGGAGAATCGATAGTCGAAGCCACTGTCTCGCGCTGGCTGAAGAAGGAGGGCGACGCAGTGGCGCAGGGCGACACGCTCGTGGAGCTCGAGACCGACAAGATCACGGTCGAGGTGCCCGCCTTCAAGGCGGGCGTGCTGGCCAAACAGCTCCGGCAGGAAGGCGACGTCGTGAAGGTGGACGAGGAGCTCGGCCAGCTCGACGACAACGCAGCCGCAGCTTCGGCGCAGCCCGCGCAGGACGCCTCCGCGGCACCCGCGGCACCCGCGGCGGGTGCGACGAGCGCCCCCGCCCCCTCCCCCGCCGGCTCCCCGGCTTCCCCCACGCCTGCACCGCAGGCGGCGACTGCCGGTGAACAGAAGTCCGCGCCGGCCGCGCGCCGGCTCGCCGCCGAGCAGAACGTGGACATCTCGAGCGTCCAGGGAAGCGGCCGTGGCGGAGTGGTGACGAAGGAAGACGTGATGCGCGCCGGATCCACGACATCGGCCGGCACCGCGCAGCCCCAGGCCGCTGCAGCACCCGCGCAGCCGGCCGCGCCCGCGGCTCCGCGCGCGCCCGCCGCTCCGCGCCCTGCGTGGGGAGGCGCGAACGGCGGCGAGCGCGAGACGCGCGAGAAGATGACCACTCGCCGCCGCCGCATCGCCGAGCATCTCCTGGAGTCGCAGCAGTCCACCGCGCACCTCACCACCTTCAACGAGGTGGACATGTCGGCGGTGATGGCGCTGCGCGAGCGGATGAAGGCAAAGGTGGAGAAGGAGCACGGCGTCAAGCTCACCTACATGCCCTTCTTTGCGCGCGCCGCGATAATGGCGCTGCAGGCACACCCCACGGTGAACGCGCAGATCGAGGGCGACTCGATCCTCTACAAGCACTACGTGAACCTCGGCATCGCCGTGGCCTCGGATCAGGGGCTCGTGGTGCCCGTGATCAAGGACGCCGAGCGGAAGGGGATGCTCGAGTTCAGCCGCGATCTCACCGAGATCGCGCAGCGTTCGCGCGCCGGCAAGCTCACCATGGACGACCTCACCGGCGGCACGTTCACGATCACCAACGGCGGCGTCTTCGGCTCGCTCGTCTCCACGCCGATCCTCAACTATCCGCAGGTCGGCATCCTCGGCCTCCACAAGATCCAGGACCGCCCCGTGGCGGTCGACGGCAAAGTGGAGATCCGTCCGATGATGTACATCGCGCTCTCCTACGACCACCGGCTCGTGGAAGGCCAGACAGCGGTGCTCTTCCTGGTTCGCATCAAGGAGCTCATGGAAGATCCCGCAGCCATGCTCATAGACTGACATGCCAGAGTCCAACTCGAATCCAGTCGCCGCCGAGGTGGTCATCATCGGCGGCGGCCCGGGCGGCTACGTGGCCGCCATCCGCGCCGCCCAGCTCGGACTCTCCACCGTCTGCGTGGAGATGGACAAGACGCTCGGCGGCACCTGCGTGAACGTGGGGTGCATCCCTTCGAAGGCGCTCCTGCAGTCTTCCGAGCATTACGAGTTCACGAAGCTGCACCTCGCCGAGCATGGCGTTAAGGTGGGCGAAGTCGCGCTCGACCTCGACACGATGCAGAAGCGCAAGGTGGATGTGGTCGGCTCGAATACGCGCGGCATCGAGTACCTCTTCAAGAAGAACAAGATCACCTGGGCCAGGGGCGAGGGAACGCTGCGCGCGGGCAACGTGGTGGAGGTGAAGGGTGCCGACGGTACGACCACCACTTACCAGGCGAAGAACGTGATAATCGCCACCGGCTCGGTGCCTGTGGAGCTTCCGTTTCTCCGCTTCGACGAGGAGCGCATTCTCTCGAACGTGGGGGCACTCGCTCTGCCGCAGGTGCCCGAACATCTCGTGGTGATCGGCGGCGGAGTGATCGGCCTCGAGCTGGGCTCCGTGTGGCGGCGGCTCGGCGCGAAGGTGACGGTGGTGGAACTCCTCCCGAACATACTCGCCGGCAACGACGCGGATGTCGTGAAGGAAGCCGAAAAGGTCTTCCGCAAGCAGGGACTGGACATCCGCACCGGAACGAAGATCACCGGCGCGCGGCGCGAGGGTGAGCGCGTGCTGGTGGACATCGAGAAGGACGGCCAGAAGGAGACGCTCGACGCCACGCACGTGCTGGTGTCCGTGGGGCGCAAGCCGGCGCTGAAGGGAATCGACGCTGCAGCACTCGGTCTCGAGCTCGGCCAGCGCGGCGAGATCAAGGTGGACGCACAGATGCGCACCAACCTTCCCAACGTCTTCGCGATCGGCGATGCGGTGGGCGGGCAGCTTCTCGCGCACAAGGCGGAGGAAGAGGGAACGGTGGCGGCGGAAGTCATAGCCGGGAAGCCCGCGCACATGGACTACCGCGCGGTGCCCGCCATCGTCTACACGTGGCCGGAGATCGCCACGGTCGGACTCACGGAGCAGCAGGTGAAGGAGAGCGGGCGCGAGTACAAGGTTGGGCGCTTCCCCTTCTCCGCCAACGGTCGCGCGCGCACCGCGGGTGAGACCACTGGTTTCGTGAAGTTCATCGCCGATGCGAAGACCGACACGCTGCTCGGCGCGCACATGATCGGTCCCACGGTGTCGGAGCTCGTCTGCGAAGTGGTGCTCGCCTTCGAATACGGCGGCTCGAGCGAGGACATCGGAATCACGATCCACGGCCACCCCACACTGAGCGAGGTCACGAAGGAAGCCGCGCTCGGCGTGCTGGGGCGCGCGATTCACATCTGACGAGCGCGGGCGATGCGCGAGAGACTCTCGCGCATCGTTCTTCATGGAATGCGGTCCACGCGGATCAGGGCACTCGTCGAGGAGGATCTCGACGCCGCGCGCGAGTTGCTGCGGGACGCCGTGTCGACCGAGTCGCTCCTCGAAGCTCTCTCATCTGCGCTGGAATCAGCCGCGCGCTCGCCGGGCGACGAACAGCGTGGGGTGGGCATCGAGGTGGATGACAGCCTCGCGGGGATCCTCGTGTACGGCGAGTACGCCGGTGCGGTTGGCGCGGGGAGATTGCATCTCGTGGCGGTCGATCGGTCGCGGCGCCGCCAGGGACTCGGGTCGCTTCTACTCGACCACGCGATCTCCCGGCTCGCCGAGCGCCGTTCGCGTTTCGTGCTCGCCGAATTCCCGCTGGAGCGACCCGCACTCGATGACTACGCCGCGTTTCTGCATGCGCGAGCCTTCCACGAAGAATCGCGCATCGACGATTTCCATCGCGCAGGAGTGCCACTCGTTTTTCTGAGGCGGGAGTTGCAGCCGTAGCCGACCGGGCACGAGTGCGACGGTCCTTGCGCCATCGGGCGCCACGCGGCTAGGCTTTCAGCGACAATTCGAGTTTGGATGGGCCATCGACATCGGAAGCCGGTGAAAATCCGGCGCGGCCCCGCCACTGTAAGAGGCATCGACCAGCGTTTCCGCTACCGGCGGACTCACGGTCGGACCAGGTTGACTTCGCGCATTACCCACTGGCGCCACGGCGCTGGGAAGGGAGAGCCAACCCGCCTCGAGCCAGGAGACCTGCCCCGTCCAATCCCGCTTGCAACCTCTCGAGGGAGAGGCGCGGGGTAGAACGCCGGGCACTCTCGCCACCATCCCAGTCGGGGCGCCCCTTCTCCCCCGTCCTCTCGCTCGGCCGAGTAAGGACGGGTTCGTGTCTGGTGGCGTTCGAAGGAAGACATCGCGGAAGAGAGCGACGGGAGTGGCGCGCGTCGGCAATGTGAGGCGCATCGCGCGCGCGTTCGCATCGCGTGTACCTCGAGCGACGTGCACCGCCTTTACGATGGCGTGCGCACTGGCAGCGGCCGACGGCGTCACGCGCGCGCTCTCCGCGCAGGTGCCCGGTGAAGTGCGAGGACAGGTCACCGACCGCACGACGGCACTTCCCATCGCGGGAGCGGTGGTCGAAGTCACGGGCCGTCCGACGACGGTCCGGACCGAGGCCGACGGGTCGTACGAAGTCCGGGGACTCGAGCCGCGCAGCTACGTGGTGCGCGCCCGCGCACTGGGGTATGCACCCGGCGAGGCGCGTGTGGAGGTGGAGAACGGCCGTGCCGCCGTACTGGACATCTCGCTGGAGCCGGCGGCAGTCTCACTGGCGGCGGTGACTGTGACAGGCGCGCGTGACAGCGCGCAGCTCGACGCCACTACCTACGATCGAGCCGCCATCGAACGCTCGGGACGCCGCGACCTCGGGGAGCTGCTGCAGTCCACGCCGGGCCTGGTGATCACGCAGTCCGGAGGGCCGGGCGCTCCGAGCCGCGTGTCGATAAGAGGCTCGGGCGCGAACGAAGTTCTCGTGATCGTGGACGGCGTGGTGGTCAACTCGCCCATCACCGGAGAGGCCGACCTCTCGCGTATCCCGCTCGAAGCGGTGGAGAGCGTGGTGGTACAGACCGGAGCGCGCTCGGCGAGGTACGGCGGCCGGGCGCTGGCGGGCGTGATCGAGATCCGCACGCGCCGGGCGACCGGCGAAATGTCAGCGATGCTTCGCTCTGGCGCATGGGGCGAGCGCGGCGCGTCTATCACGCTCGGCGACACCCGATCGGTGGGTGCCATGCAGATGGGGGCCTCGCTCACCGGCGACTACAGCAGAATCACCGGCGACTTCGAGTACGAAGTGCCGAGCGTGCGGGGAGGAGGGCGCGCCAGACGCGCGAACTCGGACGTCACATCGCGCGCGATCCTCGGCTCGGTCTCCGTGCTCGACTCCGACAGCGGCGCACTGAGTGCCACGCTGCGCGGCTCGTGGCAGAAGCTCGAGCGCGGACTCGCCGGCTCCATCGTACAGCCATCGCTCACGGGGAGGGAGCGCCAGCACCGCGGCGATGCGGGCATCGACGCGACATTGAAACGTGGCGCGATCGCCTGGACGAACTCCGTCGACCTCACCAGGGAGCGCGCCAGCTACGTCGATCCATCGCCACCATTCGGAATCCGCTACGACGATGCGATCACCGCTAACGCGTTCACCGCGAACAGCGAGCTCACGCTCGGCGCGGGCGGGATGCTCGGCGGATCGCTGGGCGGAGAGCTGCGCACGCTTCGCATCAGCTCTTCCACACTGGAAGCTGACGCGCCCACGTACCAGAGGAACCTCGGCGCTTTCGGAGGGCTCCGCCTTTCGCGCGAGCTCGAGCGCCTCGACGCGACGCTGCTCATCGATCTCGGCGCACGCGTCGATCGAAACACGCTCAGTGATGGGAGCACCACATCGGCGCGCGCGGTGGCGAGCGTTTCGCGCGGCAGGGTCACCACCTCGCTCTCGCTCGGCTCGGCGTATGCCCCGCCCTCACTCGCAGACCAGTTCTTCCATGAAGGAGTGCTGGCACGTCCGAATCCGGACCTGCGTGCCGAGCGAACGCGCGGCGACCTGGAGGGGCGCATCGCGGTACGCGCAGTGCCCGCCGGGGCGCTGCTACTCTCCGCGGAAGCCGCGGCGTTCCGCGCCGACATCGACGGCATGATCCTGTGGCTCCCCGACTTTCGTTTCGTCTGGAGCCCATCGAACTACCTCGTGAAGCGATCGGGGTGGGAGCTCACCGGCGCGGCGGCACTTCCCGGCGCGAGCCTCGAGCTCGACGCGACACTCGGCCGCGCCAGCGTCGCGTACGGCGGGCCCGTGCTGCGCGGGCAGGTGGCGTACAGACCGCGCACCACGGCCGCCATCAAAGGGGCGTGGGAGCCAGGCGCGGTGCGCGTGGAGCTGTCGAGCCGGTATGCGGGCGCGCGCCGCACGGTTCCGGGCTCGGAGCTGAACACGCTCGACCCCTATTGGCGAACCGACTTGCGCGTGACGACCGCACGCGAGTGGGGGAACGGGAAGTGGCGCGTCGACGGCACCGTGGGAGTCGACAACCTCTTCGACGACGACGCCACGATGCTCGTCGACTACCCGTTCCCGAGCCGGAGCTGGAGCGTCACGCTGCGCGTCCGGCGTGCGCGCCCGGGCCACGTGAGATGAACACGAACGACTACAGCAGGGCCGGCGCACGAGGCCCATTCACATTCCAACTCGACACATCCCGAACCGGAGTCGGACCCATGTCAGCAAATCGATCGCGCGGCAGCGTACTTCTTCGTCTCACCCGTGCAGTGACCGCAGTCGCGATAGTGGCGAGCGCGGTGGCCTGCGGCAGCGATTCCACCGCGCCGTTCCAGAAGAGCTTCCTCGACGGGGCAAATGGAGACCCACAGATCGGCGTCGTGCTGAACTCGCTCGGAAAATCACTGAGCATGTTCCAGCTCGGGAGTCCCGCCACGCAGAAGGAGATTGCACTCGGGACGAGCAGCACCGTGACACCGGTAGGATTTTCCATCGGTGGGCTCTACGCTGCGGTTCCGCTCGGGAACGCGGCAAGCGTGGCGCTGGTGAATCTGGAATCGGCGAGCACGGAGCGCTTCTTCACCTTTCCGAGCGGGAACGCGACAGGCTCGGTGTTCGTCGACGACACGGCGATCTTCGCCGCCAACTCCACGCTTGGCACGGTGGGGCGGATGTACATCCGCCAGGCCGGCGATGCGATAAGCGACAGCGTGCGAGTGGCGCCGCAGCCATCCGATCTGGCATATGCCGCGGGACGCGTGCTGGTGGTCTCGGCAAACCTGGATGAGAACTTCGCGCCGATCGGCAATGGCATCGTTACCGCCATCGATCCGGAAACCATGGAAGTGCTGGGGACGGTGGAGCTCGGAGGCACGAACTCCGGCTACGCAGCAGTGGGGCCGGACGGTCTTCTGTACGTGGTCAACACGGGCGACTACGTCTCGGACGGGAGCATCACGATCGTGGACCCGGCCACGCTGGAGGCGGTCAGCACGGTACCTGGGATGGGCGCAGGCCCGGGAGAGATCAACATAGACGCGAACGGCATCGCGTACATCTCCGGCGTGTTCGGCGGTACCGTGGTGTGGAACACCGTAACGAAGAGCTTCGTGCGCGGCCCGGACGACCCGGTGTGCGCGCCACTGGCGGGTGGCGGGTGCCGCGGCGCGTTCGCGGCGACGGCGAGCTCGAACGGCGACGTCTATCAGGCGTACTTCGGCAGCGCGGCCGATGGGCTGGCGCCGTACATCTTCGTGTACGGCGCGGGGTCGTACGCGTTGCGCGACAGCATCTCGGTGGGTTCGGGTCCGGCCGCGGTCGCGATCAGAACCTTTTAGCGAACGGTGATACCGAGCGCCGCGCAGATCGAGAACGGGGTGAGAGCGGGACGAACGGATGGCAGATGCAGCGAGCGCCGGCTTCCCATGCAGGGAAACCGGCGCTCGTCGCTCGCGGGAGGCGAAACAGCGTGCTACTTCATCAGGGCGATGCCGATCACGATGCCGACCGCGACAGCGGCGGCCGCGGCGGTGATCGCCACGACGGGGTTGAGGTGCAGTTCGCGATCGTACCAGTGCGAGGTCTGCGGCGTGGCTTCCGGCAGCGACTCCATGATCTGCTGGTACACGTGCGCCGGCGTCTTCATCTCGCGCCGCACTTCGACTTCCTTTTCGATGCGGAGCCAGAAGTCGACGTCGCGCGCGGTATCCGCGCCGCGCACGGCGCTCACCGGCACATCGCCGTCGAGCCAGGCGTTGATCGAAGCCGTCGTCTGACCTTCGATGGGTACTTCACGATCTGCAAGCGGTCGCGCAGCGGGCGCCGTACGCCGCTCCTGCGGCGGCGCGCTCGAGGTGCGCTCCATGGGATCTGTATTGTCCAGCATCAGGCGTACTTATCCTCCAGAAGGATCTGGAGCGCTTCCCGCGCTCGGTGGACGCGCATCTTGAGTGCTCCGACCGTCGTTCCCAACAGCACCGCCATCTCCTCGTAAGCGCGACCCTCCACGTGCTTCATCACGAACGCCTCGCGCAACGATGGCGCGAGCGACGCGAGGGCGCGGTCCAGATCGGAGCGGAGCTCCGTCCTGTCGAGATCCTCATCCGGCGTTGCGAAGGCAGACGGCTGGTCATCTTCATCGTAGCTCAGATGCGTCCGGCGAATGTTCTTCAGCCAGTCTTTGCATCCATTAGCGACGATTCTGAAGATCCATGCGTCAAAGCGTCCATGCACCTCGCCAAGATGCTGGTATGCCTTGATGAAGGAGGCCTGGAGGATGTCTTCCGCGACATCCGGGCTTCCCGTCATTCCCAACGCGTGTCGGTAGAGCGCATCGCTGTAGCGGCGGATGAGAAGTCCGAAGCTGTTGCGATCGCCTTGCAACACGCGCGCGATCACTTCGTGATCCGCTTCCTGCGAATCGACCGTTTGCGGCGTCGTCACCGTGGTGTTCACGCCGCTAGTGTAACCTTTTGTTCGCCGCCTGCCTAGACCCGTAGAGGTGGAGAGCGGCTGTACGAGGGTCGCCATACCGGCAGGACGACGGGGGGTGGGGAGAGGTAACGGGGGACAGACAAAGGAAACAGGAAACAGGAAACAGGGACTGCACACCCTTTGAGTCACACCCACGCCAAGGGGCATCCATGCTATTCCCGTTCTCGCGGTGACGGCGGTGACAGGTGTGCACTTTTCTGTCTTCTGTTTCCTGTTTCCTGTTTCCTGTTTCCTTTTATCCGCCGCCTGCTGCCTGCTCTTTCGTCGTTTCCCAGCCGCGCGTGGAAGAGGATCTCACGCAGGGCGCCGTCGCGGAAGCGGCGGCGGGTGGAGTCGGAGTCGGCTCGGTAGCGGCGGTAGTCGCGGGTGTAGCGACGAACCTCCCCGTCCGCGGCGAAGCGGGAGAGGATCGAGCGGAGCGAGCTCTCGGAGAGATGGCCCTCGCTGTTGTAGCTCACCAGCACATGACGAGCGCCGGTCGCCTCGAGCAGCGCCTCGAGCGCGCCCTCCACTTTCCGCGCGGAGCACCAGTCGCTGCGCTGCTCGCGCCTGGCGGGGAGGCCGGTTTTGCCACCGATGCTGGGCTTCCCGTCGAACCACCCCCGCGCGATGATCTCGGGGATATGATAGTAGCCGGCGTACTGGCGCGAGTTGTAGGGGGGGTCCACGTACAGAAGGTCCACCCGGCCCAGCCCCTCCGCGATCGCCGCGGCATCTCCCTGGAAGGCGCACGAGCCGCGCGGGCCGCGCACCGGCGCCACCGGAAGGAGGGCGAGCGGACGGCGAGCGTTCGGCTGCCAGCTCTTTATGTACGCGGCGTACACCCCGGCGGTGTTCGCGACGCGGTCCGCGGCCTCGATGAGCGCGGCGAGGAGTATGTAGTACTCGTCTTCGCCGATCAGCTCGGACGCGCGCCACTCGTGCAGCCGCCGCCGGATCGCGTCGATCCTGCCGGCGTTCTCCTCGGTGAAGTACATCCGGCCGCCGGCCGGGGAGTAATTGCGCGTGATGAAGCCGCGCTCGGGTTCGATCCAGCGCGACAAGTACTCGGCGACCGACAGAAGAGTGGCGCCGGCCACGGGCGACGAGCCGGAGTGGCCACGTTCCCGCGCTCCCGCTACCGGCAGCGCCGCCCGGAAGCGCACCGAGCGGATGGTCGAGCGGAGCTCGGGCTCACCATCCAGAAGAGAGGAGAACCCCGGGCTGCGCTGCGCGACCACGTAGGCGCGCTGGAAGACGTACGAGTACGTCATTATGTCGCTCGACGCCACGCGCCATCCGTCCTCCTTGAAAGCGCGTCCGACCGAAGCGGTCCCCGAGAAGGCGTCGTGCATGCTACCCCCGGCGAGACCGGCCGCGTCGGCCGCGCGACGGATGAATCCGAGCAGCCGGGTCTTGTTGCCGATGTACCGCATCGTTATTCGGCGCCATCCCCGCCGAACACGCCCCAGCCGTGGCGGCGAATCTCGTCGCCGTGCTCATCCAGACGCGGCGGCGGCAGCCGGACCTCGCCCGGAACGCTGGGCGCCACGCCCGTGAGGGGCGACACCTCAGCTTCGCGCAGCGATTCCAGAACGCTCCGCACCACGCCGGCCGGCACCCCCGCCTGGGCAAGCCGGCTCAGCCAATGGGACGCATCCTCCTCCCGCACCCGCTCGGCAAGCGCCAGCACGAGCTCCTCGCGATGCTCCAGCCTGCCCGCGTTGGTCGCGAGGCGAGGATCGCCGGCCAGCTCGTGGAGACCGAGCGCGATGGCGCAGGCTCGCCACTGAGCGTCATTCCCGACGGCGATCACGATGGAGCGATCGGCGGCCTCGAAGAGCTCGTACGGTACCAGGTTCGGATGGGCGTTCCCCCAGCGCGGAGCGTCCCTGCCGGTGACCAGTACGTTCTGCGCCACGTTCACGAGCGCCGCGCTCGCGCTCTGTGCAAGCGAGGTCACCACGTGGCGACCCCGCCCGTCACGGTACCGGGCCGCGAGCGCCGCCAGAACCGCCACCGCGGCGTCCTTCCCCGCCACCACGTCGGCCAGCGCCACTCCGACTTTCATCGGGACACCGTCGGCCTCGCCCGTGATCGCCATCCAGCCCCGTTCGGCCTGCACGATGTAGTCGTAGCCCGGCCGGTCGTTATCGGCGCCGAAGCCGGTTATGCTGCACCAGACCAGCGCCGGATGCTGAGCCAGAAAGCGTTGGGGCGAAAGATCATAGCGCGCGAGCGTCCCGCGCTTGAAGTTGTCCACGGCCACGTCGGCGTCCGCCAGGAGCGCCGCGATCATCGCCCTGTCCTCGGCGTTCGAAAGATCCACCGCTACGCTCTTCTTGTTCCGGTTCACACTCAGATAGTAGGCGCTCTCGCCCCGCCCGTCGAAGGGCGGTCCCCAGCTACGAGTATCGTCACCACCGCCTGGCCGCTCGACTTTTATGACGTCCGCGCCCAGGTCGCCGAGCATCATGGTGCAAAGCGGCCCCGCCAGTACACGCGTGAAGTCCAGCACCCGTACGCCAGCAAGCGGCAAATGGCTTGATTCTGTCGCCACTATGGTGTTATCGTGTGAGTTATCTTGTCAGCGCCGTACGTCCGAATCGATCGAAGAGGCATTTTGTATCGAGCCGGATCGGCCGCGTCCGTCACTTGCGTAGCTGACGCGAAATCATATACTTACCGTCGCTGCAACGGCCAGTGCCGGGGCCCATTCGCACCCGCCCCTGCACCGCCAGACCAAGCAAGGGCGCCGCCCCGTACGCGGCGCCCTGGACGGCACCCTCACTGCGCAAATGGAGCGCGCCCGCAAATGGCCGATAAGCCTCAGCCCGCAGAGCCCAAAGCGAACGCCGAGCCGTCCACCACGCCCCCGACTCCTCGGCGCACCCCCGGCCATCGTGGTGCTGATGCCCGCGACACCGTCGCCGAAATGGCTCTGCGCGCTCAGGAAATCAGTCAGGAAGCGGGGAGCAAGATCGCCATGGCCATGAAAGACGTCATCAACGC
>Ga0182738_1006078_pt1 | contig 12660 bp, 7 predicted proteins | sample eDN5th30CBELigMG_FD_128876 | JGI IMG/M metagenome (GOLD analysis project Ga0182738, IMG submission 128876) | Enriched Miracle-Growth compost microbial communities from Emeryville, California, USA - eDNA 5th pass 30_C BE-Lig MG (version 2)... ...
GATGAGTTAGTTTAGAGTTTTCAATCGAGTTTTTCAAAAAATATGAGAAAAAAAAATTTATTGAGTGGATTTTCGCTCCAATTGTTCAGACTGGAGATTATTCCAAAAAATGGAACAAATTTCTCTCAGATTTTTTTTTTCAAATCCCCATTTTTTTTTTGAGTGGCCATGAACTCTTAAAAACTTTTCATTTCAGTTTTAGTATTCTGAATAATTTCGGATTTCAACGAGCAATTATTCTATCGACACTTTAATAAATATTATTAATTACTCTATAACTCAATCCAATTTCCCCACCAATTTCCACTAATGAACAACCTACTTCATCTTATGCGCAATATGGCATCTCAATATGCCAAAAAAGGAGTTCCTTATCTTGAAAATATCGAATCCTGTTCCCACTTCCCAAAATTCAAGGAAGCTCTTGACAATCTTAAATTGGCTGATCTCAATATTCCTTATGATAGGAAATACCTATATAATCCAGATGAACCTCTGAAATATTTGAAGATTCTTGATGAAGAAAACCTGGGAATGGGAGTATTTTTCTTCCCTGATGGGAAAGGATTTCATGCACATGATCATCCAAATATGTTTGTCGCAACAAAAATCCTGGATGGAACTTTATTATCTCATTCTTATAATCCTCTTGACATTGAAAGACAAAAATATCTTCACAAGATTATTGCAGAAGGGCGAGAGAATGAGCCAGAGTGTGCAAAAGATTTAGAAGAAGGCTTGCTTGTGGATGATCTTGGCACAAAAGAAATCAAGACAGGGCAAACTGGGTATTTGACTCCAGTTGATAGAAATGTGCATAGTGTGAAAGCAGTTGGAGAATGTGCAATGTTGGATGTTTTTATACCAAATTATAGTCACAGACACTTTTATTCGGTCCCAAAAAATGCTGGAGAAAAGAAAGATCAAGTCTTGAGACTCAAGATGAAGTTGAAAGGAACAACATTCAATTCTATTCAATTGAATTATGAAGAATTCAAGAATAAAAATTAGATGAGATGTTTTGAGAGAGAAAGCTCAGCATGATTTAGATTATCATGATGATTGTCTCAGAACGACGTTTTTTAGCGTTAAAAAAATGACCTTACAATAATATTTTATAAAAAAGTTGTTATCAAAATATCTAATTACAGTACTTTTTATTCGGAGATAATTTAACCATAAAAGAAATAAACTAACCCTCATCATGCTTTGATATCAAAATTTGAAAAAAATTGTGGATCTTTCTCCTATCGTTTAGAGTTATAGAGGGGTATTAAACAACGTCAAGAAATGGTTTATTTTGATGAAAATAAGGGATTCTGGAACCAAGAAGCGAGAAGAAGAAAGTTGTTGATCTCGGGAATTAGGTTTGTTGAGAAGGAGATGATGATTGATATAGAGAAATAAAAACCTTGAACTCTATTTTTAATTCGAATCTAATTATTTGAGTCATCAGCATTATTAAACCGATAAACTCTGGGATTATTTTCAAAAGGCAGGTTTTAAGGAAGTTTTTAACTATGCCAATTCCCTTGAAAATGGCATGTAATCTTGGGAATTTAACTTTAATTCTTCAGTATTTTCGGGAGTTTATCATCAATTCAAAGAAAGTTATGAATTTGTTCAGTAAACAACAGCCTCTATTTGGCAGAGGGAGAGACTAAATTTTTGAAAAATACCAGAACTCAGTTTTTATAATAAAATTAGCAGATTGATGATTAGTGCTCATCTTCAAACTATACATTGATGCAGATTCTGAATAGATTCTCAGAGACTGACTTGTCAGACTGGGAAAGCTAAATCAGTCTCAAAACTATGTATATTAGGAATTAAATTACTATTTAAAGAAAAAAGGAATCAGAAACTGAGATATGGATTGGAGGCTTCGAAAGTTTGGCAAATCGAAAAAACGAAAATTTTTTTCAGTACCGAATTTACCACAAAATTCTGTTTGAGTGGTTTTTTAAGTTTATTAATTAATTAAAAACAAATTTTTCCCATACACGAAATGTTGATTTCTGATTGATTCTCTAACTCCAAACAAATTTCTTTTATTAGCCTGCGACAATCAAGAAATTTTTTAATTTAATTTTCGCTAATTTCCTCAGAGTTTTGTAAATCATTTTATACTTTTTTTTTCATTTTTCCAATTTGCCTGTCTCATGAGCATCAAAGCCAAAAAATCTCAAGTCAATTACCCTAGAGCAGTTAAGCCAAGCAAACCCCAAGGTAAATCTCCCTTTCCCTTTTCCTCCTCTCATCCCACTTCCCTTCTTGACTCCTTTCTAAACCCTTCTTAGGCATCTTCCATCCCAACTATGACGGTGGTTTCTTCCAAACTGAGCCCAGAATTGCTTACGGAAACGGAAGGTAATAGTTTCTCTTGATGTCAATAAACTCTTTGTAGATCCAGCAGCAATCATGCACATGCCATCTCAAACTCTTATGTTCAACAACGTCCTCAAGAAAAGGTGGCCGCCTATCCCATGAATGCCTCCTTTGTTGACAGACCTTCCCACAGCATTTACACTGCTGGGCTTCCCAAAGGACATGTTTCTGGGTATATAAGTCCTCCTGCCCGTCTTGATGATGGTCTCTTCAAGAAACTTTACACTGGAAGCCTTAAAGACTCTCCTTATCCTACTGGAAAGAAGACTGATGTCGAAAGAGACCTTGAGAAATATAGAGCAAGCAATAAATCCTCCAAGAGAGACTATTCAATGCCTGTGTACTCGAATAGACTTCCTGAACCATCAATCTTTGATGACCCCAAATTTGTGAACTACTTAAATAGTCAGAATCCTCAAAAGAGCACCTCTGTTAATGCTTCTCCTATTATGAAGAAGAGCACTCCAAGAAGAACTCCTCTTCAAGTTCAAGAATCTTCTGGCCTCTCTCAAGTTTTGCAACAATCCCAAAGCGTCAGGAACAGCAATGTCCCTCAAGATTTTAGACAAAATATGTTTAAGAACGACTATGTTCTTCCCCCATCAAATAATCCCTCCATCCAATATGTTGAACATTTCAAGACTGAAGGTAATCAAGAACCCCAACAGCCTCAGAGAACTGTGGAAGACAGATATCCCGTGGCCAAGGAGATTATCTCCCCCACTTATCAAAAGAGCACCTTTGGAAGAGGCACCAGACGCTGGCCTTTGATGGAAGACACTGCCAAGATGAGAAATCCCATGTTCAACACTCATGACTTTTCAGATTATGAAAAGAGCAACTTGCTTAATAAGCCCAAGTTCAAGGACACAGGCTATAGCTACGCCGATGCTCTTCCTGTGGGCTCAAAGCAATATCTGAAACAGCATAAAGTCACTATTGCTCAAGTTGACGCTGATAACCACCCTGTGAACCACAGCTTCAAGATTGATGCTTCATATGGCGTGCTTCCCATTACTGACGCTGAAAAGAGATCTATTGGAGACTTAAAGCAAAGAAATGCTCAACATTTCCATTCCACTCAAATTCTCAGAAAGAATTTGGCTCTTGAAGCTGTGAATAACAGTTTCAATGGAAGCTTAAGCAGTCTCAATAGATCAAGAAACAACTTGGATTTACCCCACTTGGTCTCTGATAGGCTCCCAAACGAAGCCAATAAACATACCACTGATTATACCAGATCCTATGGTAATAGTCCCCTTTTGACCTCCGTTGAAAAAGAACATTTAAAAACTAACGCAAGATTTAAAGTTTTGCCTCTCAGTCCTCAAGTCGGTAAACAAGTCAGTCCTCCCTGGTAAATCCTCAGGAATTGGGGGTTATACAATCGTTTGTGATCGAATGGTCCAAAGAGAAAATAAAATACTCTGCTGATGAATATGCATATGACAATAGTTTAAAATAAATATGTTCAGGAATAATCGTTTCATTAATCGTTCATCTATTTTTTTTAATCAAGAAATATATAAGGTGTTTATGAAAAAAATTAATTCAATTCGTTTTTTTACAACTTAAAGAAGAAATCTAAATACATGCAATGAAATTGAATTATTTTTGGAAGTCAGAAAGGTAAGAGTTGGAGATAAAGACGATCCTGCAGGATAAAAGTTTAAAATTACTAATTTAAGTGATAGTGTGGCTTATGGGAAAAAAAAAAAACTGAAATTAAAATTTTTCGAAGAATAATAAGAATATTGTCAACAAAATTTCTCTCTACGTGATCAAGAGATCTCAGTCTAATATTTTGATATAGTGAAAATACATGAAGTGAAGTGTTCATTTTGTTATCAGAGTAAAAAAAATGATATCAGAGAGTGTTCATTTTATTTAATAATCACGTTTGACCTTTTTGATTTGTTTCCCAAATCTTCTTGTCCTTGGTTTATTTATAAAATTCATTTGTTCACTTTCAGGAGAATTTGCCTCCTTTTCTTCATTTTCCCTTACGTGAGTCTTGACAAGATCATATCGTTTTATTTGATAACTTTTCGACCTTTGGAGCAAACCTGGCGAATCTCCATTTTCATTTTGCTCGAATTTAGTTGCTGAATAAGTCTTTGTCATTTGATAAGCAAATAAATCAGTTTCTGAGACTTTTCTCATTGAAGCTACAATGTTATCCCTTTCTTGACATCTCAGATTGACACCTCCACGAGAATCTTCAAATTCCAAATTATTCGTAAGAGTCATGGTTCTATTTGTCACAATGTTTTGACTTTGAGATCGTGAAGGCTGTAAAGGTTGAAGATTAATAAAGGGGAGTTTGGAAACCACAAAATTTGGCCTTTGTCCTCTTTTAACTTTTGCGTTTCTATTGGCTACATCTTTCTTTAATTTATTCTTGATCTTTGAGGGTTCTTGTGGCTTTAATAGAGAACTAGTGGAGCTATTATGCGAGAGTAACTCGGCTAAACTGGGATTTCTTGTTAAATGGTTCGGAGAAATAGTCGGGCTTTCATCAAGAATAAAGCTAACTTTTCGACCCAAGGGTACGAAAACGCTATCTTCCAAGTCTTCTTGTTGCTTGTTATAATTTTCCTTTTCATCCATTTTATCATTGTTTTGGAAGTCTAATAGTGATAAATTTGAAAGCTTGGTATTTAATGAAGAAGGCCTCAAGTTTCGACTGCGCCTTTTGGTCATATAAAAATCAACAACGACTTTAATCACTTGAAGTGCAGCAGAAATGAGCACACTAAACTCAAAGATGACACTTATCACGACGACAACCTTCGCCAAAAAGACTCTAATGCCAACAAATTTAGTTGAATCATCATCCAGTAAGGAAACAGCACTTGAAGTCATATAACACAACAAGGCAGTTGACTCAAAAAAGAGATGCTGAATTTCATCAAGGAGAGTCTTAAAAGGCCTTTTAACGAAGAGATATATGGCCATAATACTGACCAAGCAAGTGATGATGACTCCTTGAAAGAGAGGATAACGAAACATGAGGCCAACGACAAGCATGAAAATAAAGTCTCTGATAACGAGAATTGGAAGAAAAGCTTGATGAAAGAATTGTTTATCCTTGAAATCATGGAAAAGGATTTGTATATCGGGATAAAGCTGGCTTAAGATCTGATCAGGCTGTTTCTTGTTTGATTTGGTTTTAATTTGGCTTTTAGTCTTGAAGAATCTCCAAAGGAATCTTAGCAAGAAGAAGAGAATGATGTGAATAAGCAAAAGGAGAGTTAGAGAGAGTAAGAAGCTGAGGACTTGGATGGTAGAAGAGAGACTAAGAGAACGGAATTGGATGATTGAAAAGAACAAGACATCTCCATAGCTGCTAAAAAGGACAAAAATGATGAAGTTTTGTGCAAGAAGTCTGGGAAATTTCAAGATTTTGAGGAAGTTTTTATTGGTGTATTGTCTTGATAGGAAAAGATCTAGAAGGCGAGCAGGGATAAAAAGACAGATACCAAGAAAGAGTGCAATGAAAATTTGCCAAAAATTGAGGAGGAAGGTTTTGTGAAGGTCATAATATGAGAAATAATCCAGAGAAGACCAGTCCATGATTTTTGAAGTGATAAAATCAGGAATCTCAATATGAGTATTGAGCCTGATGAAGTCCAATTGCCAATAGAATATATTGGAGATTTCTTCTGTAGAATAAGAAGCTGCGACGAATCTGGTGTATTGTAACATTCTTGCCATTATAATGACAGTAATTCCCCAAGAGCGTCCCATGAAAAGTACACAGGAGATGAGGATGGCAATATTTACGACTGGAACAATAGAATTGGAGAGCTTTGTTATTGGTCCAAAATAAGGTGGATCATAAAAACAAATTTCATAACCACCAGATTCCTTAACAGACCAGAGTCCATCACATTTTCCAACACAAAGATCTGACGAGATATTATAATAAGGTGTCGGATCTTTACAAGGTTCTAAGCATATCAAAATCCCTGAAGAAGAAGTTGAAGGGAGGTAAGGAGCATTACATGTGCTTGAGCAAGTCAAATTTTCAAAAGTATAAAGACTTGAACCACAAGGCTGGTTACAGTAGAGTTCATATGAGCTCATATTGAGAGCATTGAGCGGAAAAGGGCACGTTGTGCCACAGGAATTATTCGCATAAAGGTAGGAATTCTCTCCACAAGGGAAGTCGCAATAATCAATGCCATTGAGGGAGGTCACAGAAAAGGGGCTGTTGCAATGAGATATACAGGTGCCATTTGCAGAGAGATATGAACCAGAAGGACATGTGAGACATTCTGTGACGCCTGTACCAAAGCAAGTGGCGCAGCTAGAATCACACGGAGCACATTTCTTTCCATCGTAGACATGGTTTGATTTGCAGGAGTAGCAATAGGAAGGAGAGCTAGAAGGTCCGAAGCAAGAATTGCAAGAAGAATCACAATCGAAACAAGAGCCAGATGCACTCCGATATTGTCCATAGGCACACCCACAATTGAGCTTACTGAAAAGACCAGTGGGACTTGTTGAGCCGCATATTAATGGAGCGACTTGAGAGTTTGTGGAAAATGTAAGGTAGATGTCTCGAATGCCATAATAAACTCTTTCAATAGGTTTCCAATTAGAATTGGCTATTTCTAAGAAAAGAGTCGAACCGGTGTGGGGAAATGAGGCTTGAAAGTAAACAGGTTTGAGATCAAGGATATTGGAGTCGCCACATTGATTAGGACCCCAAAGAGTTTCATTATATGTGATATTAGAGATCTTTTGTTGGTAAATAACGCCATATTCATCATATATCGTCATTGTAAGAAGATCATTCGCCGTCCAGTCATCAATAAACCAGAAAGTGATGGTTAGCAAGGCAAGGGAGTGAGTGGAGATATTGGTATAGTTTCGCTTTATCCATGCAGAGCTACCCAAGACGCCAACTCCTCCTAAAAGAGGCGTCGAAGCACAAGTCGTATATAACGGGGAAAGTAGGTTATTTGAAGCAGTCCAGAGAGAAGCTTCAGCGGTAAAATCGACTGTTGTAGAAGATTGTAAATCAAATATTTCATAATCTATGAGAGAAAGATTAGATGGGTTTGAAAAGTCAAGCAATACTTTTGGAGGAGAAACAATAGATGGCAGGGAGAAGGGAGAAGAGGGAAAAGAAGAACAAGGTTGGGTGTTGCATTGGTTGGGAAGGTGAAATAGATATTGTTTATTATTAATAATAACGTTTTGCCGACAAAATTGGGACAGAGGGTCTTTAAAAATAATTGATAAGGTAAAAAAAGGTATTTTCAGCGGGGAAAATCTATATAAATTTTTGAAAAAAAGGGGCTTGAAAATTGAGATAAACTCTTGAGAAGAGGGAAGTCAAGATTGTTGGGTCTGATATAATTTAAAGAGAATATGATTGTTGCTAATTGCGAAGGGTTCTATAAATGGATTAATTTGTCCTTGAGTAAACTTTTGGGTATATTTGAATTGAAAGAGATTTTCCTGATGGCGATTGAAATGCGATGCTTTGAGAGAGGTGAAATACTAACAAATTGCCTAAAAATTATAATTAAAGCTAGGCTTGATCCGTTTTTTTAAAGGCAATCACGAGAATTGATAAGTCTTATTAAAAATTAAATTTGAGATCGCAAAGAGGCTCTCATGACGTGGAAAACCTTCAAAGTTTTGTTTGGCAGATGAGTCGAATAAATTGATAGTTGATTGGAACTTTTTTAAGACTTCATAGTGTTTTTTAAAGAGGATGCATGATCCATTCTGAATATTTGAATTTTTCCGGAGGAAAGATGCGGGGTATTTTAGGAGGAAGGGCATTCTCAGTTCGAAACATGTTCACTGTAATGAGATGATCTGTGACTCTGCAAGATTAAAATAGAGAAATTGATATATATTTAAATCTAATAATATTGTGAGAAACCGCTCTTTGAAATTTTATTGTGTTTTGAAAATGAATTTTTCTTTATATTCTTGTTTCATCCAGACAGTTCCCAGGAAGCAGTTCGGATTGCAAAACTTATTAGAGGGGCCCCAAAATGCAAGTTTGGAAAGGTCAAAACTCTTGAGTAGGTGGGTTCGTTTCGGTAAACCTATTTTTGTATTGAAAAAGATGAAGAGATAAAAATGTTGGGATTCGAATTAAATGTGATTACATGAGTTTAGTTGAAATTAATTTGTGTCCTCTATTATCAACAAACTCAACTACTTTATATTTGTTGTAGAAATATTTCAAACGTTGATCAAATCGACCTGACGTGTCAGAAATTACAAGGGGAAAAACTCCAAACTTGGCTTTGAGTAAAAAAAGAGAGATAAGGTGGCTTGATTTTTAAAGTCTTCTCAAAACTGAAGATAATGATGATATTAACTTCTGCTACGAATAAACAGAACAAGAAGAAGAGATTTCTCAACTCACATATAGATAAAAAGACAGTTGTTTTTTGTTGAAATGATGAAACTAAATTCAGAAATTAAGTTGATTAATTAAATAAAAAGTTTTACTATTGTTCTCTTATTATTAGTTTGATTTCCTGTGAGGATTAACATCAGCGACCTCTCATAATTTATAATTAATTAATTTACTTTGATTAATCCTATGATTCGGACCCCTCCCCTTCAATTCCTCCTTGTTGTTCTCCTTTGTACATCCATCTCCTCCTATGTCCTCAAAAGTAACTTTTTTCCTCTTGAAACATAGTCCTCAAAAACTAAAAGGTCATGAAGTCTTGGACTTGTATTCCACTGATAGCACTCTTTTTACTACCGATGTTGCTTCATGGAAATCATCTGGGTTACTTACATCAGCTGCAAGCTCTACTTGTGGATCAACTATTTTGCTTGGAGGCTATGGGATTATGGGAAGGCAAGGCTGGTTTCGAAGAACTTACACAGGCCTCCCTTCTCACCAGTCAATCACAGTTGGAATACAATTTTGGCTCATTGATGGCTGGTCCTATGAAGATATTTTAACAGTTTACATTTCCAATGGGACAAAGACAACCATGAATAGCAGAGTTATAAAACTGGCTTACACAGAATTCGCAGGAACAGCGCAGAAATGTGGATCCACAATCGTGAAAGAGCTATATCCTGTCTATTTATTCGTCCGAGGACCTCATCAAGGCGATACTCTGATCCTTGAAGTCTTTCGCACGAGTGTTTCTGACAATGAAATCGCAGATTTTGGCATGCGACAAGTCTCTATCCTCTTCTCCAGTAATACTGTGTCCAGTTTATCCTTTTATGGTGTCTCTGATCCCACCACTCTCATTGCGGAGAACAAACTCAGCTGCGCTGCAGGCACTTATGGCAGCTCTTCTTGCTCAAATTGTAATTCAGCTTGTGGCGCCTGTTATGGTTCTGGAAGTGACTCTTGCTATTACTGTGATACTAAGTATTATTATGACGGGAATGACTGCCTTCCCTGCGACTCTTCGTGTGGTACCTGCGATGGTGGCAAAGCTACACAATGTCTCACATGTGCTTCTGGAAGCTACATGTTTAATAATGGTTCCTGCATAGATAACTGCCCTTTCCCATACGCATCAGGAAGGATAGTAGATTTGGTTGAATATTGCGACTTTCCCTGCACTACATCTGAATATTACTATCCTAATGGAACTTGTGGAACTTTTGTTGAATTTCCCTATCAAGCTTTGGCAGACGGGTTGAATTGGTTCGCTGATTATCCTTGTACCTCAACACAATACATCACCCCAGGTCGTGTTTGTCTGGATTCCTGTGTGTCTCCAATGACAGCTGATTCTGACGATGGAATTTTGCAATGCATTCCCCCATGCGGCTCAAGTAAGCCTTATTACCTCGTAGAAGAGATGACTTGCAACACAACTTGCCTTCCTCCTTATATAAGCAAAGAGTCACATTCTTTTTATGAATGTTACCGTGTCAGGGGTCAGCCAAGGTTCAAAATAATGGGATCAATGGCTGTTCCTATATCGTTGACCTTGATTGGGCTAAGTGCGGTCTTTTCAGGGTTTCCATGGGCAATCTTAGTGATGATCGTCTCAAGAATGATACAATATGTGAGATATGTGAAAATCGACTATTCACAGGAATTGGATCAGCTGCAAGCAATGTGGAATTTGAAATATATTTCACTGAATGTGGGGATAACGGTCCCTGAAGGGCTTTATTCCGGCGATGCATTGAGAGAGATTAAAGACTTGTACACCGAATTTGGGACATATTCCTTGTTTAATGTGAATTACTGGAATCCTTTGCTGTTCTTGGGAGGCTCTATGACATTTCTGGGAATATTTTATATGACAGAGCTGATTATAAGGCACTTGTTCTGGAACGCCAGCGCATTTAAAGTGATAAGATCAATTAGAGCAGTTGCGCAAAATCTGATGATTGTCGTGATTTACAGTACTTTTGGGAATATCTTTTTCTTTTCTGCTCTTCAATTTTGGAAGCCATCGATGGACACGGTAGCTGGAACTGTAAGCTTTGTGATTACAATCTTTGTGATCCTGGCTAGTCTGGCGATGTTAGTGGGCAACTTCTATTTCCTGAGAAAACAACAGCAACTGAGGAAGGGCGCTGGAACGAAAGAAGGAAAAAGAAAGGTTCAGAAATACATTGATGACTCTCCAGGACTTGCTGTATTGTTCAAGCACTTTAAAGTGGAGTCAGTCTTCCAACAAAGTTTCTTGGTGTTTTATGTGATAAGAGAAGTTTTGTACATGATCATTGTGCTGTTTTTCCCAGGCTACCCTCTGATTCAATGTCTTGGAATACTTGCCCTTTGTTTAGTGGCGCTGATTTTTATTGCAACTTCATCAGCTTTTGTTGATTACTTGGATACGCTTCAAATGTATGCTTATGAAGCTCTGATGGTCGTCTATACTTTTGCAGCAGCTGTAGTGTCAGTTATGGACGATGACGCTTCTAAAAATATCAGCATAAGAACTTTATTGGGAAAAGTGATCACTATATTATTCTTGGCGTTTCCTTTTATGGTGATCGGGTTTACAGTCATAAAAGTTGCGAGAATGTGCTATAAGTTGTATCAACAACAGAAGAAGAAGAATAATTTGATCAATAATGTTCTGATAAATAATAGGAAGACTGACCAACAGAGTGTCGATCTTTCAAGTTCACCTAATTTGGGGCATTTGAATACTATGCCTTTACAAATAACGGAAATGGAAGGAATAGGAAGTATAAATAATTCACCAAATGTGAGGTTTGCAGGTGTTGATATGAGTCATATGACGGAGAACAACGACATGTCCTTTAATTTTGGTGGGGATCAAGATATGTCTTTGAATAATAACGATAATACTGAGAATTCATTCGTGCTAAATCGTCAGTCCAGACATAATTCAAGAAGGCTCTTGAACCAACCAATAGAAACTCGTGAAAAGTCAAGAACAGTTGTAGATGATATCAGAGAAACAGTCCAACAGAAAAATCGAGCTCAAATGAGAGCTAAAAGAAGAGTTCGTGGACTGAGTAATGGTGGTCCTGCTGGTGCTGGTGGCGGTGGTGTTCAAAAGAATATGAACAATATGAGCTTAAAGCCAAAAAAAGTGCCAAAAGATGAATCTAATAATTATAATTTTATGAACTTCCCTGTAAGGGGTTTACAACTCAATGATAATTCTTCTAAAAATCCCACCGCTTAAAAGGGAAAATAAATTAATACCTTGCAGGTATGTGATGTGATAAATTTTTATTTATATATGAAATTCAATAAAATTATTTCAAAAATCAAGGGACCAAGAAAGAGTCACAAAAATTTGAGAAAACTTGGAGAAACTAGAAATCCTCCAAATTTTTTTTATCACTCAAAATATTAATTTTTCCCTTTTCGAAAGAATTCTTGCTTCCTCTTCCAAACAGCCAGCAATCAGATATTTTGAAATACAAAAGCTTTGGCACAGGTTGAGCTTATTTTCTGAATTGTATGAAGAAAAGAGCTACCACACTGGAGGGTGATTTACACTTGGTAGTGCAAGATATGATTGCGCCGAATTAGTTTGCCGTGTCAAATCCCCTCCAAAACAAGGATCAAAGAGTTAATCTTATCTAAATGACGTTTAGATTCTTTAAATCATCTCTGTAGGATATTGAAACTCATGTACAATTTCCCTCTATATTTAATTTTTCCCTCCTAATTTTACAAAAGAATTCCTCTAAGATGAGATTTCTCCCAATCTTCTTTCTTCATATCCCCTCTTGTTCTCTGGACACTCAATGCTCCATAAAAAGTCATCGGGAAAATGATCAATGTAAGTCAGTTCAAGTCTCAAGAGCATTCAC
>Ga0182738_1006079_pt1 | contig 12657 bp, 3 predicted proteins | sample eDN5th30CBELigMG_FD_128876 | JGI IMG/M metagenome (GOLD analysis project Ga0182738, IMG submission 128876) | Enriched Miracle-Growth compost microbial communities from Emeryville, California, USA - eDNA 5th pass 30_C BE-Lig MG (version 2)... ...
AGGACCTTCTCCTTGTTGATCTTACATTGGAAACTATCTGGAGATTTTTCATCCTTCATCAATTTTCAGCTGGATCCTTTGTAAAAATTATCCACACGATTCTTTGTGGAAAGTTGTTGCTTAGTTTGGTTCTTCCAAGCTTATTTACCTTGAGCTTTGCAAGATTTACCTGTGAAGGACTCTTATTCTGCTTGCCTGCCTTCCTTGCAGAAAGATTTGGGCATGCTCGTGATTCGAGCAATGTCTCAGAAAGAGAAAAGAAGATCAAAGATAGTGATACTGTCCTGAAATTCTTTAGATGCCTGCCTGAAGGCGTCTTTGTGGCCAATTCTCTTGGAAAAATCAAATTCATGAACAATTACTTCAAAAATATTTTTGATGGGCAAGGAGAATTGACCCTTAAAGAACTCAGTCAATACCTTCCCAGCTTTGAATTTAGCGAAGCTACCATCCAAACCAACAGCAATTATATCTTTACCTACAATATGGTCACAAAATACAGACAAGCTTATCCCAGTTCTGTCTCTGATGATTTGCTTACTCATGAGGAAAAAAGCAACTACAGAGTCAAGCTCCAAAAGGTTAACTCCCTTGAAGATTTATTCAATCTCCTTATGACAGGAAAGGAAGTTTTGAGGGCCGCAGAGAACTACGTGCCAACTTTCCAAGCTAAGTACTATCATCAAGATACCAAAGAATGGAAAGCCATTGAAATTAAAGCACAAGTCTTTTCAGAATTAGAAGAAGAAAAATACCTCATTGTCCTTATTCGAGACACTACAGAACGAGAAAGCAAAATTGTCTCCCTTGAAAAAGAAAAAATCTCTCTTCGTGACAATCTTCTTGCTTCCTTTTCTCATGAACTTCGTACACCTCTCAACTCCAACCTCGCCTTCCTCGAACAAGGCATTGATAACCCTAACATTTCCCCAGAAACCAAAGAAAAATACCTCAAGCCAGCTCTAGTCTCCGGAAAAATGCTTTTCTTTATCATTAGCGATATCCTCGATTACTCTCTCATGGTCTCTAACGAGCTCCATCTTGTCATTAAACCTAAAAACCTGGTTCAAACCATAAATACTTGCTTCAAATTGCTTCAAACTAAAATGAATGAAAAGAAAATCGCTTATAGCCTTTCGATTGTTGGCGAAATTCCTGATATCGTTTACACTGATCATAGTAGAGTCACTCAAATTTTGATCAATCTCCTCAATAATGCTCTCCAATATACCGTCAAAGGAAGAATTGACGTTATTATCTCACGCCTAACCGGTCAAAAAATTGAAATTGCCGTCCAAGATACAGGCATCGGCATGGATTCAACAAGTCAACAAAGGCTTCGTGCAAAACTTTCCAAGGATAAAATAACAGAAAAAGTCAATGAAAACTCCACAGGAATCGGCCTTGGCCTTTTTGTTTCAAATAAACTTGCAATAATCCTTGGTGGAAAAGAAGAAAAAGGTCTCACTTTTACTTCCAAAAAAGGCTCAGGAAGTAAATTCTCCTTTGAAGTTATCGATCAAAGACTTTGCCGACATCAAAGTTCCTCGCCTCTTGCACTTTCTAAAATCGATTTCCAAGCCACAGAAGAACAGTTCCGTCTTGAATCCAGCCTAGATACCATTCTCAGAGAGTATGATACCCGCTCTTTGAAAAATATCTTTAGATCCAGCAGCGTTGGCCCAAGAGACAGTCCTATAAATCGCGTTCTTATTGTCGATGATGAGATTTTCAATATTGTTGTTATTGAGAATTTCTGTAGATCTCTTGGTATTGCTACAGAAAAGGCCTTCAACGGACAAGAAGCCCTTGAGAAATTGAGAGCATGTAGTAAAGATGGCTTGGGACCGATAAAATTGGTCTTTATGGACATTAATATGCCGATTATGGATGGATATCATGCTTCAGCAAGCATCAAGGAAATGATTTCTCAAAAGGAAATTGAAGATTTGGAGATTGTTGGAGTTACTGCTTATGTTGCCAGAGATAAAATAGAAAGAGGATATAAAAGTGGAATGTCAGAAATTGTTAATAAACCCTTGTCCAAAGTCATGCTTTCTGATGTACTTAAGAGATATGCCATAATATAGAGATCCTGTCATTCATTCATTTGTAATAATAATCAGCATCCAAGAATACGAAGAAATGCGTCTGTTTGTAATTTATTTTTGCCTTGCCTTGTTGTACATATGGCCTTTCAGTAAAGAAGAAGATGACCTTTCCTTCTTCTTCCTTGAGAACTCAACTCAACTCAACTTAACCCTTATTTTTTCGGGCTCTATTCATATCAATTTATATTTTTCTCGAGTAATTCGTATTTATTTCATCTCTATTTAGAAATATCATCATCATTTTTACATTTTTATACATCATGACATCATTCGATTCTCCCCTTCAAATGCCTTCCATCTTTCTTCTATCTCCGTATATAGCTTTTTTCCATCCTTTTCTCATCAAAATTCTTTCACATTTTTCTTGATTTTGAAACAAAAGAGCAGTCCACAAAGCCGTTCCCACCCCATAATCTGACCAACATCACATCAAAAACTCCTTTTCTTGGCCCGATTTTGGTGAATTTTGATTCCACAGCAGGGACAAAAAATATCATTAGACTTCTAGAAGGATACGGTAAAAATTAAGTTTTAGGCTTTCAATTAAAAAGTTTGGCTTTTTCAAGGGAAGAATAAGTCAAAATAGAACTTTAAAGATTCAGCAAGACAAAATGAGCTTGGGAAAAGGAGAAAGTGCTGATGTTTTTAAGGTAAGAAATAATGGGGAAAATTGTATATCCGTCCTAAACAGTTAGAAACCAAAAATTTCTGGAAGAATCATTCAATTAAAAAAAAATTTTAAAATTTCTTTCTTTTTCACTTTTTAAGACGATTTCGATTTGGTCTGATCTAACTTTTTTTGGTTTGATGCTAAAGGACAATTTCTAAAGATTAAAAATAGGTTCCAAGACTAATTCAAACCATTTTTAATTTTTATCTTTATTCGAAATTATCGATTTTTATATACTCTTCCTAACTCTCAACCTCTGCTCCTTGAATTACCGTTTATTTTTACGAACTTCACTCGCCCTCACAGATCTTGATAAGTATCCTTTCGAGATCCCTCAAACCCTTCTTGGAGGCCTTTCTACATCTTCTCTATCAGTCTAAGTAGTCTGAACCCGATTTGCTGCAAAGGCTCCATACTTGGACTCTTCTCTTGGTGAGAAAATTTTCTCAAGAAAACTCGAGCTATAAAAACTCTAGATCCTTGGAAGCAAGAGCCATCCAGACATAGATTCACAGGTCAAAAGTCCCACTTCAAAGCGGTTCTTGCAAAAATTGGATTAAAAGTTAAGCAGGAATTTAAGTGTTCATGTCATCCACTAACCGCCCAAAAGTCTCCAGAAACTCGAATATCGAAGATATCGTGATAAAAGTCAAGAGAATTTGGATACCTTGAAGCTTTTTATAGTTTTTGAAAAATCAACTGTGATTTATTCAATAGGTATTCTGGATGGAAGAGTTTCTTCCAAGAAGGAGAGACTGATTTTTGGAGGGTATGATGTCGATGGAAGTTGGGAATTAGAGAGCGAGATCATAAAAAAATAATATCAAGGTGGTCAGATTTATCAAGTGAAGTTTTAGACAGCAAGTCAGATTTTGATTTCTTTTAGAATATTAACAAACCTCTGAAAAAGAAGAAAAGAATTTTTCGAAAATTTTATTTTTCCATCACCGATTAATTTAAATTTGTCGAGGCTTGTGAATTCTTCCGACCCACTCTTTTGCTCTCATCTTCTTATTTTCCCTTAAAAGAGGTTTCTTCTTCATCAGAAAATCGTCATTTGCTTCACAGAGGAATGTCATCATTTTGAAAACGTTGATTCTTCTCATTCAGAGAGGTTCTAGAAATTTCTCCATATTTGAAGTTCTTGATACAATGTCCTACAATTTAACGAACAAGGTAGAGAAGGTAGCAAAGGCTTGAGACATGAGGATGACCTCAAAGAATAAGGAAAGATTACTCAATAATTTTGCCTCACTATTTTACTTGATTTGTCTGCAAACTGAAATTTTAAAAAGAAAAACTCATGGTATTTATCAGTAGTTCCTCGGAGAATGATAAAGAGCTCGGAAAAATGCGCATTGGCAAAACTTGTTGGTTTAGAGTCATTTATGAAGAGGGGGGAGGTTTGAGAAGTCTAGAAAGAAAATTAGCAAGGACTTTTCTTACGATAAAATATTTTTGGAGAAGATTTAAAATTTTAAATATAATCAAGCTCAAAGTTATTTAAACATTTGAAGGTCAAAAGAAATGAAATACCTTATATTTAACTCTCAATAATCTACTCTCCTCCTTTCTCCTATCCCTTGTTCAACAAATCTAATTCTATACTCTCTTCCTGTGCATGAGAGAGCCAAAAATTTTCTGATGAGCTTTGAATATTACTTATTTATTTGCAATTTAGAGAAATCTCTCTGCAGAAGAGTAAGTATTATGAAGCCAAAGACATGTACCAGTCCAAAGATTTACTGTCCAAACGAGAAATGACCTTCATTGAAGGAAATATTGCAAGGACTGTGTGAAAAAGTGAAGAAGATTTATCTTGATAAGAATTTTTCAGTTTTCAGTGTTTTTCTTGAGGCACTGCAAATTCTTAAATAGTTAGTTTCCTACAAGCTAGCTTCCACTTTTCCTCTCATCACCTTTTTTTCTGTATCCAAACTCAGCGAGAGAAGAGTCATGTTTTCTCATTGTTATTTTTGCCCCATTAAATTTGACAAACTTTGAAAAAGCTTTCTTTCATATGAAATCTCTCATTTTGTTGTTGAACCTGCTTTCTTTGTGCGGAGCATCTATTATTTTAAGGTGATATCGATCATTTTAGTCTCTTTTGGTACTTTCCTCAATTTTCCTTTAGAAGAGTTTTTGGAGGGCAATTTTTCTGCCAAAAAGTTTTTGCCCTAAAATACTTGCACAAAAGTTTTGTATGAATGAACAGTCAAATAAAAAAAACTCATTCTCTTTTAAGTCTCACTTCTAAATCATCTCTCTTATTATCTTGCCTAGGAGCTCACCTTTCCAAAAAACTCAATATTCTTCTATCTTCTAAAATTCCTTCAGGATCATACACGTAGGTAATCAACTTCAAAATTAAGAGTGCGAAATAATAGAGACAAAACTTTGTTCCAAAATTTTTCTTTTGTGATAAAGATCAGGAATCCAAGCAGATTCTCTCAAAGAATAATTGAATAGGACTTAGTCAAGCTATCAATATCTCGTCAAAAGTCTAAATTGAGAAAATCGCTTGAAAGAGATTCTCTTTACTCGATCAAGTTTTTTCCTTTCAATCAGCCACGACAGCATTTTTTGAATTTGAGCAAATATAAAAGTGTTTAATTGAGGCAAATATGAACTGAACTTCGCAAAAAAAAAAATTGCCAAAAACTTTTCTCAAAAAAGATTATAAAAACTTTTTTTATTAATCAATTCAAATAACACTAGATTTTGAGGAAAGCAATCCAGAAAGGAACAGGTTTTTGGTCATACTGCAAAAGTTTTCTCTTTTCACAAAAGGCATTTCAACAATGTGTGACCGTAATACCGCTAAAACATGACTTTCTCAGACTTGGTAAGCGAAATATTTTCTTGGCAAATTTCCTGAAGAGGGTGAGGAGAAGTGCTTTTCCTAAGGAGTGACAGTTTCCGACTCCGTCAGTAATTAAACTTAACCTGTCAATTTTTCTCCAAATGCTTCACGACAATGTAAAAAAAAAAAACCCCTTTTTCTGCTTGATTTGATTTCAACAATCTCTTCATTAACGAAAATTTTAAAAAACCCAAAGTTTTTTTGTCAAAAATTGCAAAAATATTTTTCCTATCGAAGCCGTTGACAGAAATAAAAGAGCAACAAGAAATGTCTCCAAATGGGATCAAACTATCAATGATTGGGCGGAATTTTCCAATTATAAGGAGAGAAGTAGAAAGGTTTTTTTGCTTTTAATTCCATCAAAAATTATTTAAGAATTTATTACAAAAGTATTATTTTATTTTCTCTTTCTTGAAGTCATCGAGGTGATAATTGGGTGCTTTTCTCGAAAAAGATTTTCTTGATAATGAAGCTCTCACTCGTTGGAAATGAACTCGACTATGGCCTTTCAGCAATAATTAGAATGTTTGAATTTACATATTGCTGAGACTCGAATGAGTTTATGGTGACTAGTTTTATAGACTATAAAAACTGACGTTTAAACCATATCGTACAATTAATAAAATGCCACAATAATATAAAAAGACTCTCCAAGAATTTTTTTTTGTCGGGTGCTTTAACGGGGGCGTCGATTTTTCGAGTTGACCTGTCAATTTTTCAAGAAAACTCATCCGACAAGGTCTTATTTTTTGGAATCCTTCGGAAAAGCACTGGTGAGGAGTTTTTCACTTTTTTCCGAACAAAAATTTTCCGGAAAAAATTACTTCAAAAAAATTTATCGGAGTTGCTGAAATTTTCGGCTCCAAAAACTTTTTTTATTTACCACGTTAGAGAGGTATTACGGTAACTTGAGCTAAAATTTTCGAAAAAGAAGACTTTATAAAACTTATTTGAAAATTTCTTCAATTCAAAAAAGGCATAGAACTCGAGCTTTAAAATCGAAAAGTCAATTGACATTTCGTAATCTCTTATTTTCGCAAAAGAGCCATTTATCTGATAATTCTTCCTCAATTGAGGATTTAGACATCCAGAAAAAACTCTTTTGGCGAAATTTAATTTTTCAAAAAAGTTGTCTCAATCAAAATAACTCGAAATAATGAAGAAGGATAGTGGAGAAACTCCAAAGATCTGAAAAAATTTTGGGGGGTTTTTTCTGACAACTTCGACTCAATCCATTCGACTGAAACTATTTGATTGAAAAATTTCCATTTCTCAGAAAAGGCTCGAAAAAATTTTGGAAAACTGAGGGACCTTCTTTTTCGAAATCGCTAGATTTTACAAGAGAAATACTTCAAAGCTTGAAATTTTTCTTTCGAAGGATCATAAAGTTTTTTGTGAGAGATTACTTTCTTCTTTCTAGACTATTTATTTTTTTCATTCATTATTCCGATAATTTAGTTTAGGATTGAAGAATTTCCAAGATTAGAAACTGAGAGGTTGAGAACGAGGAGTTTTTCAGTGAGGGAGTTTTAATGTCTCGAAACTCCAAGAGAATTATGAATTTCTGGGCTTGTTGGATTTTTTTCATACGCTGCAATTTTCTTTTTCTTTGTTATCTGAAAAATTCGATTTTGTATAAATTTTTTTATAATAATGATAGAAATAGAGAAAACTTTGAAAATAAAAAAAATAAAGCTTTGTTAAAATTTTATTTCAATTATTGGATTGTTGCCAAGTTTATTTTCTGTTTCTATAAAGATTTCAGTATGATAACAAAATAAAAAAAATTTTTCTTGAAAAGATTCAAAAGAAGGAGAACAATCCGCTTTAAGAGTCAATCAATTTTGACAAATTTGATATAGGCAGAAGATGAGTTTTCAGAAGATTTGGATCGAAACCTGAGAGGAATCATCTGCTATTTTCTAACCATTTTTTTTAAGTGAAATCACTCTATGGGCTAATATAGGTAAGTGAGCTTTGCAAATTCCTTTTTTTTAAGCTTAACAAGAAACACCCCTTTTGTTCTTCAATCATCATTATAAACTTCTTGCTCTTTCAGCTTATACCTTAATTTTTTGTCACTTATCATCAACGGAAACCTTTGTTTCTTCAATTAACTTTGAAAGTATTTTTATTTCTCTTGAATGTCACCAAACTATTTAAAGACTCTAAAAATCACAAAAAATTATTTTTATTCAACTAAAATTTCTCAAAAAATTCTTACTCATCAGATTCCCACACCTTTTTCCATTGCCCTTTTAGTTTCCACAGCCAAAGACAATTTTGACCTCAAAAAAATCTCAGAAGTTTCCTTTTTAATAGATTAAAAAATTTTTGCTTAAAGCTAAAATCGACACATCATCAATAAAATTATAGAGTGAAATACAGTCTTATATCATTTCTCAATTAATCACTCAAAATTCACTCGCTTCTTGACCCCTTTCTTCCAAATCACTCTCTCTTTTCCAGGATCTTCTACTATCTTCTCCCCAATAAATTTTCCCTCTACCAAACCCCAAATCTTTAAACTTTCTCCCTCCTTAAAATCAAAATTTTATTGTATATAAATGAATTTCTGAACAACACATCTCGGCTTAAATTAGTCAATCCGCACAAATTACCTCTAAGCCTATAATTTTATCTAAATAAATAAAATAATCGTAGCCCATTTTTCAACATGTCCACTGAAAACGTTGACGGTATCCTCTTCCCCTTTACAAATTCAAAATTCTCCGTCTTTTAGAGCATAAAACTAATGATGACTATGCCGGTATGGAAGAAAGTCTTGTCCCTGATCTCGATTCCATCACTGCTCGCAGAAATGCTGTCCCTTCTGTAAAGCTGAGCCTCTTTCTAGCCTCTAATCAAATAGGATGTTAACATTCAGGTCTGCAGTCCTATTATTAAAGAAGAAAAATTCACAAAGCACGTTGTTTATACTATCAAGGTAGAGGAAGATGATTGAAAAGGATAATTAATGAAATTGAAAGGGAACGGATAGAGAATCAGGATTTGAAGTCGTAAGAAGATATAAAGACTTTGATAGAATCAGAGAATTGTTGGTCAAGAGATGGCCTGGCTGCTACGTCCCTCCCTTGCCACCCAAGTCTGTGGTAAGCCCATTTTTGTTGAATCTGAAATGTATTGACCGGATTTCCTTGTAAAATAGACCAGTAACATGGACACCAAGTTCATTGAAGATAGAAGAAGACAACTTCAGACTTTCTGTAAAAAGATTGGAGAACTTCCTTATTTACATTATTCTGGTATCTGAGAAGAATATGAATGAGTTATCTCTAACAATTTTTTTCAATAGAGGAATACCAAATTTTCATTAGATCTGGAAACCCCGATCTTGAAAAGGTAACTTTTCTTCCCAAAAAAATTTTGAAATTTGAATAATAGGCTCTTGCTCATTTGCAAAAAGTCTCTTATGAAGACCTTATTCAAAAATACAGCACCAGCTTCAACCACCTTTCAGGAGTAAATCTCTCTGCATTTCCCTCCATGTCTTATTTCGACCTTTTTTGAATAGAAAGAATTAAACAATGAAACTGTCATGAAGATTGCCGCCTTCAAAGTTTTCCTCCAAAAAACTCAAGGTCATTTTTCAAACTTCAAGAAAATCGCCAGAAGCGTCTCTCAAGCTAGAAGAACCTTCTATGAACAATTTGGTACGAATTATTGATGATCTTTATTGATAATTTTTAAAGCCAATTTCCACAATCAAGTTTGCGTGGAATATGAAAAGAATGTATTTTCAGAATATCACAACCACAGCAATAACAAAAATGTCTTTGATGATCCTTCCAACTTCGTCTTGATCGAACGTGTTGATAGAATTAAGCAAGCTTCTTCTCAACCCTCTTTGGAATATCTTTATGAATGGATTAAAGCCGAATCCAGAGAAATCGAAGCTTTTATTGAAGCCATTGATCAAAGAGATAAATATGAGAGCTATAAGGCCAAGACCCACGATAAACAAAAGGCTGATACCTCTGAACTTCAAAAGGTTTTGGCAGGAAAGACCACTTTGAAGGGTATTTTCTCAAGAAAATCCAAGGCTGAAGAAGTTGAAAGTCTTGAAAGACACATTGCTCAGGTAATGAATAATTTGATACCTGAGATTTTGACCATAAATTTTAGGCTGGCAAGGATATTGAAAGTTTGACTATGATCCATGATATGGTCACTCTTATCATTGCTTACAGTGAGATTGAAAAATTCAAGGTAAAATAAAAGAGAAAACTGTGTGCTTAATTTTCTTTTAGAGCAATAAATTGGAACAATATTATTATATTGTCAAGTTAGCTGCTACTAACGAACTCACCAATGTTCGCAATGTAAGAAATTTTGCTTTTATGAAGAGTTTCTAATGATTATAATAGATGATTGATTATTGGAATATGGTTTCCAAGAATGAAAACATCAGACCTCCTGGTGAAAACTAAGAGGCTAATACAGAATCTATTATCTCCTTAAAACATATATCCGCATGTAAAGAGAAGTTTTCATGACAAATAAGTGCATAAAAAATTCCATAAAAGGATTGAATATTCTGCATAATCAATATCTGATAAAAGCCATTCTTGGCATTATTATTTACATAGCATTTTGTCTCGAGAACATTCCCCTCTTGGATTATCATGAAAATTAATTTCTCTTTCATCTCTCTACCTGTTTGCCAAGACGTTCATTTTGAAAAAAATTCTATTCTCAGAGTTTCTGCTCATTCTTTTCATAACTTTTATGTGGAAAATTGTGCCTTTTCTTGGATGCCCATATGTTTCGACGAAATTTCTCAATCAGGTAATCTGAATTATGATTTTCAAAGCACCCAAAATTAATTTTTGACAGGCTAAAATTTCTCTGTTTTCTCCCTTGATTTTTCGACAGTGCCTCAATTTTCGGCAAAATTTCGTTTTCGAAATCTTATTAGTCAGAACAGCCGATATTGATCTCAATTGCCAGAAAATTCTTCATATCAACATATGCAACATAGTAAATTCTCAAAGGAGAGGAATCAAATATTTTGATCCTTTGTCAAAAATTGAGATCGTCATCGAATCCTACACTTGCCAAAAAATAAAAATGGGATAGTCATTTGAATGGAATAGAAGACCATTTAGCCAATTTGTCTTCTGGTTGATTGACTAACAAGAATTTCATTTTGTAGATTGATGATTTCTTCATTATAATAACAAAATTCCTTGAAAAGAATTCTCCAAAAAACAAGGTCAACATCATCTCCCTTTCCTGGAAAGATTCCTTTTTTGAACCAAAAACCCCTCAGATATGTCTCAGCATAGCAACCAAAGATTAGGGTCAATTTTCGTAATGTCAAAAATGATTTATTCCTTTTCAAGTTTAATAATTTCCAAATTAAAGAGGCACACAATTTATCCTAATTAATGATGTCTCTGGCTAATTGTATGGCTTTTTCAATGAGCACTCAAGTCCTCACCTCCTTTCTCTTCCTTATCAATTTGACATTTCCTCAATGAGAAGTAATAGCCGGACTCTTTTGGTTCTTGTAATTTCTGGATTGATTTGGAATTCACAAAGATAAGAAATAAGAATAATGAGAAATCATTGCAAAAGAGTCAAAAGGTTTTTGTTCAAAATAAACTTCCCATTAGCTTTCAATCCTTCTGGGATTTGGAAATAAACGAACATGGCGCAATTTATATTGACCCTTTTTGTTCAGTAAAGGCATTATAATTTTATTATATTTGAGGGGCTGGACTCGTGGCGGCAAACTGATTGAAAAACTTTTTGAAGGGGGAAAAGTTGAAAACCAGATGAAACATTAAGACCTTTAGAAGGAATCTGGAGCCAAATCCGTCAAAATAACTAGCCAAACTCATGGGTTCTTTAGAGTTTAATTGTGAATAAATAGCTGCTCCTTTTCCTTGAATTAAAGAAATTTTTTCAAGGGATTATTCGCCACGAAATTTTGAATTTTTCAACTCTTGGATTTGCATGGCCCGAAACGCCCCATAAATCGATTTTTTCTATTGACCTTAATTTTTTCCTCTTCAGCAATCACATTCGAAGTCCTATCAGGATTCTTTTCTCCCACGTGTTATCTTAACTTCCCCTCACTTTCTAACAAGAAATCGATATCAACAGGAGTTCATAACTTTCTTCATCATTTCCCTTTATTTTCTTCGGTTTTTGTGATTTTTTGTCATTGATGCAAAAACCTTTGAAAAGAAAGCCAAAATTCCTTCATTTTCTGATAAAGATGGTTATCTTTCCATAAGGATTGAACCAGCAAGTCTCAGTTGATCTTCTGTGGTGTTGCTAAAGAGGATACGAAGAGGGATATCATAATGAGATAGGTGAATGCACTGCCAAATAAAAGAGTCTAAAGACATATTATTTGAAACAAATTATTGATAGTTTTTGTTGGATTACACACATTTCCATCCAATAAATGTGAATTATTCAAAGACTTCCATCATTTAGCATCCAGGGTTTAATTTGATAGGAATTTCCATCCCAACCTTTCGAACACACTCCCAACATCCATCAAACAAGGCCTCGCCCACCTCTTTTCAAATCTCAACGTCTAGAAATTTTCCCTCAAAAAATTGAAAAATTTAATCCTTTTTCTCTCTTGGAGACATTTTTCAATTCAAATCAAAATCAAAAAAATTACTGAGACACTATTATCTTATCTGATCCATTAAAAACCCAAAGTGTTTTTCCCTTCAAAACTATTCCTGTAAATTAAACTATTCAATCTTTGCTAAAAGATTGTTGTTATAAATATTATACCAATGTCTTCACCCACTACTTCCCCAAAAGCCAACCCTAGAAGGCCAATTGACCCTTCCGCCCTCATCTCCTCGACCCAACTCCGCCGCAAAAAGACCGAATCCCACTCTGTTTCCAAAATGCCTCCAATCTCCACACATACTCCTTCTGCTGGCTCCCGGGATCTCTTCAAAGCCTCTCCATTCAAACCCCAGATCAGAAGACCAAGTCCTGCCAGTCATGGAGGCCAC
>Ga0182738_1006080_pt1 | contig 12649 bp, 11 predicted proteins | sample eDN5th30CBELigMG_FD_128876 | JGI IMG/M metagenome (GOLD analysis project Ga0182738, IMG submission 128876) | Enriched Miracle-Growth compost microbial communities from Emeryville, California, USA - eDNA 5th pass 30_C BE-Lig MG (version 2)... ...
CCCGACGCGGTGCTGGCCGCGATGCCCTGGGCAGCGACCATCTGGTCTTCGCTCAGCCCCAGCAGCTTGCCGGCCACCAGCGCCGAACTGAAATGCGACACGATGCCCGTGGCGTGGAATCCGCCGTGGTGAAAGCCGCCCTTGACCGAGCGGCCCAGGCGTATGGCGGTCTCCATGCCCAGCGCATACGCGGTCAGCACCTCGCCCCAGCTCAGGTTCAGGGTCTCGCCCAGGGCCAGCGCCGCCGGCAGGCAGGCCACCGAGGGATGCACGATGGCGCCCGGGTGCGTGTCGTCGAAATCCAACCCGTGCATCAGGTAGCCGTTGGCCATGGCGGCGTCGCGGGCCTGCAGCGCGGCGCCGCCGCCGATCACCGTGGCCTCGCCCGGCGCCCCCGCGGCGCGGATGCCGGCCAGGCCCGGCCCCGAAAAATCGAATTGGTGCGCGGCAATGCCCAGCCCGATGGCATCGATGATGTGCAGCAAGGATTTCTCGCGCACGGCCGCCGGCAGGGCTTCGAGGGTCAGGCCGCGCGCATGGCGGGCCAGCGCCAGCGCAATGCTGGATGAAGGGGCCCGCAGGTTAGAGGTAGCATGCATGATGAACGTGTTTCCGTCTTCAGGGCGGCCCGCCCGCCGGGCGGCCGCGGTTGCAGATTAGCGTTGAACGGGCTGCTCGTGCAGCACCGCGATGGGCACCGGCACGCCGGGCAGGTTCGGGTATGACTTCAGCACCGCCGGATCGTGGCCCGGCACGAAATGGCTGACCGAGCCGGCCAGCTTCAGCAGGCGCTGGTGGCCGAGCAGCATCTGTTCCACGTCGACCACGACCGGAAACGGCACCTTCAGCGTGGCGTTGTCATAGTAGTGCGCGGCATCGGACGCCAGCACCACCCAGCCGCGCGCCGTATGGACCCGCACCGCCTGCAGGCCCTTGGTGTGGCCGCCGATATGCAGCACCTCGATGCCCGGGAACAGCGTGGCGTCGCCATCGTGGAAGAGCACCCGGTCTTCATACAGGCGCCGCACGAAGTCGCACACATCTTCGGCGGCGAAGGGCCGCCGCAATATCGGCTGGCACATGCAGCGGCCGGTGGCATAGGCCGCCTCGGCCTCTTGCAGATGGAAGGTGGCATTGGGCAGCTTGTCCAGGTTGCCGGCGTGATCCCAATGCAGGTGCGTCAGGATCACGTCGCGGATCTGTTCCGGGACCACGCCCAGGTGCTTCAGCGCATCGATCGGGCAACAATCCTGCGGACGATTGCGCTGCGTGGCGCCGCGCTCGCCGAACCCGGTGTCGACCAGTATCGCCGTGTCGCCGTGCTTGATCAGCCAGACATAGAAATCCATGTCGACCATGCCGTCGTGCGCGTCGTGCAGAATGAAATTGTGCGAGGCCGGCCGCGTCATGCGCGCATAGCGCAAAGCGTAGACCTCGTATCGGGGCAAGTTGTCAGTCATGCTCGGGCGCCTCCTACGCCGCTACACGCCAAGATAGGCTCGCCTGACGAAGTCGTCTTCGAGCAGTTGCTGGCCGGTACCGGTACGCACCACTTCGCCCCGTTCCAGCACATAGGCGCGGTGCGCAAGGCGCAACGCCAGCCTCGCATTCTGTTCCACCAGCACGATCGACACGCCGGTTTCGCGGTTCAGCTTTTCCACGGTCTGGGCGATTTCCGCGATGACCTTGGGCGCCAGCCCCAATGACGGTTCGTCGAGCAGCAGCAGCCGCGGCTGCGCCATCAGCGCGCGCCCGATGGCGACCATCTGCTGCTCGCCGCCCGACAGCGAACCCGCCAGCTGGCCGCGCCTTTCGTGCACGCGCGGAAACAGGCTGTAGACCGCATCGAGCGTCCGGCGCCGCGCGGCGGCGTTCTTGACGGTATAGGCGCCCATTTCCAGGTTGTTGAACACCGTCATGGCGGGAAACAGGCGCCGGCCCTCGGGCGACAGCGCGATGCCCCCGGCCACGCGTCCGGCCGACGGCAGCCTGGCGATAGAGCGCCCGTCCCAGTGCAGGTCGCCCCGGGTCAGTGGCTTCAGGCCCATCAAGGCCTTGAGCGTGGTGGACTTGCCGGCGCCGTTCGACCCCACCAGCGCCACGATCTCGCCTTCTTCTACGCGGAACGACACATCGTGCACGGCTTCCAGCGGCCCGTAGCTGACCGCGATGGAATGGGCCTCAAGCGTGGGCATAGTCGGGGGCTCCCAGGTAGGCTTCGATGACGGCGGGATCGGCCTGGATCTGCCGTGGCGTGCCTTCGGCGATCTTGCGCCCCTGCACCAGCACGTAAATGCGCTGGCACAGGGCCATCACCACGGCCATGTGGTGTTCGACGAACAGCACCGAAATGCGGCGATGCGCTTGCAGGCGCTGCAGCAGCCGGCCCAGTTCCGCGCATTCTTCGCCGTTCAGGCCCGCGGCCGGCTCGTCCAGCAGCAGGATGCGCGGCCGGGTCGCGAAGCCGATCGCCACGCCCAGCAGTTTCTGGTGGCCATAGGCCAGGCCGCCCGCCGGCACGTCGCGGTACGCGCCCAGGCCGGTCAGTTCCAGGATCTCGTCCACCTCGCGCGCCACGCGCTGCAGCGCCGCCCGCCGCGCCCGCGTCGTGATGGCATGCGTCCAGATCGAGCCCGGCAGCGTCGACAGCGCGCCACGCAGCAGGTTCTGCGCCGCCGTGGCGGCCGGGTACACCGAGGTCGACTGGAACGTGCGCGCCAGCCCGCGGCGCACCACCACGTTGGGCGCCTTGCCAGTAATGTCTTCGCCCGCCAGCAGCACGCGGCCGGCGGTGGGCGCCAGGGTGCCGCTGATCAGGTTGAACGCCGTGCTCTTGCCGGCGCCGTTCGGGCCGATCAGGCCCACCACCTCGTTGTGCGCCACCTCCAGCGACAGGTCGCTGACCGCGAGCAGGCCGCCGAACCGCTTGCTCAGGCCCCGCACTTGCAGCAGCGGCGTAGTGATCGTTGCGTCGGTCATGGCGTTTTCCTTTGCTTGCGGTGCAGACGGACGCTGGCCAGCCCCTGCGGCATGAAGTGCAGCATCAGGATGAGCGCCACGCCATAGAAGATGTCCTGCGTCTCGACGGCGCCGCGAAACAGTTCGGGCAGCGGCGTCATCACCAGCGCGCCGATCAGCCCGCCCAGCAGGAACTTGCGACCGCCCACCACCATCATGATGATCAGCGCCACCGAATAATGCATGTTGAACGATTCCGGCGATATGTAGCGCAGGTAATGGGCCAGCAGCGCGCCGCCCAGTCCGGCGAAGGCGCTGGCCAGGGTAAAGGCGTAAAGCTGCGTGCGGCGCACGCCGATGCCGCTGGATTCGGCCAGGGCGGGGTTTTCTCCTACCGCATCCACCGCCTCGCCCGCGGGCGAAGCATAGAAGAACCAGAAGAACGCCAGCACTGCCAACATGACCAGCGCGGCCAGCGCATAAAAGGCCGGTTTATCGCTGAACACGAAGCCGGCGATACTGGCCGCCGGTATATTCGTGATGCCGTTGGCGCCGCCGGTCAGGCCTACCCATTCCAGCAGCACCAGGCGCACCAGCTCGCTGAATGCGAACGTGATCAGAACGAAGTACACCCCTTGCAGCCGCAGCACGATGCGGCCCAGCAGATAGGCCACGCAGGCGGCCGCCAGCATCGCGGCCGCGACGCCCGCCAGGAAGGGCCACTGCAGCCCCTTGACGCAGGCCACCGACACATACGCGCCCACGCCCACCAGCGCGCCGTGGCACAGCGAAATCTGGCCGGCGCGGGCCAGCAGCGACAGCGACATCACAATGATGGCGTTGATGCAGATGAAAATGGCCAGGTGATAGCTGAAGGCCTGGTTCATCAGGAAGGGCAAGCCCACCAGCACAGCCAGCAGGCCCAGCGCGGCGGCTTTCGGCGGGCGCGCCGCTGCCGAGCCGCGGATCAGCGCCGGAGCGGCCTCATGGGACATCGGCGGCAGAACGGTTTTGCTCATGTTCATCTCACGCCTCCGCCTTGCCCAGCAGCCCCGCCGGGCGCACCACCAAGATGGCCATCACCAGCACGAAGATCAGGATCTCGGCCACGCTGTTGCTGATGAATGAACTGGCCACGCTTTCGATAATGCCCAGCAGCAGACTGGCCAAGGCCGCGCCCGGGATGCTGCCCAGGCCACCCAGAATGACCACGATGAAGGCCTTGAGCAGCGGTGTGCTGCCGATGAACGGCGACACCGAGAACAGCGGGGCCATCAGGGCGCCGGCAATGGCGGCCAGCCCCACCCCGATGCTGAAGCCCAGCGGATACATGAATTTCGCCCGCACCCCCTGGGCCATGGCGATTTCCATGTCCTGCACGGCGGCCCGCAAGGCCTTGCCCTGCCGCGTATGGATCAGGAAAACATACAGGCAGGCCAGTATGATCACCGAACACACCGCCACATACAGGCGCGACGCCGGCACGATGGCGCTGCCCAGCCGGAACACGCCCTCGGCCACCTGCGGCATGATCTGCGAATCGGGGCCGAAGACCAGCAGGGCCGCCGACTGCAGAATCATCGCCACGCCGATGGTGGCGATCATGCCGTTGAGCTCATCGTGGCGAAACGGCTTGAGCACCACCCATTCCACCACCCAGCCCACCGCCGCCGTCACCACGAAGGCGCCCAGCATGGCCGCCAGGAAAGGCCATTCCCAATGGGCCATCAATACATAGGTGGCGAACGCGCCCACCATATAGAACTGGCCGTGCGCGAAGTTCACGATGCGCATTACCCCGAACACCAGGGTAAAGCCCACCGCCATCAGCAAATACAGCAGGCCGATGATCACGCCATTGACCAGCGCCTGAACGAGCAGGTTGGACATGGAACTTCCCCCGTTGATTTACTTCTTGATATCGACGCACTTTTCCAGGGTGCAGCGGGCCACCGTGACTTCCTGGCCGTCTTTCACCTCGGAGATAAAGAACGGCGACGCAACCTGGTGGTTGATGCCGTAGCGCTCTTTGCCGCTCCAGTTCAGCACGCCCTGGATGCCGTGGTAGTCCTTCAGCTGCTCCAGCGCGTCGCGCACCTTGGTGGTGTCGGTAACGGTGCCGGCGTTCTGCATGGCCTTGAACAGCATGTGGGTGCCGTCATAGAAGGCCGGGCTGAAGCCGTTCATTTTCTTGTTGTACTTTTCCGCGTAGCGCTGCGCGTACTGCGCGACCTCTTTGTTGTCGGGGTCCTGCAGCGAGGTCACCATCATGCCCTCGGTGGCCGCCTTGCCCGCCACCGCCACGATCTCGGGCGTCGCCGGGCCGCCGTTGCGCACGATCGGCCCGGTAAAGCCCAGTTCGCGCGCCTGCCTGACGATCATGCCGGCCGTGGCGGGCGAGTTGCCGTCCAGCTCGATGGCGTCGATACCGGCGCTGAGCATGCGGGTCAGCAGCGGCACCATGTCCACGCGCTGCCGCTCGAAGAACTCTTTGCTGGACAACTCGGCGCCGGCCTGCTTATAGGCCTTCCCGAGGTCGCCGGCAATCTGCTGCCCGGATTCGTCATTGGGAAACAGGCCGCCGACTTTCTTCAGGTTGAAGCGCTCGACCAGCCAGGCGATGATGGGATACGAGGTTTCCTCGGTGGTCAGGTTGGGGCGGAACGAATAGGGCTTTTCGGGGCTGAGCGCCTTGTTGGTAAAGCCCAGCGTCATGATGATGATCTTTTCCCGCTCGGTCAGCGGCTGCACCGCCAGCGCGGGCGCCGACCCCATCGGCCCGATGATGTATTTCACCTTGTCGTCGCTCACCAGACGATTGGCGGCGGTGACCGCTTCGGCCGACTGGTACTTGTCGTCGTACGGAATGACCTCGATCTTGTATTTCTTGCCGCCGACTTCCAGTCCGCCCTGCGCATTGACGTCGTCGGCCGCCAGTTCGGCGCCGTACAGCAGCGCCTGCCCCCAGGCCGCGCCCGCCCCGGACAAGGTCACCAGCGCCCCGATCTTCAGGGTATCCTGGGCCAACACGGCGCCCGGCAGCATCAATGCGGCGGGCAACAGCACTTTCAACATGCGGTTCATGTCTCTCTCTCCTGGTTTTTCTGACTGCGTCCAGACAGCGCAGCCCTGGGCCGGGCCGTCGTTCTTGGTAATGCGTTTCTTGGCAATGCGCCGCGCGTTGCGCGGGGTACTACAACGGAATTTCGATATCCAGCAGGGGCGCGTGCTGCTGCGCTCCGTAGATGTCCACGTCGCCCACCGCGCCCGACGGCACGGGACGCGGCAGCGTCGCCTTCCAGGCCATGGCGGGCGCATATTCGGTGAACAGCACGTCCTGCTCTTGCACGCCGTACAGCCCGGCGATCAGCGCCGGCGTGATGACGCCGGTGGCGCGCACGCGCTCGAACAGCGCCCGGTCATCGAACATGATGTCCAGGGTGATGGCGAACGGCCCGGCATTCTTGCTTTTGCAGGCCTTGGCAATGTCTTTCAGCTTGACCATGGGGTGTGCTCCGCCTAGACAGTTTCGTATTCGATGGGAAACAGGCTGAGCGGGTCGGCCACGTCCATCACGTGCTGCATGAAGAACTCGTAGACCGCGCCGCGCTCGATGTCCGACGGCGAAAACGGAAACGCCATGTTCCCTTCGCGGCACATGCGCCCCGGAAAATCCGAATGCAGCAAGGTCACGCGGGCCAGCGACAGCGCGGCATTCGCCACCTCCTGGTTCTTGCCCACCACCTCGGCCAGGATGCCGACTTCCTGCGGAAGGAAGCCGGGGTTGGGTTCCCAGGCCCCCATCACGCCATGGGCGCCGTAAACGCGCAGCACCAGTTGCCAGTCTTCGGGCGCCAATCCCAGCGCGGCGACCTTGGTGGCGGTAGAACCGCGCACGAACTCGAGAAAACTGTCGATCTGGCCGATCAATCCGGGGTCGCGCGTGGCGGCGAACGTCATGGCGCTGAAGCCGGCGCGGCGCACGCCCTCGAGCTTGATGGTGTAAGGCTGCGGCATCCATTTCATGCCGGTCACCCGCACCCGCCGGTCCGACACCGCGCTGATCACGCATTCGCGCGAATCCACGCATCCGCCCGGCTCGTAGCGCAAGACCGGGCTGGCGTTCTCGTGCAGCGCCTGCACCGCCAGCGAAAGCGGCGTGCAACGCAGTTCCGGATTCAGGGGCTCGGCTTCGACGTAGTCGTCGCCCACGGTCACCATCAGGCAATCGTGCTTCTTGGGAATGGCCGCGTTGCAGGCGCATTCCAGGATCTTGCCCGCATACCAGGCCGGCGCCTCGGGCACGCCGTGATGCATGGCCAGCGCCACCCACGGCGCCGGATCGGTGCCGCGCCCGCCGAGGATGACCTGCGCCCCCTCGGCCAGCGCCTGCCGATACGGCTCGGGCCCCATCATGCCGACAATGCGCACCGCTTCGTCCACCTGCGAGGCCGTCAGCCCGGCGGCCTGGCCCAGCGGGCGGATGCGCCCCGCGTCCAGGGCCTGCCGGATGGTCCGGGGATCCTGCTCGGCATGGATCAGGGCCATCTTGAAGTGCAGGCCGTGTTCGCGCGCGATCTCGCGGATGATCTCGGCGCAGGCCTGCAGATGCGGTTCGCCGCCGGCCCCGCCGCAGGTGCCTACCATCATGGGAATGCCGTTGGCGATGGCCGCGCGCAGCAGCAGCGATAGGTCGCGCTTCATCGCCAGGCGGGAATTGAGCGTCTTGCCCGACCCCAGGTAATGGGGGCCCGGGTCGCTGGAACCGCCATCCACGCCCACCATGTGGGGCTTGAGCTCCATGGCCGCCCGGATCGACGCTTCGGGAAAGCCATAGCCCAGGATGCCGCTGGCCGACATCATCCGTACGCTAGCTGTTTTCATGAGCGGCATCCTGTTCAGCGGCTACCCGCCTTCCAGTCGCCGGCCCGCGGGCGGCGCAGGCCCAGGTGGCCCCGCAACGTGCCGCCGCCATACGCCTTGCGTACCAGGCCGCGCTTCTGCAAGTGCGGGATCACCAGGCGCACGATTTCTTCATAAGTGCCCGGCACCGAGGTGGCCGACAGCACGAAACCGTCGCAGGCCTTGCTGAACCACTCTTCCATCATGTCGGCAACCTGTTCGCCGGTACCGCAGAATACCGGCCCGTCGTTCAGCGTGCCGCGGCCCGAGGCCTCGACGAAATCGCGCACCGAAGGATTCTTCTTGCCGCTGACCTGCACTACCTTGTCGCGCAGGCTCTGCCACGACATTGCCGCCAGCTCCGCGTCGGTGAACGGCTGCTCGTAGGGGCGGCCCGAGAAATCGATGTTCGCGGTCTCGCCTATCATCGTCAGCCCGTCGATCGGGCGCGACAGGCCGGCCACCATGTCGCGCTTTTCCTTGGCCAGGCTCTCGGTTTCCGCGGCAATGATCTTCACCTCGGCGGCGATCTTCAGGTCGTCGGGATGGCGGCCCGCTTTCGCCACGCCATCTTTCAGCGCCTGGTACTGCTTGACGCCGCCTTCCAGCGTGGGATATTTGGCGAACACGACTTCCGCCCACCGCGCGGCGAACGCCAGCCCGCGGCCGCTTTGCCCCGCCTGCAGGATCACCGGGTGCCCCTGCGGCGAACGCGGCACGGTCAGCGGGCCGCGCGAACGGAAGAACCGGCCCTCGTGGTTCAGGCGCCGCACCTTCTCCGGGTCGGCGAAGTAGTTCTCGGCCTTGTCGGCCACGATGATGTCGTCTTCCCAGGTATCCCAGTGCCCCATGACCACTTCCATGAACTCGTCGGCGCGGTCATAGCGCAGGTCGTGCTCCAGGTGTTCGGTATGGCCGAAGTTCGCGGCCTCGGAGTTGTTCATGGACGTCACCACGTTCCAGGCCACGCGCCCCTTGGTCATCAGGTCCAGGGTGGCGAACAGGCGCGCCACGTGGAACGGCTCGTAATAGGTGGTTGAGTAAGTGGCGCCCAGCCCCAGGTGGCGCGTGGCCATCGCCATGGCCATCAGCACGGACGTGGGTTCGAGCTTGATGGCCCGCACGCCGTGGCGCACGGTTTCCAGGTGATTGCCGCCGTAGATGTCGGGCATGGCCAGGCGGTCGTCGAAGAACGCCATGTCGAAGCAGCCCTCTTCCAGCGTGCGCGCGACGCGCTGGTAGTACTCTGGCGTCAGGTAGTCGGTCATGCTCGACGGGTGTCGCCACGAGCCTACATAATTGGAACAATTCTGGGCCTGCAGAAAGGCGACCAGCGCCATTTGGCGTTCAGATGTGCTCATAATGCGTCCGATTCAAATCATTCAATGAAGGGGGTCGAAGTGGCGTCAGTATTGGTGTCGCCTCGGATATGCACAATTTCCGGGGCGTGATACATCTATAACCACCATGAATAAATCCAATGAACGCCACGCCCTCACCAGGCTCGATCTTTCGGAACTGGAAACCTTCCTGTGGGTCGTCGCGGAAGGCAGCTTCAGCGACGCGGCGCGCAAGCTGCACCTGTCGCAGCCGGCCGTCACCAACCGCGTCAAGCGGCTCGAAGACAAGCTGCGGGTCAAGCTGCTGCAACGCACCACGCGCCACGTCACGCCCACCCCCGACGGCATCCGGCTGCGCGACGCCGCCGAACAGGCGCTGTCCGGCCTGCGCGACGTCATGCGCCAGTTCCAGCACAGCGCCGAAACCGGCCGCAACCGCATCGTGGTGGCGTGCACGCCCATGCTGGCGGCCACCGTGCTGCCGCCGCTGATACACGACTACCAGACGCGCTATCCCGACGTGCACGTGGTCTTGCGCGACCTGCCCTATGTGCAGGTCATGCAGTCGGTGGCCCAGAACTCGGCCGACTTCGGCATCGCGGCACTCGACGGCAAACAGCGCGGGCTGCGCTTTCAGTCGCTGGCCGAAGAAAAGGTGCTGCTGGTGGTGCCCGCCGGCCATGCGCTGGCCACGCAGGCCAAGGTCACCCTGGCCATGATCGCGCCGTACCGCGTGATGTTCCTGGACCGCTATCTGTCGCTGCGCAAGCACCTGACCGATGAATTCGCCAAGCTGGGCCTCAGCTTCGAACCCACCACCGCGTCCACCCTGCCCATGCTGCTGGGCATGATCGACGCCGGCAATTGCGTCACCTTCCTGCCGCGCACCATGGTCCAGCGCAATGCGCACGCATCGCGCGTGCTCATCGAAGTCCAGGACCTGGACGCCACCCGGCACTGGGGCTGCGTGATCTCGCGCCGGGCCGACCTGTCCGCCGCGGCGCTGGCGTTCAAAGAGTACCTGCGCGCGCATTTCCGCGAACAGCTCGACGATCCGGGCTGAGCCGCGGGCCGCGCGCATTCATAACGGTTCGTAATGGACGCATACGCGAACGCAATTTGTGGCGTGCGCGCGGTGCCTCCTAGACTGTGCCGCAGCACGGGGCCACAGTCCGCCCCTGCTCTACACAGACAGGATGCGAGCATGACGCCATTCGACAGCCAGGAATTCCGCCGCGCGCTGGGAGCCTTCCCCACCGGCGTGACCGTGATCACCACCCGCGACCCGCAGGGCCAGCCTTACGGCGTGACCGCCAATTCGTTCAGCTCGGTATCGCTCGACCCGCCGCTGATCCTGTGGAGCCAGTCCACCGCGTCCAGCAGCTATCCGGCCTTTCGCGATTGCGACCGTTTCGTGGTCAACATCCTGGCCGACCACCAGGTCCGCATTTCCAATCAGTTCGCCAAATCGGGGCAGGACAAATTCCAGAACGTGCCCGTCGCGCCCGGCCTGGGCGGCATCCCGGTCATCCAGGACTGTGCGGCGCACCTGGAATGCGTCAAGGTGGCGGCCTACCCCGGCGGCGACCATGTGGTCTACATCGGGCAGGTGGAAAAAATCTTCCGCAGCAATCACCGCTCGCTGGCCTTTGGCGATGGCAAGTACCTGAAGACATTCGCGCACGACCTGGGCGAAATGGGTGGCGGCCAGGCCGGCGCCACCGGCCTGGCCGCGCTGGAAACGCAGCGCATCATCAGCGCGGCGCTGCCGGAAATCTGCGAACGCATCGGCCAGCGCACCGTCGGCCTGGCGGTCTGGGGCAACCAGGGCGCCACGATCGTGCGCTGGGAACCGTCGAAGCAGCCGGTCAGCCCCTACCTACAGGCGGGCGTGGTGGTCAGCCTGACCCAATCGGCCACCGGCCGCGCCTTCTCGGCCTTCATGCCCGACGAACAGACCCGGGCGGCCATCGACCAGGAACTGCGGGCGCGCGAGCGCAGCGGCCAGCCCGACAACGGCCGCTTTGCCCAGCATGTGGCCGAAGCGCGCCAGCACGGCCTGGCGCGCGCGGTCGGCACGGCGTCATCGCCGCGCCACCAGGTAACGGTCAATGCCTTCAGCGCCCCCGTTTACGACGGGCGCGGCAATATGGTGCTGGCGATCTCGACCACCTGCGAAGCCGAACGCCTGGACCCCGACTGGAACGGCCCGGTGCCCGGCACGCTGCGCCAGATCGCGCTGGAACTGTCGGCCCGGCTGGGCTATGCCGGCCAGCCCCCGGGCCACGCGGCCTGAATTCGCCGCCGGGCGGTCACACGATGCCCAACTGCCGCAGTTCTGCGATCTCTGCCGCGTCCAGGTCCAGCTCCTCGTTCAGCACCTCATCGGTATGCTGGCCCAGCACGGGCGGAGCGGTGGGCGGGACGCCGGGAGCATCGACGAACCGGATCGGATTGCGGCACAGCGTGACGCGGCCGGCGGTGGGATGCGGCATGGTCACGGCCATTTCGCGGTGCACGACCTGCGGGTTCTCGAATACCTGGGGATAACTGTTGATGGGCCCGCAGGGAATCTGCGCCTGCTCGAGCGCGGCCAGCAACTCGGCGGCCGGCCACCGGGCCGTGATGGCATTGAACGTGGACGTGAGCTCGCGGCGATGCTCCAGGCGCTTTGCGTTGTTGACGAAGCGCGGATCGTCGGCCAGCTCGGGGTGCCGCAGCACCTCGCAGAACGTCCGATATTGGGCCTCGTTGCCGCAGATGACGATGATCGTGCCGTCCGCGCACGGAAACGCCTGCGACGGCAGCCCGCCGTTGCCTTCGGTGCCGCGCCGCGGCGGCACCGAGCCCGTAGCCAGGTAGGTGGTCACGTAGTGCGACTGGGCGGCGATGGTGCAGTCCAGCAGCGCCAGGTCGATATGCTGGCCCAGGCCCGAGCCCGTGTCCCGTTCATACAAGGCCGCCAATATCGCCGACACGGCATACTGCCCCGCCATGAAGTCGGCCAGGCTGGGGCCGGTTTTCATGGGGCCGCCGCCGGGCACGCCATCGGGCAGCCCCGTCACGCTCATCATGCCGCTCATGGCCTGGAAAACCGTGTCGTACCCCGGCAGATGGTGATAAGGACCATCCTGGCCGAAGCCCGTCACCGAGCAATACACCAGGCGCGGGTTGACCTGGCGCAGCGACTCGTAGTCGAGCCCGTAGCGGCGCAGATTGCCCACCTTGAAGTTCTCGAGCAATACGTCGGAACGGGCGGCCAGCCGGCGCACGATGTCCTGGCCGCGCGGCGTGGCGATGTCGACGGTAATCGACCGCTTATTGCGGTTGGCGCACAGATACATGGGCGATTCGCGGGTATCGTTGCCCGCCTCATCTTTCAGGAAAGGAGGCCCCCAGCGCCTGGCCTCATCCCCCGTCCTGGGGCGTTCCACCTTGATGACATCGGC
>Ga0182738_1006081_pt1 | contig 12646 bp, 9 predicted proteins | sample eDN5th30CBELigMG_FD_128876 | JGI IMG/M metagenome (GOLD analysis project Ga0182738, IMG submission 128876) | Enriched Miracle-Growth compost microbial communities from Emeryville, California, USA - eDNA 5th pass 30_C BE-Lig MG (version 2)... ...
CTGGTGGTGCGCTGCATGAGTCGGTCCCCTTTCGAGCGCGCCGAGGGTAGCCGAGTGGTTCCGATGGTGTCGGACGAGCGGCGGCTACGTGCGCCGCGGAGACTCAGGAGTACGTGAGCCGGGTGATCCAGTCGGCGACGCACGCGGGCTTGTTCTCGCCTTCGATCTCGACGGTGATCGTGCGGGTCGTCTGGATCGTGTTCGGGTCGCGCAACTCGGCGGCGGCGAGCACGCTGGAGGCACGGATCCGACTGTCGACCTTGACCGGGTTGATGAACCGCACCCGGTCGAACCCGTAGTTCACGCCCATCGCGATGCCCTGCAGGCGGGACGTGTCCTGGGGGATCGAACCGGACAGGTGGGTGAGCATCGACAGCGTGAGAAAACCGTGCGCGATCGTCACACCCCAGGGCGACAGCTCCGCCGCGGCCTTCGGATCGACGTGGATGAACTGGTGGTCGTGGGTGATGTCGGCGAAGGCGTCGATCTGGTCCTGGGTGACGGTGAACCACTCACCGGTTCCCTCGGATTCACCGACCGCGGCCTGGAACTTCTCGTACGCTTGCTCTGCATTCGTTGCCATGGGCACGAACCGTAGCCAATATGGCCTGCCTCGGCGTCCGGGGCGCCGAAGCGCCGAGGCAGGGATCGGCCGGATGCCGGGCGGAAGTCACCTTCGCCGGATCGGCGCGAGCGTCTCGGGGGGTAGGTCCGTCGTGAGGAAGCGGTCGATCATCGCGTGGAGCACGTCGGGCCGCTCGTGCGGCATGAGGTGTGACGTCGGGCGGTTCGCGGAATCTACCGCGACCCCGCTTCGCGCGTCGCTCCGGATTCGTTCTCTGCACACTTTTCCGCACATGGGCGGGTCGAGTGTGCAAAGAACGGTTGGGCGCCGGTTCGTGCTCCCGGCTCAGGGTTGCACTTCGACGAGCGCGCCCCCGACGAGTGCCCACCCGGCGGGGAGCGCGGCGGGGACCCCGGTGATGCCGCCCGAGACCACCCCGGTCAGGGTGGCGCCGGTCAAGGTCGTGCCGTCGAGGTCGGCGCCGGTGAGGACCGCGCCGGTGAGGACCGCGCCGGTGAGGTCCATGTCGGTGAGATCGAGACCGGACAGATCCGCGCCCACGAGGTGTGCCCCGGGTCCGACGAGGTAGCCGCCGATCGCCGTCCATCCCGTGGGCAGGTACGGGGTCGTGCCCGTCAGACCACCCGAGACGACGCCGGATGGATCACCGATCCCTCCGATGGACAGCACGGCGTTCGTGATGTTCGAACCGGTCAGGACGGTGTCGGCGAAGTCTGCCGTGCCTGCACACCCCCATTGCGTGCCGTCGGCCTGCACGGGCATGAAGCCGACGGAACTGAAGAGCGCCCAGGTGAGGTTCGCGTTCGTGAATTTCGCATTCGCCAGGTTCGTCGCCCCGGTGCCGACGCCGCCGTCGGGGGTGGTGTACATCCCGGCGAACGACGCGTTGGTGAGGTTGCTACCGGTGAAGTTCGTGCCGGAGAGGTCGGCTCCCGGGCCGGCGGGGAACGGCGTCGTGCCCGGGCTGACCACGAAAGCGAGGCCGCATGCGCCGAAGTTCGCTCCCGTCAGGTCGAGCCCCGAGAGATCGAGCCCGGACAGGTCGGCGCCGGTCAGGTCGGCGCCCGGCCCGATGAGGTAGCCGCGGTTGATCTGCCAGTTGGCGGGAAGCGCAGCGGGCGTGCCGCTGATGTCACCCGACGTCACACGGTTCAACGTGGCCCCGGTGAAGTCCGCTCCGGACAGCTTCGGGCCCGAGAAGTTGAAGTACGACAGATCCATGCCCGAGAAATCGACGCCGGAGAAATCGGCGCCCGACGTGGTCGTCGACGGACTCGTGAAGTAGCCGAACGCAAAAGCCCATCCCGGTGGAATCGATGCCGGGGTGCCGATGACGCCGCCCGACGTCACCCCAGTGAGATCGGCGCTCGGGCTGGCGTACGACGTCTGGAACGTGCTGCCGGGGGCAAGAGAAGTGCCGCTGCCGAAGGCGGCACCGGTGACGTCGGCGCCGCTGAGGTTCGCGTTGGCCAGCTGTGTTCCGGTCTGGCCGGCGAGCTGGAACAAGCTGTCGGCCGGGTAGCCGACGAAGCTGACACCGGAGAGGTTCGCGCCCGTGAGGTTCGCGCCCGTGAGATCGAAGCCCGGGACCTCCTGACGCGGCGACAGGGTCCAGTGGGCGCCGAAGTCGACGCCGGCGAAGTCGCCACCGGACAGGTCCACACTGGGCCCGACGAGGTAGCCGTTGATCAGGCCCTGGCGTCCGACCAGGGTCGGGTAGCCGTTGGCGACGCCAGAGTGCCCCGCGTCCAGGACGGGCGCGGTGCCGGTGATGGCAACTTGCGAGAATCTGACTATCACCAGAAACATTGCGCCGTCGCGACGACAGCCGCTTCCGAGCGCGCGTGGACCATCCGCCCCACGAGGAAGGTGCCGATTTCGGTGCGCTCGACGGTGAAGAAGCCTCGCCGGACGGCGGCGAACTTTGTGGTTTCGCCAAGAGCATTCAGCCGCTGAATGCTCTTGTGTCAAGAGCCCACACGAGGAGGCTGAGCCGCGTCCTCGACGACGACCACGCGCCGGGTGTTGACCTCGTCGCCCAGGCGCTCGACAGCCGACCAGGCGTGCCTCGGCGCAGTCCGCGCTCGTAGCGTCTTCGATGTCGTCACCTCTCCTGTGGGTGTCGGCGGGGTCCCGGGCAGTTGGCGCTGCGTCGGGGCCACCTTCGTCTCCGACCACCGTAGGCGTGAGTACATTTGTCGTCGAGCATTGCGCGCTCGGTTCCTTGGGGCGTCGTAGCGTGGCTCTGCATGGGCCGCCGCGTAGACGTCGACGACCTCGTGGGCACACGAGAGATCGGTGGTCGGCTAGGTGTCGGGTATCGCGTCGTCAACAACTGGCGACGTCGCCACGACGATTTCCCCGCATCGCTGGCAACGATCAGCGGGGTGAAGGTCTGGAGCTGGCGTGACGTGCAACGCTGGGCAAAGACGACCGGGCGTCTCTGAATGCAATACTCACGCAATGCGAACGGTCGAGGAACGCCGCAGGTGGGTCGCCGAGCACACCGTTCTGGCGGCTGTCGTGATCGGGTTGGCGTGGGGAATTGCGACGGGGGTCACCATGGCGGTACTTCATGGGTTCCATCGCGCGATGTTCGACCTCGTGGCATTGCCTGTCGCCGGCCTGTTTCTCTTCGGACCGTTCTTCTCGCTCATGATCAGGCGAAAGGTCCGGAGAGACGACGCCAGGCGAATGAGCTGACGGCGCGGTAGCACGGCTCGCTGCTCCCCACTCCTACCGTCCTCGGACCCAGGGCCCGCACCTGCGGAAACTCGGTTGGTGGGCGAGGGGGGACTTGAACCCCCACGTCCTTTCGGACACAGGAACCTGAATCCTGCGCGTCTGCCAATTCCGCCACTCGCCCGAGTGAGGTAGCCCTCTGACGCTAGCGGCCCAGCCGGCGTTCCCACCAATGACTTCCCGTGAACAGGAACCCGCCCGCCACCGTGGGGCTCGGTGATCACCCAACCGGGTTGGCTTGCGGCCCCCGCACGAGGCGTCCCGGCAGCGCGCCGGTGGGCTCGCCTGCTTCGAAGATCACCTCACCGCTGCACATCGTCACGTCGTAGCCGTCGGCCCGTTGCACCAGGCGTCGACCACCGGCGGGCAGGTCGTAGGCCATCGAGGGCGCGTGCAGGGTCAGGTTCTCGAAGTCGATCACGTTCAGGTCGGCCTTCATGCCCGGCGCCAGCAGGCCGCGGTCTTCCAGCCCATACACCAGGGCCGTCTGCCGGGTCTGCTTGGCGACGAGGCGCTCCAGAGGCAACCGGTCGCCCCTGGTCCGATCCCGAGCCCAGTAGGTCAGCAGGTACGTGGGGGTGCTCACATCGCAGATCACCCCACAGTGTGCGCCCCCGTCGGACAGCCCGAACACCGACACCGGGTCGTCCATCCGCTCGCGCAACGATTCGAAATCGCCGTCCACGTAATCGAGGAACGGCAGGTAGATCAGCCCGCGGCCGTCGTTCTCCATCATCGTGTCGTAGGCGACTTCGGCTGCTGGCCGACCCGCACGCTCGGCGATCGCCGCCAGCGACGTCGACGGCTCCGGCTCGTAATCGGGAGGATCGCCCAGTCGGTACTGGCGATGGAACCCGCGGGAAATCAACCCGGCCAGCCCGAACCACGACGACATGTCCGGGGGATTCCCCAGAATGGACGCCCGCACAGACGGCTGGGCCAGGCGTGCCAGACGCTCGGCGGGTTCCAGGTGGGCGATCTCCCGGTAGCCCGCATACGCCATGAACGGGTTCGCCGTGCCCTCCCAACTCATGAGCACCCCCGAGGGCCGTTGGGCCACCATCGGCGTCAGCAATCCGCCGGCCGCACGGTCTTCGCGACACGCGGCGAGCATCCTCCGGCACGACTCGGGGTCGCCGTCGTGTTGGACGACCGAGAACATCACCCGACGGCCCGTCGCCTGGGTGATCTGACGCATCCACTCCAGATCGGCCTCGTCCAGGTCGGTGGCCATCTGGAACACGCCGTGACCGGCCGCGCCCAACGCGTCGCCGATCCCGTAGAGCTCGTCGACCTCGGCCGAGGTGCCGGGGACGGGCGCACCGCTCTTGGCCCGGTGCAGTCGGGTGCGCGACGTGGAGACGCCCAGCGCGCCCGCTTCGAGCGCCTCTCGGGTGATGCGGGCCATCTCGGCGATGTCGGAGGCGGTCGCCGGTTCGTTGTCGGCACCGCGGCGGCCCATCACATAGGCGCGCATGGCGCCATGGGGGACCTGGGTGCCCACGTCGATGGCGCGGGGCAGCCGGTCGACGGCATCGAGGTATTCCGGGAAGGTCTCCCAACCCCAGGTGAGACCCTCGGCCAGGGCCGCGCCCGGAATGTCCTCCACGCCCTCCATCAACTGGATCAGAAAATCGTGCTGGTCGGCGCGGACCGGAGCGAAGCCGACGCCGCAGTTGCCCATCACCACCGTGGTCACGCCGTGCCAACTCGACGGCGACATCTGGGGATCCCAGGTGACCTGGCCGTCGTAGTGCGTGTGGATGTCGACCCAACCGGGCGTGACGAGCCGGTCGCCTGCGTCGATCACCCGCTCGGCCGGCCCCAGGTCTTCGCCGATCGCCGCGATGCGGTCGCCGACGATGGCTACGTCGGCTCGGAAGCGGTCGCCGCCGCTTCCGTCGACGACGGTGCCACCGGTGATGAGCGTGTCGAACATGGAGGTCCCCCGGACCGTCGAAGGCGTCGCTGCGCCGAACCGATCGGGCCCGACGCGTGGCCGATCGGTGCCTCACGGTAGCGTTCCCGGCCCCGGCGTGCGCCGCAGGTCGATGCCGGGCACGTCGCCGATGAGCGCCACGGGCGGGTCGCCCAGCGGCACCCGATCGGCCTCGAACCGTCGAGGTTCGTGGCCGCGACGCGTATCGTTGGACGCCATGGGTGCCCGCGGTTTCGAACGCCGACTCGAGAACCTGGTCGAAGGGGTCTTCGGACGCGTGTTCCGCTCGACCGTGCGCCCGGTCGAGATCGGTCGTCGCCTCGTGCGTGAGCTCGACGCCACCCGCGACGTCGACGTGCGCGGCACCACGATCGTCGCGAACGCCTTCACCGTGTGTCTCAGCGAGGCCGACTACGAGCAGTTCGCCGAGATCCACACCACGATGTGCGCCGAGTTGGCCGATGCGGCCCGCGACCACGCCCGCGACGAAGGGTACCAGTTCGTGGGGCACGTGACCTGCGAGCTGGTCGTCGACCCGGAGTTGCGGACCGGCGCGTTCGCCATCGACGCCAGGTTCCGTGAATCGGCGGGTGGCACCGGTCCGGGCACGTTGATCCTGCCCACGGGCGAGCGTCGCCCCCTCGACGAGGAGATCGTGACCATCGGGCGCATGCCCGGATCGACCATCGTGTTGAACGACCCCAACGCCTCGCGCCGCCACGCCGAGATCAAACCGGTCGGCTCGGGCTACGTGCTCGTCGACCTGGGGTCCACCAACGGGTCCCGGGTGAACGGCTCCCGCGTCGACACCCACACGCTCGTCGACGGGGACACGTTGAGCTTCGGCAACACGGTCATCCGCTACGAGTCCTCCTGAGACCCGGAGCCCGCCACCCGCCCGCTCGCCGGAGCGCGACCTGCACACGCCGATGCACAACTAGGCTCGCTCCGTGGTTTCCGAGCAGCTGCTCAACGTTCTCAAGCTGTGTCTGCTCGCGCTCCTGTACCTGTTCTTCCTGCGGGTTCTCCGGGCGGTCTGGGTCGAGGTCAAGGGTCCAGCGCTCGCCGGCGGCGCCGAACCGGCCGGCACCCGGGCGACCAAGGAGCGTCATCGCCGGCGCCGTTCGGCGTCGCAGCTCCGGATCGTCGCTCCTCCCGAACTCATCGGCCTGCGCTTCGATCTGACCGACGAGTTCACGTTGGGCCGGGCCGCGGGATGCCAGGTGACCCTCGATGACACCTACGCGTCACAGATCCACGCACGAGTGTTCCGGCGCGATGGTCAGTACTACGTCGAAGATCTCGGCTCGACGAACGGGACCTGGTTGAACCGTGCGAAGGTCACCGGTCCGCTCGAGCTCGACCGGGGCGACCAGATCCAGATCGGCAACACGGTGCTCGAGGTGGCGTGATGGAGATGGCCGCGGGGGGTGCGACCGACGTCGGGATGGTCCGGGCCGGGAATCAGGATTCCCTGCTGATCGGCGATCGCCTCTGGGCGGTCGCCGACGGCATGGGCGGCCACCAGGGCGGCGAGGTCGCCTCGCAGTTGACGATCGAGGTGCTCGACGACCAGTTCGACGATTTCACCGCCGACGCGCTCGTGGGCGCCGCCAGGGAAGCGAACCGCGCGGTCCACGAACGCGCCTCCGAGCACGCCGAGTTGCGTGGCATGGGCACCACCCTGTGCGCCCTCGCGTTGGTCGACACCGACGACGGGAAGCAGGCCCTGAGCATCATCAACATCGGCGATTCACGGTGCTACCGCTGGCGTGCTGGTGAGATGACCCAGGTGACCCGCGACCACTCGCTCGTCGAGGACATGCGCGCCGCCGGTCAGATCAGCGACGAAGAGGCCGCGGTCCACCCGCACCGCAACATCGTGACCCGCGCCCTGGGCATCCAGCCCGAAGTGAAGATCGACGCCTTCTCGGCCGTACCCATCGCAGGTGACCGCTATGTGCTGTGCAGCGACGGCCTGTTCAACGAGGTCTCCGCGGACCGGATCGGCGCGACACTTCGCCGGCTCGCGGACCCCTCGGAGGCCGCGTCGGAGCTGATCCGGTTGGCCAACGAGTCGGGTGGACGCGACAACGTCACCTGCGTCGTCGTCGACGTGATCGACGACGACGGTGCGGTCGAGTCGCTCGAAGGCGTCGACGGCGAACCGCTCGTGGCGACCCCCGGGGTGGCACGTCGACCCGATCTGGCCGGGATCACCACGGCGCAGCCCGTCGTCGACGTCGGCGAGGCTCCCGACGATGCCCGATCGGGCTCGCGGAAGGAACGACGCGCGGCGAAAGCGGCCCAACCCAGACTGCGACGGGCGACGTGGCGGACGCTGTTGTTCGCGCTGCTGGTGCTGGCCGTGCTCGGCGTCGCAGCGCTCGCGGTCGGCTGGTACGCCAGGGGCTCGTACTTCGTCGGGCTCGACGGCGGTCAGGTGACGATCTTCAAGGGACGTCCCCAAAGAGTGCTCTGGTTCGAACCCACGGTCGCCGCCCGCACCGGCATCGCCACCGAACAGATTCCCGGTCCGCTGCGCGACTCGATCGACGCGGGCAAGCAGCAGCCGAACCTGAGCGACGCCCACGCGTATGTCGCCCGGATGCGCACGATGATCTGCACCGAGTTGGCGAACGGCGCGAAGCAACCGGCGCCGAAGCCCGGCGCGCCGACCACGACGATTCCCGCGCAGTGCCGTGCGTCGGTGACTCCGTCGACGACGAGCCCGACGCCGAGTGCGCCTGCGGGATCCGGCGGCGCGCCGACGAGCGGGGTTCCACCGACCTCGTCGACACCGTGAGCCCGCAGCGATGTTGATCGCACGATTGCGCCGGCGGACCGAGTTGGGTCTGATCATCATCGGCGCGGTCATCATCGCCGGCGCCTATGCGCTGGCCAGCCTCGGGCACACCGCTTCGCTGCCCGCCGACATCGTGCCCTTCCTCGGTGTGGTGCTCGGGCTGGTCGTGCTCGCCCACCTCGCGATCCGTCGCTTCGCCCGCTACGCGGACGGCCTGCTGCTGCCCGTCGCCGGGTTGTTGAACGGCTTCGGCTACATCATGATCGCCCGTCTCGACTCGAAACTCGCGGGACTCCAGGCGGTGTGGTCCGCCGTGGGGATCGCCGCGTTCATCGCGACCCTGATCGTCGTGCGGCGGGGCCGTGACCTCCAGCGCTACCGCTACACCCTGTTGCTGCTCGGCATCGTGCTGTTGATGCTGCCGATGTCGCCGCTGGGCAAAGAGGTCAACGGGGCCCGCGTGTGGATCTCGCTCGGCTCGATGAGCTTCCAGCCCGGCGAGATCGCCAAGCTGTGTCTCGTCGTGTTCATGGCGTCGTACCTGGTGACCAACCGCGAACTGCTCGGCATGGCGACCTGGCCACGTATCCGACCGATCCTGCCGCACCCCAAGTACCTGGGGCCGCTGCTCGTGGCCATCGGCATCGCACTCGCCATGCTCGTCGTGCAGAACGACTTCGGGCAGTCGCTCGTGTTGATCACGCTGTTCATCGTGATGCTGTGGGTGGGCACCGGCCGGGTCGGCTACCTCGCCGTCGGGTTCGGCGCGTTCGCCGCCGGCGCCTACCTCGCGGTGCACCACGTCGCCCATGTGCGGGCACGTTTCGACGTCTGGCTGCACCCCTGGGCCAGCTACCACGAGGTCGGCGGCGGCTACCAGGTCGCCCAGGGGGCGTACGCGCTCGCCTGGGGCGGACTCACCGGCACCGGACTCGGGCTGGGCTCACCCGGGTTGGTGCCCGAGGCGCAGAACGACTTCATCTTCGCGGTGATCGGTGAAGAGCTCGGCGTGGCCGGCACCACGATCGTCCTGGTCGCCTATCTGATCCTGATCGGTTGTGGGCTGCGGATCGCCGCAAGGGCGACGGACCGGTTCGATTCGTTGCTGGCGGTCGGCCTGACGACGCTGCTGGGCTTCCAGTCGTTCATCATCATCGGCGGGGTGACCCGGGTCCTGCCCCTGACCGGTGTCGCGCTGCCGTTCGTCTCCTACGGCGGATCGTCGCTGGTCGCCAGCTACGTCCTGCTCGCGCTGCTGGTGCGGGTATCGGACGAATCGACGCGGCGCGCCACCGAAGAGCGGGCCCACGCCGACGTGGCGGTCGAGGTGTGAACCGTCAGATCCGTGGCCTCGCGGCGATCCTGCTCGCCTGTTTCACGTTGTTGTTCGTCCAGGTCAACCTGATCCAGGTCGGCAACCGTTCGTGCGCGGGCGCGGTCGGTGCGGTGTTCGGGTCGTCGACGTGCCGTGACGATCTCGACTCCGATCAGCTCAACAGTCGGGCGATCCTGCGCGACTTCACCCGTCCCCGGGGGTCGATCGTGACCGCCGACGGAGTGGTGGTCGCCAAGTCGGTCGACTCCCACGACCAGTACGTCTACCAACGCGTCTACCCCGAAGGCTCTCTCTACGGGCAGGTCACCGGATACTACAGCTTCGTCTACGGCTCGTCCGGGTTGGAGAAGCAGTACAACGACGATCTCGCCGGTCAGACGCTCTCCCAGCAGGTCGAGTCGCTGTCGGACCTGTTCTCGAACACCGACACCTCGGGCAACCTGACGATCACGATCCGCGACGACCTGCAGCGCACCGCCCGCCAGGCTCTCGGCGACAAGACCGGCAGCGTGGTCGTGCTCGATCCGCGCACCGGTGCCGTGCTCGCCATGTGGTCCAATCCGAACTTCGACCCGAACCCGATCAGCCACCACGACACCGACACCGACCACACGGCGCGCGACGCGAAGGAACTGCTCGACGGCGCCGCCGGCGATCCGCTGATCAACGCGGCCGTCGGATCGCTGGAGGCGCCCGGGTCGACGTTCAAGCTGGTCACCGGCTCGGTCGGTGTGAACAGCGGAAAGGTGACCACCGATCACCCCAGCTACCCGAACGCCACCCAGTACCAGCCGCCCTACGGCTCGCCGATCTCGAACTTCGACGGCGAGGTCTGCGGCGGCACCCTGATCCACATCCTCGCCGTGTCGTGCAACAGTGCCTTCGCCCAGATGGGCACCGAGACCATCGGACCCGAAGCAATGCTGGCCGGCGCCGCGCGTTTCGGTTTCGACTCGAAGCCGCCGATCGACCTGCCCGAACCGAAAGCGGTGTCGACGATCCGTCCGCCCAAGAGCGCAGAAGACCCGAACCGCGACTTCACCCGCGAGCTCCCGCAGCTCTCGCTGGCGTCGATCGGCCAGGGTCCGAACGTGGCCACCCCACTGCAGATGGCGATGGTGACCGCCGCGATCGCGCACGACGGCACGATCATGACCCCCCACCTGCTCGACGTGGTGCGCGACAGCGACGGCCGGGTCACCCGGACCTGGCACAACCGGTCGTGGCGCCGGGCGATCAGCGCGTCGACCGCGGCGACCATGCGCGAAGCGATGCGCAGGGTCGTGACCGACGGCACCGCCTCGGTCATGGCGATCGACGGGTACGACATCGGCGCCAAGACCGGCACCGCGGAGACCCACGACAACACCATGAACAACGCCTGGATGGTCTCCTGGGGAGCGCGCCAGGGCGCGCAACCGTCGGTCGTGGTCGCGGTCGTCGTTCCCGACGTGCCCGGCTACGGCAACGCGGCGACCGGCTCGCGCATCGCCGGACCGATCGCTCACACCGTCATGCAGGCCGCTCTGGAGCACTCATGACCCGGCCGACGGGCCGCCGGAGCGGGCGCCCGGCCCAACTAGCATTGGCCCACGATGGCTGAGCGAGAACCGGTGGTGCTCAACGGGCGCTACGAACTCCACAAGCGGATCGCCCGGGGAGGGATGGCCGACGTGGTGCTGGCGCGCGACCAGCTCCTGGAGCGTCCCGTCGCCGTCAAGATCCTCTTCGCCGAATACGCCACCGACAACGCGTTCGTCGAGCGCTTCCGCCGCGAGGCTCAGGCCGCGGCAGGCCTGAACCATCCCAACATCGTCGGCGTGTACGACTGGGGCCGGGAAGGCAACACCTACTTCATCGTCATGGAGTACGTCGACGGCCGCAGTCTCGCCGACCTGCTGCGCACCGAGGGCACGCTGCACCCCGACCGGGCAGCGGACATCGCCACCGACGTGGCCGCCGCCCTGGGGTTCGCCCACCGCAACGGCGTGGTCCACCGCGACATCAAGCCGGGCAACGTGCTCATCTCTTCGGCCGGGCTGGTCAAGGTCACCGACTTCGGCATCGCCCGGGCCATCACCCACAACGCCGAAGAGGCGCTCACCCAGACCGGCTCGGTCATGGGTACCGCCACCTACTTCTCGCCCGAACAGGCCCAGGGCAAGGCCGTCGACCCGCGCAGCGACCTGTACTCGCTCGGGGTGGTGATGTACGAGATGGTGTGCGGATCGGCGCCGTTCCAGGCCGAGAACCCCGTCGCGGTCGCCTACAAGCACGTGCAGGAACAGGTCGTTCCGCCCTCACAGGTGAACCCGTCGGTGCCCGCCTCCTACGAGGCGATCACGATGAAGCTCCTGGCGAAGAACCCCGACGCCCGCTACGCATCGGCCGAGGAGCTGCGCAGCGATCTGCGACGCTTCCGCCAGGGCGAGGCGATCCACGGCGCCGAAGACGCGACCCAGGCTGTCGGGGTGGCAACGACCATGATGGCGGCCGGCGCCGTGACGCCACCGGGAGGTACCCAGGTCATGCCCGGCAACGAACACTACGACGCCGCCCCCGCGAAGCGACGCACGCGCCGGTTCTGGATCGGCCTCGTCCTGAGCCTCGTCGTGGTCGCCCTCCTGGTCTTTCTCGCCTACCGCACCCTCGGCGCGGGCGGAAACGACAAGGTCACGATCCCCGACGTGTCGGGCCAGACGGTGTCCCAGGCCATGAAGACCCTCGCCGAGGCCGGACTCGTGCCGAGCAGCGTCGGCGAACCGTCCGCGACCGTTCCCCAGAACCACGTGATCCGGACCGATCCGCCCGAGGGCGAGAAGCTCGAGAAGGGCAAACGGATCGTCGTGTACTTCGCGTCCGAGACACCGCAGTCGATGCCCAAGGTGATCGGGATGACCCTCGCCGACGCGCGCGACACGCTCGGCAACGCTGGGGTCGACTCGTCGCGCATCATCGTGCACCACGTCCGCAGCGACTCCTGTGAGGCCGGCAGGGTGACCCGTTCCAATCCGGTGCCGACCTCCGAGTTGGGTTCGACGACGAAGGTCACCCTGTGGGTGTGTTCGGGCCCGGCGTCGCAGGTGCCCGCGATCGGCCCGGGGACGACCGTGGACGACGCGGTCCGGGTGCTGCGCGGCGCCGGCTACAGCACCACCCAGGATTCCCAGTACTCCGACTCGGTCGAGCCCGGGCGGGTGATCGGGACCGATCCCTCCGGCGGCACGCACCTGTCCA
>Ga0182738_1006082_pt1 | contig 12645 bp, 8 predicted proteins | sample eDN5th30CBELigMG_FD_128876 | JGI IMG/M metagenome (GOLD analysis project Ga0182738, IMG submission 128876) | Enriched Miracle-Growth compost microbial communities from Emeryville, California, USA - eDNA 5th pass 30_C BE-Lig MG (version 2)... ...
CGACCCGGACGACCGCCACGTGTTGGCCGCGGCGATCCACTCGGGGGCGGGCTCGATCGTGACGTTCAACATGAACGACTTCCCGGCCTCGGTCCTGGGCCAGTACGACATGGAAGCGGTCCACCCCGATGCGTTCGTCGTCGGGCTGTGGGAGGAGTCGGCCTCGCTCGTGCTCGATGCGGTGCGCCGCCAGCGGGCGGGCCTGAAGAAGCCACCGAAGACGGCTGCCGAATACCTGGCGACGCTCGAACAGTGCCGCCTGATCGAGACGGTGGCCCGGCTCAAGCCGCACGCGGGGGAAATCTGATCGCTACGAGAGCGCCGAGGGCCTCGTCCGGGAGTTCTACGGGTTCCCGTTAGAGACATATGCCCCGATCCGTCGGCAGCAGTTCCGCCTCCTGCACGAGGTGAACCGGGCTCGGAAGGTGGCGGGCCTGGAGCCGGTGCCGTCGTCGTGCATCTGGCTGAAGCGAAGGATCTACCGGCCGTTTGAATGACGCAGACTAGGAGCGGGTGCTTTTCGCTCCTCTGCTCCTGGGAAAAATCTCGACCTCGGGTAGGTCGTCCGTTCATTGAGCAAGATGGTGTGCTATCATGCGCGTTTTGCTGGCCAAAACGGAAGCGGCGAGGTGACTGGGACTTGAAGGCGACCTTTCGGAGACGGTGTTAATGGCGAGGAAGCGTCAGAAAAAGAAGAAAGAAGATGCTGTCCGAACCATCAATCGAAAGATCTATTTCTATCGTGCGAATGTCGGCGATGGCGAAGATGGGCGTCCCTTTGCGTTTGACCCGACGCCAGCTCTCGCGCACATCGACAGCTTGCCGTTCGACATCGAAGGCCGATATTACATCGCTCAGGATACCTCCGAGACAGTGTGCATCGTCAAACGAAACGCCTCGCCCCATCGAATCATCCTTGGCAGTGTCAGGAGGTCGGGACTGCCACAACGCGAAGAAGCCGGGCAGTTCTCCCCCCTTGGCATTCCGCCGACCGCGGGCATTGTCGAGCCGATCCACGTCGTCTTCTTTCCGGATAATATCGTCGGATGCGAATTTAATTACCATGGACCGCGGATTGGGCGGCTACGGGCCTACCTCGCGACCAAGGGGGGTGATCACTGTCCGAACATCACCTTCGCGGCGTTGCTCCGGCAGGATGCCGCAAATGATCTGATGCGACTGAATGCCCTCAAGTTCTTCGAACTCAAAATTCATGCGTCTTTCGCCGAGCACGTCGCCCAGGCTGATGATAGCCTCGGGAGTGCGTTTAAATCGGCCCGGGATGCGGGCGGAGCAGAGATCATCCATCTGGTCCTGCGGCCGGAGGGACGTTCACGGGCAGCCCGACTTGCGGATGGCCTGATCCAATCGGCGCGCAATCTCGTCAATCTCCCTGGTATTCGGGATCAGGCCGCGAGATTTGTCGTTGCGGGGCTCGATGAGGAGACCGGGGAACGCCGCGAAATCGACCTCCTGAGCGATCAGCTCATCGCCAAGAAGAAGATGATGCCATCAGACCCGACGTCCCGTGCCGTCGCCCACGAATCGGCATTCAGGGCGATCGAGGAAGCTTACGATGAACTCCGAGAACAGTTGGTTACCGTTCCCGGAGTCTCCTCATGAAGAAGATTAAAATTCTAATAGATAATAATTATTTCTTGTTTGGGGTGGCCGTTTCATTGGTCGCCACAGTCGCGCTCGTGGTGTGGTCGGAGAAGTATCAGGGCAAGTCCGTGCTATTCGAGGTACTCAAGGGCAACCGGAGCGCGGTCTACGGGGCCTTGGCGTCAATCTTCGGGTCGTTGCTCGGATTCGTGATCACCGCTGTCTCGATCGTGATCGGGTTCACGGCTTCGGACCGGCTGGCCATCGTGAGGGAAAGCAAGCATTACCCGAAGCTCTGGACCTCGTTCACGCACACTATCAAGGTTCTCGGTCTGGCGACTCTGACGTCGCTGGCCGCTCTGATCGCCGACCGTGACGCTAATCCGCAGTGTCTCATGGCCTATGTGAATTTTTTCGCGACGAGCTTGGCCGTGATGCTTATCTGCCGGAGCGTCTGGGCTCTTGAGAATGTCGTTGCCATCGTTGCGAAGCCCTCGAAGACTCCTGCCGTACCGAATGCCGCAAAAAAAGGATGATTACTTGGCGATCGGCTGCTGCGGTCCTTCGTAGGTCAGCGAGAAAACCATATCCGTCAGCCATCTCCGGAAGGAGTCATTGTCGCTGAACTGTTTGAAGAGTTCGGTGTCGTCTTTGAGGAAGGCGGTCATGACCCGGGCAAGGGCCTTGTCATGCTCGATTCGGGCGTTCTGCTTGTCCGAATTCTTCATGGCATTCTGGAATGCCGTGTCGGCGGCGACCCGTGAGGGAATGTCTTCGGTGATCAACTTGTGGACGCGATCAGCATCGGTCCAGGGGACATTCCCGAATTGATCGTTGAAGGTTTTGAGGATGTTCGAGAGCCGGTCGAGTTCGGGCTCTGCCTTGTGACCACCTCCGCTGGTGGGGACCGGATCGATCTCGGCGTCCTGCTCCGGGAGTTGCACCCGGATGGCCGCCCTCTTCTCGACACGATAGCTGTCCATGTCGATCGATTCGAGAATGCCCTTCGAGAGGTCTTCCTCCTTGGGAGCCGGGAGCTTCGGGATCAGGAAATTCAGAAAGACCGAAAGCTTTTCCCACCCGGCGTTGGTATAGGGCAGGATCGAGGCCAGGAAGCCGTATGTCCGCGTGAAGGCCTTCGCCTTGCCCTTGAAATCAACCTGCCCGTCCTCGTCGAGCTGCTCGTTATAGGTCGCCACGCAGGCATCGAGGATCGGGTCGAGCCGGTCGCGATCGGCCCCTCCCAGGTAGAGCGCCACCAACTCGTCGACCTGCGAGTCGGAGTAGATCTGATAGCCGTCGAGATCGGCCTTCAGGTCGTGGAGCTTGTTCGGGTCGGTCTCCTCGCTCAGGATTGTGGTCTGGTAGTAGTCGGCGAAGGCGGCCTGAATCGTGTCGACGTCGTTCATGAAGTCGAGCACGAAGACATCGTGTTTCTGGGGGTGGGCCCGATTCAGCCGCGAGAGCGTCTGGACGGCCTTGATGCCCGAGAGCTGCTTGTCCACGTACATGGTGTGGAGGAGCGGCTCGTCGTAGCCGGTCTGGAACTTGTCGGCGCAGATGAGGAACCGATAGGGATCTTCCTGGATCTTGTCGGCGATCTGGCTTGACGGGAAGCCGTTGAGCGAGGCCTCGGTCACCTTCTGCCCGCCGTAATCGTGCTCTCCGGAGAACGCAACGATCGCCTGATGTGGGCTCTTCCGCTCCTTGAGGTAGTCGCGGATGGCGTGGAAGTACTGGATCGCCCGCTCGATGCCGCTGGTTACCACCATTGCCCGCGCCTGGCCGCCGATCTTGTTAAGAGCCAAGACTTGCTCGTGGAAGTGATCAACCATGATCTCGGCCTTGAGCCGGATGGCATGGTCGTGGCTCTCGACGTAGCGGCGGAGCTTCTTCTTGGCCTTCTTGGTGTCGAACTCGGGGTCGCCCTCGACGGTCTTGACGAGCTTGTAGTAGCTCTCAACCGGTGTGTAGCTCTTGAGCACATCCAGGATGAATCCCTCCTGGATGGCCTGTTTCATCGTGTAGGGGTGGAACGGTCGGTGCTTGACATGCCCCCCTTCGGAAGCGGCCTCGCCGAAGATTTCGAGCGTCTTGTTCTTGGGCGTGGCGGTGAACGCGAAGTAGCTGGCGTTGGGCAGCATCTTCCGCGCTTCCATCATCCGGTTGATCTTGTCTTCAACCGTCTCGTCCTCCTCCTCGGCTCCGGTCTCGGAAAGGGCCATCGCCATCGCGGCCGACGTGCGCCCGCCCTGGCTGGAGTGCGCCTCGTCGATGATGAGGGCGAACTTTCGGTTCCGGTGCTCCGAGCCGATCTCGTCGAGGATGAACGGGAATTTTTGGACCGTCGTGATGATGATCCGCTTGCCGCCCTCGATGAATCTCCGGAGGTCGCCCGAATGCTCGGCATGGCCGACGGTCGAGCCGACCTGGGCGAACTGCCTGATGGTGTCCCGGATCTGCTGGTCGAGGATGCGGCGGTCGGTGACGACGATGATCGAGTCGAAGACGTGCTCGTCGTCCTTGCGGAGCCCGATGAGCTGGTGCGCGAGCCAGGCGATCGAGTTCGACTTGCCGCTCCCGGCCGAGTGCTGGATGAGATACCGCTTCCCGGCCCCTCGGGTACCGGCGTCTGAGAGGAGCTTCCGCACCACGTCGAGCTGATGATAGCGGGGCCAGATCTGGACCGACTTCTTCCGGCCGGTCTTCTCGTCCTTGGTCACGACGATCTGGGCGTAGTTCTCGAGGATGTTCGTCAGGCCCGCCGGGGTCAGGATCCGCTTCCAGAGGTAGTCGGTCTTGAGGCCTTCGGGGTTCGGAGGGTTCCCCGCACCGTAGTTGTATCCCTGGTTGAAGGGGAGGAACCACGAGCCCTTGCCCTTCAGCTCCGTGCAGAAGCGGACCTCGTGGTCGTCGACCGCGAAGTGGACGACGCAGCGACCGAACTGGAAGAGCAGCTCGCGGGGGTCGCGGTCACGCCGGTACTGCTGGACGGCGTCCTCGACGGTCTGCTTCGTGAGGCTGTTCTTGAGCTCGAACGTCGCCACCGGCAGGCCGTTGATGAACAGGGCCAGGTCGAGCGAGAGCTGGGTCTCGTCGCGGCTGTAGCGGAGCTGTCGGGTGACGGAGAAGCGGTTCTGGGCGAAGCGCTCGGCGGCCTTCGGATTCCCGGGTGACGGGGTGCCGTAGAAGAGGTCGAGGTGGTGCGGGCCGTGCTTCAGGCCGTTTCGGAGGACGTCGATGGTGCCACGCTTGGCGATCTCGCCCTGGAGCCGGGCGAGGAACTTCTGGCGGGTCGGACTGGCGCTATCCAGATCGAAGGCCTCAGCCAATCCCGGCTGGGTCGCGGCGATGAAGGCGCGGAGCTGGGCCAGGTCGACCGCGTAATCCCGGTCGTAGTCCTTGGGATCGCCGAGGATCCAGCCGGATCCGGTCATGTCGCCGACGATGAGCGATTCGAGGCCCTTCTCCGAGGTGTCGGTCTTCATGATGCCCCGGCCTCCATTGCGACCTCATCGAATGCCTCGCCGTCTTCGAGCGGCTCCTCCGGCTCGTCCAGCGGTTCCGGATCTTCATCTTCATCTGGGAGACGGGCAGCAGCCTCCCGCACATCAATCTTGCCGGTGACGACATCAGCGATCAGGGTGCCTCTGAACTCTTGGAGCAGGGTGATTTCGCTGTGGGCGCGATCTATCGCCGCATCTAATTGTCTAGTGTTCGCGTTGATGAAATCCAAAATCTCGGCTTGTTCATTTTCTGGCGGAATCGCAACAGCCAAGTTTCGCCATCGCTCAGTAGGGAGCCGACGAGTTCCATGACCCGCCTCATCGATGAGAGGGAAGAATGCAGTTTGTGCCGAATCCAAAGATCTAGCTAAAAACTCGGCGGAAATCCCAGGAAATGGCTTCAACGCCTTCATGTCCTGATTGATAGTCACGTGTTCGATTGACAATGCGACAGGCACTCTCCGAGCTAGGATCATGCCGCGAACGACAAGTAGCACCGCGGGTGGTTCAATCAATCGAATGGGGGTCTCTCGAACAGCATGTTCTGTTAATTTTACTATAGAGTCTCCAATAGTAAATCTCTTCATGTCCTTTGGTGTGACCCATGGAACGGTGCCATCCCAGTATCGTCGAACTGACATGCTTGGAGTCATTCCGCCCATGATGGTCCCGCATTGGCGGAGTTTGCGGACGTTCCAATGCTCCGGCACGTCGCCCAGCCATTCGATGCCGGAGGGCTTGAGGCGAACGTTGGGGTCGAGCCCGCGCGTGACGGCCTGGTGGATGATCGCCTGCTTCTGCTCGTTCAGTAGCGTGATGAGCTTTTTCGTTGCTCGGATGTAGCGGCGGATAAGCCGGTTAGCGTGGTCAAGGAAGCAGGCGATGGCGGCTTGTTCGGGAAGGGGAGGAACCGGCAAGACGAGCTGCTTGATTTGGGAAGCATAGACGTGAACCACTGTAAAGCCACGTCCCATCGTCGCTTTCTGATGTCGCGTTGATGGCGCATCCGCTGCATAGCCTAGAAACCGTGGGTCTACAGGCACTTCGGGACGGAGAACCAGTATATCGCCTCCGCAGCATGCGGGACTTCTCAGCAGATTGACCGAGGAACGACCGATGTCCTCCATCGTTTCCCCGCTCGCGGCGAAGAGGAGGTCGCCATACTCAATCGGGGTGTAGGCCTCGGCTTGATCGGTGGAAACGCAAGCTTTCGTTTCCTGAATGAAGAACTCGTGCCGCGTGTAGAGGTCACCATAGCGTACGCAAGGCACACCAACGGCTACCTCGTCTGCCTTGCTCCCCCCGTTACCCTTGAAAAGCCGTCCCATCCGACCAATGGTTTTGACTTCCCAATGCTCCGGTACGTTCCCCAGCCAGGGCACGCCGGAATCCTTCATCTTCGGGTAGGGCTTCAATCCATCAATCATTGTCCAAACCCACCGACGATCTGGGTGAGCAAGCCTTCGGTTTCCCGTTCGAGGGCCAGGATGTCCGCCCGGATCTCCTCCAGCGTCCGCATCGGCTGGGGCTTGTAGAAGTAGCGGTTGAAGCTGATCTCGTAGCCGATCTTGACGCTCGCCGGGTCGTACCAGGCGTCAGCGGCGTGGGGCAAGACCTCGCGGCGGAGGAACGCCTCGATGCCGCCTTCTTCCAGGAGCGGGACCTGCTCAGTGTCGCGAAGCTCGCCGTCGGGCTCGTACTCGACGACGCAGGGCTTACCTCCGATGGTGGCCGGGAACTGCCCCCGGATCGGGTCAGGCACGGCCTTGCCTGTCTTGTGGATTTTCTTGATCACGGGGGCCCCCGACTCGTCAGGTGTCCGCTCAGCTTTGAGGGCCCTGATCTCCTTCGGCGTATAGGCCCGGTCCGGGTCGATACCCTGGAACCGGAAGGGACGCTCGACCGTTACCTTCCAGTAGCCGAACGCGGCGTTGGGGAAGATCTTCGACTCCTCGGTCTCCTCGAAGGCGAGGAACACGTCGCAGATGCGTTGGATGTCCTCCTCGGAGAGTTCGCAGTTCTTCTTCCCCAGGTTCTTGCGCAGCGGCCTGTACCATTTGGTGGCGTCGATGAGCTGCACCTTGCCGCGTCGGTGCTCCGGCTTGCGGTTGCTGAGCACCCAGATGTAGGTCGCGATGCCGGTGTTGTAGAACATGTTGAGCGGCAGGGCGACGATGGCCTCGAGCCAGTCGTTCTCGATGATCCAGCGGCGGATGTTGCTCTCGCCCTGGCCCGCGTCACCCGTGAACAGCGACGAGCCGTTGTGCACCTCGGCGATGCGGCTCCCCAGCGGCGTCGAGTGCTTCATCTTCGAGAGCATGTTGGCCAGGAAGAGCATCTGCCCATCGCTGAATCGGGTGATCAGCGAGTATTCCGGGTCGCCAGCGTGCTCGATGATGAAGCGCGGGTCCTTGATGCCCGACTTCCCGCCCATGCGTTCCTGGTCGGTCTTCCAGCTCTTCCCGTAGGGCGGGTTGGAGAGCATGAAATCGAACTCCCGGGACGGGAAGGCGTCGTTGGAGAGCGTGGAGTGCTCGGGCCCGCCGACGATGTTGTCCGCAGCCTCGCCCTCGCCCTTGAGCAGGAGGTCGGCCTTGCAGATGGCGTAGGTCTCGGCGTTGATCTCCTGGCCGTAGAGGTGGGTGGCGACTTGCTTGCCGTGCTCCTCGGCGAGTTCCCTCAGCGTCTCCTCGGCGACGGTCAGCATGCCGCCCGTGCCGCACGCCCCGTCGTAGAGCAGGTAGGTACCCGATTCGATGTGGTCGGCGATCGGTAGGAAGATCAGCCGGGCCATGAGCTTCACGGCATCGCGCGGCGTCCAGTGCTCGCCCGCTTCCTCGTTGTTTTCCTCGTTGAAGCGACGGACCAGCTCCTCGAAGATGGTCCCCATCGCGTGGTTGTCGAGCCCCGGGAGCCTCACCGAGCCGTCGCCGTTCAGGACCGGGTTGGGGCTGAGGTTCAGGTCACGGTCGAGGAACTCCTCGATGAGCGTCCCGAGGGCGTCGGCCTTGGACAGTCGCGGGATCTGGTTGCGGAACTCGAAGTTGTCGAGGATCTCCTGGACGTTGGGCGAGAAGCCATCGAGGTAGGCTTCGAAGTCGGCCCGGAGCTGTTGCTGGCTGGTACGGGCGTGGAGGTCGCGGAGCGTGAATTTCGAGATATTGTAAAATGCCTGCCCGGCCGCCTGCCGGAGGGCCGCATCTTGGTTGGTGATCCCCGCCTTATCCAGGGAGGCCTTCATGTCGAGCACGGCCTTTTTGGTCGGCTCCAGCACGGCGTCGAGGCGGCGGAGCACCGTCATCGGCAGGATCACGTCGCGGTACTTGCCCCGGACGTAGAGGTCGCGGAGGACGTCGTCGGCGATGTTCCAAATGAAGCTGACGATAGAGCTGTAAATCGCGTGGTCCATAATCCCCATGTTGAATCGCTATCCTCTCGACCTCGTCCAGGGTTATCGCATCCGCGGCTCGGTCGTAAAGCTTGGTCGTCCTCGGCGACTCGTGGGCGACCATCTGCTGGCCCTCTCCAGTGTACCTCCATGCTTCAGGTAATTCGTGATTCCAGTGTCCCGAGAATCGCGATTTTATGCATGCATTTTTGTTGCTTCAGATCGGCACGTCGTGCGAGGCCCCTTCCTTCAGGCTGCGCCGCCGCTTGTCGTAGATCTGGGTCGTGGTCACGTGGCGGTGGCCGAGCAGGTCTTTGACCTTGATGATGTCGACCCCGGCGTCCAGGAGCAGCGTCGCTGTGGTCGCCCGCAGCGAGTGCGGCGTGTAGACGCACCGCTTGACCCGTTGCGCGGTCCCGTCGTCATCGACGATCTCCTCCTCACGCATCGCTCCCGGCAGGCGGGAGAGATACCCCTGGAGCAGGGTGTACATCGTGACCAGGCCGATCGGCCGGTCGCTCAACTCCGGCCGTCGGGAGTTCCGCCGCGCCCGGAACAGCGGCCCCTTGGTCAGGTTCGCCTTGGCGACGTACTCGGCGATCGCCTCGGCCGCGGCGAAGTGCAGGCCGATCCGGCGGTGTCTGTCGCCCTTCTCGCGGAGGGTCAGCGTCGCCTCGTCGCCGTCCTGGTGGAAGTCCTTGAGCTTGAGGCGGCAGGCGGTGCCGATGCGGATGCCCGTGTAGAGGAAGGTCTTGAGGATGGCCCGATCGCGGGCGTGCAGGACCGTGTCCTGGTTCGGCATCCCCATGAGCTGCCGCGCCCGAGTGGCCGAGAGGGCCTTGGTCTCATCGCGGGGGTCGGAGGAGCCGCGGGGGATGAACTGGGCATGGGCCGGGTTGGGGACGGTGATCGGCAGCCGGAACTCGGCGGCGACGCCCTGGAGGTACTTATAGAAGCTGGAGAGCGAGGCGATGCGGCGGTTGATCGTCTTGGGGGCCTTGCCGTCGGCGAGCATGAGGTCGCGGAAGGCCTGGACCTCGGCGACGGTGACGGTGAACAGTCGGGTCGATTCGTCGGGCCACGCGATCCCGAGGCATTCGACGAAGGCCATCACGTCGCGGCGGTAGGCCCGCTGCGTGTGCGGGGACGGTCGGCGGGTGACCCAGCGCTCGAAGATCTCGGCGACCGAGGCGTAGAAGCTGCGGACCTGACGGTCGACGGCCGGGGTCGCCCGGCCAATCAGGACGGGCGGCAGCCCCGCGCCCGGCTCCTCGACCGTGACCAGCTCCGTGCTCGTCGTCGCGTTGTCGTCCATGACTCGTCCCTCGACCCGCCGGACTTGGGCGGATTGCGCGGGTCCCCTGCCTGTTAAGTTCGCCGCTCTCTGGCACCATTTCTTTAGGGCTTTGTGGCACTGCCTGCCGTACGATAGCTCCTACAGAGGCGAGATGACAGACTCACCTCGCTTGGCCATGCCCAAGGAGCCGTTCCGGCGATGCCCCGCTCCCCGCTCAGCGGCCTGTCAGAGGCCGAGCGAGCCCAAGCCTACGAGCGATTTGGACTCATACGCCCCTTCCTGGAAGAAGGCGTCCCCTTGTCCCGCCTGGCCCGCGAAAGGGGCATCGCCCTCCGCACCGCCCGCCGCTGGGCGAGTCTGTACCGCCGTGAGGGGCTGGCAGGGCTGGCCCGCAAGGAACGCAGCGACCGGGGCAAGAGGCAGCTCTCGGACCGACTGCTGCAGGTCATCGAAGGCCTCGCCCTGAAGAAACAGCCCCTGTCCGCGGCGGCCATCCACCGGCAGGTCGTCTCTCTCGCCGAACAGCTCGGGGAAACCCCGCCGAGCTATGGCACCGTCTACGCCGTGATCCGAGGCCTGGACCCGGGCCTGGTGACCCTCGCCCGCGAGGGGACGAAGGCGTACGCCGACGCCTTCGACCTGATCCACCGCCACCAGGCGACCGGCCCCAACGCCGTGTGGCAGGCCGACCACACGGAGCTGGACATCTGGCTGAAGGACGGCCGCGGGCAGCCCGAGAAGCCCTGGCTGACCGTCATCCTCGACGACTACAGCCGCGCCGTGGCCGGGTATGCGCTCTACCTCGATGCCCCATCGGCCATCCAGACAGCCCTGGCGCTGCGGCAGGCGATCTGGCGCAAGGACCGTCCCGGCTGGCAGGTCTGCGGCATCCCCGGGGTTCTCTATTCCGACCACGGGAGTGACTTCACGTCACACCACCTCGAGCAGGTTGCGGCCGACCTGAAGATCCGCCTGGTCAACTCCGGGGTCGGGCGGCCGCGGGGCAGGGGGAAGATCGAGCGGTTCTTCGAGAGCGTCACCCAGGTGCTCCTCTCGCGTCTGCCCGGCTACGCACCTGCCGGAGGTGTGCCGAAGGCCGTGTTAACGCTGGCCGAGATGGCTGCCGAGCTCGAGCAGTACGTGGTCGAGGAGTATCACAACGAACCGCACACGACGACCGGCTTCAAGCCGCAGGAGCGCTGGTTGTCCGGTGGGTTCCTGCCGCGGATGCCCGAGTCGCTGGAGCAGCTCGACCTGTTGCTGTTGACGGTCCCGAAGACGAGGCGGGTGCATCGCGACGGCATCCGGTTTTCGGGGCTGCGCTACATCGACCCGACGCTGGCGGCCTACGTGGGGGAGGAGGTCCTGCTGCGCTACGACCCGCGTGACGTGGCGGAGGTCCGCGTCTTCCACGAGGGCCGCTTCCTGTGCCGGGCCGTCTGCCAGGAGCTGGCCGGGGAGACGGTGCCGCTGCGCGAGGTCATCCGGGCCCGAGAACGACGGCGTCGCGAACTCCGCCGGACGATCCAGGATCGACGCAAGCTGGTGGATTCCCTACTGGAGGCCCGCCGCGGGTGCGCGACCGACGGGACGCCGGGCGACGCCCCCGAGAGCCCTCCGGAACCCCAACGGCCGGGGGGGACGCTGAAGCGTTACACCGATGACTGACACGCCGGGCGCTGCCTTCGTCGAGACGCGGGAATACCGCCGGTTCCGCGAGTTCTGCGACGCCTGCCGGCGCTACCGCTACATCGGTCTCTGCCACGGGCCGCCCGGGGTCGGCAAGACGCTCTCGGCCCGCCGCTACGCCGACTGGGACCGGGTCGAGGCGACCAACCCGTATGCCGACGGTGGCGATTTCCGCTCCGATGACGTGCCGGGGCAGGGTTGCATCCTGTACACCGCGACGGTCGTGAACTCGCCGGGGCAGATCCAGGGCGACGTGTCGGGGCTGCGCCAGCGGATGCGCGACCTGGTCCGCCAGGCCATCCGCACGGAGACCGACCCGGCGATCGTCGCGGCGCGGCGGAAGCTCGAGACGGAGCGCGACGGCCTCCTGGTCAAGCACGACTGGCTCCAGGGGAAGCCGGCGCGGCTGAAGCGGGCCGAGGCTGCGGTCTCCGCGGCCATCCGCACCCGTGCCGAGCGGGACCGGGTGGCCGGCGATCCGACCGAATTGCTCCTCGTCGACGAGGTGGACCGGCTCAAGATGCTGGGCCTGGAGCAGCTCCGCGCGATCTTCGACGCCGGCGGGATCGGCCTGGTGCTGATCGGCATGCCGGGCCTGGAACGCCGGCTGGCGCGGTACGCGCAGCTGAGCTCGCGGATCGGGTTCGTCCACGAATTCCGGCCGCTGGGGGCGCCGGAGGTCCGCACACTGCTGGCGGGCTGGCGACCGCCGGGGGCGGCGCTACCGGCGGATCTGCTGGCCGACGCCGAGGCGACCGCGGCGATCATCCGGATCACCGGCGGGAACTTCCGGCTGCTGGACCGGCTACTCACGCAGGTGGCGCGGATCCTGGAGCTGAACGGGCTCGATACGATGACGCGGGAGGCGGTCGAGGCGGCGCGTGAGGTCCTGGTCATCGGCACCGCGTAGCGCCGGGCTGATGAGGACGGGTCGGCACGGCCCCGAGAGGTCCTGGAGCGGCCCCCCTGCTCCGTCCGAGTTTATGATAGACAAAGGACATTGTGTGCGCTAAAAACGGAGCAGGGGACCCATCCAAGATGAGCGATTCGACCGAGATCATCCTCCACCCGGGACAGGACCGGACGCCCGTACGGCACCGCCGGGCCGACGAGCTGGTCGGGCCGCCCCCGGCGATCGTCGCCGCCGCGGGCGCCGGCGC
>Ga0182738_1006084_pt1 | contig 12642 bp, 8 predicted proteins | sample eDN5th30CBELigMG_FD_128876 | JGI IMG/M metagenome (GOLD analysis project Ga0182738, IMG submission 128876) | Enriched Miracle-Growth compost microbial communities from Emeryville, California, USA - eDNA 5th pass 30_C BE-Lig MG (version 2)... ...
CCCATCTTCACGCTTCGCAGGGTCTGGCCCAGCGATGCGCGTGAGGCGATGGCCGGCGCAGCGAAAGACGCGGCGGCGATGAGATTGCGGCGCAACATTAGCGATACTCCCGAAACACGCGGCCTGGTGTGGCACCCGGAAATGCAAGCGACTGCAAACCTTAGAATCCTTCATGCACGATATCTGCCGGCCGATGGTCGCGCGGTGCTAGCTTGTTCACATGAGCGAGATCGGAACCGGGCTACAGAATGCAACGGGCATCCGCAACGCGATTGCGCGGGCGGGCTATGCCTTCGTCGAGGCGTCGGAGATGCGCGCGGCGCTCGGCCGCTTCGGCACGCTCGCCGACTGGCCGGCGTTCGCCGCCAGCTGGAACGATCTCCATACCGACACCTACATGGCCGATGGCGGCCGCTACCGCCGCCGCCGCTTCGGCGTGTGGACCGCCGGCAAGCAGGGCCCGATCGAACGCGGGCCGCACCAGGCCCACTACCAGGCCCTCGACTACAATCACCTCAATGGCGGAATCGAGCGCTGGTTCGAGCCGATCGAAGGCACGATCGGCGACGGCGCCGCGATGCGCACGATCCTGGAATATTGCCGTTCGCTGTTCGGTCGCCTTGCCCCCGAGTCCGCTCGCTGGCACATCGAGGCCCATCAGTTCCGCATCGAGACACGGCTCGGAGAGAACGGCAAGCCGACGCCGGAGGGCATGCACCGCGACGGCGTCGACTACGTGCTGGTGCTGCTGGTGGACCGCCGCAATATCGCCAGCGGCACGACGACGATCCACGATCTCGACAAGCGCACGCTCGGCAGCTTCACCCTGACCGACCCGCTCGACTCCGCGCTGGTCGACGACGCGCGCTGCTTCCACGGCGTGACGCCCGTGGAGCCCGAGAACCCCGCCCAGCCTGCTTACCGCGACGTGCTGGTGGTGACCTTCCGCAAGACGGCGTGACGACGCCCCGCGCAGTCGCACGGACCGCGCCCCGCCGCCCCGGGAAAGGCTAGCCGCCGATCGTCGAGCCACCGTCGGCGATCAGGGTCTGGCCGGTGATGAACGCGCCGCCCTTGCCGGCGAGCAGGACCGCCAGCCCCGCGATGTCGTCGGGCTGGCCGAGGCGCCGCAGCGGTGTCTGCGCCTCGCGCTTCTCGCGATTCTCCGGGTCCTCCCACAGCGCGCGGGCGAAGTCGGTCGTGACGAGGCCGGGGGCAATGGTGTTCACGCGGATGTTGTCGGGTCCGTATTCCGCCGCAAGATTGCGCGCCATCTGCATGTCGGCCGCCTTGGAGATGCAGTAGGCGCCGATCACGGTGCTCGCGCGCACGCCGCCGATCGAAGACACGATCATGATCGATCCGTCCTTCTTGGCGCGCATGTCGGGCAGGCAGAGATTGATCAGCCACATGTTCGACAGGATGTTGTTCTGCATCACCTTCATGAACACGTCGTCGGGCAGCTTCTCGTTCGGTCCGTAATACGGGTTGGAGGCGGCGTTGCAGACCAGCACGTCGACCGGGCCGAGCTGCTTGCGGGTCTCGGCGATCAGGTTCTCGCACTGCGGCTTCTGCGAGATGTTGCAGGGAATGACGATCGCCTCGCCGCCCGCCTGCCGGATCTCGGCGGCCGCCTCCTCGCACACCGGCACCTTGCGCGACGACACCACGACCCTGGCGCCGGCGAGAGCGAGATGCATGGCGATCGCCTTGCCGATGCCCTTGCTCGAGCCGGTGACGACGGCGACCTTGCCGGTAAGGTCGAAAAGCGGCGATGCCATGCGGTTTCCTCCAGTGATCGAAGGCTTCCTGTGTGGCACGAGGTCCGCGGAATTGACACGCGAATTCTGCGCCCGGCTCACCCGCCGGCCACGATGCGGTCGAGACCCTTGCCATCGCGCACCTTGATCCAGCCGCGACCGATCTCCACGACGCCGGCCTCGCGCCAGATCGCGAGCTGGCGGCTGACGATCTCGCGCGTCACGCCGAGAGTCTGCGCCAGCTCCTCCTGCGACAGCCGCACCGTGCCAGGCCCGTGCTGCCCGCCCGCCAGCGCCGCGAGCTGCTTGGCCAGCCGTGTGGCGACGCTCAGGAAGGCCGAATCCTCGACCAGGCCGGTCGTGCGCCTCAGGCGCTCGCACAGCAAGCCGATGATCCGCACGGCGGTCTCGTGCCGCTCGCTCAGGAACGGCAGGAAGGCGGCGCGGCCGAGGAAGACCAGGCGGGAGGGGTCGCGCGCGACGGCGGTCGCCGTGCGGCCCTTGCCGTCGAGCAGGGCGATCTCGCCGAAGAATTCCCCCGGGCCGAACAGGTTGAGGATCAGCTCCTTGCCTTCGGCCGATTCCACCGTGACGACGACCCGGCCCTCGAGCACGCCGTACAGGCCATCCCCGGGATCGTCCTTGCGGAAGACGACATCGCCTGCGGCCAGGCGCTGGACATGGGCCTGACCGAGGAGCTCGCGCGTCTCCTCCTCGGTCAGGACGGCAAGGAAGGGATGCTGCCGAAAGAGCTCGTGCGGCGTCATTCGCGGCCCGGTGGTCGCCACAGGTGACGCGAGCCTACATCACTTGCCGATCACGGTCTTGCCTGGACTGCGCCACGCAGCGGTGGGTCCCGGCCCGGAGCTTCAGCCGAACATGTCGGGGCGCACCTCGCCGCCGATCTCGACGATGGCGTCGACCGGCAGGCCGGCACGTCGGGCAGCGACGCGGATCGCCTCCTCGTTGGGCGCCTCGTACAGGCAGTAGGTCTTCATGCGATCGGCGCTGAGGAAGGAGAACAGCCACTTCACGCCTTCCTCGTCGTTGATGAGGACGATCCTGTCGTTGGCCTCCTTGGAAGCCTCCAGCCGGGCGGCAAAATTACGCTCGATGATGTAACGCGGCATGGCTTCCTCCCTTGCTTCCAGGTCACTCGGCGGCAACGGCGCTCCGCAGCAGACGTCTCAATCGCCCCATTTCCATGCGGTCGGCGGCGGCCAATGCCATATCGCGCAGCTCGGCGGCACGGGCAGCATCCTTGCGGTCGCCGCGCGCCGACAGCATCGCGGCATACTCGCAACGGGTGTGGGCGAGCCACGGCCAGGCCCGCATGCGCTCCTCCAGCACCAGCGCGACCTCGAAATGGCGTTCGGCAGACGACCAGTCGCCCATCGTCGTCGCCAGCATGCCGAGATAGCGCCCCGCCGCGCCGCAGCACAGCGTATGGGTCGGGACCACGATCGCCAGATCGCGATAGGGCTGCAGGAGGGCGTAGAGCTCCTCGGCCCGGTTGCTGTCGCCGAGCCGGGCGCAGACCTCGGCAAGGTAGGCCAGCGTCACCGTGCGCTTGCTGTCGAGGGGAAGGGCAAAACCGGCTTCCGCGATCGACTCGAAGGCCTTGCGCGCCTGGCTTTCGAAGCCGAGATCGCTGGCGATCAGCATGAAGCCGGGACGCCAGACGGCGTCCTCCGGATTCTCGGTCACGAAGCGCTTCACCAGCGGCGCAACTTCCGCCAGGCGTCCCTGCTCGCGGCGCACGGTGAACATCTGCATGCCATAGACGCCGAGCGGAAAGTCGACCGCGTGGCCTGCCAGCATGTTGAGCGCCTCCAGGGCCGAGCGTTCCGCCGCCGCGAAGTCGCCCTGGATGAGATCGAGCATGACCTCGCCATTCGTGGCGATCCATTTGTCGAAGTCCGCCCGCGTCACCTCCGCGATCTCGTGCTCCAGGCGCACCGTGCGCTCGAAGCCGTCCGTGTCGCCGATTTCGAGCAGGCCGGCCCCGGAACGGGACAGCGCCTCGATCCTGAGAGTCGAATCGAAGTCCTTGGCGATGTCCCAGATCAGCGCCAGCGCCCGCCGGCGGTCTTCGATGCCGTCGCCTTCGGGCGGCGGCCCGGCGTTGGGCATGAGGTCGCTGACCAGGATCTCGAACAGGCTGCGCCGATCGTTCAGCCGTCCGGCGATCGGACGCGCCTGCCGCAGCACCGCGCGGCCGCGCTCCGTCGCTCCGGTCGACAGCAGCGCCTTACCGAGCCGGCTCAGCACCCGGCAGCGGTCGAGAGTCTCCTCCGTCCCCAGCACGTCCAGCGTCTCCTCGAGCAGCTCGACCGACGCGGTGCTGGGCGACGACAGATAGACCTCGGCATCGGCGAACTTCAGCGCCGCCGAGGCCATGAGGTTCGGCAGCTTCTCGCGCCGCGCGATGGTGGCACCTTCGAGGTAGGTCGAGCGCGCCGGCAGCGTTGCGGCCTTGAACTCGGCGTCGCCGCGCGCCAGCAGCAGCGGCAAGGCACGGCGATATCGCGTGCTGCTGTCCCCCGCCAGCTGCTGCGCGAGCTCGAAGCCGCGCTGGAAATGGGCACAGGCCTCGAGATAGGCGCCGCGGCCGAAGGCGCGCTCGCCCGCCCGGAGCCACCAGTCCGTCGCCTCGTCCGCGCGATTGGCGGACGTCCAATGGTGGGCGATCGTTTCCGGCTGCATGGCCGCGAGCTCCGGATAATGCGCCGCCAGGGCCTCGGCCACCGCGGCATGGTACTGGCGCCGGCGCGCCAGAAGGAGCGACTGATACGCCGCCTCGTGGATCAGCGTATGCCGGAACATGTGCGAAGGGCCGGAGAACGAGGCGACGGCCGACGGCACGACGATTTCCGCCTCCGCCAGACGGGCCAGCGGCGCGGCAAGGTCCTCTTCGGAGCGGCCCGCGAGGCGGGCCAGCAGGCTCGTGGAGAACTCCCGGCCGACGGTCGCGCCGAGCTGTGCCACGTCGCGGGCCTCGGCGTCGAGCCGGTCCAGGCGCGCCATCAGCGAGCCCTGCAGCGTGTCGGGAATGGCGATCGCCTGGGGGGCATCCGCGGGCGCGCCGGACTCGAGCACGGCCTTGGTCAGCTCCTCGACGAACAGGGGAATGCCGTCGGTCTTGGCGACGATCTCCTGCAGCACGGCGGCAGGCAGCGAGCGCGAGCCCACGAGGCGCTCGACCATGGCCATCCGGTCGCGCCGCGACAGGCGGTCGAGATTGATCTGCACGAACTGACGATAGCTCCAGCCCGGCTTGAACTCCGGCCGCGCCGTGATCAGCAGCATCAGCCGGGCCGCGGTGAGCCGTTCCTGCAGCTGCTGCAGCAGCTCGAGCATCGAAGGATCGATCCAGTGCGCATCCTCGACGACCAGCAGGAGCGGCCGGCGCGCCGCCATGGCGCCGATCATCTTTACCAGCACCTCGACCAGCCGCCGCCGGAAGGTGGGACTTGCCGTGTCGGCCGGGACATAGGGTCCGTCGCCGGGCAGATCGAGGAACGCCCCGAGCACCGGCATCGCCTCGGCCATGTCGAGGTCGAGCGGTGCGATCAGCCGGCCGAGCGCCTCGGCGCCGGCCAGCGGCCGTGTCCGGGCATCGAGGCGCAACGTGCGGCGGAGCCAGTCGAGCACCGGCCAGAAGGCGCTGGTGCGATGATAGGGCGAACAGAACAGCGGCAGCACGCGATGCGGTTCGCCATTCAGGCCGTCGCGCAGCGCGCGCAGGACACGCGACTTGCCGATCCCGGCTTCGCCGCCCAGCAGGATGCAGCGCATCTCGCCGTCGCGTGCCTGCGACCAGCGTCGGCGCAGCATGTCGAGCTCCGCCTCGCGCCCGACGAGCGGCGTCATGCCGTGGCGCGTGCGCGTGCCGAAGCGGTCGACGGCGTCGCTGCCGCCGATCACGCGGAACAGCGGCACGGCATTGCTGACGCCCTTGAGCCGTCGCGGTCCCAGGTCCTGCAGCGTGAACAGGCCCTCGATGAGGCGCCGGGTGGCATCGCTGATCACGATCGTGTCGGGCATCGCTTCGGCCTGCAGCCGGCTGGCGATATTGGGGGTCTCGCCGGTGATGGCGCTGCGATCGCGCGTCGGTCCGGCGCCGACCTCGCCGACCACCACCAGGCCGGTGTGGATGCCGATGCGGACGCCCAGGCGGACCCCGTAGATCTCCTGGTGACGCTGGTTGGCCGCGCGCAGGTTCTCGAGGATCCCGAGGCCGGCATGGACCGCGCGGGCCGCATCGTCCTCGTGCGCCTGGGGATAGCCGAAATAGACCAGGACGCCGTCGCCCATGTAGCGCGCGATGTGGCCGTCGCGCGCCGCCACGGCGGCGGCGCAGAGCCCGTGGAACGACTTCAGCAGCTCACGCATCTCCTCGGGATCGAGCTGCTCGGCAAGCGGCGTGGAATCGACCAGGTCGACGAACATGACGGTGATCTGCCGCCGGCCGCCGTCGTCGACCGGCCGGCGGGCGAGCGGCGGGCCGCCGTCGTCGAGCGCGGCGATCGCCTTCAGCAGGCGCTTGCGATCGCCCAGGGACAGGCCGAGGATCTCGAGATCGTTCTCGCTGAGGGCGTCGAGCACGTCCCAGTCGACGCCGTTGGCTGCGAAGGCCTCGGCATGGATGCCGAGGCCCAGCTCGACCAGCCAGCGTCCGAGTTCGTCGGCCATGGTTCGGTCCGCCTCCGGTGGCGTCGCTACCTTAGCGGGTGCGGGCGCCGCGATCATCCCCAGCGGGGCTGTTCGCCGAGCCCGATGTCGAGCGCGGTCTTGCCCACGATCTCGTGCGCCAGGATGGCATTGGCCGGATGGAAGCGGCCGCAGCGGGCGTCGCGGAACAGCCGCTCCAGCTCGTTGGCCTTGAACATGCCCGTACCACCGGACAGCTCCATCGCCGTATCGACGATCTTGAAGCACGCCTCGACGGCGTGGACCTTGGCCGAGATGATACGGGCCGGCCATGCCGCGCCATGGTCGACGCCGGTCGACCATTCCAGGGCGACCTGATCGAGGTGCGGCCCGATCGGATCGAGCGCCATGACCATCTCGGCCACGCCATGCTGGATCCCGGGGTGATAGGCCATGCTGCGCGTCAGTCCCATCGAGGACTTCGCCTTGACCGCGGCGACCGCCAGGTCCCGCGCCCGCTGGGCCATGCCGTAGTAGATATTGCCGAAGCCCATCAGGGCCCAGGCGAACACCGCCACGATGAAAGCATCGGCCCCGCCGGCCGGCAGGAACCGAACCATGTACTCGTCGGGCACGAGCGCCCCCTCGAGCAGCACGTCGTCGCTGCGCGTCGCGCGCATGCCCAGCGTGTCCCACGTCTCGATGATGCGGTAGCCCTTGGCGGCGCGCGGCAGGAAGCCGTGCACGACCTGCGGTCCGCCCGGCGCGTCGGCCCAGAGGCCATGCAGGCCGTAGCGCGTCCACACCGGCGCCAGGCTGCCGAACATCTTGCGCCCGGTGAAGGTGAAGCCGCCTTCCACTTTCGTGGCGGTCGTGGTCGACAGCAGGACCGGGATGTCGTTGCCGCGCTCGGCATGGCCTGCCGCGAAAACCTCGCCCGCCATCGCCTCCTTCAGGACCCATTCCATCGAGCGGTCGCCGGCGCGCCACAGGTCGGCGGCGACGCCCACCCAGTAGAGGTGCATGTTGATGCCGAGCGCCGTCGCCGGCGCGTGGTAGGCGAGCCGCCGCTGCTCGCGGCAGACCTCCGCCAGGGTGAACCCCTGCCCGCCCAGCTCCTTCGGCACGTTGATCGTGAGATAGCCCGCGCGCTTGAGATCGTCGAAATCCTCCTGGAAGAAGCGGTTGCCGCGATCGTACTCGCCGACCCTGCCGGCGAACCGCCCGAGCATCTCGTCGGTCGTCGTGCGCCGTTCCGTCATCATGGTATCCATAGGCGTCTCCTGGGGATCCTCTCTGGTCCCGCCACGACCGTAGGACAGAGGAGCGCGGCGCTCTGTGATTCACCGCACAGAGCGTGAATTTTCATGCCCGGTAACGCTTCACGAAATCGGGATCGGGATCGAAGCCCAGGCCCGGCCCGGTCGGTACCGCGAGGGAAGCCTGCCACCGCGTCAGGCCGAAGCCGTAGGGGTCCATCGACTCGTCGGCTTCGACGGTGGCGAACCAGCCCTCCTCCTCGGTGACCGCGAGCATGTGCAGCGACGCGAGCGCTGCCGGCCCGACGAACGGCGTGTGCGGCGCCGGCGTCTTCTTCGCCGCGGCGAGCATGGCGAGCGCGCGCCTGGCTTCGCTCAGGCCGCCCAGCATGCAAACGTCCGGCTGCAGCACGCCGATCGACGGTGCCCTGGCGTAGACAGCCATCTGCTCGGCCGAGCCGAAGTCGGCGCCCATACCGACCGTGATGCCCGGCATGGCCGGCGCGGCGAGCAGATCCTCGGGCGGCCAGTAGGGGTCCTCCAGGAACAGAAGGGCCGCCGCTGCCCATCGCTTCTCGTCGCGACGGATATCGGCCAGCGTATGGGCGTTGTTGCAGTCGGCGACATAGGGCACCGTCGCGGGAATGGCGCGGCGCACCTCCTCGACGACCTGGAGGTTCGCCTCGTGGACCTTCACCGCCGCGACGCCGCTCGCCAGCGCCTGCTCGACCCTCTGTCGTGCGCGGCCGGGATGATCGTACTTGTCGAGGCTCGCCATCACCGGCACGCGCGTGCGCCGGGCCCCGCCCAGCATCGTGGAAACCGATTTCCCCGATGCCTTGCCGGCGATGTCCCAAAGCGCGATGTCGACGGCGGCGAGTGCGTTCAGCACCGTGCCCGACCGTCCGAAGCTCGCGAAGCGCTTGCGCGCCGCGAGGTTCAGCGCCTCCTTCTGGTCCACCGGCTTGCCGAGGTAATGCGGCGCGATCGCGTCGCGGATGGTCGCGAACAGCGCCTGCTGCATGGGCGGCCGCAGCGACAGGCATTCGCCATATCCCTCCAGCCCGTCGCGCGTCGTGACCCGCGCGAGCGTGAGGCAAAGATCGCCGCTCACCAGCGGAGCCGGGATGGTCGCCGCCCGTTGCGGCGCAGGGATGCGCAGGGCGATGGGTTCGATGCGGTCGATGATCATGTGCTGCTCCGCGCTGGACAATTTCCCAAGCCCCAAGGGCTTGCGACGAATGATAGCGTCAAAGCCCGACATTACAGATCATGTCCGCAACGGAAATCCCGTCACCCGGAGCGCGACGAGGGACCTATGGCGACGGCAGCCACCGTCCCTCTATAGTGGCCGCCGATCCGGAGGCCTGCACGATGGACCAGACAGTAGCCCGCGGCCCGATTCCTGCCCTCGCGCCGCCCGTCATGATCGGCGGCGAGATTCCCCTGATCGACGTCTCCGGTTTCCTGGCCGGCGAGGCGGGAGCAGCCGGGAAGGCGGCCGCCGAGCTGCGCTACGCCTTCGAGAAGGTCGGCTTCTATTATCTCGCCGGCCATGGCGTGCCGCGCGAGCTGATCGAGGCACAGTACGAGCAGGCGGCCCGCTTCCACGCCTTGCCGATGGAGGACAAGCTCGCGATCAGGGTAAACGAGCACACCATCGGCTACATGCCGATCGCCGACAAGGCGCCGCCCAACGCCGCCGCGCAGGGCAAGAAGCCCAGCCAGAACGAGGCCTACTTCCTGCGCCGCGAGCGCGATGCCGACGATCCCGGCGTGATCGCCAATCGCCGATTCCACACCCGGAACCAGTGGCCTGCCAACCTGCCGGGCTTCCGCGAGCAGACGCTCGAGTACATGAGCACGATGGAGGCGCTGTGCCGCAAGCTGGTGCGGCTCTATGCGCTGGCGCTCGACCTGCCCGACGACTATTTCGACGCCTGCTTCGAGCGACCGCACATGATCCTTCGGCAGTCGCGCTATCCGGCGATCGATGGCGCCGACGATACGGTGGCGAGCCTCGTGCCGCACACCGATTCAGGCTTCATGACCTTGCTGCCGCCGAACAAGGTGCAGGGCCTGTCGATCCTGCTGCCGAGCGGCAGGTGGATGGATGCGCCGAACGTGGAGAATGCCTTCGTCGTGAATGGTGGCGACATCCTCCACCGCTGGACCAACGAACGCTTCCTGTCGACGCCGCACCGCGTGCGCAACGTCTCGGGCACGCTGCGCTATGCCATCCCGTTCTTCTGCGATCCCGACCACGACACGATCATCGAGTGCCTGCCGTCGTGCCAGTCGATCGAGAATCCGCCGAAATATCCGCCGATCAAGTTCGGCGACTACGCGCTGTGGTTCGCGGCGCAGCGCTACCAGCACATGGCCAAGGTGGCGACCCCTTCCGAGGCCGAAGTCACACCCGGCGCCCGCGCCACCGAACGCTGGAAGAGCTGACTCGATTTTTTCCTCCTTGGCGAAGCCGGGGAAGTGGCGCGGTCATCCGCGACGGAGGGGTCGGAGGCAACGCCATCGATGCGGCCCATGACCCATAGGCGCCAGCTTCAGAACTCCCGACATAGACCGGTGTGGGAATGTCCGGCTCGGTCGGCGTGGACACGATCGAGTCCGCAGCTCATAGGCAAAGAGCCCACTGTTCCAGTGAGGTTACGACAAGACCTGTTTTCGTCCCCTGGCGAGAGCGTGCGTCAGATCATCCTCATTGGACCGCGCGCATCCTGCGCGCTCATACGCGCCGATGAAGGCGCCCGATCATGAGCGCGCAGGATGCGCGCGGTCCAATGATCATGATCGGGCAAGGCTGCGCCTCGGCCCAGCCGGGCGGATCCAGCCTGGGTTCGGTGTTGGAAATCTGACGCGTCTGCATGCCGTTCGGCGATTCAAGCAGGCCAAGGCAGAGAGGAATTCTCGGCGCGAAAAGCCGGACAGGCAATGGGCCGTACCCTCTCCGGCTGGAAGGCCAGCATTTTCCGGGGCTATGTCAGGAGTTTCTGAACTTTGGTCCGCTGGGAGCGCGTATGGCCCATGACTCTTCCGTGGCGAACTACCGCGCCTCCCCGCGCTGCGCGCAGTGAGGAACGTGAGGAGGGGATGCGGCCAATCGATCTTGCCGTCCGGCGTTGACTCCCCCGGGCCGGAGTGAAAGCATTTCCGGGTCATAGGGCTTCGCTCCGATCGAGGCGCCGCGGGTCTTGCTCCTGCGTTCGCGTCACGGCCGGGAATTTCCCGGCGGCCGTCACGGACGCTGGAGCTGCCCGGCGTCTCTCGGGGCTTCTACGCGCTTTCAATCGCGAAGAAGGAGGACGTCGTCATGACCGACCTGAAGACCGGAACGATCCTAAGCGGCAGACCAGGCAGCGGCGCGCATCGCGTGGTGGCGCTGTGCGGGCCGTATCTCTCGGGCAAGACCAGCCTGCTCGAGAGCCTTCTCTACGCCACGGGCGCCATCGGCCGGCGCGGCTCGACCCGCGCAGGCACCTCCCTCGGCGACGGTTCGCTCGAAGCCCGCAAGCGCAGCATGGGCACCGAGATCAACATCGCCTCCGTCGACTATCTCGGCGACCAGTGGACCATCCTCGATGTACCGGGCTCGATCGAGTTTCAGCACGATTCTTTCGCTGCGCTCGCGGTGTGCGACACGGCGGTGATCGTCTGCGAGCCGGCGCCCGAGCGCGTGGTCGCGCTTTCGCCGCTCGTGAAATACATCGAGGACAACCACATCCCCCACCTCTTCTTCATCAACAAGATCGACTCGGCCGAAGGCCGGGTGCGCGACATGCTGGCGGCGCTGCAGACCGTCTCGTCGCGCAAGCTGGTGCTGCGCCAGGTGCCGATCAGGCGGCCGACCGGCGACGGCGGCGAAGAGACCATCGGCTATGTCGACCTCGTGAGCGAGCGCGCCTACCGCTACAAGTCGAGCGGCGCGTCCGACCTGATCGAGATGCCGGCCGAGATTCTGCCGCGCGAGGCCGAGGCCCGGCGCGAGATGCTCGAGACCCTGTCGGAGTTCGACGACACGCTGCTCGAGCAGCTCATCGAGGACGTGGCGCCCGAGAAATCGCTGATCTACCGCGACCTGCACGACGAATTCGGCGCCGACATGATCTCGCCGGTGCTGCTCGGCGCAGGCGATCGCGAGAACGGCGTGCGTCGCCTGCTGAAGGCATTGCGCCATGATGCCCCGTTCGTCGACGACACCGCCAGGCGCCGCAGCTTGCCGTCGAATGGCGTCGCCATGGCGGAATGCTTCAAGGTCCTTCATCAGGCCCATGCCGGCAAGCTCTCGCTCTGCCGCGTCTGGTCGGGAACGCTGAGCGAGGGGCAGTCGCTCGGCGGCCAGCGTATCGGCAGCCTCTATCATCCCTTCGGCCAGCGTCTCGACAAGGTGAGCCAGGCCAAGGCCGGCGAGATCGTGGCGCTGGCCAAGATCGACGCGCTGTCGGCCGGCCAGTCGATCTCGGCTGCCGGCATCGCGCCCACCACCGATTTCCCGGCGGCCGATTCGCCGGTCTTCGCCCTGGCCCTTTCCGCCAGAAACCGCAACGACGAGGTCAAGCTCTCGGGCGCGCTGCACAAGCTGGCCGAGGAAGACCCGTCGCTCACCTGGGAAGCCCGGGCGGAAACCCACGAGCTCATCATCAGGGGCCAGGGCGAGATGCATCTCAAGGTCGCGGTCGAGAAGCTCGCCGGCCGCTACAACATCGCCGTCGAGACGCAGGCGCCGAAAGTCGCCTATCGCGAGACCATCCAGAGCGGCGCCACGCAGCATGCGCGCTACAAGCGCCAGACCGGCGGGCATGGCCAGTTCGCCGACATCAAGATCGAGATCCGGCCGCTGCCGCGCAGTTCCGGCTTCCGCTTCGTCGACCGGATCGTCGGCGGCGTGGTGCCGCGCAACTTCATCCCCGCCGTCGAGGAAGGGCTGATCGAGTACCTGAAGGAAGGCCCGCTCG
>Ga0182738_1006085_pt1 | contig 12642 bp, 2 predicted proteins | sample eDN5th30CBELigMG_FD_128876 | JGI IMG/M metagenome (GOLD analysis project Ga0182738, IMG submission 128876) | Enriched Miracle-Growth compost microbial communities from Emeryville, California, USA - eDNA 5th pass 30_C BE-Lig MG (version 2)... ...
CGGCTCTTTTGAAGTCCTGCAGAATCCTTCGGCTTCCACAGGCTATGAAAAACTTTCTTCTGGTCCAAATTACCTCTGCAAGTTGGGAATTAATTAATTTTTTCTATCTCTTTCTTTGATTTCAAAAATAAGGAAAATCGTTTTCAATATTTTTGTACCGTTAACTCAAAATTGGAAATTTCTGCTCAAGAAAAAAAAAGTAAACAACTGATTTTTTGTCATCATTAAGAGGTTTTAAAAAATTTGTTCTCACCAATCATCATCTAAATTTACAACTTCTTGATACTGAGATCTTGGAACCGGATACTTCTAAACCTTATTCTTGTGCAAGCTTTAAGCACTTCATTGAAACAAATTTGGATGATTCTATTCGAATTTCAACTGTTTGTAAAAGCATCATACAGACAATGACCTTGAAAAAAATGATGGGTTCTATTTGAATCTCCTCTCAACAAACCTCTTCACTGAAAACAGAAATGACAGCTAGAATAAGCCTTCAAAAAGAATTCCAAAACCTCTCGAAAAAAGGTTTTTAATCTATTCAAAAAGAATCAACAATGAGAGGAAAGCAAGGTTTTTTTTTTGCAATTGTGAAAATGAAGAATTGCTAAAATCTCCAGGTTTTATTTACGTGAAAAACAAAAGATGGGCGCAAAACTTGACAAGAAAATTGAGAAGGACTCAAGTCGGTTCTAATTTATTCAATTTATACCCTATGTTTTTTTAAACAAAAAAATCAAGATTTATATGAAGCAATGTGATTGAAAGAATTTGAAGCAAGGAAAACTTACAACAATTTTTCATCCTCAAAAAACAGCTCTAAAATACCCACGAAAACTTGTAAAACAATTTCTTGCAGAAAAATCAATTTCTCTCATTTTGTGGGTTCAAAGATTTCCTGATGATTTTCAAAATACTCTCAGTGGCTTAATTTTTATTTTCATTTTTTAATTTCCAAAAACGAAAAATTTTCTTCTTGAAAACGATTAAGAAAAAAGTGAATTTTAGAAGCCATTGAAAAGTTTTTTTCAATCAAGAATATTTTTGGTTCACCAAAGAACCTACTGAAACAAACCACTTTTTTAAAAAGAATTTCTTCAAATTTTTCTCTATCTCACTTTTCAGAAACTTAAAATATTTTCATATTTCCAAACTTTGACAAAAACCTCAAGACAGCCTGTCCCTTTGCCAACCTCACAAAAAAAAATGTAAAGAGAATCGACGCGCTTTAATACGATCTTGAGATCTCCATGAGTTTTTTGAGGAAATCTAAACCCATGCGTTCTGTATGTTTTATTTAAACTCGAGTTTTTCAATTTTGAAGAAGTTTTTCCCGAATATAAAACTTTAGCTTTTTTTCATACTTTGCAAACCTACAATTAAACTGGCAAAAATAATTGATATTGTTACAGTTCAACAAAATTTCAATCGTTCTTTCACAAATTTCTTATACTGTTTTTATTTGACTGTAATCACATCTCTCAACAATTTTCAAACCAAAAATTACACGTCATGTCAGTTCAATAACTCTCCAAAGCAGATAAATGTTGATGAGTAACTTTTTGCTTCTTTGTGACGTTGTTACCAGCATTCTATTCACAATAATGTTTCCTTATATCGGGAATGTAATAAAGACAGGCCAGCCAACAAGCGAATTTTTGCCTTAGATTCTCAATATAATACAAATTAAAAAGACATTCACTTAGGGACAAAAGTTCATGGAGAAAAAAAACTTACAGGAACGTTACCAAGCAACCGATAGAATCCTCAAGTCGAGAAATCCTTAATGATGCAAGATCTGTTGTTACTTTTCCTGACTATCTTCATAAAATAAATTCTTCCGAAATTTGAAACAATTTTATTTTTGAGAAAATTTCCTTGATAAATATTCTTTCATACAAAAAGTTCATACTCTTCTTATGGTTTTGAAAACAGGATCTAGATGAGTTTTTCAAAAAAAATATCCTGAAGGGATTTTGGCGGACTTTGGATTGAAGCAAAAACTTACAATTCTTTAATTTTTGTCAAAGTTTGCCAATTTATATAAGCCAAAGAAACCTCCGACCTAATTTAAAGAATTTCGATTTGTTCGAAATCTGACTTCTTTGAACGACTTTTCAGGTCAAAAGAGTCTCTCAAGTTTATTTTATTCTCAATTTCTTCATTCACCAGAAGAAATATTTCGATATAGAGGTTTAAAGAAATTAATCAGGACGTATTTGCGTTGTAAAAAAACAACCTGATTTTTTGTTTCAGAGACCAACATTCAACCTTGAAATAGGTTTATTCAGGCATGGTCTCCCGAAATTTATCGATCTCGATCGCATAACCAAAGAGAAGAGATTCTCTAAAATTTATCGATTCAATTTTTTCGAGATTTCTTCACAAAAGCCTTGAGGTTTTCAAAGACAAAATCATGAACACAAATATCACTTTTCTTTTTCATAAAACCGAATTTCTTCAAAATACAACCTCATAATTATTGATTCTAGCCCTTTAGACTCTCTAGTTTATTCTAAAACCGCAAATATGTTGAATTTAATCTCAACAATCTCGAACCCTATTTTTTTGTTGTCTCTTGCTCAATTAAATACATTCAAAATTACAACTACAAAAAGCTTAATTTTTCCAATCTAAAAATGACTTTTGCCTTCTCTCAGAGAAAACTCAGGATTTTCGTACCTAGACCTGCTTAGCTCAAGTCTCTTTTATTTAAAAACTCTACAGTTACTCTTCAAGAAAAATTTCATTTAAGAGAAATTTGTACTTGTTAATACTGATAAAATAGCGATTTTTTATGGATAAAAACAATGCCAACAAAAACTGCAATAAAAATTCAAAGATTTTTCTAGATGTAATTTTAGTGATTGATTTAAAATTTCAAGCGAAGAAAAAAAATTCTGGACTTGCATTCTTGCATTATTTCTTTGCCTTCACAGGAAATCATTTTAATTCAACAAGATTCTTCAGAACAAAAAAGCCATATCTTGGCCTGTAAAACATTACTTGATTCATTCCTCGAAGGTTCATCTCCTGAGAAACATGTCTTCTCACCATTTCCAAGCTTCTTTAGTTTTTTCAAGTTCAGAATCAATCAAATAAGCTTCGAAAAAATTTAAGTAATGCTTTAAATATCACAATTTTCAGCCTCAAATTTCCCCTCCAGAACACACTGAAAAAAATCATCGAAATGACCACAACATCTCTCAGGGCCTCAGCTTTGAGGTCTTAGGCTGGAGGACTTTCCCAGATTGATTCTCTCAATATCAAAAGCAGGGTTGAAGATCTCTAAACCAAAAATTTTATGGAAATTAACATCCTCATATTGTCCTTTTTATTGATTTAGAATCCGCCTTGAGGCCTGAAAGAGCTCTCTCACTTCTGAGAAAACGCGTGTTAAAGATCTCTCTTTCTCAGCTCCTAAACACTCACATATCCAACCAAAGTCTCTAGATGAAGCACAAAGTGTCTCCAGACAAAGTTTTCAAGGCTGATTTTTAAACCAAGAAGTTATCTCAGGGTTGAATTTTAAAACATTCAAGAAAGCTTTGAATCATTAAATTAAAGGCAAAGAAAACGCTGAGTTCCTTGCCCAAAACTACTCCTGAATTCGATATTTTGCCTCTTGTTTCAACAATAAAGAAACAGATGATCCCTGAAAGAGCATAATCCCTCTCTCATGAAAATTTCAAACTTGAAAAAGAAATCTCAGCTCCATGAGATCCTTCAAATCAAATTATCCTTCTTAGTCACGATCATTTCCCAAAATATACACAGTCTTCGAATGATTGAACTTTTCTTAAGGAAAATTGCTTTTTTAAGACCAGAAAAGTTGGAATTTTGAGGCAAAGTGAATATTCCCAATTTTTGAGAGATTCTCAGCGTCCTCCATTTTCTATTCACATAACATATGAGAATTGAAGCGTTGAATGTCTTACTGATCTTGCCTTGACAACCAGTTTGTTTGGTCGAAATGAAATAAAAAAGTTTAATTGAGAGTTGTCTGGAGAAAATTATTCATACATAGAAACTCAGTTTAAATAATTAAAATCTTCTAAATTTATCGCTAGTTTGCCAATAATTACTTCTTTTGACTCCTGAAATTAAACCTCACAGATTTTTAAAAGGCCTTTGTCTTCTCTTCAATCAAGGTCTTTCCTCACTTTTCTTCCCTTTTGTTTCGATTTTCAAAGAGGATACCACTCGAGCTCCTGGGCATTCTGGAAGTGAAATCGCTTCGAGGTCTGCAAGAAGTATTGCCTCAAAGATGACTTGCTCTCTTTGGGATAAATTGTTCCCCTCGAAAACTGAGGATTTCTTCATCACAGAAGAATTTTCGAGTCAATTTCCACGTATGTAATCTATTTTAAAATCTCTTCTGAGGTTTCATGAATGCATTTTTACCAACAATATCGCTCTCATTTTCCCCCTTTCTCTTCAATTTTTTTCCTAGAAAAAACAATCAGAACCATCTCCCAACAGTCTCACCGATTTGAAGATTCTTCACAGAAGAAGCCGGTCAAAGAAAATATCAGATTCACTTTGAAACTTGTGAAAGAATGTTTTAAGCGGGGAATTTTAAAACCTAAAAAAGAATGAGGCGCTATGACAGGAAATCAGGGAATTAAAAATATTTTAATCAGAGTTGGTAATCAAAGTTGGGCTATATCTCCATCCTAGCTCGATTTCTTCAGGCTTCATATGAGGTGTCCAAAGCAAACTCTCGTTTTAGAATTAGTCATTGAGAAATTTCCAACAAAAAGACTGTATCGATAAATCAAAAGAATGTAATATTCTGAAAGAGAAAGAGAGACAAATAATCAATAAGAGCAATGAGAGCGATGAAAGCAGCAGGGATTATATAATAAAATTTAACTACCTCTAATAGGAAATTTAAGAAAATGAAATATAGAGAGATATTAACAAATTTAATCAAGCTTAATCATCTGGTAAAGAATTAATCCCGACCTTATTTCTTCTTTTCCCACTTCCACTCTGTTCCTGATTTCATTCCCATCAAATTCACTCTCTTTGGGCATCACATAACCTTCAGATCTATACCACATGACCACTCCTGTAAAGTCGTCTAGAAAATGGAGGGAGATCCCGTTCGAAATCAAGTTTTTGGTTTTTATTGAAAAATTTATTTGAGGAAATTAGAGGTTTATATAAAAAACCGAGGACTTGAAGGTTGTATTAAAATCATGCGGAAATCCAAGCAAAATTAATTTTTATAAACTCTCTTCCAATCTTTAGAAATTAATTTTCCAAGAAAACTTCACCATTCAACCATAGATTTTTCAAAGAGCTTTCCTCTTCTCTTCTTTTAACCCCCTCCTTCTTATTAGCTAATCCCTTCTCTCTCTTAAAATTCCCCTCAGAGACACAAGGACCCTCGTCCAACACTAATTTTGACGAAGCCGATTCTCTCTGATGTCTGAAAGAATTACGACCTTTTTTCTTTTAGAGAAATGAATTAGACAGGCAAAAAAAACAAACACAAATATTTCATTGCGAATTTTAAGCGGGCCTTGATTAAACTTTTTTCCTTCAAGTTTTAATTAAAATTTACAAGACTTGTTTGCTCTTTGATCAACCCAATGCCTCTCTCCTTCAAAGTCTTTTCTTCTACTCTCCTTTACCTTTTGTCTGCCCTTTTGTTTCAGCCATGTTCCCCCTACACCGTTGCCAGTGAGTTTCTTTTAACCCTTCTCTCCCTCATTCTCCCCTTTAGCCAACGAAATTAGAGATTTAGAGGACAGCACAAGTTACTTTGCCACCGAAGCTTCAGCTTGGACCGTTACAAGCTCTTATGCTGGTGCGACCATTACCACGACTTGTTCGGGGACATATATCCTTGGAGGTTATGGAGTCACTGGGATCGGAACTGTATTCACAAGGACTTATTCAAATCTTCCATCTCATACAATTGCTCAGTTTTCTATGCTTGTGTGGATCATCGACATCAATAAAGCTTCAAACCTATTCACGATTTATTTCAATGATGTCGCAGTTCAAGCCTTCGATTCCAATTATTATGCGTCCAGTGGATACTATGCTTACCTCAGTAATTACTGTGGGCTAAGCAGTATCGGTGATTACCCCGCTGGTATCATCGGTGGGGATGTTCCTCATTCTGCAAGCTATCTCACCGTCAAAGTTGTCTCTCACTATACCAGTTCTGACAAATTTTCCTTTGGATTTAGAAATGTCAGCATCCTTTTCAGATCCCCAAACCCCCCGAACTCCGAAGTTTGTGACTTTGTTGGCTTGGGAAGTTCAACCTCCTCTTGTCTTTGCCCTGTACAAACTTACAACGCCGCTGGCAGTTCAAGTTGTACTGCATGTGCAACAGGATGTAAATCCTGCATGGGACCAGCCCTGAAAGATTGCACCTCTTGCCTTCCTGGCTACTCTTTTGATGGTTCCCAATGCTTCAAATGTGATGCTTCCTGTTCTCAATGCTCCGGGACCGCTGCTAATCAATGCATCCAATGCCCTCCAGGAAAATACTTATTCTATGATAATACATGTATCTCTTCCTGCTCCTCGCCCTTGGTTCCCACCACAACTGGCTCGTTTAGCACTTGCGCTCTCCCTTGTGGAACCTCAGGATTTTATCTTTCAAATGGAACCTGCGCTACCTCCTGCCCTTCCCCATTCACTTCAGTCACCACTAATGGGGTCCAATATTGCAATTTCCCTTGCTCAGGATCCAATTTCTATTATCCTGACGGCTCTTGCCAGACTTCTTGTAGCTCTCCTTTTACCCAAGTCATCAAAGGCGTGGAAAGTTATTGTCAATCTCCTTGTGCAAGCAATGAAGTTTATTTCTCCAATAGTACTTGTGGATCCTCTTGCCCCTCCCCTTTCACTTCAACTACCACGAATGGGGTCCAATATTGCAACTTTCCTTGCACTTATTGGTTCTGGAACTGGAATTCCAACTGCCAGCCCTCTTGTAATTCTCCTCTGGTGAAAGTTCTCAAAGGTGTGGAAAGATATTGCGAGCTCCCTTGTCCAAGCGGCCAATGGTATTATGAAAATGCCACCTGTGCTTCTTCATGCGACTACCCTTTTACCCAAGTCACCGGAGCAGATGGAGTTAGCTATTGCAATTTTATGTGCTCAGGAACTACTTCCCTCGATTCTTCTGGAAATTGCCAAAGCTCCTGTTCTTCGCCTTACACCCTTGTTACCAAAGGCGTTGAAAGATATTGCGAGCTTCTCTGCGTCGATCCTAGCTTTCTCTATCAAAATAACTCTTGTGGCTCCTCGTGCTCAGCTCCTTTTGTTCAACTCCCAGTCCCTGCCGTCTCCGTCACATATTGCAATTTTCCCTGTGACTCCACATCTTCAACCCCTTACCTCAACTGGAACACTGAATGTCAAGCTTCCTGTAACTCTCCTTTGGTCATAATCACTCAAGGGACCGAAACTTATTGTGAATTACCTTGTGGATCTGCTTCTTATTATCTCTACCAAAATGATACCTGCAAGCTGGATTGCCCTCACCCATTTACTCAAAATTCTGATTATAATGGAGATCTCAAATATTGTGATTTCCCTTGTACAGGAACCAGTTTCCTTTACTGGGACGACACTTGCCGCTCTGACTGTGACCACACTTGGACTCAAAAAATTGACGGGTATGAACGATACTGCATCTTCCCTTGTGATAGCAGCAGTTTCTTTTACCCTAATCACACCTGCCAAAGTACCTGCCCTACTCCTTACACAAAATTCATCAATGGATCTGAAAGATACTGTAATGCTCCTTGCTCTGGCACAGATTATTATTATTGGGATACTACATGCCAAAGCTCTTGCCCTACCTCTTTCCAATACGATCAAAATGGAGTTTCCTCTTGCTCTTTCCATTGCTCTCAAACCGAGTTCCTCTATTGGAATCAAACTTGCCAAACAGCCTGTGAGTCCCCTCTGAAAACCATCATCGATGCCGAAGGCTATCAAACTTGTAGTCTTCCCTGCTCATCTGGAGATTATCTCTATCCTAATGGCTCCTGTATTTCTTCTTGTGACTACCAAATCACTCAAGACAATAATGGCGTTAATTATTGCACATTCCCTTGTGCTCAATACGAGTACCTTTACCCAAATGTCACCTGCTCCAACACCTGTAACTCCCCTTATCTTCCAGAAACGAGCCCCGACAGTTTCTTATTATGCGAGTCTCCCTGCGCTGACGACGAATATTATCGCCTTGAAACTGAGTTGTGCGTGTCTCACTGTAGCGCTCCTTTGGTTGTGAGACAAGACGGCGTGCTCCAAATCTGCATGAATGTCCCAACTAACCCCTCAACAAATAACACGAATAATGACACTGATTCTAACCCTTCGATTGGTGATCAGTTGCTCCAGCTCGGCGAATCAGCCACTGAATTAGCCAATAAAGCCGCAGCAGCCAGTGCTTATCTCCGTCCCACTGACATGAATTCAGTGTTCATGTTGTCCTTATCAAAGACTTTGAAATATATTCAATATGTTAATGTCACCCTTCCAGAAGCTATCAGAGATAATTTCAAGCAAAATTCTAATTCAAGCCAGTTTTCTTTGACTAGTTTTATGACATATAAAATGCCTCAAAAACTCAAAGAAAATTTCTCTTCAGGAACGGTTCCAACAGCTTTTGCAAGCACTGTGCTCCACACAAGCTATCTCGTAAATCAATGGGAAGCTCTTTCAAGTTTCTTCATCTTGATTTTAGTTGCGATAATCTTCTTAATCCTCTCCCGCGTTGTCAAGAAAACTGAAAATAAATTCCTCGTTGCTCTTTTCCAAAGATTCAAGACAATCACTAGATGGAATTTCGTGCTATTTCTCTTCTTTAATAGCTTCGATAACATGACCTTTTTCCTTATCCTTGAGCTCCGAAACCTTCAACTTGACACTTTCTACGGAATTGTGAGTCTTGTATCTGCAATTGCTGTCACCCTTGCTGCAATATTCATCCTTATCAAAACATTCCTGATTTGCAGAGAACACATGAAGCTCCGAACCAAAGTCTTTGATATCAACTCTAAAGAATTCGACGATTTCCATGAAAAAAATGAGCCTTATCAAGTTCTTTATGCTGGGTTCCAAGACACGTCCTTTATGAAACAAGCTTATTTATTCTTTGTGACCCTCAAAATCATCCTCTGCTACATCATTGTCGCTTGCTTATATTCCCATCCCTTAATCCAAGCCATCCTCCTCACCATTCTGAGCTTATTAATGATCGCTTATGTCGCCAAAGAAAGACCTACTCACGACCGTTTCCACCTTGTTGTCATCCTTTTCTTTGAAATTATTGGACTTCTCGTCAACGCTTGCTTGATGGTTATCGCCGTTCTTGATAATAGAAACGAAGGAGATACCCCAATGAGAAACAGAGTGACAGGTGTTGTCGTCATTTCCTTGACTACAGTCGACCTCGCTTCAAGTTTATTCATGTGGGTTTATCTTTGTATTGGAGTTCATTCTGCTTATAAAATGAGCAGAAAAGAAGGGGTTGAAAACAAAACAGCTTGGCTTAATGTTATTGTTATTCCTTATCGTTCACCAGGAATGGACTTCTGTGATGAAACTATGGACGAATCTTACGACCTTGAAGAAGGTCCGAAAATGAATGTGAAGCCTAATAAAAGAAGAAGAATCAGAGTCCCGAGAAGAAGACCAAGAAAAGTGCATCCGACCAGTTTCGGCACAGGAATTACTGCCTTCAGCGAAAATACTCTTGTCATTCAATCAAGCACCAAAAGCACTAAAGAACTTATTCCCACTGAGACCCAAGACTTCAAATCTAATTTGAGACAATTATTCAAGGTTAATGTTGTACAATTAGAGTCAGAACTCAAGTCTTTTGATGGAGGATACTCCGAACCAGAAAGCCAAGAAATCACCAGTGCACTCCAATTTCCTGTTAAAGCTCTTTCTATTACATCCACAAACAATACAGGAACAAGTCCTTCGCCTTCTCCAATGAAAAAGGACCTGGCTAAGCAATTTAATTTCGGAAGCCCCACTGTTGGATCTCCTGTGCAAAGATCAAGAAATCTCTTGCGAAACTCCAAGCCTTCTTCGAAGCAAAGCAATCAGACTAATGATGTTCCAACAATTATCACGGAAGAGCCACTTTCTGCCATACGAAAAGAGACTCCCTATGCAACAAAGCGAAAAGCTGGGTTAGATTTTGAAGAGGATCATGGAATATTACCTTACCTTCCTGAGCCTTTGCAACAAGAATATAAACCAAGAGCAATCCCAAGGCCTTTGGGAACTCGAGAAGAAGGCACAAGATCAAGAGAAGATCTGTTTGAGAGGTTCTTTAGCAGCCCAAAGAGCACGAGCCTGTATCCTACAAGCCAGAATATGATTCTTACGGAAACCCCTCCAGGATCTGTCAGATCGTTTTTGAGGTCTTATAGAGATCAAAATCAAAGCCAAAGCGGAAGTGGAGGAAGTGCTAGCAGTCATAGACTGAGAATGACAACGCATAATAAGCATCAAATAAGTTCATCCCAAGCTGAAGATGATGAGGTTATGTCAAGTGGATTGGACACTTTTGTGAGAAATGACGAAAGAAGAGTCTCTTCTGGATTGTTAAACGTCAAAAGAAGTCATGGAAGATAATGAGAAAAGAATTGTGTGTGCAAAATTGCACATGAAAATAAAAAATTTACACTGCAGTGTTGTAAGATTTGTATGTAATAATAAAAGAAAAAAGCAAAGCAAAAAGAAACTCTTTTGGGTTTTGCTTACTATTTTGATGAAGAAAAAAAATTCAAATAAAAAGAATTTCTAAGTGAACTTGTTCTCTATTGAGAAGGAGGGAGTTCCTTGTGGAATTCTCAGACGTTTCACATTTATATAAAGGATTTTTATAGTGTTTTATTGTTTTTTTCATTTGTAATCTACAAATTTAGTTCATAATGTTTACCGATTTGTAAACCTAGCTAGGGTTGTCTCTCCTCCTCCTCCTGCCTATTTTTCATATTTCTTCTTTGAAAACAATGTAATTTGCTCAAATCATAATAAAATTCTCAAAAGTTATTCTCTGCTCATCCAGCTCTTCAAGATTCTTCTCTTTATAAAGAAAAAAGATTGGCTTGTTTTTTCTCTGAAGAAAACTCAATCAAGGAGAAATCTAAATAAACCTCCCAAGAAAGGACCAAATATAGACTGGGTCTTTTCCCGCCTCGATATCAAGTCTTTGCTAATTATGATTTTCTTGCTAGTTTAATAAATTTTGCCTTAAAATAATATTGTCTTTATCAGAAATTCATCTTCTCTTTCTCTTTGAAGGTTTCAATTTTCCACAGGGAAAAAAATTCCTTCATCAAATGTCCTTTCGCTTCTTTGGAAAGATTGATAAAGAAAACAATTGTTTTGTAAGATTTTGTTTAATAAGAAAATTTTGGAAATTTTTTGAAAGTGAAATTTTCACAAAAATTCTTTTGACCAAGAAAAAATTCTTTTGTTTCCAAAAGGCTGTCTTTTTTGTTCCAAATATCAACCATACGGAAGGAAATGGAGATTTTTAGATTTTTGCTCACAGTTCAATTAAAAAAAAATACCTTCTACAAAATTCTTTTTTCCCTTCACAAGAAAAAATCTCCGTAAACTTTTCTGATAAAAAAGATCATTCGAACAAAAATTTTTGTCGAGGAAACTTCTTTCACAAACAAGATTAAAAAATTTTTCAGGCAGACTTCAGAGGATAAAAAATTGTAATAATGTTCTTCAAAGCAGGCTCTCTCTTTTGGGATGGAAAAAGCTTTGAGATTTTTTTTTCCTCATTCAGAGCTTTTGGTATCCAGTTTTTCTTTCTGGAGAATTTGTTCAAAAATCGACCTCAAAAAATTTTATGAGTCCAAGTTGTCAAAGTTCATTTGAATCATTTAAAAATTTTCCTTTCATAGATCTGGCGGTTTTGTCTATCAGTCTATCATCCTTCTATTTCTTGCTTTCAAAATTTCAAGGATTTTTCCTCAAATTATCAAACTTGATAAAGTTTTTGTTCCTCTTTTTCAAAAAAGAGATCATCAGAAAATGAGAGACTTGAAGACAACTCAAACCTTGAGAAAATTTTCCTTTCAAAAAATCATTTTGAGAAGCGTTTGGGAATTTCAATTGATTTGGAAATAAAACAGCTTAAAGTCAATTTTTGAAGTAAAGAAGGAAAAAAGCTTTCTCCAAAAATAGTTTCCGCTTTCTCTTTTCTATTTCTCAAAAAAAATCTTTCACCAAGACACGAACAAAAAAAGATATTTTTACTCTCCTGCTGACTAATATGAGAGAAAAAAGAAACACTTGCAAAATGAATTTGCCAGTCTGCATCATCAAAGATCACTTACCAATCTGTAGTTCATCCTGAATTGGACTCAAAAAATAAATTCTGTGCCCTGACAAGTTCAACGATAGGACCTTTTACTCATTTTCCTTGTAAAAAAGCTATTATTTTTACCCATAGTCTTCAAAGCGGAGAACTACTATTTTTATCCCTGTTCTCCCTTTCGCTTCATCTCATCGATAATTAAGCTATAATAAATTTGCCAAATTATTGATAAAATATTAAATCCCTCCCAACTTTTACTATTTTTGTGCTCTTCTTAATTATTACTATTTTTATGTTTTTCA
>Ga0182738_1006086_pt1 | contig 12639 bp, 4 predicted proteins | sample eDN5th30CBELigMG_FD_128876 | JGI IMG/M metagenome (GOLD analysis project Ga0182738, IMG submission 128876) | Enriched Miracle-Growth compost microbial communities from Emeryville, California, USA - eDNA 5th pass 30_C BE-Lig MG (version 2)... ...
ATTCCAAAACAGCCGAGAAATTTTTTGTCCATAAAAAAGAAACTTTGAGGGAAAAATCTCAACCTTTGTGAACTTCAAAAAAATACAAAAAATTTTGGAAATCATTTTTTTAACTTTTCTTTCCAAAAAGTCACATACCGCATCTTGGAATTTTGCTTACAGAGTTGAAAGCTTAATTTTTGAAGGACTTGTTCCAGCTCATGGCATTTTAATCTTCGAATTTTGAGGGTTATAATGAGAATATTTCACTGTATCAATTCGTTTTCTAATCTTTATCAAAACAAGGCCAAAAGCTCTATCTCTTTTCACGAATCTTTCAAAATTGTTAATGAGTTAAATCTCAAGGAGTAAAAATTTGACTTGACAATGAGGAAAAACTTTTAGATCCCTTTTTAAACAATGGAGCCAAATTGTGTTTTCTCGAAATTGATCATTTTCGATTTTCTAACTTGTCACTTTAAGTTTTTCTTTTTTTATTGAGAAAAAAATGTTTGATTTTATCAGCAATTTAATCTTTACGTTTTTCAGTCTTTTTATACTAAAATTTCCCCAAAAACAGTTTTTTGACGTTTTCCTCCATTTCAGTGTTGCAAAAAATCGGTTTTTTCGCGGCCAGTGGCAGTCTTTCACCAAACGTGGCCGCTTTTTAGCGTGTTTAAGGGAATTTTCCTGAAAGGTAAAAATTTAGCAAAATTTTTTTTCCTGTAAAAATATTTAGAAAATTAAAAGAAAAAATGTCAAAATTTCTTGAAAACAATTTCTTCTTATTTTTAATGAGATTTTTCGTAAATTTCGTTTTTACCATTTTGATACATTCTCATCAAATCGAACCATTCTGAAAGGAAATTTCGACTTTTTCTCTGCATTCAGATTGATCAGCAGGATAATTTTTTTTTGACAGACACTTTTCCTTTAACCTATTGAAATGAATGATTCAAGAGATTAGAAGTCCAAATGAATTGAACCTCTTGGCTTTCACAACTTCTTGATTAAAAAATTTCGAATTCTACAGTTAGAAATGCGAATTGTTACAATATCCTAATAATTATTAATATTAAGAGGAAAAAAATCTGAGAATGTGGTTGCAAAATGGCTTACTTTATGGCCGCCTTTTTCCAACGCTGCACCATTCAGTCTCAATTTTTCTTTCTGATTTTTTCTCTTTTTTTCAGATAAAAATCCATCTCAAAAAACTATCCTCTTCAATCTCGAGATATTTTTCGAATTCAAAAATAAATGAATTCTTTTTTCGCTTTTTCACTCATCTCAGCCCTGAAATTTTCTCAAATTCTCTTCTTTGCCAAAACGTTTCGAAGTTGTCGAAATGATACTTTCAAAAGAATAGAACCTGGAAAACGGAATTCTTCAGCTAGAATGAAAGATTTTTTTATGACATCTCTGGATTTTCTGAATCACTCAAAAATTGACAAATCTTGGTCCTCTTTGAACAGAAAAATGAAAGAAAGGGGTAAATTGAAAATATTGTTATTTGAAAGTCAGGTCTGGAAATTTGGAGAAGAAAATTTGTTTCAAGGAAAATATGCGTTTTTAATTTCTCAAAATATTTGGAAGACCATGATTTTATGTTGTGATAAAACCAGAAGACAAATGAACTCTTTGCTGAGAGGAAAGTGATTTTTCTATCCTCGAAGCTCAAGTTTAAAAGTAAAAAAGAGGAGGAAATAAAAATTCATGTCTAATTTTACAATTTTGCTCTTCTGTAAATTACAATATTTTCCCTTTCACAGAACTTCACACCAAAGGAAATTTAGACTCATCCTGTTATGAAATTTAGACCCAGAAGAACGTCCGGAGAGATCATTCGTCAACAACCTTGGTGAAACATATTCATTGTCATCTTGATAATTCTTGAATAAAAAACGTCTATAACAAAAAGGAGCCCGAAGTTTTTGTGGAACCTCAAGAGGAGCTTTATTTCGAATCATTCTCTCATTATTTTACTTTCTTCTTTAAAGTTGATTTTATTCTTGAGAAAACTTGTCTTGTCTCTTTCCATTTGTTATCTCTGAATCATTTCGTTTCAGTAACCGTTTGAGAGTTATCAAGAAGAGCCTTTAAAACTAATTTGACCCTTGTGCGATTTTGGTTTCTCTTCAAAACCTCCAAATTGAAATCAGACGAAATACGCTTTTTCTAGTTTAATATTTTTGCTAAAATCGGAGGGATTACTGAAATTATGCCAAACTCTTGATGAAGATGAAAAATTTCATAAAACCCTTCTTATTTTGGATTTCATCTCAGCTCACCAAGATCATATCAAAAGAAACATAGAGTCTTTTCGAAAAAAGTTTCTTTCTGTTCTCCACTTTTTCAAACAGAAAGACAGACATAATTTTCTTTGGTTCGCTTTCCCGCTCATAAAATAAAATAATTAAAAATCCCACTGCAAAGAATCAATCCCTCACGAACGAAAAGGCTCCAGATTTAATGAAAGTTTCAACCCCAAAAAAGTCTGGAGGCGCGCTCTCCTCATTCATAATCTTCCTCACTGTTTAATAAAGATAAACTTGACTCAATTTTCCGTCAAAACTCTGTATATTCGATTCACTCTCTCAGTATGAAGAGATATCTACTTTCTCTTCTCGTCGTGACAGCACTAATTGCGACGGGATTTTCCCAAACAGTGACGACATGTTCGACAGGACAGTATCTAGATTCTGAAAACAACGAATGTGTGAACAAAACCTCGGTTTCAGCCACCATTCAGTCGACTCCTCAAGACTTTAATTTTGTCGTTTTGTTTGACAATACTGCTCCTTATGCTGATAGCACTGCTCTCAGCGAGGCAACAACCGTCACCCTTAAAGATAGCACAATTGATGTCACAACAAACCCCACTTTTTCAATTGGCTTTCTTGATGACGAGAAAACTCTTGCGAGATTGGGAATTAATGCTCCAGAATTCACAAGATATACTGTCATTACAGTCCAGTTTGCTGACCTCCAAGATGATGACACAACTCCATTTTACGTGGTGAGCCCAGCTCCCTTTACCACTCTTCCTTCAAGCCAACTCTCCCAATCTGATGAGGATAAAATCACGGCACTGACTAAGCTCGATAGAGGCCTTGAGTACGCATGGATTGCTGTCACATCCCTCAATCCCTACGCTTTTCTCTATATGAACACCAAGCTCTATAGAGAAACTCTCGAGATGTTCAAGAGGATCAATGTGCCATACGGATCCTTCGCAAGCAAATTCATGCGCGAAAACAACAACAAGGTCTCTGGCTTCAAAGGCCCCAACATCTTCCCCATCACCGTTGAAGGAAACTCGGTTTCGTCTGGATGGAACAGAGGCCGAGAAAATAGTATTCCTTATGGCGATGCTGACAGAGTCCAAGACTTGAAAGCTCCAACAACTGAGCCCGTCCATAATTACGACGCTTTCCCGCTCTTTCTCGACAATTATGGCATTCAAATTACTGTCTTCTTTGGCATTATAGCATTGATCATTGCTGTTGAAGTTGTGAATCTTTTATTCTGCTGTAATCGAAGAAGACAAAATAATACTGCCAAGAGCGTGAGACTATTCCAGGGAACTAGGAATTTCTTGAGATGGAACATGCTTATGGGAAGCATCATTGGTTCTTTCCAGAGTTTAACTTTTTATTTTATGACTCAAATGAAGGCCTACGATCTTCAAGAAGCTCACAACTCACACGACAAGCTCAATTTCTGGTTTGCTATAGGAAGCATAGTCATCCTTGGTGCCCTTTTCCCCCTCTGGCTCCTCCACAGAATTATTGCTATTCCAAAAAACCACAAAATTGGTGACGATGCTCAACAAGAAGTGCCTTCTGCTTATCTGAGATACGGAATGTTTTTGGTTATTTACAACCAGATGAGACGATTTGTTTTCACCTTTCCCTTTGCACTGATGCTCAGAGCTGCTGTTTTATCAGCCTTGACCCTGTTCCTCCCCAACCACCCCGTTGCATCAACAGCAGCTATTCTTGCAGTGACTTGCGTTTTTGTCATCTATTTGGTGGTTCTGAGACCCTTCAAAAGAGCTTTCTACTTCATTTATCAGCTTATCAACGAGCTTGTCCTCGTCTTTTATCTCGGCACTTTACTTTTCCTTGCAAACAAGGGAGAAGACAATATTATCTCCGATCATGACAGCGACATCACAGGCGACATATTCATTGCTTTGTGGTTGTTTGTGCCTTTCCTCGGTATTGTCTTTGGTTTATTCGATCTTCTGGCAAGAATTATCAGACATTATACTCACAAAAAGAGTCCTTACTTGGTGCCTGTTCCCATCGAGGCTGCTGCTGGCCAGCAACTGGCTGAGGGTTCTTCTGGAAAGCCAGTTGATTTCAAGATCCCAAGTGCAATGCTTACTCCCAAGGAGAAGGTTGCCGAAGGAACTCCTCTTAGTGCTGGCGGAGCTCAAGCCCAAACCACTGATCCCATGCTCTTGAGTCAAATCATCAACCAAATCACTCAAGAAGAAACTTATGATTTTGGGGGAGCTAAGGAAGAGCCTCCTCAAGTAGTTTCAAAGCCATCAGTGACTATCATCACTCCAGCTCTTGAGGAGAACATTCTTGCGATCCCGAGGAGAACACTGCCAAGTGTATCAAACATCGAGAAGATCCAGCCAATTGTTGAAGAGGTTGAGAAGGAGCAAGCAAGTGCTGACCTCAAGCAACAGGTCTCTTCGAGAATCAGAAAGCAACCAGGCTGGACCACCATGTCCCAGGCTCGCAGCAGCTCTGCAAGCTCTCCTGAGCCCAAGGATAATATGAGAAGAAGCCACCATGTGTCTTTCAGAGACAGTCAAAATGTGAGTAGATTCGAAGGCTCTGACGCTGGAGGTCCCAGAACTCAGGACAAAGTCAAAGCTATGCCAGTGAACCTTGATGTTCCAAGTGGTCGAAACTCTGCCAGAAGTGGATATACCAGGGGACTTGGGTATGGTTTGAATATGGAAAACGTTTTTCCAAGATTAAGCGCCAACAGTAGAAATAGTATGAGAGCCAATAATTTCCTTCCTCCTCCCCCAACAATGACCATGTCACAAGGAAGAAGAACTCCCAGAAAAATATTCGAATGAAAGATGGAGAGAAATAATTTAATCTTAAACAAGTAATTGAGAAGATCTCTAAATAAATGTCTGTCTGTGTTTAGGGAGAAAAAGCATCTCTATAAGTTATATAATTTTTACATTGCAGTATTCTGAGTATTAAATAAGATGTATATTTTCTATCATCAATTTATGTTTGTATAGATAAGATAATATGTCAATTTTTACAACAAACAAAATTTAAGAATAAATGCGATGATCAATTTGAACAGGCTGGAAAAACCTCAAATAAAATTTTTGAAAAAATTGTTCACCATTTTATCATTTTACTTTTTCTTTCAAGTTTTCAAACTCAAGCTGAAGTTGATAAAGCAAGATGAGAAAGAATTGATAAATATTTTATTTTATTAAATTTCGGAGCGAATCAATCAATTTGTCATAGAAAGTTTTTTAGACAATTTTGAGCTGAATTTTCCATAACTTCTAGAGCCAAATTTGAAAAGAATTTCAAGAATTCTTAATGTTCTTTACTAAAATGCCCTTTCTCTCATTTTGAGTGAAAATAAAGTCAAAAATCGAAATCCAGCAAATTCAGAATTCCAAAATAATTTTTTTTGAAATCAACATCTTTCTTCCTTTTTTTCTTTACAAACATCTTAATTCCCAATAACATCATTATAGTAAGTTAATTTCAAGACTTGTGGATAAAATACGATTTACAATAATAATAGAAAGAACATCCATTCAATTTTCATACCAAAAATGAAGTAATCTTTTTTTATTTAGATTTGAGAGAGCCTTTTACTTCTTTCACAAATCCTTCCTGGAGTTAATTCCTCTCGTGATTCATCATTACCTTTTAACAAAAAGAATGGTTTTTCAATTTCGAGGAGATTTGGCTGTGAAAAAGACCTAGTGATGGGTTTTTGATAATCGAGCGGATCTTTTACGCTGTAATCTATGCTTTTTCTTCTTCTTTCAACATCGAAATCTCTTCTTGGTAATCTTTGAAATCTTTTCCACACTTCAGCCATTCTATTTCTCCTATTTGAAATGACCATATCCCGGATTTGATGTTTTTTATTTCCTTGGTCCTCTTCAATATCATTCATCTCTTCAGTCATATTCAAGGATTTCTCTTCTTCTTCATTGATCATACCCTCTCCCAAAAACATTTGTTTATCAATTTTGAAGCCAGCAGAAGGCTCAATTGGATTTAACTGTTGCGGAATCGGACTAAAGTTTGTTTTCAGTAAAGTTTGTGCACTTTGCAGAGCTAGGTTTGGCGTTTGTTGCTCACCATTATTTGCATCAATAACAGCACCTTCTTGTTTGTAATGGTTTGATACTTCCCCTTCACAGGAGGCATCATAATTATAATCATCTATGTTGATTGGTACTGCAGCATAAGCTTTCTCTCTCTCTTGGTGATTGTCAGATTTAAGTTGCCCAAACCCTCTCTGGAGGTGAGCTAATAAAGGATTTGACTTCTCCACGACAACAGCTGCTGGTATTTTCTTGTTTTCAGGATTTTTCCCATCCTCATCCTTGTCAACGAAAGGAACTTTTGAATCTGATTTTTTGAGAGTAGGATGGTGAATGATGACAACAGAGTCCTCTTCATTTTTGAGGTCTTGAACAGGACCCTCTTGTTTATCAGCAACAGAAATGAATGTTGATGACAGGTCAAAAGTCAGAAGATATCTATAAAGAGCTTTAATGGGCTCCAAGAGTCCAAATACAATTGCGGTGGTTGGGATCAACAAAGAGAGACTAATTAGAATGTAGCCAACTGTGTAATCCTCGTGATTATTTTGCCAGCTCAAGAGATTCAAAACAAAGAGATAAGTAGCGAGGGTGACTTCGTTGATGAAGCAAAAGAGGTTGTCGATGAGTTTTGCAAAGGGCTTGGCAAACACAAAATAAGCAACAAATAAGCCTGTGAGACCTGTCATGCAAGCAGTTTGAACGATTCGGTATTTTTGCAAATAGAGAGTAAGTGCTGCCAAAGCAATCGACCTGATCATAAGAGCAAAGATGTAAGTTAAAGCTCTTTTTCTATTGGGGTGAGCTATACAAAAGATGATCCCAAAAGAGCCCTTTAATTCTTCATAGACTTGTATTTTCTCTTGAATTTTGGCCCTGTAGATTGTGACGATATTATACAAAAGCCAAAGAGGAAAGGCAACCCCGCAAATGACTAGAGTGCCAATAGCAAACCAAAAATTCAGTTTTATATTTGTCTCATCACTTCCAACGGCGTTCTCATTCCAAGCCCAGACCTGCATTTGCACCATAAAGTAAAATATCAAACTTTGGAAGGATCCTATAACACTCGCAATCAAAAGATTATACTTGAAAAACTTTCTAATCGTCTGAAATACTTTGAAAAGTTTACTTAGGCTATGGGAGTTATATTTTCTTGAGACAACCAGCAAGTTTAAGAGCTCTATGAAGATAATCACAGCTGTAATTATCAAAAAGATAGTGATTTGGGTCCCATAGTTATCAAGGAATAATGGGAAAGCGTCGTTTTTATAGATAATTGAACTGACAGCAAGTCTGAGGTCTTGAATTCGATCAGCATCCGAAGGCTGTTGATTTTCTTTTGAAGGAACCCACCCTGAAGTGACTGGATCACCTTCGAGAACAATAGGAAATAAGTTTGGCGATTTGAGGCCTGAGATCTTGTATTGATTTTCCCGGAAAAATTGTGTTGCAAAAGCGTCGTACTCGATATTCGCCCTTTTCAACATCTCGAACGTTTCTCGATATAATTTTGAATTCATGTACAAAAATGCATAAGGATTCAGGCAGGTAATCAGGATCCAGGAGTACTCCAAAGCTTGATCAAGTTTTCTGAGAGAGCTCAATTGAGATGTCTGAGTGTCTGAAAGCTCAGCAAAGGGTAAAGAGCTAAATGTAGGATTTTTGGGGATGTAGGATTTTCGAGTTGGATCCAATGTGAATGCTGGAAAGAGAAGCTTCAAAGTTGTACCCGGAGGAATGCGCTCAGCACTAATCGAGAATTGGACGATGGTTTTATCTTGTGTCAGGAAGTACGCAGAAGAGATGGTGGAGTTTTCCGAAAAGGTTTCGGCCGAGGAGTTTAATGTTACTTTCATTCTTCTTTTGAGTTCTGCAATATCTTGGAAGGGAACCGGAGTTCCTTGGAATATCAAGATAAAAGTGCGAGGTTCGACTGTTGGGTGAACCCAAGCTGCTAAAGGCTGCTGGGGCGAACAGATCTGCTGTGTTCCCTGAGAGCTAGCATAATACATTCGTGGACATTGTGAAACACAAGATAAATTTGAGGGCAAAAAGTACTCACTATCCGAACATAGCTGAGCTGATTTTGCAGAAATGAGCAGGATGGCAAAAACAGCCAAAAGAGAACAAACTCCGAGAAAACGACCCATCTGAGTGCGAAAAATTAAACAAATTTATTGTTTTAGTTTGTTAGGAAAATCATTCGCAAAATATCAAAATTTAGACTTGAGTGGGGAAAAATTTCTCAGAGCTGGGAGGTGGGGGAAGTTTTAATTTAGGACTAATAATCAAGGGGGAAAATGATTGATTCATTCAGTCAAAAAGAGAATTATACTATTTTGGGCTCTGGGAAAACAGTAAATGTTTAGGCTTCTCACTTGTTTTTCACAGATTTTCATAATGCCACCGCGATGTCTTCAAGTGAGAATTTCCAAATGACTTCTCTGTGAATCGATTTCTCTATATTTTCTTTAATTTCAAGAGAGCCTTCGAAAAAGCCCTAAAACTGAGCGGGAATCATTTTGGAGACGATTCAACTTTTTTAAAAATCGTGGATGAGTTTATTATTTGTTTCGCTGCTTCCTTCTTCAATTTTCATCCATTAAAACTTTTTAGGATCGAATTGAAATGAAGAGATTGAGAATAAGTTCCAATCAAGGAAATATAAGTTTATGCGGAGATTATTCTTCATTTTTAATGTGGGAACTTACTAAAAAAATTTCAATTTTTTCCGAAGACTCATGAAAAAAAAATTTAATTTCATGTTTTTCCATATGAAAACGAGCGACATTAGTGAACTTGTTTACAAATAATAAACCTAATTCAAACTTCAAACAGTTTGGCTGATCTTTACAATTTCAAAACGGAAGACTCAGGGAGTTTTATTGCCATGAAGAAAAAAATCTCGAGGTTTTATGAAAAGGCAATTCTGACCTTTTTGAGAGAAATTTCAACATTTCTCACATCAAAACACTGAAAAATATCTCAATGCACAAAAATTCCAAATAAAAAGTTTATTTGAGATAAAATAGATTTAGATGGATGATGATAGAATTGGGAATTCAGAATGCTTCTTCTCACTTGAAAAAAAAATTCTCATTTGTGGAAGGAAATGACAGCTAAAGAGCAATAAAATGTGAATCATTTTCAAAATGAATTGAAGATGAAGCTGGAACTGTCAATTTTCATTTTTTGTTGAAGGCAAGTCTCCATTAATGTCGAAAAAAAGCTAAATTTATACAAGAGAAAAATCTTTGGGATTCTTGTATTTAAACAAGTTTTTAATGGATTCATGAGAATTTATTTGTCTTTCTTTTTTCAAGCAAGAAAGAAAATTCTATTCCTTTATATTAAGAGATATTTTAATAAGTTTATCGACCTGTTTTAATTTTCTCTTCGCTTGACTTAATATTTTGCCTGAATATCTATCTCTCTCATTTCATCATTTTGAAAAAATTGTTTCAGGAAATTGCTTTTTTGAGGAACAAAAGAACTCTAAAGGGGAAATCATTCATATTTCATGATAGAAAGCATTATTCTTTTCTCAATAATCAATCATAAATTTATTTTCAACAAGAATTGAGATTCTCAGAGATGAGAGCTTTTAACAAGGAATAATAAGGCCGGGCCATTTCTTATATACAGGTAATAGTGAACTGTAGAAAATAAAGTACGGCTTCAAATTTGATGAAGGGATATTTTATGATATAGATAAACAGATATAAGTTAAAAGAGCATGATTTTCAAATTATTGATAATGAATGAACAATACAATAGTAGCAGAATTCTTAAAAGAATTTAGAATAGCTATTAATTATGGACTCCATCATTTTGTGAGGGATTTTTGATGCAGCCATATTGACCATGACATCAGGGACACCTCCGTTTAGTTTCTGACAAGAGACAATCCTCATAATTGCGACAGTGCTGTCGTTCGGATCTTCTTCAATAATGACGTAGTTCATCTTCATTTCTGCTCTGACGAGCTTTTTCTTTTCAGGGAGATCAGGGTGAACGATACTTTGGGCTAACAAGACGTAGTAACGATGCGAACAATTATAAAGCCCCAAACTTCTGATGAGTTCTGGGTCCTCCTTATTGCCAAAATAAAGCCTTTGTTGCACCAAATCTCGGTTGCTGAGAGGAAAAGGCAAATCAATTTCAACATAGATCACATCGCTGTTTCTTGAAGTCTGCTCAATCAACTTGATTTGTTTTGGAGCGTGGTCCATTTTTGCTCGGTATGAGAGATCCTTCATCATCAAAAACAAGTTTTCTGCCTTCAGACCTTTCATTTTGGCTTCAATTTTCATGGTAATTGTCGTTTCTCCAATCTCTCTTTTCTTGAATATTTTCATTGTACTATCTTTGAAGTGGTTTAGAGACAAAAGGAGGGATAAATAATACCTTTGGCTTTTTTGTGAACTGGACCGTCATATTCAAGACTCCAGCCATTTTGGTGAGTTGGCTGTTCTTCAATGTGGTTTTTGAAGTGATGAATATTAAAGTTAATTGAAGAAGAGTTCATGGTAGGTGATTGAGAATTCTGCCAAGTTTAGAAAATTATTACTAGTTCGTTTCGAATCAAATCAATTTATATCGAAAGTAGAATTAAAGTTTAAATCATTAAATTTATAATTTGGCAACGCCTGGAAGTAAAAATCTATGGTTCTCTTTGGAGATTGAATGATGAAAGAGCCTGCAAAGACGAGAACCGAAGCTCAGCGAGAAATGAGCTGAAAGGAAGTCAATGTGAGCTTAAAAAAAGCGGAAATGAAGAAATGGACAAAATGTAATTTTATCTCTCACAGAATCGATCGAGAATAAAGCAAAATTTCTGGAATACGACGACGATTCAAACAGAAATTATTAGAAGGCGAGTTTAGGAACTTTAGCCTTAAAATACAACTCTATCTTTTTGTTTTCAAGCGGTCGCCTCTCTGAATAACGATAGAGATGATCCCTTTCTCTCTTCCAACTAATATTTTCCATTTAAGAAATCAATAAATGTATGATTTTACAGTTTAATCATAAAGATTCTGGATTTTTAATCCAAACTTGATCATAAGAAAACTGCCAAAACTCCAAATCTTGATAAAACGTCATTTTAACATCTTTGCCTAACTCAGAGACTCGAATTCAGTTTTCGCCTCCTCTATTGTTGGTTGAATAATTTCGCCCTTCTTGAGTTTGTTTGTTTGTTGAGATCTTATTATTAACGATTTACCAAGGAAGGAGATTAAAATTTTCCTTGTGGATGTGTGGACAGGCTCGAATGTACCAACAAAAGTTTGTTCTATTTTGCTTTTTTCTCCCCCATTTTCTGGATGAATAAAGTTTCTCTGATTAACTTCTTTCCCAGAAGTCTTTCTCGAATCAAAGAGTTTTGATTTTCTTGGCTTTGAGCGACGCGATATTTATGATATCAATAGTTTCAACATATCCTATTGTACTTGAAGGTTCAACTTAAACTCAAAAATGGGACTTGGAAAAATGAAAGAAAATCCTTTATGGAAAAAGAGAAAGTTGATCTGTATTTAGATAGACACTTTTGGAATAAAAAGTAGCTTTTTGAAAAAAATTCTTTTCCATGCGTTTGAACTTCAAGGAAATCATCCCATCTTTCAAAAAATTATTTGATTATCTCTTGCCGTAATGTTTTTATATCGACATCTAGACGATTTTTGATTTGTCCTTCAATTCAAAAGTACCTCATCCCATCCTTGAGTTTTTAAAAGGGAAAATACAGCGCTAAAAAATGAGACTTCACAGTTTCAGAATTTCAAAATAAATTCTTCTTTATGATAAATTGAATGTTGAACCCACTCTTCTCACTTAGAATTGAGAGAATATCGAAAGAACTTTATTCCAAGCCTTTTCAGAACAACTGTATTTTGAACCTGGACCACAGGAGCTAATTAAAAATAAAACCTTTATTTTTAAGGTTCTAATCAAACTTCACTCATCCAAACCTTTTTGATCCTCTCTCTTTCTCTCTTCAGAATTTTCCCTTGTTTAAGGAGCCCATTCTTAACCTTTAGAGAGTTGAAATGCGAAAATCAAAGAACAACAAATCAGAAATGTGCAGGGATGCTGAGCCCTTCAGAGGCAAAGTGGACTTTGGTCCAGTGGGCCCGACCCAAAACTGGACTGGACCTAATTTCAAAAACCTCTTCAAGTTTGTCTGTTAATATAAAAAAAATTCTCAATCAGAGAGATTCAAATTGGATTTTTTGAGTACTCTTGAAAGAATCATCTAACATTGGCTTTGATCTAGAGAAAAATAATGAAATTCTCATATATCCTTGAAAAACCTG
>Ga0182738_1006087_pt1 | contig 12638 bp, 8 predicted proteins | sample eDN5th30CBELigMG_FD_128876 | JGI IMG/M metagenome (GOLD analysis project Ga0182738, IMG submission 128876) | Enriched Miracle-Growth compost microbial communities from Emeryville, California, USA - eDNA 5th pass 30_C BE-Lig MG (version 2)... ...
GCTCACTTGCAAATTATCTCTTTATGCTTTGATTGGTGGGTTAATTCAATTAGATTGCTTCACTCACTGGTTGAATAGGTGCGAACAAATATCTGACGTTGGAATTGATGATTTAAGAAAAGTTCTTGAGAAACTTAGTTCCCTACAAAGCATCATTCTCAATTTCTATTCGTAAGTCAACTAAAAAAAACCATAAACATCATTGTTTGAATAGATGCCCAAATGTTTCGGAAAAAGTGGTGAGAAACTTGGAACAGAGACTGCTAAAACTTGGCTCGTTGCATTATCTGGATATTTTTCCATGGTAATTCTTCACCTGACGATGAGGGAGATGTTGATAAATATCTCTCCATAAATCTATGACAATATAAATACAATATTTGACTTGGCTCGATTTTTCGATTTGAACAAGGTTGTGAAAAAAAACCTTCGATAGCCTTCAGCTCTTCATTTCTTATTTTCAATCTTTTTGGCCCTTTTTACCTCACTTCTAAAGACTTTCAGGATTTGGACTTTGGGATTTTGAAAATCCTGACCATTTTTCGGATTAGTCTAGAGCCCATATAACAAATTTCCCAAACTTTAGAGACTTTTTTTGGCTATTCCAGTCATATTTTAACATAATGCTCGATCTTTCAAGTTTTCTGAGGAAATCTTCAGAAAAATTTTTTGTCACATTCCGAGTCAGAATGGTTGTTGAACGCTTTATATTTTCATAGGCAGTCTTTGAATTGGAGAAACTTCATTCAGGAGACTCAATTGAACTTTTTGAGTTTTGAGGAAAAAAGAATTTTTCGATTTTTTTATAGGGGAAATATAGAGGAAATTATAGGAAACTTTTGTTTTCAAAATTACTGTCAAAAATTAAAAAATCCCGACAAATTTTCGAAAATTCGGAGGATTCCATACCCTGAAGACTTTACAAAACTTTCTTCTAATAAAAATAGTTAAAAAATCGAGTTGAGGAGAAAATAAATTTTTTAAACAAAAAACTTCTTTTACCTTTTTTTTCAAGCGATTTTCCTCTCCAACTCTCGAGCAACCTCTTATTTGAACTTCCAAAGTGAATTGAGGTTCAGACCAAAAAAATCAGATATCGTTTATCAGATTCTCGCATTGAAATCTGCTAAAGGTCTCCCTTAACAAAGTCTGATGCTAGAAACAAATCAAGAAACAGTAAACATCAGCCCTTCTGGAAAAAAGATCAATCTGATCAAAAAGGAATTCTTTCTATATCTTAACACTCCTCACTTTTCCAGCTTTGTAATCCGACCAAGTTTATAAAATGATCAATTGCAGCTTGTACAGAGGGCGCGAGGGAGAATTCTGATATTACATCCCAACATGTAAATTAACCTGGGTAGAAAAATCTCATGTCAATAAGAATATCGACCAGAAGACCTCCAAAGGGATTATATTGGATCTCAAGTCATAGAAAACAATGCAAAATCTATACATCAGATGGTAAAAGCTCAACTTTATGCTCCTTGTTTTGATTTTTTTGTAAAATCCGAAATAAAGAATGTTGATTCCCATAGGCAATCGAAAGATTACGAATTTCCGAATTTGACTTCAGCTTGCAGCAGGCAAAGACTTTAAAGTCTCTTTCTCTTGATTTGCATGTCAGTTTATTTTCCCACATCACATTTATCTCTTGCATAAAATAGTTCTTGGTCTTGGGTCACGGATGCAAGCCTCAAAAATTTTATACTGATGTTATTGTCGATGAATTCGCCGAAAATGAAGACGACGAAGATGATGAAGAAGACCCAGAGGATTCAGATAATGTAGATTCTTTCGACTATTCAGATTGAATCTCAGAATGACCCCTGTTTGAAAGTTCATTGAAGAGAGATGGAAAAGGGATTTTAAATCGAGTTTGAGATTTAGATCAGTAAGTAATTTTCAATTTGGATAAGATTCTTGTATTTTCATGAAAAGTATTCTCCCTGTTATCGGCCTAAATCTTCCAAAAGAAATTCTTTCCAAAAACAGTCCAAAAGGAAAATTTTTCAGCATGAGAGAAGAAATTTGGTCAATTTTTTAAAACTTTCCTTTTTACAGAAAAAAAATGAGGAGGAAAAAAAGATCTAGAGCCCTTTCACAAATCTCTTTTAGATTCGAAAAAGGAAAGTGGGAGATTTGCAATGATTTGTAGTTCTCCGAGAAATCAACAAATTATGCAAAAGAATTTCAGGACATTGGCGATTAGGTTCTTCCCTTTCTTATAAAAACTCTATGCACACAACTAATAGAGTCATATGATAGAAAAATTGAGTCTTCCTTCTCTTGAAAAAAAATTCAAATGAAAGCTGATCAACCTGAATTGTAAGAATGAAGAAAAGTTGAGATTTTTGTGCTTTATTTAAATATTTTAGCAATGGGATATGAATTTATTATACGAGTAGTTTACAGTTTTTTTCAAAAACTTACATCAATCAAGAAAATAGTTTACATAGTGAAAGTAAATTAAACCAAAATACAACGATCTTCTCCTCTCTCAAGAATGATAAGATTGATATTGATTGAGAGCTTTATGAGGTGGCAAGATATCTTCTCTGTCTCCCCATTTGCTTTCCTCAAGGAAAATGACAAAGCTTGCCAGTCTCCAAGACTGCATCATACTCTCTCTGATCACCTCAATCGTTTCATTCTCTTGCTCCTTTAAAAAGCTCTCAAAATCTGATCCTCGATACTCTCCAGTCTCGGGAGTCAACACACGATTGACAAAGTCTTCTATTTCAGGGCCACTGACTTGTCCTTTTGAAGCTCTTCTATCGATTTCATCTCTGACATGAGCATTAGTTTCTTGCAAAATTTGGGCTGCAAGGCGAATCCCAACAAGCTGGCATCGCAGTAAAAACTCCTTTTCTAACGCCATGACCTTGGTTTTGGGACAGACTCGTGAAATTTTCTGAGATAAAAGCAATAAAGAAAGAGTAGATCGGTTGGTAAATTTATTGGTAAGAGCAATGACAAAGTCTTGGCAGTTATTAGAGATATAGCTATAAGATCCAGCTTTCACAAAATTCAGACACGCTTTAAGAAGATCAGAGAGTTTTATGCGGAAAGTTGGAGTATAGCGAGTTTCTCGTACAGATGTAGGCTGCTCGCTCTTGGGATATTGGACGATAATTGCACCGTTGTTTACATAATGTAATTCTAAAGGGTTTTCGTGCTCCATATCAAGCACGACTTTGATGTACCAGTGGTTTATTAGGGAGGTCTTGCAGACGATAATTTCGGTGACTATTTCTGTTCTTTCTTTGAGAATTTTGTCAGTGAGCTGTTCCTTGAAGTAATAGACTGTATTTGGCGTGTATTTGCAAGGCTTTTGACGAGGGTTATCATCGCTAGAACTGATACAACGAGAGTCTGAAATGCCCATTGGAAATCTCCTGAATGTTGTTATGATTATTATTGTTGGGAAGAGTTGGGTTGAGGACATAAGAGAGTTTCATTTTGCGCACGAAAAACTGCTTTTTCCTCTCCTTGGATTTTTCAGTTGGTCTAAATTAACTCCTTCTTAATTTTGGAGGGCTTTTTATTTCCTAATTATTATGTGTTTTTCCTTCACAAGTACAATTTTGGCTTGAAAGACACTTTGTTCCGAGTTGTTTTCTCCGGAGTTGTCTTGCTTTCTAACTTCCCATATCTCTCCTTTGAAAGTAGACTTCAAGGTCAGAACTTAAGGAGATTTCACATCTCAAGGAGCAATTTTTTATATGAAAGAAAAGCCAAAATTAATTGCATTTTTCAATAAAATTTATCTGTATGTACAATGAGGCGAATTTCAATTTTGGTTCTGTATTCTGTATGGAGTAGAATTCTCTCTCGATTCAGTTCGGCAAAGAGGCAAATGAGGCTTGAGTCAAACTCACTCTATCATCAGTTAAGACAAGTTTCTAGAATAGGTGCATAAAAGCTTTTCCGCTGAAAAAACTCCAACTCTACTCATGACGTTTTGAGGGAATTTCTGTTTTTCAAAGTCTTGGGCGAATCCTTAGCAAACTTTTTCCCCCCTATTTTTCTCACAATAAAAACCTTTCATCCGAAAAAGACTAAAAAAAGTATGATTTTGGGGGGAATTGGAATTTCCTGACTAGCCTTGAGTTTCCGCCAAGAAATTGTGATTTTTTCCTTTCGAAGTCTTGGCGTTCTTTCTATTTGAAAGGGAATAGCGAGCTGAGAACAAGATGTTCATTAAGCAGCTCTGGAATCTTCAACAGAGGGGAGGGTAAATTTCAAGATAATTAATTATTTCTGCATAATTATAGAAACATGTCCGTAGTCTGTACGGATTTTTGCGCGGATTTCTCCCATAAATTTAGAAACGTCGGAGAAAAATACGGAACAAGCTGTTTCAGAGGGAGTCTACAGTTTAAAATTTTAGTTTGACAAAATGATGAAATGATGATTCAGGCCTTGAAAGAAGACCCAATGTCAAGTCCAAAAAAAATCGATAAAAAATCAGGAAAGACCATTCTTTTTTTAAGACAAAATTTTCTTTTAAAAAATGTCCCAAAGAAGTCAGTTAATCCAAACTACTATTGAAGAGTCAACAAAATTTGGTTCAGAATACTCTTCAGCTCGATGTCCATTTATTTCTTTCAAGGCTCAGAAAAGCTGATTGAGATTGAGAAAGATTGGTATCGATTTAGAGAGAAATTTTCAGATGAAAATTTGCATCGCACTTTTTGGAAATTCTTTTCTTGCAATGTTTAAAGTTCAGAAAAGACTGAAATCAACCAAAATCTTTCTTTCTTGGTCAATGTTCAAAAGAAATTTTTTGATGATTGAACACATTTCTTTTGAAAAAAAATTTTGTCCCTTTAAATAGAACTTTTGAAACAAGTTTATTGGAAATTTTTCAATTTTCTCAACACCTTTTCTCTTTCAAAGAATATTTTTCTCTCCAATACAAATTTTTCACCTTCAAGAGATCCTATTTCATGTGTCAAAAGAATTTTCTAAAGTCTGAAAAAAAATTTTTTCAAAGTACATTTATTATGACTAAAGAATTTCAAGGGAAAGTCTCAATCTTATATCCGAAAAAGTTGCATTATATGATTTCAGTGAGACCAAAAAAAAATTGATCCAACAAAATCAAACTCCACAAACAGATAATTCTCCCAAAATCTCAAATAAAAAAATCAAGATGTACACTGATCTATCAATCCAGATCAAATCAGATACAATAAATCTCCCTCTCAGCTATTTTTCATAGCTCGTAATAATTCCAACTTTGATCTAAATTTCCAGCAGCAGTATCCATCTTCCTGAAGGTCTCACTAATTATTCTGTTCCTTTCCAATTTTATTAATCTCACCTTTATAAATACTCCCCTAATCAGAAAATATAGTATAAATAAAATCTCTCTTCATGTTCCAAATCAAAGAAAAACGACTTTACCACCTCATCCACCACAACAAATCAAGTACATAGCCTTCCCTTTCCTCTTCCTCTAAACCTTTCCCCCAAGGACCTGTTAGAAATGGCCGCAAAAATTACCAGTTTCTCATGAGCAAAATAATCAATGTCATGTCCACAGACCCTGGCAGGTATCAGTTCTTCTTTCTTCAACAGTCAAATCTTTAATCTTTGAATAGTATAACTGATCCTGAAGCTCATAAAATGTTCAGAACTGTGGCCCGTAGAATTAGATTACATGATCCAAAAACTGATTTTCAACTAAGGATCGGTTTTGAAGCGTAAACTGATATAAAAATCCAGGCATCTGAGCGAGAATTAGATGTCGAGACCTCCGGAATTTCGATATAGGACAGCTTCTAAGGGGTATGAGATCCACATTAAGATATCAGCAAAGGCTTACATTAAGTTTTTCTGGGTGAGGATTGCCTGCTTAAAATGAATAGAATCTCATGTTTTTAGATGTAAAGATTTACAAGATAAAGCAATGAGAAGAGTGAGCCATAGATATCTCCCAAGATTGACAGGTGTCAAGGATTTTAAATTCGATTTTTGTGAGTAATAAATCCAACTCTTTGTCTGGGTTGTATTGAGAAATAAAATAGTGAGAATATTTCTGACAGAGGGCTTCAAATATTGAGCCAGAAGATTGGGCGAAATAGCAAGACTCTCAGATCAGCAGCCTTTTCTTTCTACAGCTGTCTTCAAATTACAAACTCCGGTCTGGAATATCTCTTCAAGAACCTTTCTCTTCAGAAATACAGCCTCAAAAAACTTGAGCTCAACTTTTCTAGGTCCGCCTTTTCAGTCATCATTTGCCTTGATTTATCTCTAGATGTGAGAATCTGAACTCTGAGGTTGTTGTGCATATCGCCAGAAAGTTGAAGAATGAGCTCAAGCATCTCCAAGAACTTGATATTAGCCTCACTATGCATAAAAAAATCCTCTTCTTTTAAGCTGAAAGCCTGAATAGGTGTGACGTAATGAATAATAAAAATCTTGTCCTTTTGGGAAAAAGCATTGCGCAGATGAAATCTCTTCAGAAACTCAAATTGAATTTCTCCTAGTAAACTTTGTGTTGTGTTGAGAATATATTCGTAATTCTTACTTTAGCTGTGAGTGGATTGATACGACAGGGTTAAACCAGCTTTGCGCAATACTGGAAGGAAATGTGAAACAATATAAAGAACTCTTCTTGAACTTCTCTGGGTACCAGAAGCATCTTAATTCATTGATGAATATATTTTTTAGGTGTAAGGGAATTAGCTCCAAAGATAAAGCTTCTCTGAAGTTATCATTTGCTTCTATCCCCAAACTTTTATTCCTTTAAAATATTTTCATTTTTAACTTAATTATATTGATGTTAGATATATTTTAGATCTGAAACAAAAGCTCTTTTTAAACTAGAAAATCTCCAACTTCATAATTCTGTTTAGAAATGACTGATTAAATTAGATTTTTCATGAGAAACGTTTCCATTTCTTTATCCTTGAAATTCCTTTTCATTGATTCAACCAGAGGAATAGATATTTTAATGTCTGGAAATCTGATAGATAAATTAAAAAAAAATAGTTTTTCTTGAGAGATTAAATTCATATTTCGGAATAAAAAATATATATCACTCAAAAAAAAAAATCAATCTTGAGACGATCCTCTTTCCAAGTTCTTTACGATGTTTGTTCAATTTGAACGGCTTCTACAGCTGGCTCGTTCACAGGTTCATTCACAGGCTCATTAACAGCATACACTTGACTCTTATTCTTTTTATTCACTGTACTTCCTCTAATAGAAAATTAATAAACCACAGAACCCACTTAATTACCTTTTTAGAGCTTTAGCTTTCGCGACTTTCTTCCCTATAACGATTGCAGCCACAACACAAACAACTCCAACAATCCCAGCAACTACTCCAACTATGAGTCCCACTTTACTGCCACTTTCTTCATCATCTGTTTGTCTTGGCCCGACATTTGAATCGTAATTCAACACTTTTCCGTTGGTGAAGAACTCCATTTGGCCAGCAGGAACAGCCTCATCCATGGCCTTCTTCATATTTCTAGCAGCAGTGTCATCTCCAGCAAGAGCAACCTCATAGTCCACAATGACTGAGCCTTGTCTCACGTCGCTGACGGTGACTTGTCCAATATCAACTCCCAAGACACGGCTAGTTTTGGCGATGAAATAGTTCCTGCCTCCTTCCTTATTGAAACGGGTCATTGTCATATCGTATCTGATAGTGGCTGAAACCAAATTATTTGTCTCGAGAGGCTCAGTCGGAACCTGGCAGGTGCCACTGACGAGGCTAAAGCCACTAAGGCAAGATGTGCAGCGCCCAATGTTAGCTCCGTCACAAGCTTTGCAATTTTCATCTTCACAAACCTTGCAAGTCTCATCGTCTGCTACATAAAATCCCTCTTGGCATGTGGCACATCCTCCAGTGCTACTGCAAGCTTTGCAGTTTTCAATTTCACAAAGCTTGCACGTGTTTTCGTCTGTCAAGTAAGAGCCTTTTTTGCATTTTGAGCATTTTCCAGTGCCGTGGTTGAAGCAAGAAGAACAATTTGAGTCCTCACAATCATAGCATTGAGAAACAGAACGAGAACCAGAAATAGAAGATTTGCCTTCGCCACAAGATTGACACTTCTGTTTCTCACTGTCTCGATAATAACCAGCTTTGCATGTATGGCATCTTGCGTCATCCCATCCAGTACAATAGGAACATCCTGGGTCACGACAGCCTTGGCAATCAGCTTTTGAAGTTGAGCCAGGAGGTGAAAATAAATCATCAGCACAAGCGACACATCTGTTGCCGTTCCAATAGAAATTCTCTGCACATCTTGTGCATTTACCAGTTCCTTTTCCACTACAGCGCTCGCAATTATAATCAGCACACTCTAAAGTTTACATTAAATAAATTCAAATCTCATATATACCGTAGCACAGAGAAGCACTAGTGGCGCCTGCTGGGGAAGAGTAGCCCACAGGACATTGGGAACATTGATATTCTTCATCCAAGTAATAATCAGCAAAGCAGTTATAACAATACCGTCCATCGTATGGACTACAGTCAGAACATCCTTCAGGACAATCTATAAAAGAAAAAGTTGAAAGAAACTTCTCAGCTTGCAACCTTTTACCTGCGCAATCTTCCAAACTCCAAGGATTTGGATTCGGAGATGGACCCTTTAGAAATTTTCCAATCTCACATTGCTGACAATTGCCATCCTCAAAGACAGAAATATCATTGCACTGTAAGCACTTTCCAGTTCCAGGCCCAGTGCAATATGCACAATTAGAATCTTTGCACTCTATAAAAGGAATTTAGTTTTTTGAAGATCAATTGCCATGATCAGGGCTTTTCTTGGCTTCTCAGAGAGACCATCGATCTCTTTCGCCTCCAGTGATATTGGGTGGCGTGATTGTGTTAATAAATTTTATTTTGATGGGTCTTGATTTATTCTAAAAAATTCTAATTAAATCTACTCGCTAAATTAATTGATTGATTTAACTAAAAGCCTTAAACTATTACCAATTATGACACCAGATTTAATATAAATTGAATTTGTATTTAGAGTCAATGAATTTTAAGCGGCAACTCAATCATATCGTCCACAGATTTTAGTTAAAACCTTTATTTTCTTTGATTTTCATATCAAAATCTTTCAACCCACCACTCACTTTCTTCCAATGAACATGTCTCTGGCGTTCAAAGGTCTGCTTTTTTCTAAATATTTCAAGCCATCAAACCAAAATAAGACAAATTAATGTGAGATTCGTTCGAATATTTTGATTCTCATCAAAAAATTTTAATTCCAAAAGTGGTTTCAAAACTTGGAATTTTTCTTTCATTCATCCCTTTCTTTTAATTGACTTTCGTCACTTTAGTTATCGTAGTTTTTATTGAGATTTTAATTCCTACACTTTAATGTCAAGGACTGTTTATTGATTACCATATTCTTTTTTGAATCGATCAGGCTGACCGTCTCCTCACTGACAATGAAAACTCTCTCCTGATAGCAAAATGTAGCTCAATAACTTCAAAAAACTCCTCATTGCTCCTTGAAGAAAGAGTTAAAGACATACTAGGGGCTATGCCGGGAAAAATGAGGGGGGCTAGCAAAGAGATAAGTGGTCCTCAATTCTCAACAGGATCTGAATTAATTAATTTTAATTTTGATCTTCTGAGAGATTTAATTGATGAGAAGCTTAAAAAGAATTTTCGAAAGGTGAATTTCATGTCGACAGTTGAGGTTGAATAAAAAGAAACTCTCTCGATTTCTTGTGTGAAGGTTCAATTTGACAAAGAAAGAGAGGACTAAAAACAGACAATTCAGTAAAGATAAAGATTTTATTCTGAAGGGTCTTAAGTCTTGAAAACAAGACAGAAGGGAAAAATGACGATATTTTCCCATAGATATTGTAGCAAAGATTTCAAGAGCAATAATCTTGCAGGACCCATAAGCATGACTTCATGATCAACTCTTTTCCTCACAATCTTGGGAAGTGAAATGCACAGGATTGTCAATTTACGGCAGAGAAAAAGGGTAATTAAGGTTAATTAAAGAAATTAACTTCCTCACAGAATGAAATTTCGTCAAGAATTCTTTTAAGGGAAAATTTTGGAGAAAGTCAAAAAGAATTGAAAATTGAGAAATTTTTTTTTTTTTCATTCAAAAAACCTCTCGAGTCTGAACTGGTAGAATCTGAGCTCCTTGATTTTCAAAGAAAAATTTTCTTGCATTTTTTCCACTTCTTCCATTTTCTTCCAAAATCGACAAATTTCCAAAAATTTATTTTCTTTGGAAATTAACCCTCAAAGAGGGTTTCTCAAGAAAAGGTCTTATTTCTTTAAATGCTTAAAATGGATTTTTTTTTAATAATCTTGTTCAGGAAATGTTCTTCTACTCTTCTAATTTTGGATTGCTTTAGATATTTTTTCAATCTCCCAATAGATAAAAAGAAGTGATATAAAAAAATCTAATCATTATTGGGAAAATCATTGCTATAAAAAAATATCCCAAGAAAGAGCTCTGAACAAAAATAACGTTTTTTCCTAATTATTTTTTTTTCAAAGTCATTGACCTCGAAGAAATTCTTCAAAACCACATAAAACTTTTTTTTGGCTGTCACAATCTTTCAAAAAGAAGAATTTCTCTTTTGAGAATGAATGATCAGTGTTTCTCCTCTTTCGAATTTTTTGAAATTTTGTGTCTATAAAAAAATTTCTTCACTCTTTTTTTTCAAAGTTTGAGAAAATTAAGAATGAGATTTTCCGGATAATTTGTTTGATTTGATATCCATATGATTTTTATGAATTGATGATCTAGAATTAGATGATGCGGTTGCACCTTATATTTTGGAAAAACATTAGCACGCTGAAACTTGGTTGATCCAAGACAAACTTTTGTGTTAAATCATGATTACGAGTTTATGAAAAATTCTTTTCTCAATAGAGTTAACTTGATATAAAATTTTTAATACAGTCGATTAACAAAGAAAACAATCTTCTTCAAATTCCCAAGACTAGGGCTCTTTAGAAGTCCCACTCACATCTTCTTTCTCAGATTTCACTTTCTCCTCCTTTTTCGCATCCCCATGACCCTCATCTTTGTTCTTTTTCTTTTCTTGAAGAACTACATGCTGTAGATGTGCCATTCTTGCGGCAATTTTCACCACAGTAGGATGTTTATCTCCATAGACTTGTTTATTAATCCCCAAAGCTACTGCAAAAAACTCCAACCCTTTCTCAGTTTGTCCCAAATCATTAAACAATTCTCCAAGATGAGAATAAGGCACTGCAGTAGAAGGATGATTTGGCCCGCAGACTTTGAGATAAATATTCAAAGACCTGATGAAATTATCACAAGCTTTCTGATAGTCTTTTAGTTCATTTGCGACAGTCCCAATATTTAAACACGCTGTCGCAACCAAAGAATGGTTTTCCCCATGCTTTGCCTTATAGATCTTCAAAGATTTCTCATGATATAGCATCGCTTTTTCATACTCTTTGAAACGCCAATAGGCACTTCCTAAATTCGTAAAACACTGGGCTAAGTTTGGATGGTTATTCGCTTGGTATATTTCCAACGCTTCAGTCCAACACTTCAGTGCCTTCTCATTCTCCATTTGTGAATAATAAATCGCTCCAATATTCATCAAAGAGTCAGCTATCGCTGGACGTTTCTCTTCGTTCAAAACCAGGAGTCTCTTTATCTCCAATGATTTTGTAAAGCACTCCAAAGCTTTCTCATACTGTGCAAAGCTCAAATATACAGCGCCAATCTCATTATATGAAGAAGCTACTTTATCAGAGATTTCTCCATAAATCACCTTTTCTATCTCGAGAGCTTTCTCAAAAAATTCCATTGCTTTCTGGTACTGAGCTGCTGCCTCAAATACTCCACCAATCTTTTTATATGATTCGGCTATTGAAGACTGGCTATTGGGACAAAACTGCCTTAAAATATTGAGGGCCTTTACATAATATTCCAACGCTTTTTGGGCTGCACCTACACCTTTATAGACATCTCCGATCCCATTCAAAGTAGTCACGACTCCTGTATTTTTCTCTTTAACCTCATCATCCAAAGAAATCCATATCTCCAAGGCTGAGAAATAATGTTCCAACGCCTTTTCAGTCTTCCCTAAGCTGTCAAAAATTTGTCCAAGGTTGCTTAGCGATAAAGCCACTAAAAGATCTTTCTCTCCGTGAACCATTTTGTAGATCTGGTGGGCCTTTGAAATGCTCTCTAGTGCTTCTTCATATTTGTCCAATGTTAAATAGACTCTTCCAAGATTATTAAAGGCTCCTCCTAGTTGTGAGGTTATTACCGAACCTTCACTTAGCTTGATATATCTCTTAAAATATTCGATTGCCTTGTTATATTCGTGATTCTGAAAGAAAATCTCAGCCTGTTGAAATGAATAGTCCTGCTTTAATCGCTCATTCTGGGTCTCAATATGACTGAGTTCACTTTTCTCCATTGCTTGATTCCAAAAGCTAAATGGATTCGATTCTATGATGAGATTGTGCGAGAGACATTCTCCAAGATCTTCTTCTACGCACCCAGAGCACCGAGTATTGAGACAATCAATACACTTGTAATAAGTTTCCTCCCTTGCTTTCTGGCATTTGCAGCATCGATATCCATAGAGCGGAGCTTTAAATCCTTGAGGATAGCTCATAGCTCGTCCCTTTATCTCCAAAA
>Ga0182738_1006088_pt1 | contig 12638 bp, 15 predicted proteins | sample eDN5th30CBELigMG_FD_128876 | JGI IMG/M metagenome (GOLD analysis project Ga0182738, IMG submission 128876) | Enriched Miracle-Growth compost microbial communities from Emeryville, California, USA - eDNA 5th pass 30_C BE-Lig MG (version 2)... ...
AGCGCCGTGAGCATCGATTACCGCGCCACCACGGCAGAGGCGCTGGCAGATGCCGGCGAAAAGTTCGACGTCGTGCTCAATATGGAGGTGATCGAGCACGTTTCGGACCCGCAGCTCTATATTTCCAAGTGCAGCGAACTGGTGAAGCCGGACGGCATCATGTTCGTGGCCACGCTGAACCGCACGCTGAAGGCGCTTGGCCTGGCGATTGTCGGGGCGGAATATATTCTGGGCTGGCTGCCGCGCGGCACGCATCAATACAGCAAGTTCATTCGGCCCGACGAACTGGAACAGCTGCTCGCCAATGCGGATATGAGCATCATCGACCGCACCGGCGTGATCTACAATCCGCTTGCCGACCGCTGGCAGCGCTCCAGCGACACGGATGTGAACTACATGGTCATGGTGGAAAAGCGGCGCGCCTGAGGGCGTCAGGCGGCCTGGCGAAGCTGCGCCCTGGTCGTCATGACCAGACCGATGGAAATCAGGACCGCGCCGAGCCAGGTTTCGGGCCGGTAGCTTTCGCCCAGGAAGAACATGCCTGAAACCAGGCCGATTGCCGCCGCGACATAGCCGATCTGGCTGAGATAGACGGGGCCGCCCACCGCCTGCAGGCGGAAAAACACGGCAAACATCGCCGACGAGACGATGACCTGCGCCACCACCAGCCAGGGCACTTGCACAAGCGGCGCGAAGGGCGCGCCACCTGTACCGGCCATGGCCGCCACCAGCAGCATCACGGCAGCCGACAGGTGACTGCCTGCGGCAAGCTGAATCGGCCCACTGCCTTCCGGCCAGTCGAGCGTGCGATATACATTGCCGATGGCGAGGCTGACCGGGATGAGCAGGCCGGCCGCGACCCAGATGGGCTCTGCCGGCTGGCTTGCCTCGCCGCGGGTCAGCGCCACCAGAAGCGCGCCGAGGAAGCCGACCCCGATGCCGGCAGTGCCGAGCAGGTTCGGCCGCTGCAATCTGAGCATCAGCGAGAAGGCGAGCGTGAACAGCGGCGAGATGGTGAACATGATGCCGCTGAAACCAACGCCGAGATGCGGAATGGCCGCGAAAAGCAGCAGGTTTGGAATGGCGTAGGACACCGCCGCGACGATTGTGAAATAGCGCAGCCTGTGCTGGTTGAGGCGGAAGCCCCCGCCATGCATCAGCAACGCCGACAGAAGCACCGCGCCCGCGCCGCAGGAAATGACGAAGGCCCAGACCGCAGGCGGCACGCCGGCTGCCGCCGCCATCTTGCCGAAGGGCAGGGTCAGGCCCAGCAGCGTGCCGTTGACCAGCAACAGGCCGATGGCCGAATTCCACAATGCTTTCATCGCGCTTCCTTGCAGACTTCAGCGTGATCTGACCGCAAAAGCGGGACTGGCGAATGCGCCAGCAGGCGGAAATGGGAGGGGCAAGGAACCGGCCTGTCTGGAAAGGAGCCAGGCAGGCCGGAACGGAGACTCATGAATATGACCGGATTGCCGTCAGTTGCGGTCGTCCGGAAAGACCGGCAGCGGCATGAAGTCGACGCCGTCGTCGGCAAGGCCCTTTGCCTCCTCAAGCGTTGCCTCGCCGTAAATTCCGCGCGCCTCGGTCTCCCCGAAATGGATCTTGCGCGCTTCCTCGGCGAATTTGTCGCCGACATAATCGGAATTTTCGCGGACTTTTTTCGACAGCGCCTTGAGTTGCGCCAGTGCTTCGCGCTGCTGGGCACTCACGGCCAGCGCGATCTTCTCCTGCCGGCGACCGGTGGAAACGGCCGGCGCCATCAGCGCCTTTTCAACCTTGTGCGAGCCGCAGACGGGGCAGTTGACCAGCTTGCGCTTCTTTTGCGTTTCGAAATCGTCATTGCTGCGGAACCAACCCTCGAATTCGTGGTCGTTCTCGCAGGAAAGCGAAAAACTGATCAAGATGCAGCTCCTCGCAGCGGCTCTCCCTCGCCAGCCGTCACCGAACCGACGGAGAATTCGCGTGCATTCTTCAGGTTGGGAATCTTGCCGCGCGCGGCGGCCGAAAGCGTGGTGTCGATCTCGGCCACGATGACGCCCGGTTCGTCATGGTCGGCTTCGGCGAGAACCTTGCCCCACGGATCGACGATGATCGAATGGCCAAAAGTTTCGCGGCCGTCCTCATGCCTGCCGCCCTGCGCGGCGGAGATCATGAAGGCCCCGTTCTCGATGGCGCGGGCGCGCTGCAGCACGTGCCAGTGCGCCTCGCCGGTCTGGCGGGTGAAGGCGGCCGGGGCGGTGATCACATTGGCGCCGGCCAGCGCTTCGGCGCGGAAAAGCTGCGGGAAGCGCACGTCATAGCAGATGCCGAAGCCGAGCTTTGCGAAGGGCAGATCGGCCACCACCGCCTGCGTGCCAGGCTCATAGGCCGAGGATTCGCGCCAGCTCTCGCCATTGTCGAGATCGACGTCGAACATATGGATCTTGTCATAGGTGGCGACGATCCGGCCTTGCGGCGACAGCAGCAGGGCGCGATTGGCCAGCTTGCCGTCCTCGCGCACGATGGCGGTGGAGCCGACATGGATGAAGATGCCGAGTTCGCGCGCGAGCCGCGCCGCGGTCGCGGCCACCAGATCCTTGTCCTGCGTGGTGAAGGCGGCCTGCCGGGCTTCGGCATCGCGCACCATGGCGCCGGTCATCTCCGGCGACTGCACATAGGTCGCGCCCTTGCCGGCTGCCTCGCGCACCAGCGCCTCGAAGGTCTCGGCATTCTTTTTCGGATCGACGCCCGACCGCATCTGGATGGCGGCAGCCGTGAATTTGCTCATGATAATCTCCTCAGCCGAGTGTTCCCGTGGCAAGCAGCCCGTCGAGCCGCCCTTGCGCATCCAGGTCATGCAGGTCGTCGCAACCGCCGACATGGACGTTGCCGACGAAAATCTGCGGGAAGGTGAAGCGTCCCGAACGCCCGATCATCTCTTGACGAAGTTCCGGCGCGGAGGTCGCGTCGCGCTCGTCATAGGCGACGCCCTTCCCGTCGAGCAGACGCTTGGCGGCGCTGCAATAGCCGCACATGGCACGCGTGTAGATCGTTACATCGACCATCAAACAATGTTCCCGGCGCTGTTCCGCTCTGTTCGAGGTCATGTCCTCCAAAGAAGCGAAAATGCGCAAACAAAATGAAGCTTCCGGCTCGCAGTGCCGCACCATCGATGCGGTCCCTGCGCCGGCTCACATACGCTTATATAGTCTCTGCCTCGCCGGGCCGGAAGTCCCCCGGCAGAACGCGCGCGAAGGTCAGCACGTCGACGGCGTCGGCCCCGCCCTTCTTCAGCGCCTTTGCTACGGCATTTGCAGTCGCGCCGGTGGTGTAGACATCGTCGATCACCAGCACCCGCCGCCCGCGCACCTCGATGTCGCGCTCGGGCTGTACGCGGAAGGCGGCGCGCACATTGTCCTCGCGCTCGGCGCGCTGGAGCCCGACCTGCTGGCGCGTGACCTTGACGCGGGCAAGCGCCAGCGGTGCGAAAGGCAGGCCGGCAAGCTCGGCCACCACCCGGCCAAGCTCCGCCGACTGGTTGAAGCGCCGCTGAAGGAACCGCCGCCAGTGCAGCGGCACCGGCACCACGACATCGGCATCCGCGACAAGCTCGGCCCCGGCACGCAGCATCCAGCGCGCCATCCACGGAGCCAGGTGCGTGCGGTCGGAATATTTCAGCCCCTGCACCATCTGCATCGCCACGCCCGAATAGGAAACGGCCGCGCGCGCCCGCTCGAAGGGCGGTGGATTTGCAATGGCCTCGGCAGACAGGAAGCCAGCCCCCATATCATGGGTGAAAGGCGTGCCCATTACCTCGCACCAGGGTTTTTCCAGAAAGCGCAGTTGCGGCCAGCATTGCGCGCAGAGCGATCCGGGCTGCGAGACATGGCGACGGCAGCCGGCGCAGACCGGCGGAAACAGCACACGTGCCGGCCAATCCAGCGCGGCGAGGGCAAGGCTCTTGAATTGCGGCATAGGATCGGCCACGAGGTTCAGGCTGCTTGCCCGACCATAGGCCGGGTGCGGCCACAACATCAAGGATTTCGGCTTTTGCAACCGCTGTTCGACACCAGGCTCCTCATTGCGCGCAAGCGCCGGGCTCTCTCGCGTCCCGTCGCCGGCGCCGATTTCCTGCTTGACCGCGCCGCCGAGGAACTGGCCGACCGGCTGGCCACCGTCGAGCGCCGCTTCGAAAATGCGGTGGCCGCGTTCTGCGTCACGCCGGCGGCGCGCGATGCCATGCTGGCCAGCGGGAAGGCCGCGAAGGTGCAGCGCATCGAGGCCGATGCCGCCTTTCTGGGGGAGGATGACGGGCAGGTGGCCGAGCCGGAAATACTGCCGCTGGAGCCGGAGAGCGCCGATCTCATCGTCTCGCTGCTGGCGTTGCAGGAGGTGAACGATGTGCCCGGCATGCTCGTCCAGATCCGCCGGGCGCTGAAGCCGGACGGGCTGTTCCTGGCCGCAATGGCCGGGGCCGATACATTGACGGAACTGCGCGAAAGCCTGCTTGCCGCCGAAACCGAACTGTCGGGCGGGGTCAGCCCGCGCGTCAGCCCCTTCACCGATGTGCGCGACGCCGGCGCGCTGCTGCAACGCGCAGGCTTCGCGTTGCCGGTGGCCGACATCGACACGGTGACGGTGCGCTACGATCATATGTTCGCGCTGATCCGGGATTTGCGGGCCATGGGCGCGACCAATGCGTTGACCGACCGCTCGCGGCGGCCGGCGAGCCGCGCCCTGTTTGCGCGGGCGGCGCAAATCTATGCCGAGCGCTTTTCCGATCCCGACGGACGGGTGCGCGCGACGTTCTCTTTCGTGTGGCTGTCGGGCTGGGCGCCGCACGCCTCGCAGCAAAAGCCGCTCAAGCCCGGTTCGGCGCAAGTGTCTTTGGCGAAGATACTGGATGAGGACAAGAGCAAGGGCTGACCCTGACCGCCCGAACCGGGGAGTTCAGCCCTTGAAGGATTCGACCAGCTTGCTGTCGGTGTCGCTGAACAGGAACGTGATCCTGTCGCCGACGCTGCCGAGCGCGGTGACGATGCCAAGCATGATCAGGCCGACGATCAGTCCGTATTCGATGGCGGTGGAGCCGCGGTCGTCCTTCTGAAATCGGCGGGTCAGTGGTGTCATTTGTTCTCGCCCCTGGTCGCGAGAACCTTAGAACCCAGCCATTAAGGAAGGTTAGCGAAACACGCTTAACAAGCGATGAACCCGGATGCGAAGGCCGCGTTCAGCAATCGCCGCGATGCGTCCCGTTTTGGAGAATGACGCAAATGGCGCTGGGCGAGGATTGCAGCACGCTGCGGCGAATGGTGTAGCTGCTGCTGCCGCGATCGATCGAGCCGGTGGTGGTCATGTCGATATTGGCGCGCGCGGTATTGAGCCGGACGCGTGAATCGAGCAGCGGCACCGCCAGCATGGCAAAGGCGATCGCCACCGAACCGAACAGCAGGGCCACGCGCAGCGCGCCGCCACGAACCAGTTGCCACTGCCCGTCGGATTTCATCGGATCGTCCCTCGCGCCCACGGCCAGCCATCCGGTCGGCCCTTGGGTCAATTTTTCATGAAGGGTTAAAGAATTGCTTAACGATTTGGCGCGGTCGCCGGCCGGGCTTCGGGGCGCGCCAGCCAGTTCGAGGCTGCTCCAGCCGCCATCAGCACGGCCGTGCCGAGAAACACCGCGCGCATGCCGATATGACCGCCCACGAAGCCGCCGGCGAGCGGACCTACCACCTGCCCGGCATATTGCGCCGAGGTGGAGATGCCGAGCACATTGCCGGCTATGCGGTCGGGCACGTTGTGACGGATGACGCTGGCGATGCAGGGCAGCAATCCGCCCAGCGCCAGGCCCATCAGGAAGCGCAGGGCAACCAGTTGCCAACCGGTGGTGACGAAAGCCTGCGGCACCAGCAGCAGCGCCGAAACCGCAAGACAGCCGATGATGACGCTCCAATGTCCGACACGGTCGGCAAGCTTGCCGAGCCGCGACGCCGACAGGATGGCGCCAAGTGCCGTCGCCGACATGACGAGGCCGGAAACCATCGTGACATGGGCGTTGTTCTCGACGAGCTGCGCCACATAGACGGTGATGATCGGCTCGATCGACATGTTGGCGACCATCAGCAGCATCCCGGTGGCCATCATGGCAAGCACCGGCCGCTTGTCGGGAATGGCGGCCCATCCGCCTTCTCCCTTCGCCGCCTTTTTGCGCCTGGGGCGCGCCTCCTCGCGAATGAAGAAGGTGGTCGCCAGGAAGGTGAAGAAGATCACGCCGCCGGCCAGCAGGAAGGTTTCGCGAATGCCGATCAGTTGCGGCAGCGCGCCGCCCACCAGCGGCCCCACCAGATTGCCGGCCATGACGCCGGAAGACAGCACGCCGAGCGCCCAGCCGGAACGCTGCCTGGGCGTCTGCGTGGCGACGAGGATGACGGAGCCGGAGGCATAGCCGCCGGCAATGCCGGCAAACAGGCGCAGGGCAACCAGTTGCCAGACATTCTGCGCCATGCCCATCAGCGACATGGAAACGGCCATGCCGAGGCTGGCGCGGATGAGCATGGATTTGCGGCCATAGCGGTCGCCCAGCCGCCCCCACAGCGGTGCGGTCAGCGCGGCCGAGAAGAAGGTCGCGCCATAGGCGATGCCCGACCATTGCACGATTGCCGCGTGATCGCTGACGCCAAGCTGCTCGACATAGAGCGGCAGGAAGGGCAGCAGCAGCGTCATGGCGATGATGGTGGTGAACGACCCCAGCAGGCAGACGACGAGATTGCGCCGCCAATGGATGGATTGACCGTCCTCGGCGGTGGGTTCTCCGGCTTTCGTCTTCTCCTGCGTCCCGCTATCCATGTTCTGGCCTTTCTGTGGCTGCGTGAATAGCAGCTTGCGATGCCGGTTCGGTATCCCCAATTCGGTCATCGACAGCTGAAATGAGCCCGGCGGACGTTCAGTTTCGCGTGAACGAGGGCCGCGCCATAAAAACAGCCCAATGCCCGAGACGATCAGGCTGTATCCTCGGGACTCACCTCATGCGCGCGCAGGCATCAGGCACCTATCCTCCGCTCAACCGGCTCAAGCCGGTCTGCCCGGACGTCTGGATCGTCGATGGCCCGCTCATTCATTTCGGCCTTCCCTGGCCGAAAATGCCGTTTCCGACGCGTATGACGGTGATGCGTGTCGGCGAGGAGCTGTTCATCCATTCGCCGACGCCGCTGGTTTCGGAGCTTCGCGCGCAGATCGAGGCGATTGGCCGGCCACGGTGGATCATCGGCCCGAACCGGCTGCATTACTGGTGGATACCGGAATGGCGCGCGGCGTTTCCGCATGCCAGCGTCTATCTCGCCCCGCGCATCGAGGAACAGGCGCGAGGCCGCATCGACTTCGATCATTTCATTCTCGACCGCGATGGCGGCTACCCCTGGGACGCCGACATCGCCACGTTGCGGGTGACAGGCAGCTACATGACCGAGGTGGATTTCTTCCACCGGCCCAGCCGCACCTTGGTGCTCACCGACCTCATCGAGAATTTCGAGCCGGACAAGCTGCATTCATGGTTCATGCGGCTTTTGATCCGGCTTGGCAGGGTGCAGGACCCCGACGGCCAGATGCCCAGGGACATGCGCCGCACCTTCTCGGCGCGCCGGCCGCAACTGAAGGAGGCGGTGGAGACGATGCTGTCGTGGAATCCGGAACGGGTCATCCTCGCGCACGGCCGCTGGTATGAGCATGGAGGCGCCGCCGAATTGCGTCGCGCTTTCCGCTGGCTGCTGGATTGAGCGTCCCGCTCAGAGCAGGTCGATGAGGAAGGGTATCAGCGGCTCGTCGGCCGGCGGCATGGGGTAGTCGCGCATCTGGCGCGGGCGCACCCACTTCAGCACCTGCCCTTCGCGCGGGTGAGGGGTGCCTTCGAAACGTCGGCAGACATAAAGCGGCATCAGCAGGTGGAAATCGTCATAGGTGTGGCTGGCGAAGGTCAGTGGCGCGAGGCAGGCGATTTTAGTCTCGATGCCGATTTCCTCGCGCAATTCGCGGATCAGCGTTTCCTCCGGCGTCTCGCCGGGCTCGACCTTGCCGCCGGGAAACTCCCAGAGGCCGGCAAGCGTCTTGCCTTGCGGGCGCTGTGCCAGCAGCACGCGCCCATCGGCATCGACCAGCGCGCAGGCGGCCACCAGAAGAATGCGTCTGGTCATGCCTGAGCTCCGGGCGGCCTGCGATAGTGATAGCGGTAGACTTCCCGGAACCCGAGCGCTTCATAGAGATGGCGCGCGCCCTCATTGGCGGCTTCCACCTGCAGCCAGGCCTGGCGCGCGCCGCGCAGCCGCGCCCATTTCAGCGCCGAGCGGATGAGGCGGCGGCCATAGCCCTTGCCTTGCTCGGCCGGTGCGGTGGCGATTTCGAACAGGCCGGCCAGATCGTGGTCGTGCACGCAGATTGCCGTCGAAAGCGGCTCGCCCTCGTTTTCCAGCACGAACATGCCGGTTTCGACGCGGATCGCGCCGATAATCTCGGACAAGCCCGGCCGCAGCGCCGCCGGGATCGCGCCGGCCTTGATGGCCGCGGCGGTAAAGCGGCCGATGTCCTTCAGCGGGATCTGGTCGATTGCGTCTTCCACACCCGCATGGATGAGCGGCAGGCGCATGACCAGCGATTCGGCAAACCGCTCCCAGCCGAGCGTGTCGAGATGCTGCGACAGCACCTCGCCCGAGAGCGGCGACATGCGAAAGACAAGCGGCCGGCCATAGGCCTCGAAGCGGTTGGCAGCGCGCGCGATGCGCTCGTCCAGATTGGCGACATCGCTCGGATCGAGCGGATTGACCGAATTCAGCCGCTTGGCAGGATGCCCGGCCGTGAGGCGCACCAGCCATGTGCCGTCATAGGTGACGGCGGCGGCCGGCCATGCCCGGAAGCCCGCCGCCTCGAAGCGACGCACTTTCGCCAGATCGGTTGTGGTATCGGGTGATCCGCCCACGCTGCGCTTCAGCTCCGATAGTCGCCGTTGATGGCAACATATTCCTTGGTGAGATCGCAGGTCCAGACCGTGGCCTTGCCACGGCCGATGCCGATGTCGGCGCGGATGCGGATCTCATCCTTCTTCATATAGGCCGAGGTCTGTTCCTCGGAATAGGTCGGATCGCGCTCGCCATCGACGGCCAGGCGGTTGTCGCCGAACCAGATCGACAGGCGGTCGCGGTCGGCAGGCTCGCCGGATTTGCCGACAGCCATGACGACGCGGCCCCAGTTGGCGTCCTCGCCGGCAACGGCCGTCTTGACAAGCGGCGAATTGGCGATCGACAGCGCGATGCGCTTGGCCGAACGCGCGGACTTCGCGCCGGTGACGGTCACTTCCACCTGCTTGCGGGCTCCCTCGCCGTCGCGCACCACCTGCAAGGCGAGGTTCTTCAGGATCTTGTTCAGCGCGCGCTTGAACTGCGCCAGCCTTGCGTCCTTGGCATCCGAAATCCTCGGCGCGCCGCGCCTGGCCGCAGCACCAGTCGCAAACAGCAGCAGCGTGTCGCTGGTGGAGGTATCGCTGTCGACCGTCACCGCGTTGAAGGTCGGCGCAACGCCCCTGGACAGCAGCGCCTGCAGCACCGGCGCCTCGATGGGGGCGTCGGTGGCGACGAAGGAAAGCATCGTCGCCATGTCGGGCGCGATCATGCCGGCGCCCTTGGCGATGCCGTTGATGGTCACATCGACGTCACCCAGCTTCACCGTGGCGGTTGCCACCTTCGGATAGGTATCCGTGGTCATGATCGCCCTGGCGGCCTCGGTCCACTGTTCGGCCCTGGCGTCCTTGACCATACCGGCCAGGAGATGGCTGAAGCGCGAGGCGTCGAGCGGCTCGCCGATCACGCCGGTGGAAGCCTGGAACACCTCGCCAACCGTGCAGCCAGCAGCAGCGGCAGCGGCCTTGCCGGTCATGCTCGTGGTCTCGCGACCTCGTCTGCCGGTGAAGGCATTGGCGTTGCCGGAATTCACGACCAGAATGCGCGCCTTGCCGCCGGGAAGGCTCTCGCGGCAGAAATCGACCGGAGCGGAAGGGCATTTGGAGCGGGTGAAGACGCCGGCAACGGTCGTGCCTTCGTCAAACACCATGGCCAGAAGATCGGTGCGGTTCTTGTACTTGATGCCGGCTTCGGCGGTGGCGATGCGCACGCCTTCAATGGCCGGCATTTTGGGATATTTCTTGGGCGCGAGAGGGGAAATCGTCTCGGACATGGGACCTCGTCAGGCATGGAGCGCAAACCGTGGCTCCGTTTGCCCGATAGCGCGAAACCGCGCAAGGCGTTTTCGCGCCTGAGGACGGATCAGAGCCCGACCTTGGGATTGATGAAGCCGGGGAACAGCTTGTGCAGCACCGGAATGAGACCCCAGATCATCGACGGGACCATGATCGGCACGATGACGAGCGTGCGTTGCCAGATCGTCCAGCCGCTGGTCAGCGGGAAGACGATGTAGAGCAATGCGGTGATGAGCGGATAGACGCCAAGCAGCACGAGCAGCGCAAAGCGCGGGCGGGAGAAGCGGGTGGGGGAGGGCATGAGAACCTATATCGAAACGGAACGTTCCGTTAAATAAAACGAACCGTTTCGTTTCGTCAAGCCGTCATGTTATCGTTCCGGCAAATTTTTCGAGGGTATCGGAATCGGGATGGAGACATGACCGCGAATATGGAGGAGACGCGCCGCTCCATCGGCGCAAAACGCAATCCGGCCAGTGCCGACGCCATCCGCGAGGCGGCGGAGGCGGTATTGCTGGAGGCTGGTTACGCGGGGTTTTCCATCGAGGCGGTGGCGCGCCGCGCGCGGGCGGGCAAGCCCACCATCTATCGCTGGTGGCCGAGCAAGGCTGCCCTGCTGATCGACGTCTACCAGCGCCAGAAGCGCGTCGACAATCCCGATACCGGCAATCTGGAAGAGGACTTCGTCCAGTTCGTACAGGCGCTGTTCCAGCACTGGCGCGACACACCTGCCGGCAGCATCTTCCGCTCGGTGATCGCCGAGGCCCAGAGCGACGAGGCGGCGGCGACCGCACTCACCGAATATGCCCACAACAGGCGTGCCCACACCGGGCGCATGGTGGCCCGCGCCATCGAGCGCGGCGAGGTGCGCGCCGATGTCGAGCCCACTGTGGTGGCCGATCTCGTTGCTTCCTATGCGTGGGTGCATCTGCTGACGGGGCGCATCGGCGAGGACGAGACAACGACCCGCGTGGCCATCCGCGCCATCATGCACGGTATTCTCGCCGACGCATAAGCAGGCGCGTGACCGACAAAATGCTGGACCGCCGCATTGCGGAAGTTGAGGCATTGCGATCCGGGGCCGCAGCGTCCAGTTTCCCGTCTCCACGAGAAGGACGAAGCATGACGCAATTGTCGCAACGCGCCGAAACCGGATGGGCGGACCTGTTCGCGGAAGGCAGGCTGCCCCGCTTTGCGCTGATCTGCCTCGGTATCTGGCTGAACGCCGCCGACACGCTGGTCACGGCCACGATCATGCCGAGCGTCGGCGCCGAGCTTGGCGGTTATGCCTATTTCAGCTGGGCCGTCGCCGGCTTTCTGGTGGGCGCGATCCTGGCGGGCGCAAGTTCGGGCAGGCTTTCCGAAATCTTCGGCCTGCGGCTTGCCACGACCATCGCCGGCCTCGTCCTGACCGCAGGCTGCGCGCTCAGCGCGGCTGCGCCCGACATGGGCACCTTTCTCGCCGGCCGCATCCTGCAGGGCATCGGCTGCGGCTGGATCGCGGGCTTTGCCATGGTCGCGACGGCAATGCTTTTCCCCGAACGGCATCTGGCGCGCGTGTTCGCCTCGATCTCCGGGGTCTGGGGCGTCGCCACCGTTCTCGGTCCGCTGGTGGGCGGCCTGTTTGCCGAGGCAGGCGACTGGCGCTCGGTGTTCTGGCTGTTTGCCGCGCAGGCGCTGGTGTTCGGCGCCGCCGCGCCCTTCCTGCTCAAGGGCACCGTGAAATCGCAGGGGCGGACGGGCGTGCCATGGCTACAGCTCATCACGCTGGGCCTCGGCGTCACCGCGATCTCGGTGGCCGATATGGTTCCTCAGCCGGCGGTGACGGTCGCACTCGTGGTGCTGGGCCTTGCCATTCTCGCCCTTGTCCTGCGGATAGACGCGACGGCCAAAGTGCGGTTGCTGCCGCACCGGGCTGGGGACCTGCGGACCATTTGCGGTTCCGGCTATGCAGCGCTTTTCGCCCTCACGGCCGCCTCCATGGGGCTGACCGTCTATGGTCCGGCGATCCTGCAGACGCTTCATGGCCTGTCGCCGCTGGCGGCGGGCTATATCGTCGGTATTCAGGCTTTGTCGTGGACGCTGGCCGCCTTCACCGTGGCGGGTATTTCGGGCGGCATCGGCGAGCAACGCGCGATCCGCCGCGGCGCGATATGCATTCTTCTCGGGGTTGCGATGCTTGCGCTGTTCATGCACAGCGCGCCGCTGGCCTTCGTCATTGCCGCAGCCGCGACTGTCGGCGCGGGGTTCGGCTTTTCCTCCAGCCTGATGAACCGGCGGCTTCTGGGCGTGATCGCCGATGAAGACCGCGCCATCGGCGCCTCGGCCTTCATTGCCGTGCGCCAATCCGGCGGCGCGGTCGGCGCGGCAATCGCGGGCGCGACCGCCAATCTCGTGGGGTTCGGTGGCGGGCTGACGG
>Ga0182738_1006089_pt1 | contig 12637 bp, 18 predicted proteins | sample eDN5th30CBELigMG_FD_128876 | JGI IMG/M metagenome (GOLD analysis project Ga0182738, IMG submission 128876) | Enriched Miracle-Growth compost microbial communities from Emeryville, California, USA - eDNA 5th pass 30_C BE-Lig MG (version 2)... ...
TCCATGATCTCACTTCATGCCGAACTGACAGGTGCTTCTCCTGCTGATCAGCCTGCGCAAATCCCGTGCCGCCAGTTGCCGAAATTCTCGGCTCATTCGAAAAACTTGTGTATAAATGACAGGGCCCTGGTCCCACCATACGAGCCCAGCGATAGCGGGTGCGTGTCAGGAAGACGATCCCTTCATCGGCAGTTGTTCGATAGCGCCTGCGTCTCTCCAGTGCTTCCCGAATGGCAGAGACGGTTTCCGGCCAGAGCGGGATCTTTCGGGGGATCTCTGTCTTTGGTCGAGAATAATCGAGCCAGCCGGATTTCAGATCGAGATGCGATTCCATCAGTCCAGCACAATCCGTGTTTCCGAGCCCTCCATTGATGCCCAATAAGACCATCGCCTTCAATTGCCAGCCTGGCGCCATGACGACCGGTTCCCCTTGACCTTCGACAATGACGGGCTCGTCGGAAAGAGCCTTCAGAATCATCCTTATTTCGGCGGCGGCGAACATCTTCGGGCCAGCTTCATTCCTCACACGCCGAAGCGACGTCTTTGATGGCCGGTCGAATGACTGACCGAATTTCACCGGCTTATCAATCAGATCAGCGTCAGCCGCAAATTTGAAGACCACGCGGCAACGGGTGATCTCGTTTCCCAGCGTTGCGGGACTCAGCTTCTTTGCGAGACTCTTTCGAAAAGCTTCGAAATCAAGCGGCTTCAGCGATTCAATCGCCCGCTCTTTCCCAAAGTGATCAATCAGCAATTTGCATGTGCGAAAATAATCCCGATACGAACGCTCTGAGAGTTCGCCTGATTCGATCCGGTCGCGCTTCACTGCGAGAAAATCGTTGCACAACACGCGAAGTGTGCACGTAGAATCGTCTTTCGATCCTGACCCCTGATCGGGGATCGGCTCCCCCTTGAGGATGTACTGCCATTCCCGATTGAACTGGTTGAGAGCCGCCCGTCAGTTTGGTTCGTATTCATCGCCGGTGCCAATTGGCCCGAAATAGAACGCCTTTTTCCGGCACTTTTTAACCCAGCGTCCAGATGGATGGGGCGTGAGTGGAAAATCTTTATAGGGCTTTTTGTACTTGGCTTTTCGGACGGGACGAGAATCTGTAGACTCTGGCACGGACGGCATCTTGGGGTAGAACTTCGGTGTTGCCAGACGCCCGGAGGTTACGACCATCACGGGCGTCGTTTTGGGCTCAAGATATCATAATAGGTGGTCGGTTTGGGTGTCAGTTGCGGGTGTCAAACTGATCTGATAGAGTTGATCCCAGCAGCGTAAGACATTGATATCAAACAATTTAGGAGGCGTAGCTCAGTCGGTAGAGCAACGGACTTTTAATCCGTTGGTCCTGGGTTCGAGTCCCAGCGCCTCCATTTTGACATTGGTGTTCAGGTGGATTGGAGCTACGGATTGCCTATCCGTAGCTCCGCTCCTGACGGTGCAAAGCAGGTTGGTTGCGGATCAGCCGTAAGGCCCCGGCGCTTGCGAATTAGCGTAGGTCATCCCATCTGCTTTGCACCGTCAGGAGCGGAGCTTCTCTCAAAATTGCTGTACACCATCCCAACTGTGCCGCAATGAATGTGGCGCGGGTTTCTGGCAGGGATGCCGTTCCAATTACTGGAACGGAGTCGATGATGTCGAAGGAAGGTCTGCACAAATCGTTTTCTGAAATGAAGAAGAGCAGAAAGCCGCAACCGCATCCCATTCAACTCTTGGTTTCTTGCGAAACCAACATTCTTTTGAAACGCCTCCTTGAAGCTCAGGGAAAAAGCTCCACGGTTTCCAGGGATGAGTTAGATACTCATTTGGCAGAGCTCAAAGAGAAAACGTCGAATTGAAATTCCGCTGTCCGCATTTTCCGCTGTGAGTGGACTAGTTGACGCCGCGACTGTTCATGGGCGAAAGGGGAGAAAAACTCCGGCGAATTCTGCTGTTCACTGTGGTTTTCATCAGTGAACTCTGTTCAGTGTTTTCGGTCGAAAAAACACGCGGACGTGAAGGTTTTCACGCACGGAATCGCCAAGTGCAAGAGAAACACGCACCTCTGAGTGATTTCACGCAGAGTCTGCAGGCATGAAGCGGAATTGCTGAAACGAACCTAAGGAGTGCCTGAAATGCAAACCAAGACAGAACTTCGGCTGGTGGGAATTACCGAGTCACTCGCCCAATTCCGCGAGCGTCTGATCAACCGCCTAATTGAGGCGTTTCCAGGCTATACAATTGATTGTCTGTTGTGTACTCCGGAAGACGCCTCCCGGTTCGTCCAGCTCATTCGGGATGAGCTGGACTGCCCGGGACTGAACGGCGCCGTCATTCTCGGCAGCCTGATCAATATTCGGAAGCGGAAAGATTGCCCCACCGGCCTGAAGGGTTCACGCGCGCGGAGAAAACGTCAGCAGGAGTTGCAGTCGGCTGGCTGTAGCCTACATCTCAAAGAGTTTCAGGATCTGGCGTGCGATTGCCTCGCCGACATGTATAAGAGCAGAACGATCGACTCCGTTCTGTGCTATCCGAATGAAGCGCAGGGCCTCGCCAGGTATGTGAGACGGCGAGCCGGCTGCGGGATGTTGGATGACGAGCTGATCTTGTCAAACATTATGAACGTGCGGAAGGGCTGAGGTCAGTAGTTCATCCACAGGCATTCAATCTTTCGAGGCTTTGTCTTTTGTGCGCTCGCCTTGTTGTCGATTTCAATATCGACCCGGTTCCAGTTCCGCTTTCTCGCGACGTCATCGTAAAGCGAGCATCGATAGCCGCTCAGTATAAACTTGCCTTTCAGTTGGCTCAGTGTGTCGAGCAACCCGGCATGTTCCGCGTCCGACATTTCGCATTGGTATGCTTTACGCACGGTACGGGTTTCGGCCACATAGGGAGGATCACAGTAGAAGAATGATTTTTCGTCGTCTTCCTGCTGGACAAGCTGAGTGGCCGGTTCACAGAAAATGGCCACCCTCTGGAGGCGTTCATGCGCATCTGCAAGGCCGTCAACAGCGCTGAGCCAAGCCGAGACCTGTTCATTCATCCCGCGGCGCGTTCGCGTCCTGGACATCGTGGCAAAGTCACGCCCCAATCCCTGGCGAGACTGCCGGAACCGAATGAAGAATGACAATGCCTGCTCAACGGAATCTGTGGACGAGCGCTGACCAGCAGATTTCCAAGTGGGGCGAGAAAGCGGAGTGAGATGGGCAAGACGACAGAATTCCGGAAATGATACCTTGGATTGAAGGACTTTCCAAAACGTGACCAGATCGCCAAACAGATCATTCACAAGTTCGGAATGCCCTTCCACGAAATGGGCAGGCTTGCGAAACAGCACGGCGCCGCCGCCAAAAAACGGCTCCACGTAGTGGACATGCTCAGGGAACAGTTCCACGATGCGGGCGGCGAGATAGGACTTTCCTCCGTGCCATTTGATCGGAGCGGCAGCTTGTGCCGGTCGAGTCTTCGAAATCATACTGGTACCTCCATAATTCGCCATTTTAGGGCGTCCTGTCCATCGCGCAAGTGACAAAATCACGGAATCTACTATCGGCCCGAACCGGCCCGACACTCCGGCAATTGTCAGGTTGAGACAAGCGGCTTCTCTCTATTCGGTCACGTCTGGTATCCTGACGGGCTGATCCAGCGCCCGAAGAGGACGGGCGAATTCTTGTCCCACGGAGGGACTTTCCCGGAAAGGGGCCATGATGTTTTTACGATCCATTCTGATGGTCTGTGCGCTCTCTCCTGTCGTGACCGCCGCTGAGAGGCCGACCCAAGAGCAACTGCGGAAAGCGGTGGAAGAATCGAAGGCGGAATACCTGAAAAAGAACGCGCCGCCAACGAAAGAAGACGCCATTAAAGACATCCAAGAACGGATTGACGATTTCCGAAACTCTGATCGCGGGAACTTCTCCAGTCAGCGGGAATATCAAAAGTTTATTGCTCGGAAGAAGAAGGAACTTCCGGAACTGAAAAAGAAGCTGCAGGACGTGAAAAAGAATTACGTTTCAAAAAAAATAGAGCCTCGACTTCTCGATATGAAATGGCAGGGCGACCTTAAGATTGGAACTGTGGGGCGAGTTGGCCCAATCGTGATGGGCGATGTCCTTTCGGGAGAAGTGGAGGTTCTCCAGGTGACAGGGAAAAGTGAGTTTCTTGGAATTTTTGAGGCTCCATTTTCAGGACGGCGCGGAGAACGAATGAGCGTAGGATCTGGAAGAGTCTTGTTTCGTGGAATTGACACAGCCAACTTTATCGACGGTAGATCTTATGACATTCAGTTTGATGGCGTGATCACTGGGAGATTCACTTACGAAACCGTTGGCGGTGGGAGCAAAACTATTCCAGTGGTTGAAAAGTTTGATCCAGATCACCTGGAAAATTGGAAATGAATTTTTCTCGATGACTTGACAGCGACTCGCGGAGTTGTAAATTGGCGGCACCTAAATAATTCGCTGCCAGCCGATGCGTATTCGGCACACTCTCCGATCACTGCGTTGTTCAATCTCGCGATGATTAGTCCGTGGACGGCAGCACAAATGTGTTGACCGCCCAGCCCTGCGAATTGGGTTAGGTCGGACTGATCAGTTAGCGAGATTTTTTCATGCGCCCTGCCCGGTGTCATGATCACTGGACCCGCGCGGGCCGTCTATTTTAGGACGGCCCGCCGGGTCTCTTTCTGCGCTGAACTCTCCGATCGCGGACGGTCGCCATGCGGCGCCACTGATGGCGCCCAGGTGATGGACCGATGCGGGTTTCCCCGATCCACCGGATGGCATTAATGGAGCATGGGGATCCTCTGCGCATCCACGGAGCTGACGCTCATGATCTCCCTGAATGCGGAATCGTTTCCGCAAACACTGAAGTTTCCCACGCTGATCGAACAGTCTCAGCGCCAGCAGGCCGGCGCGGAGCTCTCCCTCACAGCGTATTACCAGACGCATCTGCTGGCGGAGCTGAACCACGAAGAGGGCGTGACCTCGCGCTCTCTCGAATCAGACCGAAACGCATTGCGGCACTGGGAAAAACATACCGACAGTCCGCCCGTCGGCGCAGTGACTCCCGCGCATCTGGAGCAGCTCCGCGACGGGATGAAATCTCAGGGTTGTCGGCCCGCAACCATCAACAAGGTCTGGCGAGAGTGCCGGGCGATGCTGGCGGCTGCTGCCGACGATGGTTTTCTGTCTTGTGTCCCCAAACTCGAACAACGCCGGCGCGGCAAGAAAATCAGCTGCCGGCTCTGCAAGGAACCCCCCACAATGCAACGTCAACTGATCACCGAAGAAGAACTGGAACGCCTCTGGCTCGCTTGCCGATACGCAACGTATCCCAGTGGAGGGCAGTTCCCGGCGCCGCTCTTGTGGCGCGTCTCCCTGGTTCTGTTCTGGACCTATGGGCCAAGAACTCTGGATGTCTTCTCAATGCGTCACAGCGAAAACATCCGATTGCGCGACAAGCTGATCAAGTTCACCGCGCAGAAGACACAAAAGTTGCAGGGCCTGCCGATCACGCCGATCGTCGATCAGCATCTGCGATCCATCAAAGGGCATGCGGAACGGCTATTCCCGGGCTTCAATTACACAGGGTCTCACCTGGTCAGGGAGCGGCGCTGGAAGCCCGGGTATTACACCACGTGGAGAAAGGAAATCTGTGCCGCTGCCGGACTGGTCGAGCCGGTGCTGTTCAAGAACTTCCGGCAGCGAGTCGTCACCAAGTACGACGCCATTCAACGCGACCTGGGCAAGTGGATTGCGGGGCATTTCATCCCGGGAGTCAGCGCGCAGAACTATGCGCTCCCTACAGACGAAATTCGCCACGCGATCTGTTCCGCGCCGGTACCGGAATGCTTCTATCAGATTGGTTAATGACCTGTTCCCGCTCCCTGAATGAGTCGGGGAACCGTGGGGCATGGATCGCATGGGAGGTTCGCCCATCCGTGCCCCACTTTCTGCATAGCGGAGCGTGGACGCGCGCTCTGCAGCCCGGGACCGGCTGCCACGGCCCGCAGTGGCTGGCCCCGGGTTTTCTCACTCAACAGCACTGCCCATCGCGATCCACACGCCGGGCAGTTGCTTCCCCCAGGCACGTTGCCTGGGGGTGAAATCAACTGTCTCTGTTTTGTCCCTGTTTCCTTTTTGGTTGGGAGCCTGAATCATGAACGCACTTGACGAAAAAAACGTTGCTGGCGATCTCGCTGAACGTCGGGAGTTGAATCACTTCCTGAATCTGGTCTCCAGCGGCAAATACCGTGGCGCATCCGGAGGAGCTCGCTCCGCCCGAAAGATTGCAAAAACATTTGTGGACTGCGGTCTCATCCTCGACGGCGCCGCGGTCCAGGGGCTGTGCGAATTTATCTGCATCGCCAAGGCCCGCCCGGAAGCGGCCCGCGACGTGGTGGGGTGGTGATTATGAAAGTCATCGCCGAATCGACGACGCACATGCTCACGCTCGATGGCGTCGCCTGTCGAGTTTGGAATGCGGTCACGGATGACGGATTTCCTTGCCTGCTGCTGGTCCATCGGCTGGCCATCGACCACCGACTGGATGAGCTGGCGCCGCTCAGTGGAGAGCTCGAACTAATGGGCGAACCGCACACAATCGAGATTGATCCGCCACGGGAGGGCTGATGGTGAACGTGCTGGAATTGTTGGTCTGCATCATGACGGGCATCACGCTGCTGCAATCGCTCTGTCTGCTCTGCCTCTCCTGGCAGAGCAGACAGATGGCGAATCGTCTCATGCACCTGCAAGTGATGATCGACCGCCTGCGATGGAAGGAGATGGATTGACTATGGCATTGAAGTTTCGAAAGCGGGCAGTTGTTGAAGAAACCGATCTGTATCGGCGGAGAAGCTGGGACAGCCGAGATGGGCGATTCAGCGTCTCGGAATTCACCCGCCACTTGGAAGGCAATCAGCGGGTGTTCTACGCGGAAGTTCTCTGCAGACTCCCAGACGGGCGGGACGTCTGGGATGTGATCAGCTGTCATCGCACGCGGCGCGCTGCAGAGAAAGCCTGCGAACAACTGGCAAAACGAAAGCTGGTGAACTCATGAAGTCTCGTAAGTTTCGTCCCTATGTGCGCCGGGCCAATGGCAGAGAGAGAGCATCCGGAATCCGCGATAGCATGCGACTGGCCTTCTACCAGCTTCTCAATAAACCGTTCTACGTCGGTTCAGCACGGGGTTCCGAATCATGTCGTCCGGGGCTGAGCCCCTTTCCTTAATCCCCTTTTCATTCTGGAGCAATTATGGGAATCACATCCACCATCGAATGGACCGACCATACTTGGAACCCTTGGCAGGGTTGCACGAAGGTTTCGCCGGCCTGCACCAATTGCTACATGTTTCGCGGCATGAAGCGGTACGGCAAAGATGGCTCCATCGTCCGCCGCTCCGCACCGCAGACGTTTGATCTGCCGCTGAAGAGAACGCGCGCAGGGGACTACAAAATCCCCGCCGGCTCGAAGGTCTTTACTTGTTCGTGGTCGGACTGGTTTCACCAACAGGCGGATGAGTGGCGGGCCGATGCCTGGGACATTGTCCGACAGCGGCCTGATCTGATCTTCCAGATCGTCACCAAGCGCACAGAGCGGATTGCGGATTGCCTGCCACCCGACTGGGGAGATGGCTGGCCGAATGTCTGGCTGATTGCGACAGTGGAAAACCAGCACTGGGCGGACATTCGCATTCCGCAGCTGCTGAGCGTTCCGGCCCACGTGCGAGGCCTCTCCATTGAGCCAATGCTGGGGCCGATCGATCTCGGATTCAATCGCATCTGGTGTCGGGACTGCAAAAAGTTTCATCGGCAAGTGACATGGAACGAGGCTTCTCCCTGCTTTCGTGGTGAGGCCTACCTGCAGCACATGATTGACTGGGTGATTACCGGAGGTGAAACCGGCCCCGGAGCAAGGCCGTGGCATCCGGACTGGCGACGGGACATTCACCAGCAGTGTACTGATTACGGCGTGGCCTACTTTCACAAGCAACACGGCGATTGGATTCCCGTGGACCACTACGACCCCTTCACGCATGGGGAAGATTCCGATCGTTACGAACACCGGTTTCTTTACACCTCCGAAAACAATGAAGCATGCGGACTGCCGACTTCATGTTTTCGCGTGGGGCGCAATTCAGGCCGCATGCTTGACGGTCGAGAGTGGTCCGAGTTCCCCAAGGTTTCAACCAGAAAGTTTAGCCATGTCTGAACATCCACAGATTTCCAGAGAATTGCAAGAGTTGATGCAGCAGACGCTGGACCGACTCATGCAAGAAATCAGCGCCGAAACCGGGGCAATCGTCATCGGCAAGGTAGACGATCAGCAGCGGTTTTTGAGCACGGCAGCGGTGACAGTGCCATCCAAATACGTGCCGCACATGCAAAGCGGCTTTTCGCATCTCTCCCAAAAACTGCCCGAGCTGGTGAACGCCCGGGCGGCTGAGATTTCACAGCTGAACTGACTTGTTCTCAGTTCGGGTGATTGCGTTATTCCCAAAGGAGATTGAATCATGGGAAAGAAGCACGAAGAGGCATTGAGCGGGCAGACGGAGTGTGAATTTGAGCTGACGTTCCGGACGCTCAATCCGGCCTCGTCAATCCACATCCGCGCGGAGTGCGAGCTGGGAAAACTCAGCGACACCATCGGCGCCGGATTGCAGGAGTTCTTACGGCGGCTGAACGACGCGCAGTCGCCGCTGTGACCTGCGTCCCAGGTCAGTCACGTTGAATCGTCACATTTCACAATTCATGCGTTTACTAAATCGAATTAATTAACCCACAAAGGAATGAATCATGTTAGTCCTGTCTCGTAAAGTCGGCGATTCGATTCGTATCGGAAATGACATCGTGATCATGGTCTCCACGATCAATCCCTACACCGTCCGCATTGGCATTGATGCTCCCCGCGATCTGGTGATTCTACGGGAAGAGGTCAAGTTGCGAATCGCGGACGACAATGAAACGGGTGAGGCAACAGAGCCGTTGACGCTCCCGGCCTGACGCCACCCCCCTGATTTTGCTCGGCAAGATTTGCTGTGGCCGGCCTATCGAATTGGACCGGCTGATTTGACATCACAACAGGGAAGGCGTCATGGAAGACAAACAGACCGCCATGCCCGGCGGAAATCAACAACTGCAGATTGAGTACCCCACCCCCCGCGGCAATCAGCTACAGGATCTCAAAGATCTCCGCCTAGGGGATCATTATTGCCGCTGGATTCTGGTTGTGCTGGACTTCTACATCAACCAGCAGCGAGGCTTCTGGGACCTCACCCACAAAGAGTTGATGAGCGCCTGCGAGCTCTCCAGATCCGTCTACTACGCGCGGATTCGCAAGCTGAAAGAACTCTGCCTCATCTCTGTGGATGACCTGGAAAACTCCACCAAGAAACGCTTCCGGATCATCCGTTCCAACGTTACCGAAATCGCATGTCACCACAGGCACGCAGGCACCAAGGCCACCGGCTTTCGTTTGGTTCGCACCGAGAAGAATCGTCCTATCAGCGGACGTCCCGTCCATCAGGAGGACAAATCAGTCCACAATACGGACCGATCCGTCCTGTTAGCGGACAAATCTGTCCACAATACGGACGGCACTATATTACTGAACTCAACTGTCAAAACCGCCACCACCGCCACCTCACCGAAAGAGGTGACGGCGGCGGATGTGATTCTGCGGATGGTTGAATGCGGCGTGGATCATCCCACTGCAGCAGTCGAACAGGCTCTCAGTCGGGGGTGTGTTCCCTGTGAGCTGATGGAGATCGTGAAGAAATTCACAGAGCTGTCCAAGCTGCATGGATTTCAGGCGGGGGCATTGCAACGCCGGGTGTCGAGCCATTTGCCCGGGCTAACGCTCGATGCAGGTTGGCCCCGCGTGAAGGCTCAGGCTGCCGCGCCGAAAGTAGACCTTGAATCCGACTTCGGTTCTCTGCTGGATGCCCAGCGGGAGCCGGAACTGTCCGATCTGATCAGGAGACACGGGACTGACACGATGCGACGCATCATGGAGCTGACGTCCGCCATGTCGATTGCCCGGTCAACACAATGGAGGCCGCGTCTGCTGCAGATTCTGCAGCGACTAAGAGAGGGGGAAATCTGATGAAGATCAACGAAGCGTTGGTGATCTCTGCGCGAGAGCTGTGCCAGTGGGGGTTTGTGGGCGTCAGAACTGAGATACGCCCAAGACTGAAGAGAACGCTCGGTCAGGCGGAATTCCGGAACGGGTTTCCATTCAAGTTGGCTCTGAGTGAAGGCCATGTAATTCACAGCCCAGACGATGAAGTGATCGACACAATTCGTCACGAAATCGCTCACTTCATTGCGGGAGCGAACGCGAATCACGGCGCCACATGGAAGCGTGCTTGTCTCAGAGTGGGAGCCCGTCCGATTGTCTGTGGAGGCATCCCCGCAGGGATGCAGTTCCCGCTGTATGTCGTCTGCCCGCTCTGCTGGGTCACGCGAGTCGGCTACTGCGTTCGACCACGTCGCAACTTAGCAAAGACGGGATGCAAACGATGTGGTCATCTCAGCGTTGGCAAGCTCCTATTGCTGACCGGCGACGAACTTGAAGTTGCTATCAAGGCAGTTCCAATGCGCCAATTAACACTGTTTCCGGAGATGGAACGATGAAGATCAGCATCGTGATGTTTGACGTGGAGCATCGTCAGAAAAATTACATGGTCCACTATCGGAAGTTCGGAGATATCTGGCAGATCATGGTTTTCGATCAGGAGACAGACAACACCCTTTCCACTCGGAATGAGGAGGACTGCCGGCCCTGCATGGTGAATGCCATGCGTGAACTGAAAGCGGCTTTGAATCCAAAATTGAAGAAACCAGAAAAGAGGCTGGAAGTCAGCTTGAAGCATCGTGAACACCTGGGCGGATTGCGGATTGCCGATCATGACTGAATTTCAAGGCCCGACATTCAGAAACTTTCGCTGCTGGATGGCAGCGCAGGGCCAGGATGAATTTATCTGGATCAATGCAACGGGACCGTTGATGGCGGCGGCACGCTTTGGGGAGCAATGGCACCGCCGGACGGGCGAGCACATTGACGGGCGGATTTGCCTGGTGGACGGAAAGGTCAGCAGTTATTTGAGCGGCTGCAGGTTCGGCTCGCGAAACTTCTGGCCGCGCTGCCGTCGCTGCGGGGTCACGATCTCTGTTGCTGGTGTGGCCCGAATGAGCCCTGTCACGCGGATGTTCTCTTGGAGCTGGCCAACAAAATTTGATGAAAATCTTCTCCCTCCACAACGGTGAAACGGTCTGGCTCTGCCCCACGTGCGGTTGCGCGAGTTCCCATTTCGATGTGGATTGTGCAACGCCCGGATGCAGCGGTATGGATGAGTTGCCCCGGCAGAATGGCTTCCTCGATGGGTCACGCTGCGAGGTCACGCTTTCAGGTGGAGTGAGCTGCCATGCTGCTGGCCACGTCACGTGTGATCCCTCCCAGGAACTGGTGCTATCCACGTTTCCCGGCATCGATCTGCTGGGCCGGGGGTTTGAGAATGTGGGGTTTCCCGTTGTGCTGGGTCCGGATCTGTTGTGGGACCGACGGATTGAAGACTTCCACGTTCCTGCCGGCCGATTCACGGGGATCATCGGCGGGCCTCCGTGCCAGAATTACAGCGATGCCAATCGCACGCGGAATCCGGCGGAAGGGGACCGCCTGGTCCGTCACTATCTCCGGATCGTCGCGGAATCGCAGTGTGAATGGTTTGTGATGGAAAACGTGCGGAATGTCCCGGATGTGGCTGTTCCCGGATACACCGTCCAACGGCTGGACATCACCGATGCCGCCTGTGGGGGCAAACAGCGGCGGTTGCGGCACATTCAATTCGGTTCCCGAGCTGGGCAGATCATCCGCCCAGCCCGCACGGAGGGGGCCAGGTCGGTCACGCCGGCTGTTCTCACCCGACTGGCGTCGAAACATGATCGACACTCGCGCCGGCTGGCCCGGCAATCCGCTCCCCGGCTGACGCTCAAGGCGCTGACCTCCGCAGCGAGGGCACGCGGGATTGGAAATGCGGTGCCCTGGCTGGTCGCGGTCACGCTCGCCCAGGCGGTTGCGGTTCGTGGGCCCGTCACTCCCTCAGATTGCATTTGCGGCTGTGGCCGCGCCACGAAAAATGGGGCCCGTCACGCCGGCCCGGCTTGCCGAAAACGCATGGAGCGGCGGCGGAAAGGGCTGGGGCGGGTGGTGAGCTGGGATCCCGCCTCGGCAGGTGTGGCGATGCCCTCTGAGCCGTAAGGCGCACCGGGACAGGCAGAGGGTGGATTTCCTGTCTCTGTCCCTTGGCCTGTTCCTCTCATGCCCTATTCTCGCCCGAAACTTTCGAAACTCCGTGATGTCAACGACTCAGCCCGGGCAGACGGCCGAGTGCTTGCCTGGGATGCGGAGTCTGGCAAGCACCTCTATGCCGACATCTCGCTGGAGAGCCTCGGAGCCGAAGCGGCTGGCACAGCAGCAACTGCCGTTGCCAGTCATGTCGCTGAGTCAAACCCTCATGAGCAATACGCCCTGGACATTGCTGTTGAGGATGCATTAGCAGCCAAGGCGGATCTCGTTAGCGGAGTGATCCCGACCGCACAGATACCTGCCATCGCGATCAGCGAGTTTCTCGGCTCAGTCGATAATGAATCTGAGA
>Ga0182738_1006090_pt1 | contig 12635 bp, 6 predicted proteins | sample eDN5th30CBELigMG_FD_128876 | JGI IMG/M metagenome (GOLD analysis project Ga0182738, IMG submission 128876) | Enriched Miracle-Growth compost microbial communities from Emeryville, California, USA - eDNA 5th pass 30_C BE-Lig MG (version 2)... ...
CTTCTCTCTCTCTAGTGACAGTTCCACCATAGAAATTCAACAAAAACAATCTCTGTTGATAGATAAGGATGCTCTGAGTGGGTTACTGCCATTTTACACTCAATATGAGGTGGAATGAGTAAATTCATCTATGCAAACAGAAACATACAGAAAACATTAAACTTTACGTGTCGACCACATATCACTTTCACAAATATTCACTGATAATTTTTCACAAAGCAGTGAAAACTGAAAGGCTAAATCAGCCTAAACTGAGTGAGATTTGAGTCCAGATAAGCTCCTAGCTTGAAAAAGTGGCTCCATGTATTTTTGGTGTTGTGTTTTTAAACCTTTTTAATTTGTGTTTTTTTGCCTGCAGCGGTTTTTTGTCGGAATAAATTTAGGGTAAATTTTGAAACATAACTTTTTGTTCATTTGTATGGACTTTTCAAAAGCCAACCTGTTTGAAGAAGGTTGACGCAGGTTCCAAAGAGAAAAAGTCATGATGAGCCAGAGGATTTTAGATCATACGATTGAAATTACTTTCTATTTTTAACCATGAAATACGCCGAAAATTTATGCTTTATTTCAATGTGTGGATTGCTCTTCTACAAAAGAAATGAGATTTTCCTCATGTCTATGCTCAAGCAGATCATCAGCAGAGCGGAAAATAAAGAAAAAAAGAGGTTTCATCTTGAGAATTTTGGATTTAAATTTTAAAAAGAATTCGTGAAAGAATCGAAAGCAGCGATTTTTAATAATGTTTGTCATTCTCCTTTTGTTGAAGAGTTGAAGAGACGAGAAGGAAGATGTCTAAAGATTCAAATTCAAAGAGCTGGGAGACAAAAGAGATGTCCGTCATAGAAGAGAATTCTGAGGTTATTTTAAAGCCGAAGGATTAAAAATTAAAGGAAGCGAAAAAATGAAATCAGACGCTTTTAATATTTAGCACAAATTTATTGCGGTTCTGGAGTTTGGTTGATCAAATCGTAGGCTTGAATTTTAAAGATGCTGGATGCTTCTAAAAATTCACACTTCTGGCGAAAAATTGGGTCACATGATGTTGGGTTTTATATGCCTGAATTAAAACTCCTCATTTGAAGCCTCTTTAGTTTAGTCTTTTCACAATTCAATGCGAATTCTTAAAAAGAGTCTTTATTTTCTTTCGTAAAAACAATCAGAAGAACAAATCACCACCCGATCTTGTAACTCTACGGGATAGTTCTTGAGATCAAAAGGATGATCTTCATGAGGATGACCCAGATAAGTAGAAAATTCAAACATAATCAATATTTGACGTGGGGCATTTTTAATAGAGAAGATTTAAAAGAGTTAGCCTAAAGTTTTTGCGAAATAAAAATCACGCTTCAACAAATCTTCAACCTCAAGCCAGTTCCTTTAAAATTCTTGTAAAAACAACTTCACGGCTGTCTCTAAACAAGAGAATCACGAGTGAATTCCTTCAAGACTTCACACTAAAGTAGAAGATGGCGATAGGGCTGGCGTCAGGAGCTTCCTAAATATAGGCAAAGAGAGGAATCGTGACGTGTGCGAAAAGGTCGTAATTTAAAAGAAATAATATTCAAGTTATATAAAATAAAGCCGTTTCATGTTTATTCTAGAAAAGGACTTTTATTTTCAAAATCGTGCTGGAATTTTTTTAATGAAAAAGAGAGAGGCTATGGAGCTGCAAAAGTGAGGAAAAAATTTAATGAAGTCAGTAATTGATTAAATCCGAAAACAGATCTTTGATCAATTCTGAATCAGCTGTTTTTAATCAAATTCGATTAATTAACAGCTCACTGACTTTTCCCTTTGCACAATTCCAACTGCCATCTCGCTAAAAAAAGAATTTTTAGATCAAATGCTTCACCCTATTATCGTGTGTTATCTCCTCTCTTGATGAGAATCAAAGACTTTCCTGAGCTAAGAACGACATTTAGCATCTTCTAAGACCGCCTCAAGAGTGAAAATGATCAAAAAGAGCTGAATATAGAAGTCTGGACTCGATTAATATCTCAAAAGAGCTATAAAGAATTTACACGCACTAAATTTCAGTTTTGGCTTTTAATCAAATCAGAAGCTAAAAAAGAGGTTAAACAGAAAAATTCAAAGTAACCTCGTTTCATAATGATGATCATTTCGGTTTCGCCTATCAGTATGCCTTAATCTAAAATGGAAAAAGGAAAAAAGAGGAGAAAACTACAAATCTGGTCTATAGTTTCTCGAATACCAATTTTCTGTTTTTGAACTTTGATGAACCTTAAACTAAAAAAAGGTTAAGCTCCAGGACTCTGTTTTTCTTGAGAGCGCGCCCCCATTTAAAAACGGGGCCTTCAGTTCTCCAAGGAGGAGCTTGGGAGATCATGTTTTGAAGGAGTTTTGGAGAGAAAGCGAGAGAATATTGCCACTTTGTAAAAAGTCTAAAGAAGTCGTTCTAAAAATAGATGCCGTTTATATATAATAGAACGTTTGAATTATTTTCCCCTGCCTTTTTGTCGGAAGTGCAAAGAATATTATCCATTGTTTCCCATTATAAATATAGAAGAAGCAATAATGTATGATCATATCGATAATCAGTTCTTTAAAAAACAAATATTTTCAAAGAAGGAAATATGAGATTCCTTAAGAATAAAATTGCACGTGCTATGAAATTAAAGGCTGCTTCTTCTCGTTGCTCCTTTACAACTGAGAGCTCCCAAGAATCATTTTCTGTCAAGGTTGAAAGTGAGCCTTCTCCAAGAACAGGTAATTAACAAAAATTTTTGAAGAAAAAAATTGATTTTTTGTAAATAGAAAGATCTATTGAAAGTCCAAGAGCCGGAAGTAAAAAGAATGTCGTGAAGAATTATGCAAGAGCAATGATTAATTTTGCCTTGTCTTATCTTGCCAATCCATATCTCGAGAAAATCATTGAAAAATATCCTGAGAAGAAAATTGATATGAGGAGTTTTAAAGAATTTATGGAGGAGCAAAAGGAGTACGTCACTTCAATAAAAAGACTGAGAGAGCTTTTGATGATAAAGACAAAGGAGGATTCGGTGATTTTGGGTTATAAGATTGTGTTTAAGGAGATCAGTTTGGTGTTTATCAGATATTTCAGTGTGAATTGGATTTATAATAGCAAGATTGAAGGAAGACTTATCCACTTGAAGTATCGATTCAAGATGATACGACGAGTTCAAAATCCAAAAATGTTTACTCACATTGAGGATATAAATAGGAAAAGAAAATGCTAAATAAAGCACTACTTTATATAGGAAAAATATGTACTGTAATAAGGTACACAATTTATTCTTCTTTTCTCTATGTCTATATTTATATTGATTCTCCCACTCTCTAGGTACTTTACTTGTTAAATAAGAAGAAAATAATATTTCTATCATGTCTGAAACTCTTTAATTCCTTTTTAAAAATTCGAAGTTCTTCATCATTCATTGCTTTTTTCCTTTCAAAAAAAATTGCGAGGGAAAAAAGCATTAATAAAATTAGTTAGAAAGTCCTCAAATTAAAATTTTGTGTGCCTTCAAATGTTAAATATGAATTAAATCTTGCCTTGCTCTTAAATGACACTCAGTCCCTTATTTTCTGCTATTCTCCATTATATTTACCCTCATTTTCGATAACATAAACCCTCAGCTTCCCTGGCAATCCTTTGTCTATTGGAGGCGACTGTGATAGAGAATAATTTTAATATTTGAAGGAGATGGTATTCCAATCTTCCGGTCTTGCAACTCAAGGATCGATTTTAAGCCTAATGACTCAAAAGATTCGATCAAAATGATTGTAATACTTGATGGAGGACCCTTGATGAGGTTTTTTTTGAATTATTAGGATGTCAGGCTTGCCATTCTATTATTTTTACATATTTAGGATTCCTGGATATTAGTTTTAGGCTAGTGCTTTAACCCAAGTAATGATAATGCAGATGCTGATAATGAGGAAAATGGTGTTCGAAAGTCTGTATTCTGAGAGGGGGAATGAGAAAATCTCACACAATGTGTGAAAAAAATTTTTAATTTTATTGGGAAAATGAGGAATTCAGAGATTTTTACTCCTAGGAAGGATTACAAGCGGGGGAAAACTACAAAGAGGTTTGTGAAGGAGAACTCCTACCAAAAGAGACGGTAAAAGAAGAGGAAGAGGGTTTTCGGCAGGAAGCGATGAAACATTAATTTTAGTATTTTGTAATTAGAGTTTTTTATTTGGAGGCCTTGAAGGGCCAAAAAACATATTTTTCACTCCAAAAAGCGCTCAAAAAAACGAAAAACAAGAGAAACAAAGGCTTTGGGGAGGAAAGAGGATAAAAGAGAGGAAATTTGAATTAAAAAGGAGACGAATTAAAACTGATCTGAATCTCAAAGGAAATGTCATTCGTTCAATTTTTCCTTTTGAAAACAAATTAATTTGCTTGCTTGCCAAACAAAAATTTTAATCTGACGCCCTCCTCTTTTCTCCTCATCCATAGACTAGAAACTCTCCTTCAACCCCCATCCCCCTCAGTTTCTCACCTCTCCTCATCATCTTCCACCTTCTACTCGAAATCTTTGCTTTCTTTGCGGATCTTTGAACAATACCTGGGTCAAAATTTCAAATGTGTGTAATCAGCATGAAATGTGTATAGCATCGACTAAAACGATTGCAAAGGCGTATAAGCGAGAAAGGAGGTTAGCCAAGAGGCTTGGAAACAAGAATCAAACAATTCAATAGGACTTTCGAGGAAATAAAACGTAAGAGGGAAGGAAGATTGGATGATGGATGGAGGAAAAAGAAATTGACGTAGTGATAAAATTGAATGAAAGAGAGACAAAATTAAATAAAAGAGGAGTAGGAAGAATGAGGCGTGAATAAGAGAGAAGGAGATATGGTGAAATGATTGATTTGCCCAAAACTAGAAAGTAGGTGGTGGTGAAAAATGATTTTGAAACTTTTATTTTATTATTAAAAGTGGGAAAAAATTTTTCTGGACCGCGTCTTTTGAAAACAAAAGAAAACTTCTCAAAGGATAAAAAAAGTCCTTACTTTGAGAGAGGCTAATAAAAAATCCTTTTAAAAAATATTTTTAAAATCCTCAAATTTAAATGCGAGAAAAATTGCCGGTCAGACCTTTGTTTTAATATTAAGAGAGTGGCGTATGATATGTGAGGGTTCTGTAATTTACAGAATAAAAGTTTAACTTTTGGGAAAAAAAATTTCCTTGCCTTGTCCAAAAAAATTCAAAAATTTAAAAGCTCCACTCAATTTGGCTTCTTTAATTTTGCTCTTGACTCAGTTGTTGGAGCCCAGCATTGGGCAGATCCCTCTCTGAAAACCCTTCTTCCACAGCGAGATTTGGATTTTGAAGAGAAAAATGGGTGAGACTTTTAATGGAAAAGGAGAGTCTATGGCCTTTATAATTCAGAATTTAAGTTGAGATCGTTAGATTTAAGTTAATGATTTGCCAGAAAATAATTGATTTGAAGATCTGTATAAATCTAATCTTTTGGATAATTTTGCTTTTTTGTGAAAATTTACGAGAAATTTTGGTATTCACACATTAATTTGAAGCTTTATAAAGCGGTCAAAAATCACTTTGGTGTTGGCTCAAGGATTTTGGACACTCTTGCGAAGTTGTGAAGGCCAAAAGCAGTTCCAATTCCCCCTCAAGAGGATTTTCAAATTTGTTCCTCCCCAAAAATGAGTGAAAACGGATTTCGTGTAAAATTTTATTTTGAATAAGGTTTTAATATTAAGTTTTATTGAGTTTGCCTGAAACTAGTTTATCTGTGGTTTGAGGCGCAGATTTGCCTCGAAACGTTATTTATACTCACCAATTCTTCTCAAGATATAATACATAAACAAATTAATTTCATATCTCTCATTTTTTCAAAAAAAATTACCCCTCTCCCATCTTTTCTTATGAGATTTCTTAAAAATAAAATTGCAAGAGCTACCGGTCGTGTCCCAGGTCTTCAACCCATAGATTTCAAGGTTGAACCCCTCTCACAACCCGCCGCTCCCCAATTTGTTAAAATAGAACAAGGTCTCATTGTTAAATACGAAGAGACCAACTCTGTTAAAACTGAGCCTCAGACTCCCAGTCGAGGACCCAAAAGCCCCGAGACCCCCACTCGCCGCAAAAGAGAGTCCAACGTCAACAAAAACATCGTCAAGAACTACGCCCGCGCCATGGTCAACTTTGCCCTCTCTGGCATTGCCACAGCTATGGTCGAAAACCTCCTCGCTAAAGAAAAACCCCTCAATGTCAATTTAAGAGGCTTTAGAAAATTCATGGAAGAACAAAAGGAAGAAGTCACCTCCATTAGACGCCTCAGAGAGCTTTTGCTCCCTTGCGGCCAAGACAGTGAGACCCTGGCTGGTTACAAGAGAGTCTTCAAGGCCATTGGAATGGTTTTCATTAGAGATTTCAGTGTGAACTGGATCTACAACAGCAAGGTTGGCGATAAGCTCACTCACGTGAAGTACCGATTCAAGATGCTGAGAAGAGTGCAAAACCCCGAGTTCTTTACCTATATTGAAGGTTTCACTAAGAAATAAAGGACCATCGCTACGCTGCGCTGTCTATATTTAGAGTAATTTTTTTTGTATTTCAAAAGTACCTTTTATTGTTTTCATTTGTTAGCTAGGGCTCTCCTTGTATTTATTATATATCTTTGCTATATGTCTCGTCTATATAGTATCATATATACAGTAACTGCTTTTTGATGATTCAGAATTTCTGATTTCGGAAAATGAGAAAAAAAATTAAAATTGAATGTCTCATTCAGATTGTTACGAAGGAATGCTGCGTATCTACATCTATTAATTTATACCTGTATTCGCCAACAGCGAAAAATACGAATCTATCAATTCAAAAAACACAGGCAAATCGAAATTTCGAATTCAATTAAATTTTTATCTAACCCATCAAAAATCGTTTGATTAAAGCTCTTTATTTTCCTCTTCTTTGGCAAATTTAAATCTGAAATTTTTTCATATTGTCTTTGTCTCTCAACGTGGAATGTTCTGTTTAGCTGGATGATAGGCTTTTTCTTGGTTATTCTTGGAGGGAATCACAAACCCCAGCTCTCCCTTGAGATTTCAGCCTTTTTTTGTGTTCTTTCTCAATCCAATGATACCTGCCGATACACAGTAAAAAACTCTTTTCCGATTGAGAACATTGATTGAATCATTGAAAGAAGAGGGGATAGACCTTCAAAAGGAGATAAACTAGGGGGTTTAAGATACGAAGTAATGGCATTAAAGCTTCCAAATGTCAATGCTGTTATTTATTGATTTAAAATTAAAGTCGTTGTCATTTTTGTTGAATCGAAATTTGACTGTCGAAAAAAGATGATTAGAAATTTTATCCTATTCTCTTTCGAGTCGACAACTGACACCAATCAGACGATATTTCTCTATATCAAAGGCTATTTTGGTGAAATTCGACATCCAATGAGATGAGGCGGTCTTGTAACAGTTTTTGTTTGGCAGGTAAAATAAATTAATTCAGGCCTTTGTCAAGCTGTTTTATAAACGAAAATTTAGTCCATGAAGTGAGAAGGAAAAGGGACTGCGACACTGATTTAAGGGTCTTGTTTATGTCAAAAAAACGAGAGTCTTTTCTGATAATAACGTTGAAAGTTTTAATTAAATAAAATTATAAACTTCCTCAGATTCATGATCCCGGTTTTTTCTCTTTTTCCTTGCCCTCTTGCTTGAAACAGGCCTGACAAGGAAAAATTGATTTTCTCTTTCTTCTATTCAGAATTTCCTCGAAGGGGACCGATTTCTCTCAACTTCCACTCATGATTTTTCGAAACTGTAGTTTTTCGAATGTTTTTTTATTTACTGAACAGCCAATAAAGGAGGACAATTAGAGTCTAATGGTTCTCTAGCTCCTCCAATAAGTTTCAACTTTGATAAATAGCTTCTAAATTTCTAGATAAATTAAACCTTTGGCTGCATCACCACTGCAGATTTTTCTATTGTATCAAGAAAAAGGCCTTATATTTTCACATCGAAGAGGTATTCCTAACTGGGCTGGCCCTCGAATCGGGTTCAGCAAGTAAATAAACACCGAGAAATGGCTCGAAATCTACTTATATTCTTACAATATATAAAATATATTACTAAGAAAATGAAAGGGGTGATGGGGTAAACTGAGAGGTCGGATGGTTTGTTAACGTAAAAGGAAGGTGAAAGGACGCAAGCATGAGAGTGTAAGGGCAAATAAAGAGGGTTTGGGAAGTCCTTTAGAATCTCTGTTATTTTTTTTCGATTTCATTAGGCGAATTTTAAATTTAAATTAAAGAGTTAGTTGGCAAACCTTTGGCTCGAATTTTAATTTCCAGCTGAATTGCGAGCAGGAGAAGGTTCGCCTGGTCATATCAGTTGTTTGAAAGAAGGCTCAAAAAGAGTCTGAAAGTATGTTTTCATGATAAATTAGCCCTTAGTTCATGGGCATATCTCTAAAAAATAGATTTCATAGGGGGAAAAATACAAGGTTATTTTTAGACCATTTCAAAAGAATGATTTGACAAAAGGATTAAAACCGATTAAATTCGAATGAAAAGGTGAAAAGGGCCAAAGAGAGCCTCAAATCAGCTCGAGAGTTTTTCCATCTTCCAACACTTCTTTGAGAAAGTGACAAAAACCTTTGTTTTTAGTTTTTCAAAGAGAACCCTTTCAATAAAATTTTAATGAGAGAGAGATTAATTGACTGAGGATAACTAAACTCCAATTTAAAAATTATTAAAAAAGGGCAAAAAAATTCATTTCCAGAAACGTTATTGCACTTTAATTTTCCAGAATCTTTTCCCTCTTCTATTACCTTAACATCTAAAAACCCCCTTCTATGGCTCCCCTCCCTCTTGGCCGCCTTCTAAAGGTCCTTGGCCCTTCTAGGCACAGTTTCTAACCCCCTAGAGGGTGAGTCTTCCCAGCCTGAAGGACCCAAAACAAAAGCTAATATGAAAACTTTAGACCGCCATTTTAGGGAAAATATGAAGGAAGGGCCTTCTTTCTTGAGAATAGGGAGATTATAAAGGTAGCTTAGAATAGAGAGGACAGGGCGTGGGAAGGATCGAATCAATAAATAGGGGGAGGAAACTAAATATGGAATTGATATCGGGGATAATTTTCATTTGATAGAGCTAAAGGTGAGAGTGATATTTTCAATAAGAACTAAAATTTTGATCATAATTAATTGGTTGATTTGCCTGAAACTAGAAAAGACTGGTTAATATTTTATTGAAAGAAGAATTTCCTAGATGATGAAAATTGAGATTTCCAAACCATTGATATATTATTTATTCCGAATCAGATATGAACCTTGTAGGAGAAAAAAAAATCCCTGCACTCGTTGAAAACTAAAGACAAAGCGAGAAATTCAAAGAGGCCAGAAGTTGTGTGAAGGAAAGGGGTTATTAAAGGAGGAGAGGTTCGAGGGGAAAATGGAGAAGAGAAGGGCGAATGGGTATTTTAGGCCTTCGTATTCAGTTTGAATGATGATTAGATTAATAATTTTAAAAAAGAGAAATTAATTGTAATAACAGTTAGATGTTAAGTTTTTTGTTAGTTTTGGTTTTTGCAGACAAGTGGTGATTAATTTTGATTATAAAAGGGTTCATTAAAGGCCTTTAAAAATAATTTTTCGCCTTTGCTTTTAACCTTGTCATCTAACTGTCCTAAAACAACGTCCAGATGGTTTGGACACGACTGGAATATGGGTTCCTTGGTCAAAAACACTTTCTCGAGGGGAGTTTTTAAATAAGAGAGATTTTTTCGTTTGAAGAATGATTTTAGGATTAAATTTTTATTTTTTCTTGTCTAAAAAAGTTTATCGAAGGTTTATATTAATTCTTGGCCTTATTTATACAGATACGCTTCCCGATTTATATAATAGAAAAATTAATTTGATATTTCAAATAATCCTCAACTAAAAATCCTCTAGCTTATTATCATCATGAGATTCCTCAAGAACAAAATCGCCAGAGCCATGGAAAATGCCAAGGCCGTCCAACAAAAACAAGTTAAACTTGAACCCACCTTTGAATATGTCAAAGTGGAACAAGCTGTCCTCGTTAAACACGAAGAAACCTCCTCCATCAAAACCCAACCCTTTACTCCCAAGAGAGCTCCAAAGAGCCCTGAAGCCTCCATTAAAAGCGCCTCCACCCCAGTTAAGCGCAAGAGAGAGTCAAATGCCAACAAGAACATCGTCAAGAACTACGCCAGAGCTATGGTGAACTTTGCCTTATCCAACGTTGCCACAGCAATGATCGAAGACCTCATTAAGAGAGAAAACCACCCCGGTATTAACCTCAGAAGCTTTAGAAAGTTTATGGACGAACAAAAAGAGGAAGTGACTTCTATTAGACGTCTCAGAGAGCTTTTGTTGGCTTGCGACGAAGATGAAGAGGTCATGACTGGATTTAAAAGGATCTTCAAAGAGATTGGAATGATCTTTATCAGAGATTTTAGCTTAAACTGGATTTATAACAGTAAAGTCGGTGATAAACTCACTCACGTGAAGTACAGATTTAAGATGATGAGAAGAGTTCAGAACCCTGAATACTTCACCTACATTGAGAATTTCGCCAAAAAGTAAAGAATTGAAACATCCAGGTGTCTCTAATTTGTCTAATTTGTGTCTGTTGTCTTTGGACTAATTTTTTGCTTTTGATCTCTCTTTCGTTGTACTTTTATAAAAACTGGGATTGTACATAAAAATCAAGTTCATCTATCTATATTCTGCTTTTGTAAATCACTTTCCTTTGAAAGAATATCTATTCAAAAATTAGGTTTCGAAATCTCTATTTTTCGAATTCAGAGAAATTTCTTTTTTCTACAGAAAATTAAAATTTTATTTGATTTCTGAATTGGCCTGACTTGAGTAATTATTACTCTTTTCCATCTTCCTTTGTCCAATTCACCATAAACTCTAAATTTTACTGTAAAAAGTCTTGGTCAAATCCGAAAAAATGACTGTATCCGACTTTTCCACCCAAAAAGATGGTCGACCTCGAATAATTACCCAAATTATGGTGAATAATTTCGCTTTTCTCAAGGCAATCTGGTAGATTTCATTGTTTATTTCTTGAATACAGGGAGCAGAGAGAGAGAGATGCCATTATACATCTTTTCATGAGGGATAGTAAGAGATCTACTGAAGAAAGTGAAGATTTTATATGAAGGAATAATCTTTATGTAGTTTTCTCGGTGTAAGCGGAATTTTATTGGAGAATTTGACTGTTATTTAACAACAAATGGGATGAAATTATTGGTCAAAGAAGGTTAAAGTGGTGAGAAAACAAGACATGACGAAGAAAGAGAAAAGAAGCTGACACAGATGTTTAGAAGCTGGAAGATATGGTGAAGGACGAATTAGAGGTCAATTATTAACATGCAAGTTTAAATAGAGCGTTTTGTTTTCGTTTAGATGGAGATCAAAGGGATTTCCCAAGAATGTTTTTGAAAACAGAGAATCTCAGGCAGAATTTTATAATAAAAAGAGTAAGAAGGAAGTTTTGATGATAAAGGAGGTAGAATCAAAAGGCGATGGGGGTGTTGAAGCACTTTTGGCTGGGGATCTATAAAAACTGGAAAAGGGGTTCTTGAGGAGTCAAGCTTGAGAAAAAATAATCAAGTAAAACTCACAGATGAGTGGAGAGATGTTATTGACAAAAACAGTTTAATGCGGGGACAGAGATATATGAGATGTACGAGAAAGTTTCTGATGGTAAAAATGAAACTTGAGTGGAGGTTTTTATCTGTAGAAAAACAAAGTCAAAAAGAGTTGGGCTCCCGAAGATTTCAGGTCAATTTTTCAAGCTTGGATTCTAGGCTTCGATCTTAAAGAAGTTGGTAGAGTGTTGTTTGGTCAGAGAAAAATTGCCAAGAGGGAAAAACTTGAGGATGAGAGGAAAGCCATTATTTCAAATAAAGAAAATATTGATATAGAAAATGCAAGTCGATATCATTTCTACGAAAATAAACAAGAATTTATTCAACTCTCCTGTTGAGACCAAATGCGGGCAGTCTCCTTATCAAGTTCTCCTTGGTGGAAAAAAGAGCTTTGAAGGGAAATTTTGTAGTTCGCCTTCAAAGATTTCTCCAGATCTTCATGTAAACTATAATCAGTTTAATTCGGTTTGGGGGGAAATTGTTTGAGATTTTATCACAGTAGCGCATATTTCTGTGGGAGAGCGATGTAAATCCCTCAGGTTCGTGCTTGGTTTGTTGAGTTTGAAGGTCAATGCAAAGATGTTGAGACTCGATGTTTGAACTTTAAGCTTCACCTTTAATTAAGATTTTGCGACAGTTTTAATTTTTATGAGTAATGGATCCAGAAAGCATAATCTCGGATTTTCGTATAAAACTTGGGATTTTCAGCTTAGCTCCTGTCAAAGATTCCTCGACTTTCAAACCTTTTCATCTCTCTAAAAGGTCTCCTCCCTCATAAAGTACTCGTCTTTATGGAAGCTTCTCACTTGGTTCCCTCGAAAATTCAAGTTGTTGATAATGTGTTTAATGTTCTTGTTCTTCAGAGATTTTAAAGGAAAAAGTAATGTCTTCTGAGAAATCAAATGAAGGAGTGAAGGAGGTCAGAGAAAACAAGATAAAAAGAGAGATAAAAGCTCAAGAGAAGGATGAAACGAATCAGTTATAAGGGC
>Ga0182738_1006091_pt1 | contig 12632 bp, 11 predicted proteins | sample eDN5th30CBELigMG_FD_128876 | JGI IMG/M metagenome (GOLD analysis project Ga0182738, IMG submission 128876) | Enriched Miracle-Growth compost microbial communities from Emeryville, California, USA - eDNA 5th pass 30_C BE-Lig MG (version 2)... ...
GCCGGCGTCGACCTCGGCGTGACTGTTGAAGCCTTTCCGGTGCCCGGCAAGATCGCGCTCTTTCTCGAAAAAGGCAGCGCCGATGCAAACTTCGGCAGCCGCGATGGCGACACCATCGGTTTGAAGATCACCGACTCCAAGTCCGGGAAGGCATTTTTCTATATTCCGGGCTGCGCCGAGATTGATCCGCCCCTCGCCGACCGCATTCGCGGCGCCGATCTGATTTTCTTCGACGGGACGCTGTTCGAGGACGACGAAATGATCAAGCAGGGCCTTCTCAACAAGACCGGCAAGCGCATGGGGCACATCTCCCTTTCCGGTCCCGATGGCTCGATCGACGCCTTTAGCAAACTCAATGTGAAGCGCCGGATTTACGTTCACATTAATAATTCCAACCCGATCCTGGACGAGAACTCAGAAGCTCGCAGGGTTGTCGAAGCCGCCGGCTGGGAAGTCGGTTTCGACGGCATGGAGGTCCGCCAATGAATCCCGTCAGCCTCGAAAGAAAGACAGCCGAGCTTCGCGGCGGCGAGCCGCTTCTGTCGGTGGCCGAATTCGAAGCGGCCGTCCGCGCCGTCGGTCCGGAGCGGTACCATGACCTGCATCCGTTCCATCACATGCTGCACGGCGGCAAGCTGAACAAGGGCCAAGTGCAGGCGTGGGCGCTGAACCGCTATTGCTATCAGTCGGCCGTGCCGCGCAAGGATGCGGCCCTCGTCAGCCGTGCCTACGATCGCGATCTGCGCCGCGAGTGGACGCATCGCATCCTCGATCACGACGGCCTTCCCCCTGATGAGCCGGGCGGCATCGAACGCTGGCTGGTTCTGACGGACGGCCTCGGCCTCGACCGCGAATATGTCGTTTCACGGCGCGGCGCCCTCCCCGCCACGATCTTTGCCGTCGAAGCCTACGTCACGTTCGTGCGCGAACAGCCGCTGACCGTCGCCGTCGCCTCGTCGCTGACCGAACTGTTTGCGCCGAAGATCCATAAAGAGCGCATCTCCGGCATGCTTGAGAACTACAATTTCATCGACGACAAGGTGATGGCGTACTTCAAGCGCCGCCTGACGCAGGCTCCGCGCGACGCCGATTTCGCGCTTCAGTACATCCTGAAGAACGCCCGCACACGCGACGAGCAGGAAGCCTGCATCGACGCCGTGCGCTTCAAGTGCAACGTGCTCTGGGTGCAGCTCGACGCGCTGTATCACGCCTATGTCGATGGCCACGTGCCGCCCGGCGCATTCCGGCCGGAGGCTTGAAGATGGAGACCGGAGCCGGAGCACAACGCACACGCACTATGATCGTGCCGGAATCGAAGCCGGGCCTGCCGCCGCACATCAAGCTGCGCCACGATGCCGGCCGCGGCCGTTGGCACGTGCTCGCGCCCGAACGCGTGTTCGAGCCCGATCCGATCGCTATCGAGATCTTGAAGCGATGTGATGGCGCGACGACCGTCGATCAAATCGCCAACGAACTCGCGAAAGAGTACAACGCCCCACTGCAAGAGATCCTTACAGACATTATATCTATGTTGCAGGAACTCTCGGATAAAGGCGTTGTGAAAGCGTAAGAAATATTGGGATGAAACGGAGCTGACGTGATGAACGAAATTGCACCGTTGGAGCAGTTCTCTGAAGCTCCCGTCGTGGGTGCATGCGCGCGCGCGCCAGTCGGATTGCTGGCCGAGCTGACGCATCGCTGCCCATTGCAGTGTCCCTACTGCTCGAACCCGCTAGAGCTTGAGCGCGTCAATCAGGAACTGACGACCGCCGAATGGCAGGACGTCATGCGTCAGGCCGCCGAACTCGGGATTCTGCAGATTCATTTATCGGGCGGCGAACCGACGCTCCGCCAGGATCTCGAAGACATCGTGGAGGTCGCGGCGAAGGCTGGCCTCTATACCAACCTCATCACCGCCGGCGTAACGCTGACACGCGATCGCCTGAAGAGACTGAAAGAGCTTGGTCTCGATCACGTCCAGCTGTCGATCCAGGACGTTGACGATGCCAACGCCGAAAGAATTTCCCATTACAAAGACGGCCTCTCGAAAAAGCGCGAACTCGGCAAGTGGGTGCGTGAACTCGATATGCCGTTGACGATCAACGCGCCGATCCACCGCCACAACATCGAGAACCTGCCGAACATCATCGAATTCGCGGTCGAGATGGGCGCTGGGCGCATCGAAGTCGCGAACATTCAGTATTACGCCTGGGCCTTGAAAAATCGCGCCAGCCTCATGCCGACTCGCGCCCAGGTCTTGAAGAGCGCCGAGATCGTCGAGGAGGCCAAGGAACGTCTCAAGGGCGTCATGGTCTTCGATTTCGTCGTGCCCGACTATTATGCCAAGACTCCGAAACCCTGCATGGGCGGCTGGGGCCGCGGCGTGATGAACGTCACTCCGCAGGGCCGGGTGCTTCCCTGCCATGCGGCCGAGTCCATCCCGGGCCTCGAGTTCGACAACGTCAAGGACCGCCGCCTGGCGGACATCTGGCTCCACGGCCAGGCCTTCGAAAAGTATCGTGGCACGAGCTGGATGAAAGAGCCGTGCAAGACCTGCCCGCGCCGTGAAATCGACTTCGGCGGCTGCCGGTGTCAGGCAATGGCCTTTACCGGCGATGCAACCAATACCGACCCGGCCTGCAAATTCTCGCCGCACCACGCCGCTTTCGTGGCCGCTGCCGAGCAGGAAAGCGCCGAAGCAACGCCTCCGGCGTTCGTCTATCGACGTATGGGGCCAGCGAAAAAGGCCGCCAAATGATACGCGTGCCGTCGGGGTGTCGGAAATTTAATCTGTAATTTTCCTCCCACTGCGGCATTCTGTTCGTCCATCGTTCAGAAAAAAAATGCCAACTTACGCGACCTAAGCTATGAGTTGCGGCGTTGAACAAACGTTGCTTAGGCGAAATGGGAAGGAAACAAGATGCGCAAGTGGATTTTGGCGATCGCCATGATTGCTGCGGCTCCGATTGCGGCTAACGCCGCCGATGCGGATGCGGGCAAGACCGTCTTCAATAAATGCAAGGCCTGCCATCAGGTCGACAAAAACGCCGTCGGTCCGCACCTCAGTGGCGTCGTCGGCCGCAAGGCTGGCTCGGTTGAAGGCTACAACTACTCGTCAGCCCTGAAGGCCTCGGGCATCACCTGGGATGAAGCCTCCCTCGACAAGTGGCTCCAGGGCCCGAGCAAGGACGTTCCGGGCACGAAGATGATCTTCGCCGGCATCAAGGATCAGACGGATCGCGAAAACCTGATCGCGTACCTGAAGACGCTCAAATAAATCCGAGCATCTTTTTTGATATCGAAAGCGCCGCGAAGGGGTTTCTCGCGGCGCTTTTTTGTACCCGGCGGTTCGAAGGATGCATCGATCCTGGGCACGTTGATCGCTTTGGGTTGCGGCCCTGGCGAAGGCCAAGAACCAGGCAACCCGCAGCACGAGAAACAATCGAGCTGTGCCGAGACCGTTCCACACCGGCACCAATGTTTCCGTTGCCGCTCGTCGTGGATGGGCGCCTTCGCGGCCATGACGGAGGATGAAGCCTCGTGAAGACAGTCCTCATCCACCACACCATGGCCGCCCTCCGATGCGGCTATCCAGGGCAACAATGACGATGGTTTGAACGCGGGCTCTGTATGGCCAGGTCAAGCCCGGCCATGTAGTAGTGGAATGATTGGGTGGCTCGTTCCGATTTGTCATCCCGGCGAAGGCCGGGAACCAGGCAACGTTCAGCACGAGAAGCGATCAGGGCACGTCGAGCCTCTCCACGGTGCCGCTTGTCGTGGATCGGCGCCCTTGCGGCCATGACGGAGGATGGGATGCGTCCTGAAGGAGTGTCCGCCTCACTTTCTACTCCGTAGCCGTGTCAGGCCCGACGATGTGGCAGTGAGAGAACCCGTCAATCCAACTGCGGGGCGGCGCGCGCCACGATCTGGCGTGTTTCGGCGCCCGGCGGCAGCATTCCGAAGGCGCCGCTTCCGCCGCCCAGACGCGACGCACAAAAGGCATCGGCGACCATCTGCGGCGCATAGCGGATCAACAGCGAGGCCTGCAGCGCGATAACGAGATCGCGGACGAACACCCGTGCCTGGGACTCATCTCCGACCATCGCCGCCGCCCGCACCCGTTCGAGAAATTCGCCGAGCCTGCGATCGGCGCTTGCCGCATCGCGCATTTCCGCGGCCAGGACTTCCGCTGCGAGCGGGGCGCGCGCCAACGCCCTCAGCACATCGAGGCACATGATGTTGCCCGATCCTTCCCAGATCGAGTTGAGCGGCGTTTCGCGATAGATGCGCGGCAGGTTGAATTCCTCGACGTAGCCGTTGCCGCCCAGCACCTCCATTGCTTCGGCGGCGAACGACGGCCCGCGTTTGCAAATCCAGAATTTCGCGGCGGGCGTCACGACACGGCGGAACGTGGCGGCCTCCTCGCCGCCCTCGTCATAGGCGCGCGCAAGACGCAGCGTCAGCAGCGTCGCCGCTTCCGACTCGATGGCGAGATCGGCGAGCACATTCGTCATCAGCGGGTGATCGACCAGCGACTTCTGGAACGTCCGGCGATGGCGGGCATGATGAATGGCCTGCGCCAGCGCTTGCCGCATCAACGCCGCCGAGCCGATGGCGCAATCGAGGCGCGTGAAGTTGCCCATCTCGATGATGGTCGGGATGCCGCGTCCCTCCTCGCCGACGAGTTCCCCGTGCGTATCCTCGAATTCGACTTCGCTCGATGCGTTCGAACGATTGCCCAGCTTGTCCTTCAAGCGGCGAATGTGGATCGCGTTCTGTGTTCCATCCGGCATCCATCGCGGAACGAAAAAACACGTCGGGCCGGCCTCCGTCTGCGCCAGCACCAGGAACGCATCGCACATCGGCGCCGACATGAACCACTTGTGACCGTTCAAGCGATAGTAATGGCGATCTCCATCCGACGCATGGAGTTCGGCGCGCGTGACGTTCGACCTGAGATCGGAACCCCCCTGGTTTTCCGTCATCGCCATGCCGATGAGCGCCGACGTTTTCTCGGTCGCCGGACGAAAGCTCGGATCGTAGGCGCGCGAGAACATGCGCGGCAGCCACTCCTCCGCCAGATGGGGCGCGCGCAAAAGCGTCGGGACGCATCCGTAGGTCATCGAGATCGGGCAGTAGACGCCGCTTTCGATCTGCGCCAGCATGTACGCGCCGGCAGCGCGCGCCACATGCGCGCCCGGCCTCGGTTCCGACCACGGGCTGCAATGCAAGCCTGCATCCAGCGCCAGAGCTAGCAGGGCGTGCCACGAGGGATGAAAATCGATCGTATCGATGCGCTGCCCGTAGCGGTCGAACGTCCTAAGCTCAGGAACATGACGATTGGCATCGGCACCGAGCGCAATCGTTTCCGCCGTGCCAAGAGTCGCGCCGAGATTGCGAAGATCGGTCTCGGCCCAGCCTGCCCGTTCGCGTCCAACCGCCTCGCGAAACGCCACGTCGCTGTCGAAGAGGTTGTAATTCTCCAGCGGAGGCGGCTGATTGGTGACCTCGATCATGACGGTCCCCTCAGGTGCCGGCACCGCACACGGGCGCTGCCGGCGGCGGCTTCTCGATCCAAGCGTATTGTATGTTGAATTCCAAATGGCGGCGACTCACGCGGCCTTCACAGGCTTAACGCCTAGTTCACGCGGTGAAGCGGCGGATTAAGGGCATTCGGTGCAGCGAAAGAGTGCCCAATTGACATGAGCATAGGCTCCCTCAATGGTGCCGACCACATTTCCCCCGAATTTGACACTCCAGATTGAATAGGACTGCTGCTGATGGCTTCGACCCGCACGCCCGCCAAACACTTTTCCCCGCTCGCCATCGGCGCCCCCGAACCCTACCGCACGCTGCCGGTCAATCTTGAGCGCATGATTCACTTCGTGCCGCCGCACAACGAAAAGATCCGGGCCAAGATCAAGGATCTCGCCTCCAAGGTCGATGTCATCCTCGGCAATCTCGAAGATGCCGTGCCGCTCGACCAGAAGGAAAACGCGCGCAAGGGCTTCGTCGAGATGGTGCGCGACAACGACTTCGGCGGCACTGGCGTCTGGACGCGCATCAACTGCCTGAACTCGCCGTGGATGCTCGACGACATCACCGAGATCGTCGCCAATGTCGGCAATAAACTCGACGTCGTCATGCTGCCGAAGGTCGAAGGTCCGTGGGACATCCACTATCTCGACCAGCTTCTGGCGCAGCTTGAAGCCAAGCATGACGTCAAGAAGCCGATCCTGATCCACGCCATTCTCGAAACGGCGGAAGGCGTCAATAACGTCGAAGCGATTGCGGCGGCGTCGCCCCGCATGCACGGCATGAGCCTCGGACCGGCCGACCTCGCCGCTTCTCGCGGCATGAAGACCACGCGCGTTGGCGGCGGCCATCCCGATTACGGTGTCCTCGCCGATCCGGGAAAAGATGCATCAACACCCCGCACGTTCTATCAGCAGGACCTCTGGCACTACACGATCGGCAAAATGGTCGATGCTTGTCAGGCCTACGGGCTGAAAGCCTTTTACGGCCCGTTCGGAGACTTTGGCGATCTGGCGGCCTGCGAGGCCCAGTTTCGCAACGCCTTCCTGCAGGGCTGCCTCGGCGCCTGGACGCTGCATCCGTCGCAGATCGAGATCGCCAAGCGCGTGTTCTCGCCGGACCCGAACGAGGTTAAGTTCGCCAAGCGCATCCTCGATGCCATGCCGGACGGCACCGGGGCCGTCATGCTGGACGGCAAGATGCAGGACGACGCCACCTGGAAGCAGGCTAAGGTCATTGTCGATCTTGCGAAAATCGTGGCAGCCAAAGACCCCGAGCGAGCGGCGCTCTACGGAGACCTGTGACCCGAAAGCCGGACTTGCAGCTTCGCGGCGACTAGCACAAATTGTCGCAATGGGCACCGTACGGCACGCGAAGTTTGCAATCGGGCAAGTGGTTCGGCACCGGATTTATCCGTTCCGAGGGCTGATCTTCGATATCGATCCGGAATTCGCCAACACCGAGGAATGGTGGCTGTCGATCCCGGAAGAGATGCGGCCGAGGAAAGATCAGCCCTACTATCATCTCTACGCGGAGAACGCCGAAGCGACCTATCTCGCCTACGTGTCCGAGCAGAACCTTCTGCTCGACGATACGGCGGTTCCGCTGCGCCACCCGGACATCGCCGACCAGTTCATAAGCGACGCCGACGGCAGCTATCGGCTGCGCCCCGGCGTCGCCAACTGAGGACGCGTTCGGGTCCAGCGCTAGCGCTTTTGGCCCGCGGCCTTGCGCGAAGCGGGTGCATCGCATGGCCGCAAACGGCAAGTGAATATGATCCGCATTCCCATCACCCCGGTGAAGGCTGGAAGCCGTCCAGGTCGAGGGTGAGCGACATCGTCGATGTTTGGACGGATCCCCGCCTGCGCGGGGATGACGGTGTGGGGAGACCTCGCACCGCTTCGCTCATGGCTGCGTCCACACAGATGCCGAATACACACCCGATCGTCATCCCGGCGAAGGCCGGGATCCAGCCACGCCTTGCCACGACGCCTACCGATTTTGTCATGGATGGCCGCCTCCGCGGCCATAACGGACGGTGAGAGATGTATCTGCGGGCCGTCAGTCCCATCCACCACTCCATGGCCGCCCTCCGAGGCGGCCATCCAGGGCAACATGCGAAGATGTTCGAGCGCGTGACCCTGGATGGCCGGGTCGAACCCGGCCATGGAGTGTGGGAGGATCGCGAAAGCAATTCCCATTTGTCATCCGTCCTGACACCGGTGCCTCAACGTCATCCTGGCAAAGGCCGGGATCCGGACAACCCTCCGCGCGAAGGACAAGCGAGGTGCGCCGTGGCCGCTCCATATCCACTCCATCGAACATGTTGCTGCTTGCGTGGGTGCCGGCCTACGCCGGCATGACGAAAGAAACGGAAAGATTACAGGACAGGATGGCCGTTCACGGCGCGCGACGATAGTGACGGCGGTCGACGCATTCTCGGCACCTGGAGCTGATAGCCAATAAAAAACCGCCCCAGCTGAACCGGGGCGGTTTTTTCAATCATATCGCGGCGAACTACTTCTGCTTCGCGGCCGGAGCTTTTGTCGAGCCCGTCGTGGTCGGCGGCGCGCCCGGTGCATCGAGCGGCAGATTCTTCATCTCGTTCGCCTTCCACTCCGCGGCAAGTTTCTGCTGACGTTCGCGGATCTGCTTCATCAGTGCGCTGCGCGCTTCGGCGTATTTCTTGTTGTCGACCGGAGGTCCGGCAGCGGCTTCGTTATAGCCGTCGAGCGGAACCGGGAAACCGACGGGCTGCGCCGCAGCGTTCATCGCCAGCACCATGATGCCGCCGCCCGTCGACATCTCTTTCAGGATTTCCGGTGTCGCCTCGGTCTCGGCCGTGCAGCCTGCCGGATGGCAGAGCGAATAATGCAGCGTGATCGGCTTCAGATTCTTTTCGTCGATTTTTTCGTTTTTCGACGCCTTGGCCCACTGGTCTTTCGTATAGACAGCGGCGCGGATGCCTGGCGGAATCGCCATGCCCAGCGGCACCATGATCATCAGCGACTTTTTCGGATTGCCTTCGATTTCGCGAATGGCGGCCGACACGAGAACCATGCCCGTGTTGCCATCAAGACGTTCGTGATGGGTGAGGCAGAGCTGCTTTTCCTCTTTAACCTCCTTGCCATCCTTGCCCTTTTTTTCGATCGGCGCTTTTTCGCAAAGTTTTACCCAGGCGCTCTTCGGAGCCGCTGCAGCCGCCGTCTTGGCTGCAGCAGCCGGTTTGGCGGCAGGCGTCGATTGCACCTTTTTCGGAGCAATCTTGACTTCCTTCTCTTTCGTTTGCGCCAATGCTGCCGAGGCGGACATCGCCACAACGATTGCCAAAGCGGAAGCGAGCGCTCTACCGCCAGTGCGCAATACTGCGTTTCCCATCAACGTAAAAATCCTCGCTTGTGCTGCTGCCGGGCGTTCCGGCCCCTACCCCTCGTCGTCACGCAGGAAAATTCAATGCTGCGTTGACCCCGGCGATCCGCCGTTCGACGCCCGAGTAAGGCCCGGAATGCGGCAATCACGTGGCCGGGTGTCTGAACAACCGGGGGACGAACGTACCGATATGCCCCCGTTGCGTCTATGCCACTGCGACAAGCTAGACAAGTGTCCTGCGGCCCCGATAGAAAGCCCCAATCTGTCGAAGAGGACGCCACACTGCCGGGACTTAGTTGTGAACATTTAGGCCGGTCGATCAAATTTCAGGTGCCGGCCATGTCATCCAGGAAAATTTCTCTCCTCGCCGCCGTCGGCCTCATGAGCTTCTTGTGCGGAACGGCCGGAGCTGCCCCGCAAACCGCGGTCGCGATCCGTGGCACGCCTGCCCTCCATGAGGGATTTTCGGCATTCCCGTATGTCAATCCGGAGGCGCCCAAGGGCGGACAGTTGCGGCTCGGCGTCCAGGGATCGTTCGAAACGCTCAATCCGCTTATCGTCGCCGGGGTTCCAGCTTCAGGCGTGCGTGAATTCACGGTCGAAAGCCTGATGGCCCGCAGCCTCGACGAGCCGTTCACGTTGTATGGGTTGCTCGCGCAGACGATCGACATCGCCGACGACCGAAAGTCGGTGACATTCGCGCTGAACCCCGCTGCAAAATTCTCGAACGGCCAGCCGGTCACGCAGGATGATGTCATCGCGTCCTTCGAACTGCTGAAGACCAAAGGCCGGCCGAACCATCGCACCTATTTCGCGAAAATCCCCAAGGCCGAAAAAGTTGGCGATCACGGCGTCCGCTTCACCTTCGAAGATGGCGAAGATCGCGAGCTCCCGCTGATCCTCGGGCTTATGCCGGTGTTCGAAGCCCATGCCATGACGGCGGACCAATTTGCGTCCTCGTCGATGACACCGCTCGTTGGCTCGGGACCCTATACGGTTTCGCGCGTCGATCCGGGGCGCTCGCTCACCTACACGCGCGATCCAAACTATTGGGGTAAAGATCTTGCCGTTAATCACGGCCGATTCAACTTCGACGAAGTTCGCTTCGACTATTTTCGCGATGCCTCCGTCATGCTGGAAGCATTTCGGTCGGGCGCCCTCGATCTGCGGCTCGAAGAAGATCCGGGCCGCTGGGCCGACGCCTACAATATCCCCGCCGTCCGCGATGGGCGTATTATCAAGGCCGAGTTTTCAATCGGGCTTCCCTCCGGCATGACGGCACTGGTCTTCAATACCCGGCGCGCGATATTTGCCGATCCGCGCGTCCGTCACGCCTTGATGACCCTCTTTGACGCCGAGTGGATTAACCGGACGCTCTATAACGGCCTGTTCAAACGAACAACGAGCTACTTCGAACGCTCCTATCTGGCATCTACAGGTCATCCGGCCGACGCCGAGGAACGCCAGCTTCTTGCACCTTTTCCGGATGCCGTGCGCCCGTCGATCCTCAATGGCACGTATAGATTTCCCACCACCGACGGCAGCGGCCGCAACAGGGCCAATCAGAAGATCGCCTTCAAACTGCTGACCGATGCCGGAATGGTTCTGAAAGGCGGGCGCCTCGTTAATGCTAAGACGGGCCGGGCGCTGGCGTTCGAAATTCTTGCCAACAGCAATGCGCAGGAAGCGTTGCTTCTGAGTTACGCGCGAAGCCTCGAACCGCTTGGCATTTCGGTTCGCATCCGCGTCGTCGATAGCGCCCAGTATCAGGAACGCCTGTCGACGTTCGACTACGATATGATTCAAAACACCTGGCCGGCATCGCTGTCGCCGGGCAACGAGCAGCTTTTCCGCTGGTCGGCGAAAACAGCCAACGCTCAAGGATCGTTCAATTTCGCCGGGGTCAAGAATCCCGCCGCCGACGCAATGATCGCCGCCATGCTCGCCGCCGAGACCGAGCCGAAATTCATCTCAGCCGTCCGCGCACTCGACCGGGTTCTTCTTTCAGGCGACTACGTGGTTCCTCTTTTCTACACGCCGAACCAATGGGTCGCGTACTGGGCCCGATTGCATCATCCCGACAAGACACCGCTCTTCGGTTATGCCGTCGATACGTGGTGGTCCGAGAGCCGAAAATGATCTCAGACTCCAAACCTTTCAACATGGCCGAGTATGCCATCGGCCGGCAGGCACGCACGTCGCCCGACAAACCGGCCCTGCTTGTCTACGACATGCAGGATCCGCGCGATCCACTGGAGGCCTGGACATTCTCCGAGATTAACCGCGCCGTATTGAACATCGCGCGTGGACTGACGGCACTTGGATTGCGCTCCGGAGATCGCGTTGGAATTCGTCTCGGCAATTCCAGTCACTCAGCTCTGATGTACTTCGGCGCGATGGCGGGCGGCTTCGTGGCGCTGCCCTTATCGGATCAGCTCACGGCATCCGAACTCGCCACCCTGCTCGACGATAGCGAAGCCGCGGCGATCGCCACGTTCGAAGCCATCCCGTACGGGATTTTGCAGAACGACGTCATCGCCATTTCGCCTGCCGACGTTTCGGCAATGATTACGAATGGCACGCCGCAGGATTACGCGCCGACCTCAGCCGATGATCCGGCTTTTCTCATTTACACCTCGGGAACGACGGCGCGCCCCAAAGGCGTACTGCATGCGCATCGGTCAGCCTACGGACGATCGCCGATGTATCAGGGCTGGTACGGCATTCGCGCCGACGACCGGATGCTGCACGCCGGTGCCTTCAACTGGACGTTTACGCTCGGCGTCGGCTTGACCGATCCCTGGGCCAACGGCGCGACAGCCATCGTCTGCACCGGCGACAAGGCGCCTGAACTTTGGCCCGGCGTGATCGCGCAAACCGGCGCCACGTTGTTTGCTGCTGTCCCCGGCGTCTATCGCCAAATATTGAAATACGCCGTGCCTGATCGCGCGGCACTCGGCAAACTTCGCCACGGCTTGATGGCCGGCGAGACGCCGCCGCCCGGCCTCATCGAAGAGTGGGCTGCGGCCTCCGGCCTGCCTCTCTATGAAGCGCTCGGCATGAGCGAAATCTCGACTTACATTTCGACGGGCCCGTCCGTTCCTTACAAGCCGGGCACAGTGGGCAAGGCCCAGCCGGGAAGACGCATCGCTATCCTGCCCGTCGGTGGCGGAAATGAACCGCTGCCATCAAACAGCGAGGGCCTTATCGCGGTTCACCGCTCCGACCCCGCATTGATGCTCGGCTACTGGAAACGTCCTGTAGAAGAAGCCGACGTGATGCGAGGCGATTGGTTCGTCGGAGGCGATCTCGGCACGATCGATGACGATGGGTATGTCGCGCATCGTGGCCGCGCCAACGAGCTGATGAATGCGGGCGGCTATCGCGTGTCGCCGCTCGAAGTGGAAGCGGCGATCGGGCTTTGTCCGGCGGTCGCCGAGGTGGCCTGCTCTGAAGTTCGTATTCGCAAGGACGTATCGATCGTTGCGGCTTTCATCGTGTTGGCCGACGACGCCGAAGCGGACTCGGCAGCGATCAGGATGTTCGCAGCCGAACGCCTAGCGGCCTACAAGGTGCCGCGCGAAATCGTCTTCGTCGAACGGATACCGCGCACGCCAAACGGCAAGATACAGCGCAAGGCGCTGAAGTGGCCTGCGGGGGAAGGAAGCCACTGACTTTTTTCAACTCCATGGCCGGGCTTGACCCGGCCATCCAGATCCACTGCGAAA
>Ga0182738_1006092_pt1 | contig 12629 bp, 11 predicted proteins | sample eDN5th30CBELigMG_FD_128876 | JGI IMG/M metagenome (GOLD analysis project Ga0182738, IMG submission 128876) | Enriched Miracle-Growth compost microbial communities from Emeryville, California, USA - eDNA 5th pass 30_C BE-Lig MG (version 2)... ...
CTATGCCACCTTCGGTGAATTCGTCGCCTGGATCATCGGATGGGATCTGATCCTCGAGTTCGCCCTCGCCTCCGCGGTCGTCGCCAAGGGATGGTCGATGTATCTCGGGGGCATGTTCGGCGGCAATGCGTCGATCGACCTCGGACCGATCACGGTCGACTGGGGGTCGCTGCTCATCGTCGGCGCCATCACGATCATCCTCGCCGTCGGCACCAAGATGTCGTCGCGGGTCTCCGCCGTCGTGACCGCCATCAAGGTCGCGGTGGTCCTGCTCGTCATCGTCGTCGGCATCTTCTACATCGACAAGTCCAACTACTCCCCGTACGTCCCGCCGGCCGAGGAGGCCCAGAGCACCGCGTCCGGCATGCACCAGTCGCTGTTCTCGGCGCTTACCGGTGCGGGCGGCAGCACCTACGGCTGGTACGGCCTCCTCGCCGCGGCGAGCCTGGTCTTCTTCGCCTTCATCGGCTTCGACGTGGTCGCCACCACCGCCGAGGAGACCAAGAACCCCCAGAAGGCACTGCCCCGCGGAATCTTCGGTTCGCTGGCGATCGTCACCGTCCTCTACGTCGGCGTCACCCTCGTGCTCACCGGCATGGTCAAGTACACCGATCTGCGCACCGGCAGCGAACTGGTCGGTGACGGCAGCGCCACGCTGGCCACGGCCTTCGAAGCACACGGTGTCACCTGGGCGCAGATGGCCATCAACATCGGCGGTCTCGCCGGCCTCACCACCGTCGTGATGGTGATGATGCTCGGCCAGACCCGCGTGCTGTTCGCGATGTCCCGCGACGGACTCGTCACCCGCAAACTCGCCGTCACGAACCACAAGGGTGTGCCCGTGCGCATCACCCTGATCGTCGGTGGTGTGGTGGCCGTCCTCGCCGCGGTGTTCCCGATGGGTGTGCTCGAGGAGATGGTCAACATCGGCACCCTGTTCGCCTTCGTCCTGGTCTGCGTCGGCGTGATGGTGCTCCGTCGCACCCGCCCCGATCTGCCCCGCGGATTCCGGGTGCCGCTCGTGCCGCTGGTCCCGATCCTCGCGGTCCTCGCCTGCGGCTGGCTCATGCTCAATCTGTCGGTCGAGACCTGGATCCGATTCGCGGTCTGGATGGTTCTGGGCGTGGCGGTCTACTTCGTCTACGGCCGCCGCAAGTCGGTCCTCGGACAGCGCCTGAAGCTCGAGGCCGCGCAGCAGGAAGCTGCGACGCACGAGGTGAAGGAACCCGAACCGGTATAGCTCCGTCGCCTACGAGCCCGCCCGCACCGAATCGGTGCGGGCGGGCTCGTGTGTTCGGGTGGTTGCCGTCGACTACTGCGCGCACTCTGCCAGTTGATCTTTCGGTGAACTCCAGAAAGATCTATGCACGCGAGTGAGCAGATTGCTCTATGCTGTGAACAGCGCCGCAGAGACGAAGGTCACAAGGGTTACCCGGAGTTTCGTTCGAATGTAGGACGAATCGGACATCGGGACCTGATTACCATTCGATCTGCCCCTGTCGTCGGGGAGGCAGACAGGGAAGGGCCCCGCCAGCGATTCGAGGGGAGGAGCCGGCGGGGCCTCGCGCTGTATCTCCTGTGTCGGGGAGGACTCTAGGGAGACACGGCCACCTACGCCGTGGCCGCTTTGGAGCTTAGGTGACGACTGGTCACTCGTCCAGAGCCGATACTGAAACGAGACCTGAAAAATCTTCTCGGGGTCGAACCGGAACGCTCAGCCTGCTTTGCGGCGGATGGGGCCTGTTTCGACGTCGCTACCCGCAGGAAAGACGGGGGTCGGCATGGCTCGGGACCCGTCGGGATGCCTGCGGTACGACGCCGGCCGCTGCGAACGCCGACGGCGCCGGCGGTTCCGCGTCGTCCAGAACCCCCAGGCTGCGATGCACACGCCCACTCCCGAGAGCAGGTCGGCCTCGGTCAATCCGTGGTTCGGCGTCACCGAGTACAGCACGCGACCTTCGAGTGGGCCGTTCATCAGCACCCAGAGTCCGGAGGCCACGAACGCGGCCGAGCTCGACAGCAGGTGGGGGCGCGAGAGGCACCACGTCGACGCGGCGAACAACGAACACATCGCGACGAGCGAGTAGAACACGGCGTTCTGCACGGTCGACTCCTCTCGCTCCTGCCGGATTTCGATCAACTGTACTGGCGGAGGAGCCGGGCCTACCGGGTCGCATGTGGTGACTCCGACAACACGCGCATCAGGAGAACGGCAGGCGTCGCAGGGTGACCGTCGTCAGGGCGAGCACCTGATCGTCGGCTCCGGCGTCCACGAGACGCACGTCGACGATCGCATGGTCCTTCGTCTCACGGACAACTGTGACGTGGGACCGGGCCGGTCCCACCTTCACCTGCGACAGATAGTGGGCCTGGAAGTCGGTCGCCACGAAACCCGGGAGAACGGTGTGCGCGGCGTGCTCGGCGAGCAGCGCCTGGGCGCCACCCTGGATGGTGCCGATCATGTTGGCCACGAACGGGGTGAGGTCGAGTTCGAGGACGCCGGCGCGTGCGTCGAGGGTGCGCATCCCCAGCCGGGAGTAGATCGATCCGTCGATGTGTTCCCTGGGAAATTCGTGGATGGCGCCCACCCACTCGCTGGGGTTGTAGTAGCCCGAACCGGCCGCTGCGGCACGGGGAAGCCGCACGAAGGTGACGAGACCGCGCCCCGCCGGTTGCAACGCGCCGTCGTCGAGGGCGGCGACGAGTTCCTCGAGGCCGCTGCTGCCGCGCCCGTCGAAGATCTGCGCGGCGACGTGCACGGTCTTCTTGCCGACGCGCACGAGGTGGGTGTCGACGACGATCGGACCCTCGGTGAGCGGTTCGGCGGTGTGGATGGACAGGTCCTGGGTGGCCACCCAGTCCGGGCTGCACACGGCGAGTGGTGGGGTGGACGTGACGATGTCGACCACGGTGGTGAGCATCCCGAGTGCTGCGGCGCCGGCGTCGTTGCGCAGCTTGTCGTGCAGGTCGGCGCGCATGATCGCGCGCTCCTTGCTCAGCTGGAGCGACGTCAGGCCGAAGTCGGCGGTGAAGGTGCGCTGATTCATCGACACCGACGGCCGCTGACTGGTAGAAATGCTATTCTCGCTCATGAGAGTGATATTGCCATTCTGTGGTCGACGACGGAAGGTTACGTCGTTCGGAGGTTCACAACGCACAGGTGAGGCTCACAACCCTGATGGTCGACCATGGGCGTTGTGAGCCTCACTTCTCGGTTGTGAGCCTATTCGGGCCTCGGTGTCTCCGCGAACGAGTCGCGCTGCTGCACCATCCACACCGGGGCGATGAAGATGCCTTCCGCTTCCACGCAGACCCCCTCCGAGTCGGCGATGTGCCCCACGACGAACGCCTTACGTCCTTCGACGCGGTCGAGTTTCGCCTCCACGCGCAGAGCTCCGAGGGGAGTGCGCTTGCGGTAGCGGATGGTGAGCGTGCCCGTCATCCCCGGATATCCCGAGATGCGCGCGGCGTCGCCGAGGATCTGGTCGAGCAACAGGGCGGAGACCCCGCCGTGCACGTGTCCGGCCGGCCCCTCGTAGACGGGGCCGAGGTGGATGTCCGTCCACACGCGGCCGTCGTCGTCCTCGTGGATGTCGCCGATCGGGGCGATGGCGTTGCGCAGGCCGATTGCGGCGTTGCCCCAGTTGCGGAATCGGCCCGAATCGTTGAACCGGGTGCCGTACGGGCCGTCCTCCCGGTCGCGTTCGAGAATCTCGCGCGCAGCCGCGAGATGTTCCCGCGCCCGCGCGACGTCGTCGGCATCCACGCGGGTCTGCAGGGCGAGCTGGATCAGCTCGCGCACGTCCTCGGTGAGCGGACCGTAGGTGTCCCTCTGCTGATCGACTTCCTCGTCGGACAATCCGTCGTTGACGTAGAGCTCGAGGATGGAATCGGTCATCAGGGTTCTCCGGATCGTGAGCGTGGTGAAAGAAATAGTCGACCGCGCACACGGTGAACGAGTCAAGTTCTGTTGCCGCTGTACGGGATCACCGCAAAATCCGTAAAACGGGCCGTTCTGTACGAAAGCGTGTGAGCCACCGCATAGAGGGGAACAGATGAGAGAACCCCGTCGGCTTAACGAGGGGAGGGGCCGACGGGGTCCGTCCGTGCCATGTCAAAGGGGAGGAGACACGGCACGCTTTGTTGCGAGGAGCAACAACGTCTCCACGCTACCGACGATTCTTTCATCTGCCAACCTCACCGGAGGGTGATGGGCGGGGTGAATTTGCCCGATTTGCACCTATGGCAAGCCTCGTGATTCAAGCGTACGTTCGCTTCTGCGTGCGCAGGGATGCGCCGGACAGGAGCGGTGGTCATGGCCGTAACCATCCACAAGGGCCGTGACAACGTCACCAAACGAGTGTTGCTGGGAAGACCGCTGCGCAGCGACACCCTCGGCCACACCCTGTTACCGAAACGCGTAGCCCTGCCGGTGTTCGCGTCCGACGCCCTGTCGTCCGTCGCCTATGCCCCGGAGGAGATCTTCCTCGTCCTGTCGGTGGCGGGCCTGTCCGCCTACGCGTTCTCCGGCTGGATCGGTCTCGCCGTCGCCGGCGTGCTCGTCGTGGTGGTCGCGAGTTACCGGCAGAACGTGCATGCCTACCCCTCCGGGGGTGGCGACTACGAAGTGGCGACGAAGAATCTCGGGGCGATGGCCGGCCTGACGGTGGGCAGCGCGTTGATCGTCGACTACGTGCTGACGGTTGCCGTGTCGATCTCGTCGGCCGCCCAGAACATCGGGTCGGCGATTCCCTTCGTCGAACACCACAAAGTGCTGTTCGCGATCGCCGCGATCACCCTTCTCACCGCAGTGAATCTCCGCGGACTCCGCGAGGCGGGCACAGCTTTCGCCATCCCCACCTACGCCTTCATGTTCTGCATCGGGGTGATGCTCGTCTGGGGTTTCGTGCGCCTCGTCGTGTTCGACGCCCCGCTCCGCGCCGAGTCGTCGCACTACGAACTCGCCGCCGAACAATCCCACCTGACCGGACTGGCTTTCGCGTTCCTTCTCGCCCGCGCGTTCTCGTCGGGGTGTGCGGCCCTGACGGGAGTCGAGGCCATCAGCAACGGGGTGCCCGCCTTCCGGAAACCGAAATCGCACAACGCAGCCACCACTCTGCTGATGCTGGGCGCCATCGCGATCACGCTGCTGATGGGCATCATCGTGCTCGCCGAGCGGCTGGGCGTCGTCGTCGCCGCAGACCCCGCAGCGCAACTGCGCGGGGCACCGGAGGGATATCACCAGAAGACGCTGGTCGCGCAGGTCGCCGAGACGGTCTTCACCGGCTTCCCCCTCGGCTTCTACCTCGTCACCGCCGTGACTGCATTGATCCTCGTCCTCGCTGCGAACACCGCGTTCAACGGTTTCCCGGTCCTCGCGTCGGTGCTCGCGCAGGACAAGCACCTGCCGACGCAGCTACGCACCCGAGGTGATCGGTTGGCGTTCAGCAACGGCATCGTCTTCCTGGCCCTCGCGGCGATCGTGTTCGTCTGGCTGTTCGACGCCGAGGTCACCCATCTCATCCAGCTCTACATCGTCGGGGTGTTCGTCTCCTTCACGTTGAGCCAGACCGGCATGGTGCGTCATTGGACCCGCCTGTTGGTCACCGAAACCGACCCACGTCACCGCCGGAGAATGCAGCGCTCGCGCGTCGTCAACGGTGTGGGTCTGGCGATGACGGGAACAGTCCTGATCATCGTGCTCGTCACGAAATTCGTTGCCGGCGCGTGGATCGCGATCCTCGCCATGGTGACCGTCTTCGTGACGATGCGCGCCGTCGGCCACCACTACCGACGCGTGGCGGTCGAACTCGACCCCGGTGGCTGGGACGGTCTGTTGCCCAGCCGCACGTATTCGATCGTGCTCGTGGCCAAGCTGCACCACCCGACACGTCGGGCGCTCGCGTATGCCACGGCCACCCATCCCGACACCCTCGAAGCGATCACCGTCGACGTCGACGAGGAGGACACCCGCGCACTCGTGCGCGAATGGGAGGCCAGCGACATCACGATTCCGCTGAAGGTGCTGGAATCGCCGTACCGGGAGATCACGCGACCGGTGCTCGACTACGTCAGACGGGTGCGCGGCAACTCGCCGCGCGATGTGGTCACCGTCTTCATCCCCGAGTACGTCGTGGGTCACTGGTGGGAAAACCTGCTCCACAACCAGAGCGCGCTCAGACTCAAGAGCCGCCTGTTGTTCCAGCCCGGGGTGATGGTGACAAGCGTGCCGTGGCGACTGCACTCGTCGGATTCGAGATAGTCGAGAGCGGAGCCACGTTCCCGATCAGGGTCGCAATGTCGGCACCGGCCCGCAGCAACGCCTCGGACTGCACGGCGACGGTGCGCAGCCGCTCGTGAAGTGCGTCCCGAGCGGTATCGGTCTCGCCGTCGGTTCCGATGGATGCCATCACGGCCCTGACCGCCGGGATGCGATAGCCACCTGCGCGCAGTGCAGCGACGATCCGCGCGTTCCGCGCCGCGGCGGGTGAGTAGCTCCGAATATTGTTGCGGTCGATCCGTTCGGGCGCGACCAATCCCTCCTTCTCCCAGAACCTGAGGGCGGACGATCGCACCCCGATGGCGTTCGCCAGCTCGGTGATGCTCATGGCGTCGCCGGGCAGCGGAGGCGCATCGTGGGCGGCCTCGTCGACGATCACGTCGAGTGCGCGGAGCGCGGCGAGACACTCGTCGCGGGCTCGCGCGAGCCCACTGTGGAGTTCGACGACACGGGCGAGCGCCTCGTCGTAGGGGAGTACCTGCACATCGTGCATGACGCTGCGCGCCTCCACGGGCCCGACCGCGACAGCCAGAGCGCGGTACGCGCGCAGCGCCGTGAGGTGTTCGGGTCCGAATCGGCGATAGCCGTTGGTCATTCGTGCTGCGGGAGGGATCATCCCGAGACGTTCGAGATCGCGCACCTGCTGCACGGAGTATCCGGCGGCAGCGGCCAGACGCCCCGTCGTCATCGTGTGCTCCACAGCCGAACCCTCCACAAGCACTTCAAGGCGACACTCGAAGTATGACGATGGAACAGATCCTTGCAGAGATCCGGAGTTTCGACGGTGTCCTCGAGCTCGCACCACAGGAGGGAAGTGGGCATCCCGAGATCTCGTGGGGTGACCACTTCTTCTACTACGCCCCGGACGGCGAGGTCCCGCACAACCGGCAGCCCTACGCGACGATCGTGACGAAGAACTATCCGGACGACGAGGATTCACACCTCGACGAGCCGGGACGATGGCGGGTGAACGTCCATGCGGGATCGCAGCTGTTCACCGAGTTGCTCGGCTGCCCGCCCCGGTCCGTCGACCCTTCGACGATCGACTTCGCCGAGACCGACGTGTTCGTCCCGCACCCGGTCTACGGCTCACTGGGATGGGTGGCGGTCGTCGAACCCGGGGAGCGGACCACGCCGCGTCTCCTCGAAGCGCTGCGCGACGCCCACCTGGCAGATCGTCGCCGCGTCGAACGCAGGAGCGCGCTGCGCGACACGGAGTGACCGAGCGAAAGAGCTACTGCTGTCACCCGTCCCGATCCTGATTGCTCTCGAAGAACGATGTCACGGTGTCGACGGTGAAGCGGTGACGCAGGCGGCATGCCGAGTTCTGATTCGCGAACAGACCCGGGATGCGGAAGGCATCCTCGCGCGCGACGGTGTGCGTCCACTGCACGGGCACGATCCATTCGCGGTGGTCCTCGTGCGGGTTCGTGCCCTCGCTCTCGTGGACGTACGGTGCCTTCAGGTCGAGGCTGCGGAACGGCACCGGCCGCCCGTCGACGACGAGCGTCGCCTCGTCGGCCGGAGCCGCCGGACCGGTCACGACGCCGATGCCCACGTACCCGCTCTTCGGGATGTAGACGAAGACGCGGCCACCGGCGGGCAACTCCTGCAAGGAATCCGAATACCAGCGGCCGCCGCCGGCGGCGAGGAAACCGTAGCGGCGACCGTCGTCCCAATTGCGTGACGGGCTGCGCTCACCGAAGTTCACGTACCAATCCCGGCCGTTCCATTCGGACTCGGGACGAGTCGACCCGGACCGTTCCGCCACGCACCCTCCTTCGTCGGGAACACCTCGTTCCACGGTAGGCGTGCGGCACCGGCGGTGTGATCGGTGCCGGTTGCGGGTGGTCAGTGCCAGTTGCTCTGCCTGCCGAGGGTCTCGACGGGAGTCGCGCCGGGCCGGGTCCACTGCGGCACCGGGCGGCTCGTCTCATCCCATGTCGCATTGCCGTCGGCGTCGGCGCGCCAGAACCAGCACGGGTCGTCTCCCTCCGGCCACCCCTCGGGTTTGTCCTCCCACCTCTCGCCACGCCCGTACGGGGTCATGTCGAGCTGGCCGGCCGAGCTGTTGGCCCGTTCGGTGCCGCGACCCGTCGTTGAGTAGGTGAGGAAGGTCCGGTCACCGTCGCGGAGGTAGGAGGTGAGATAACCCATCGCCCCGCCCACGGGTTCGTCGACGTTGCGCACCGAATACCAGGGCTGGGTGTAGCCCATGAACTCGACGAACGCCGCGACCTCCTCCCACGGACCGGTGGTGACGAACACGAACGACACCCCGCGAGCATTGAGGTAGACGGCGTCGCGGACGTGCCAGGCCGTGGTGGTGCATCCCTCGCACTGTCCTTGCGGGGGTGCACCGTCGTACCACATGTGCTTGTAGACCATGAGTTCGTTGCGGCCCTGGAAGAGGTCGAGGAAGGGGACCGAGCCGTCGGGCCCGACCACCTCGACCGTTCCGTCGAACTCCACCATCGGGAGTCGTCGGCGGGCCGCGGCGATGGCGTCGCCCTCCTTGGTGTGGGCTTTCTCCCGAACGAGGAGTTCGTCGCGCGCGGCCTGCCAGGTCGCGAGATCGACGACGGGTGGACGGCCGGAGTGAGGTTCGGTCATGGTGACCTCCCGGAGGATCGGACGGATTACACGCGGCTCGGTTGGAGCACCTCGCGGAGCACGGAGGCGAAGGCTTCCGGATCGCCGGGCATGCCCTCCGCGGCCCCCATGAAGCCACCGTGATCGCCGGGGAACAACGTCGGAGTTGTGCCGAGCCGGTCGGCGAGCGCTACCGCAGCGCGGCCGCACAGTTGGCGTACCGACTCGCGACCACCGGCGACGACGATGTGCGTGGACGCGTTCGCCAGGGCGTCGAGATCGGGGTGGTAGCCCGTGCACGACATCCAGTTCTGGCCCAGCAGCACGTCGTCGCGGGTCCCGTCGTCCTCGACCGGCAGGCCGAAATCGGACGGGTTCGGAGCGGGCCGGTCGAGATAGTCGGAGGTCAGCTCCCCTTCGAAGCTGACCAGAGCGATGAACCTGGCCATGGCCGGTCCGAGCCCGCTGCGCTGGTAGGTGTCGTGGATGTCGTCGCGCACCGTTTCGGCTCCGAGGCGATCGGGCAACAGCTCGACGATCGGCGGTTCGTGCGCGACCAGCGTGCGCACCTGTTCGGGGTGCCGCGAGACGAGTTCGAGCGCGTTGACCGCGCCACCGCTGCTGGCGAAGACATCGACGGGACCGAGGTCGAGCTCGGCGAGGATCCGGTGCAGGTCGTCGGCGTGCAGGGCGGGGGTGGACTGCATCGACGTGTCGGTGCGCGTGCCGCGGCCCGTGCCGCGCGGGTCGTAGGTGATCACGGTCCGGTCGTCGAGGTAGGAGACGAGACTGGTGAAGCCGCTCGCGTCCATCGGGGATCCGGCGAGCAGAAGCGGTGTCGCGCCGCCGGGGACGGTGCGGACGTCGTAGACGAGAGTCGCGCCGGGGACGTCGATCGTGCGGGTGACGGGTTCGGGCATGTCGGCTCCTTCTGGGTCGGTGACCATACCGACCCGAGCCACCCGGAAAATTCATCGCACATACGACCGCGTCCGCACCCGTGACGGATGCGGACGCGGCGCGCGCAGGCTCAGAGGATGATGCCCAGTGCTAGGAGCAGTCCACCGAGGGTCAGCGCGAGAGATCCAAGGAGCATATGAATTCCTCCTGTCATTCGGGTTATAGGACTGCGTCCGCACCGGGACGCTGAGCCAGGAATACCCGTCGCCTCAGCGTCAAACACTCCCGAGGATCGAAAATTCACTTCGTTATGTTTTCGTGCTCTCGGGGAGTTTTCGCGCGGCCGGTTCCGCCCGGGTCTGCGACTGACTCGGCCTCAACGGACCGGCAAGGGTCTCGCTCGTGGTCGGCTGCGGCTGCAGAACATTCTGTTGCCGGAGTAGTTGTTTGCGCGCATGAGCGTCGGGAATCCGAATTCATGGCAAGTATGGAACCGTTTCTCCCGATCAAGCACACCGGCTCGAACGAGATCGACGCAGCCGATCCCGGTCAGGGCGCGCCGGCTACGGATCCCGGACCTGTGCCGGGTGAGGACGTCGACCCCGAGATGGCGCAACGCGAGAAGGACGAACTCGAGAAGCGGATGTCCGAGAAGCGCAGTGAAGAAACGGTTTTCCGAACCCCCGAAGTGGATACGTCCGAATAGACCGAACCGCGCCCGCACGCAGGGGGTGGTGCGGGCGCGGAGTCGATCGGCCCTGCTATCAGAGAATGATGCCGAGGGCAGCGAGGAGTCCACCGAGGGTCAGTGCGAGAGATCCGAGCAGCATAGAAATACCTCCATGTTGTTGTGAATGGGCACGCCTGCGAACAAGCGTGGGAAGTGAAAAATCCGCAAGGGAAAGTTCACTTCCGTCCCATACTTCGCGAAGGCACCAAAGCCTGTTACCTGCCGTCACTAGTTGTTATCGTTCCGTGATAAAACTGTCCGATTAGCCCGAAATGCCCCCTAATTGTGGGCGTTTCAGGACTTGAGGTTCACGGCATTTTGGGACTTTCCACGTTCGATCACCGCGGCTCGTCGCTCGGCAACCCGTGCCGGCGAGAACTCCCGCATCCACGCTTCCGAGGTCTGCTGCTCCACCTGCAGGGCCGGTTCGACGACGTGCTCCTCCGCGCGCCGGTACGACGCGAGCAGCGCCCGCACACCCGGCTGGTCGTTGCCGGCGATCGTCCGCGCAACCTCCAGGGCCGTGTCGAGCAGTTCGTCGTGCGCGACGACCTGCGTCACCAGTCCCGCCCGCAGTGCTTCCTCGGCTCCGACGAAGTTTCCGGACAGGCTCATGCGACGCGCGAAACCCGGACCCACTGCCGCGGGCAGGCGCTGGGTGAGTCCCCAGCCCGGTAGGACGCCGACGCGGGCGTGGGTGTCGGCGAAACGGGCGCGCTCGGATGCGATGAGGAAATCGCATGCGAGCGCCATCTCGAGGCCACCGGTGATGGCGGCCCCGTTGACCGCGCCGATGATCGGCTTGGAGATGGGCTTCCACGGATGGCCGACGGGGAGGTCGGCGCCGGAGACCAACGAGAGGTTGCCGCCGCTCTCTCCGAGTTCCTGCAGGTCGAGTCCGGCGCAGAAGGCCGGGTCGGTGCCGGTGAGGACCACGACGTTCGTCTCGTCGTCCGTATCCGCGGCTGCGATCTCGGCGCGCAGGGCATCGATGAGCGCCGAGCTGAGCGCGTTCCGCGCCTCCGGGCGGTTGAAGGTCAGGATGCGGACGGACTCGCGCTGCTCGACGAGCAAGATCTCTTCGGAAGTCATGGCCAGACAGTATCCGTAACTTCAGTGGATCCGACCTCGCTCAGCGGGGCTGGATCCACCGAAGTTGTGCCTGCGTGCGTTCTTCGATCCACGAGCGCATCGAGTCGACGCTCTCCTGCAGCGCCTCGGCGGTGAGTCCGTCCGAAGTCGGTACCGACGCGACCACCTCGTCGAGGACCTCGAGCGCCAGACCGTTGCCGTAGATCTGCTCGGACAGCTCCCGGTACGCCTGGTGGTAGAGCTCCGTGAAGGCGGCGGAGTCGAGGAAACGGGTCTTCAGCGTGTTGCCACCCATCGCGCCACGACCTTCACCGTCACCTCCCGGCATCCCCGGTGGCATGCCCTGGGGCATCCCTTCCGGTGGCGCGCCGCCCGGCATACCCGGTGGGGGACCGCCCGGTCCCATGCCGCCCATCATGGAGATGGTGTCGTCCGGGCCGGCAGTGGTGTCGCCCTGCATGGCCATGTTCAGATCCCACGAGACCACCGACAGTTTCTTCGTGTCGAGGTCGTACCAGAGGTAGTAGTTCTGACCGGGCCCGGCCATGTCGTCGAAGTTGACGAGCAGGTTCTGGGTGGCGACGTACCGGGCGAAGGAGTCGACGTCGACCCAATCGGCCAGGTGCGCGTCGAACTCGGCATTGTCGGCCGAGTCCATCCACTTCAGGAAGCTGATGATCGGTTGCAACGTCCCGGAATCGGCGGCATTGATCTCCTTGAACTGGTCGGCGTAGTCCGACTGGTCGTCTCCGACGTACTCGAACCGCGACGACGCATCGGCCTTGTAGAGATAGCCAGGGGAGTCGAACAGCGAGTTGGCGTACTGCTCGTCGGGATGCTCGAGCACCAGTCGCGTCGCGGTGGCGCTGTCGTTGACCGAGTACACCGTGTACGCGTACCGCTGGGTCGGCTGATCGGTCTCGGCGGTGAGCGACAACGCCATCGCCTCGTTGATCACCGGCGAGCCCGGCCGCACCGACAGTTCGGTCATGCCCTGATACGCGCGACCGTCGACGTACTCGTCGAAACGGATCA